>Ga0078972_1004473_pt1 | contig 38117 bp, 29 predicted proteins | sample YelNatPaOPGAMG01_FD_67568 | JGI IMG/M metagenome (GOLD analysis project Ga0078972, IMG submission 67568) | Hot spring thermophilic microbial communities from Obsidian Pool, Yellowstone National Park, USA - OP-RAMG-01 (SPADES assembly) (version 2) | ecosystem: Environmental > Aquatic > Thermal...
CCCCCCCCCCCCCCCCCCCCCCCGCGCGCCCGCGCGGGCCCCGCCCCCCCCCCCCGCGCCCGCGCCCGCGCCCCCCCAGGGGGCCATCACCAATATGAAGGCCGGGGAGGAGCCCGCCCGGCGGCCCCCCCCCCGCCGGGCCATGGAGATGCTGGCCCGGGGCGAGGTGCACTGCGCCATGAAGGGCAAAATCTTTACCGCCGATTTCCTGAAGGCGGCCCTGGACCCGACCGTGGGGCTGCGCACCGGCAAACTCCTCACCCACGTGGCCGTCTTCGACATCCCCGGCTTCGACCGGCTGATTCTCCTGAGCGATGCCGGCGTCATCGTCGCCCCAACCCTGGAGGAAAAGGTGCACATCGTCCAGAACGCCATCGACGTGGCCCACCGCCTGGGCATCGAGACGCCCCGGGTGGCCGTTCTGGCCGCCGCCGAGATGGTCAACCCCAAGATTCCCTCCACCATGGACGCGGCCAACCTCTCCAAGATGGCCGACCGGGGGCAGATTTACGGGGGTATCGTGGACGGGCCGCTGGCCCTGGACAACGCCATCTCCCCAGAGGCGGCCCGTATCAAGGGCATCCGGGGGGAAGTGGCCGGCCGGGCCGATATCCTCATCGCCCCGGACCTGGAGGCCGGCAACGCCCTGGCCAAGGCCATCATCTACTTCGCCCACAGCGATATGGCCGGCGTGGTCGTCGGCGCCCGAATGCCCCTCATCCTCCCCTCCCGCGCCGACACCCACGAGGCCAAGATGATGTCCATCGTGCTGGGGGTGTTGATGTCGGCGTGATGCGTGTTGCGTGTTGCGTGATGCGTGGTGCGTGTTGCGTGGTGCGTGATGGAGGCTGGCCGATGATCGAGGTTCGATTTCACGGACGCGGAGGGCAGGGCGTGGTGATCGCTTCCGAGGTGCTGGCCGACGCCGCCTTCCGCGAGGGCAAACGGGTGCAGGCCTTTCCCTCCTTCGGCGTGGAACGCCGGGGGGCGCCGGTGCTGGCCTTTACCCGAATCGACGATCGGCCGATTCGGCTGCGCTGCCAGATCTACCGGCCGGACCACGTCGTCATCCTGGACCCCACCCTGCTGGAAGTGATGGACGTCACCGCCGGCCTGAAGGAGGGCGGCACCATCCTCCTCAACAGCGCCGACCCGCCGGAATCGTTCGGCCTGCACGACCGTTTCCGCGTGGGCACGGTGGACGCCAACCACATCGCCTTCAAGTATCGCCTGGGTCCGCGCAACGCCCCCATCGTCAACACCTCCATCCTGGGGGCCTTCGCCCGGCTGACCGGCATCGTCGGATTGGAGGCCCTCTGCGCCGCCGTGCGTGAAGCCGTGCCGATTCGTCCCGACGAGAACGTCGCCGCCGTGCGCGAGGCCTATGAGTCGCTTCATGTAGCCGAAGGTTAATGGAGGGACATCCTATGCCCAAACACGAAGCCAAGGTGATCGTCTTTCGCTCGGCGGCGGAGATGCCCCCGATGCCGGCCTCCGTCGCCACTACCCTGTACAACAAGACCGGCTCCTGGCGCTACATCCGCCCCGTCTATCGGGAGCGCACCCCGCCCTGCAACGAGGCCTGCCCGGCCGGGGAGGACATCGTGGCCTACCTGGGCCTGGTGGCCGACGGGCGCTTCCGGGAGGCCTGGGAGGTGCTGCGCCGGGAAAATCCGCTGCCGGGCGTCTGCGGGCGGGTCTGCCCGCATCCCTGCGAGACCCAGTGCAACCGCGAGCGGCTGGGCGGGGCCATCGCCATCCACCACGTCGAGCGCTTCCTCTCCGACTGGGCGGCGGAGCAGGGCCTGACGCCTCCGCCGCAAAGGCCCACCCGGAGGGAGCGCATCGCCGTCGTCGGAAGCGGGCCGGCCGGCCTCTCCTGCGCCTACCACCTGGCCGGGAAAGGCTACCCCGTGACCATCTTCGAGGCCGATCCCCTCCCCGGCGGAATGCTCCGCACCGGCATCCCCGCCTATCGCCTGCCCCGCCATGTCCTGGACCGCGAGATCGCCGCCATCGAAGCCCTGGGGGTGGAGATCCGCACCGGGATGCGCCTGGGCGGGAACCTCTCCTGGGACGACCTCTCCTCTTACGCCGCTGTCTTCCTGGCCCTGGGGCAGCCGCTGAGCCGGAAACTGGATATCCCCGGGGAAGAGGCCCAGGGAGTCCTCCACGGCCTCTCCTTCCTCCGCCGCCTCAACCTGGGAGAGCGGGTGGAGATCGGCCGGCGCGTGGCCGTGATCGGCGGCGGCAATACGGCCATGGACGCCGCCCGCGTCGCCCGGAGGCTCGGCGCCGAGGTCACCGTGGTCTATCGCCGTTCCCGGGCCGAGATGCCGGCCATCGCCGAGGAGGTGCAGGAGGCCGAGGAGGAGGGCGTCCACTTCCACTTCCTGGCCGCGCCGGTGGAGGTGCTGGTGCAGGACGGGCGCGTCTCCGGCCTGCGCTGCCTGCGGATGCGCCTGGGCGAGCCGGATGCCTCGGGCCGGCGCCGGCCGGAGCCGATTCCCGGAAGCGACTTCACCCTGGAGGTGGATACGGTCATCCCCGCCCTGGGCCAGGAGGCCGACTTCTCCGCCCTGCCCGAGGACATCCGCCGGGAACGGGGCGCCGTGGCCATCGAACTCACCGGGGCCACCACCCGCCCCGGCGTCTATGCCGGCGGCGACCTGGCCACCGGCTTCGGCACCGTGACCGCCGCCATCGGCTCCGGAAAACGCGCCGCCATCGCCATCGACCGGACCCTGCGGGGCGAGGCCCTCCCCGAATTCCCCGCCCTGAGCCACAATATGCGGGTGGCCCCGCGCCCGGTATCGCCCGAGGTGGTGGCCTTTGAGGAATTGAACCTGGCCTACCTCCGCCCCATCCCCCGGCCGGCCGAGCGCCTCCGCCCGGTACCGGAACGCCTGGGCGACTTCGGGGAGGTCAACCCCGGCCTGGATACGGAAACGGTCGTCGCCGAGGGGCAACGCTGTTTCTCCTGCGGCACCTGCAACCGCTGCGACAACTGCCTGATCTTTTGCCCGGACGTGAGCATCCGCCGTCGGGGCGATTGGACGAACGCCTACCCCACCTACCCCTACTTCGAGGTGGATTACGACTACTGCAAGGGCTGCGGCATCTGTGCCAGCGAGTGCCCCCGGCGCGCCATCACCATGGAGGAGGAACTGCTATGGAGAAAGTGATCACCGGGAACTATGCCGTCTCCTACGGGGCCAAACTGGCCCGCGCCCAGGTCATCGCCGCCTATCCCATCACTCCGCAGACCTCCATCATCGAAAAACTGGCCTCCTTCTGCGCCGACGGCGAACTGGACGCCGTTTTCATCAAGGTCGAATCGGAGCATTCGGCCATGGCCGCCTGCATCGGGGCCTCGGCCGCCGGCGCCCGGGCCTTTACCGCCACCTCCGGCCAGGGCCTGCTCCTCATGCACGAGATGTTGCACTGGGCGGCCGGCGGACGCCACCCCATCGTCATGGGCGCGGTCAACCGGGGCATCGCCCCCGGCTGGTCGGTCTGGACCGAACAGAGCGATACCCTGGCCCAGCGCGATACCGGCTGGATTCAGTATTACTGCGAAAGCAACCAGGAGGTGCTGGATACCGTCATCCAGGCCTTCAAAGTGGCCGAGACGGTCTACCTGCCGGCCATGGTCGTCCTCGATGCCTTCGTCCTCTCCCATACCTCGGAGGCGGTGGATATCCCCGACCAGGAACTCGTGGACCGCTACCTCCCGCCCTTCCGCCCGAAATGGAAACTCGACGTGGACGACCCCCACGCCTTCGGCGCGTTGGTCACCCCCGGAGAATGGTTCGAACTGCGCTATAAAATTCAGCAGGCCATGAACGAGGCCCTGGAGGTGGCCCGGCAGGCCGATGCGGAGTACGGGCGCATCTTCGGCCGGCAGTGGGGGCTGGTGGAGTCGTACCGGATGGAGGGGGCCGAGGTGGCCCTGGTCACCTCCAGCACCATCACCAGCACCGCCCGCCAGGTGGTGGACGAGGTGCGCGAAGAGGGCCTCCCCGTCGGGCTGGTCAAAGTGCGCCTCTTCCGGCCCTTCCCCGTCCCCGACCTGGTCCAGGCCCTGCAAGGGGTGAAGAAGGTGGCCGTCCTGGACCGCAACCTGACCTTTGGCCAGTGCGGCGTCTTTGGGGAGGAACTCCAGGCCGCCCTCTACAACACGCCGCTGCGCCCGCCGCTCTTTGATTTTGTCCTGGGGTTGGGCGGGCGCGATGTGACACCGGAGACGATTCGCCAGGTGATTCGCCACACCCTGGAGCACGACGCTCCCGAGGAGCCGATCATCTGGGTGGGGGTGAAGCGATGAGCAAGACGAACGAACAGGTCGAACGCCTGCCCCGGCTGGGGCATCGGCCCAACTACGTCCTCCCGGAGGAAGAACTCCTCCTGCAGGGCCACGTAGCCTGTCCGGGCTGCGGGGCCTCCCTGTCGATGCGTTACGCCCTGAAGGCGCTGGGGAAACAGACCATCGTGGTCATCCCGGCCTGTTGCTGGTCCATCATCGCCGGCCCCTTCCCCTACTCCTCCCTGGAGGTGCCGATCTACCATACCGCCTTCGAGACGACCGGGGCGCTGGCCTCGGGAGTGCGGGCGGCGCTCAAGGTTCTGGGACGGGAGGACATCACGGTCATGGGCTGGGCCGGCGACGGCGGCACCTTTGACATCGGCCTCCAGGCCCTCTCCGGCGCGGTCGAGCGGAACGAGGATTTCATCTACGTCTGCTACGACAACGAGGCCTACATGAACACCGGCATCCAGCGTTCCTCAGCCACCCCCTGGCTGGCCTGGACGACGACCACCCCCACGGCCCACCCCAAAGACGAGCCGAAGAAGGACATCGTGGCCATCATGGCCGCCCACCGCATCCCCTATGTCGCCACCGCCACGGTGGGCTTCCCGGAGGATATGGTCCGCAAGTTCCAGAAGGCCCGCTCCATCCGGGGGGCCAAATTCCTCCACCTCCTCAGCCCCTGCCCTCCTGGCTGGCGGGCCGAAGCCGCCGACACCATCCGCCTGACCCGGCTGGCCGTGCAGAGCAAAGTCTTCCCGCTCTACGAGGTGGAGAACGGGGAAAAGTACACCATCACCGTCTGGCCCGAGCCGGAAGTGCCGGTGCGGGAATACCTGATGCTCCAGGGACGCTTCCGCCACCTGACCGAGGAGCAGGTGGGGATGATTCAGCAAGAGGTGGACCGGAACTGGGCGCGGCTGGTGGAGCGGGCCCGGTCCGGCCTCTAGAGATCGGCCGCCCGGGGAGTGGCCTGGCCGGCCGGAGGAACAGCCGGTGTCCTGGGTCGATGCCCTTCCGCTCCTCCTCCTGGCGACGCTCTGCGCCGGCTTCTACGTCCTGCTCGGCGCACGCGGCTACCGCCGGCTCCTGGTGGGCTGGCTTTCCAGCCTGGCCGGAGCCATCCTGGGCTATGCCCTCGGCCACGCCTTCGGGCTGAGCCGGCCCCTCTGGCTGGGCTCCCTGCCCTGGCTGGAGGCCGTCCTGGGCGCCATCCTCCTCCAGGTGGTTGCCTCGCGCCTGCGGGTGTGATATAATGGGCGTAAACCGATCGCGGAGGTCGCCGTGTCCGAAGAGACCCCTTCTCCTCAAGCGGCTCGGGAGCGGAAGGAACGCCGGGTTTCCCCGTTCCTGTGGGTGAGCCTGGCCATCATCGGCCTGGCGCTGGCCGTGCCGGTCGGCCTGGCCTTTGTGCCCCGGGCGACCATGGCCCATATCCGGGACATCGCCGTCGTCCTGCTGGTCATCCTGCTCTTCTTCTCTCTGGTCCTTCTCCTGCTCCTCCTGGGCGCCCTCATCGTCGCCATCCGTAGCCTCAGCGTCCGCCTGGAGGAACTCTTGGGGCGCGGCGGCGCCGTCCTGGAGGAACTCAAAGGCACCGCCAGCACGGTTCGGGGCACAGCCGGCTTTATGGGCGAGCAACTTGCTTCCCCCCTGATTCGCCTCTCGGCCTGGGCCGAGGGGCTGGGACAGGGGTTACGGACCTTTTTCCGGGGAAAGAAACAACCAGGAGGTTCGCCATGAGCGAAAATCGCGACGGTGGTTTCGGCTGGTTCCTCTTCGGCTTCCTTTTGGGCGGCCTGGTCGGGGCGGCCGTCGCCCTGGCCTATGCCCCCGAAAAGGGCGAACGGGTACGCGAACGGCTGCGGGAAAAGGGCATCGAACTGCAGGGGCGGGCGCAGGAGGCCGTCGGCCAGGTCCGTGGGCGGCTGGAGGAACTGGGCCGACAGGCCCAGGTGCAACTCGGCCAGGTCCGCGAGCAGGTGGAAAAGGGCCTGCAGGCCGCCCGGCAGCAGATCGAGGAAATCCAGGTGGCCGAGGAAGAGGCCCAGGCCGCCCCTCGCCCCCGCCGGGCGCGCCAGGCCCGCAAGGCTGCCCCGCCCGAGGCCGAGGAGACCTCCTGAGGCCGGCCGGGGCCATAGCCCCTGAGGACCTCGATGAGCCAAACGCAGGGCGACACCGACTGGTCCGTCCGTCTGGCCGAACTGGAGGGCCGGCTGCGTCTCCTGGAACGGGAGTATCAATCCCAGCGCCAGGAACTCCGCGCCGCCTACCAGGAGATTCAGGTCCTCTCCGGCCTGCAGGACGTGGCCCTGGCCCTGGCATCCACCCTGGAGCCGGGGCCGCTCCTCCGGCACATCGTCAGCGCGGCGATGGAACTGATGCAGGCCGAAGGGGCCTCTCTGCTCCTGCTCACCGAACGAGGGGACCTGGTCTTCCAGGTGGTGGATGGGGCGGTCAGCCAGCAACTGGTCGGCCGGCGGCTCAAGGTGGGAGAGGGCATCTCCGGTTGGGTGGCTCAGACGGGCGAGCCGGCCCTGGTGAACGATGCGCAGAACGACCCGCGCTTCTCGCGCGAAACCGACGCGGACACGGGCTTTCGCACCGAATCGCTCCTCTGCGTGCCGCTGGAATACCAGGGCCGGTTGTTAGGGGTCCTGACCGTGGTCAACAAGGCCGACCCGGCCGGCTTTGGCCCCAAGGACCTCAAGTGGCTCAAGGCCCTGGCCGCCCTGGCCGCCGTGGCCATCGAGAACTCCCGCCTCTATCACCGCCTGCGCGAGGAACGCGACCGCATGCTCATCGTTCAGGAGGAAGTGCGTAAGAAACTGGCCCGCGACCTGCACGACGGCCCCACCCAGACCGTCTCCACCATGGTGATGCAGGTCGATTTCATCAAGAAACTGCTGGAGAAGGATCCGGAAAAGGTGCCCGCCGAACTGGACCGGCTGAGCCGGTCGGGCCAGCAGGCCATCCACGAGATGCGCACCATGCTCTTTGACCTGCGCCCGCTGGTTTTGGAGACCCAGGGCCTGCCGGCCGCCTTGCAACTCTTCGTCGAACGCCACCAGGCCGAAGGACGGGCCCGTCTGCACCTCCATCTGGACGAAGGCGTGGGCCGCTACCCCGCCCAGGTCGAAGGGGCCATCTTCAGCATCGTCCAGGAGGCGGTCAACAACGCCCTCAAGCACGCCCAGGCCCAGAACATCTGGTTGCGCCTGGCCGAGAAGGGGGAAACGCTGGTGGTGGAGGTCGAGGACGACGGGGTGGGCTTCAGCCTGGAGACCGTCCTCCAGGCCTATGAGAGGGAACGCTTTGGCCTGTTGAATATGCGGGAACGGGCCCAACTTCTCGGCGGCGAACTGACGATCGTCTCGGCCCCCGGCCAGGGCACCACGGTGATGCTCCGCATCCCGATAGAGCGTATCCGGGGAGGAAAGGAATGTACCGAAGATTCTCCCATCGAGCCCGCGGCTGCCTCCTGAGTTTTCTGGTGGTGGGAGGTGGAATCGGCCTCCTCCTGGCCATCCTGGTGATCGTGGCCCTGCTCCTGCTCTGGTTTTTCCCAGGCCCGACGCTTGGCGCGCTGAGCGGCCTGCTCCACCTGCCGACGCCGACCGCGCTTCCCACCCTGACCCCCGTTCCCCCTCCGGCCACCTACACGCCCTACCCGACCGCCTCGCCTCCGGCCACCTATACGCCCTATCCGACCTATACGCCCCCTCCCACGGCCACCCCGCTCCCCACCTACACGCCCCCGCCGACCCACACGCCGCGGCCCACCTATACTCCGCTCCCTACCTATACCCCTTTCCCCACCTTCACGCCCTCCGTAACCCCCACCCTGACGCCCACGGCAACGGCCACCCTGACCCCCCAACCCACCGCCTCCTCTTCTTCTATCAGCGCCACCCGTGGCCCGCTTCAGCAGCCCAGGCCCTGAGCGGGGGAAGCCATGGCCATCGTCCTGGACCGGAGCATCTGCCGGGACATCGAGACCTCCCTGAACCTGGAATGGCTGGTGACCAACGGCCTGGGCGGCTATGCCTCTTCGACCATCGTAGGGGCCAACACCCGCCGTTACCACGGCCTGCTGGTGGCCGCCATCGCTTCCCCTCGGGAACGCCTGGTCCTGCTTTCCAAGGTGGATGAGGAGATCGAGGCCGAGGGAGTGACCTATTTCCTGGGCACCAACGAATACACGCCGGCCACCATCCACCCCTGCGGCTTTGTCCATCTGGAGGAATTTCGGCTGGAGGACGGCCTGCCGGTCTGGCTCTATCGCGGCGGGGAATGGGAACTGGAGAAGCGAATCTGGATGGCCTACGGCCAGAACACCACCTACCTTCGCTATACCCTACGCCGCTCCCCAGGACCCATCACCCTGACGCTGCGCCCCCTGGCCAATTACCGCAACTTTCATCAGGAGACCCGGGGACGGGTGGATTGGGATTTCCTGCACGTCGAGGCCGACGAGCGCGGCTGCTGTATCCTGCGGGCCTTTGAGGGTGCCCACCCCTATATCCTGCGCGCCGTCCCCCCGATGGAGCACATTCCCACCGGGGTCTGGTATTGGAATTTTCTACACCGGCGGGAACGGGAACGGGGACTGGATTACACCGAGGACCTCTATGCTCCCGGCGTACTGCGTTGTCGCCTGCATCCCGGCGAAAGCCAGTTCCTCATCGCCAGTGCTGAACCGACGGAGCAGGTGGACCTGAACGGGGAGCGGGTCCTGGAGCGCGAACGGGCCCGCCGGCGGGCCTTGCTGGAGCGAAGCGGCCTGGCCGCTGAACGGGAGGAAATCCGGCAACTGGTGCTGGCCGCCGACCAGTTCATCGTCCATCGTCCTCCCTCCACCCTGGCCCTGCCGCGCACCTTCTCGCCGGTCACCGTGATCGCCGGCTACCCCTGGTTCGGCGATTGGGGGCGCGATACCATGATCTCCCTGCCGGGGCTTTTGCTTTCCACCCGGCGCTATGAGGAGGCGGCCGGCCTCCTGCGCACCTACGCCCGCTACGTGGACCAGGGGATGCTCCCCAACCGCTTCCCCGATGTGGGCGAAACCCCCGAATACAACACCGTGGACGCCACCCTGCACTTTTTCATCGCCCTCTGGGCCTATCTCCAGGCCACCCAGGACCTGGACCTGGCCGGCGAACTCTACCCCCTCCTGGCCGAAATCGTGCACTGGCACATCCGCGGCACCCGCTACGGCATCCAGGTGGACCCGTCCGACGGCCTGCTCCGGGCCGGCGTCCCGGGCGTGCAGTTGACCTGGATGGATGCCAGGGTCGAGGACTGGGTGGTCACCCCCCGCCACGGCAAGCCGGTGGAGGTGAACGCCCTCTGGTACAACGCCCTGCGCATCCTGGACGAGGTGGGGCGGAAGTTGGGACGGCGGGCCGGCCGAAAGGAGGCCCGGTCCCTGGCCGAACGCATCGCCGAGACCTTCCCCCGGCGCTTCTGGTATGCCCCCGGCGGCTACCTCTACGACGTCGTGGACGGCCCCTCCGGCGACGACCCCTCCCTGCGCCCCAACCAGGTGCTGGCCCTTTCCCTGCCCTTTCCCCTCCTGGCCGGAGAACAGGCCCGTTCCATCCTGGAGGTGGTGGGGCGGGAACTCCTCACCCCCTACGGGCTGCGTACCCTCTCTCCGAAGGATTCGGCTTACCACGGGCGCTACGAGGGCGACCGCTGGCAGCGCGACGCCGCCTACCACCAGGGCACCGTCTGGGCCTGGCTGATCGGCCCCTACTGCACCGCCCTGCGCCGCGTCTACGGCCCGACGGCCGACACCCGACGCCTGCTCGAAGGCCTCCTGGCCCACCTCCGCCAGGCCGGCCTGGGCACCATCAGCGAAATCTTCGACGGCGACCCGCCCCATACCCCCCGGGGTTGCATCGCCCAGGCCTGGAGTGTGGCCGAGGTCCTGCGCTCCTGGGTGGAAGCGCCATCCAACACGTAACCCGCAACGTGCAACGTGTAACGTGTAACCTGCAACGTGCAACCCGAAACGTGCAACCTGCAACGTGCAATGTGCGACGTGCAACCTGCAACGTGTAACGTGCAACATGCAACCCGCAACGTGCAACGTGTAACGTGCAACGTGTAACGCATCATGGAGGTGAACCATGCGCCGACGATTTTCCGGCATCCTGTTGCTTGCCCTTTTTCTCCTCACCCTTTCCCCGGCCGGCCTCCAGGCCGCCCCGTCCTCCAAGATCGACCCTGACCTCTTCCGGGAACTGGCCCGGGCCCCCGGCGGCGTGGATTCCTTCCTCGTCCTGCTCCACGAACAGGCCGACCTCAGCGCCGCCGCGACCATCGAGGGGCACGCGGCCCGCGCCTCCTACGTCTACCAGACTCTCCGCGCCACCGCCGAACGCAGCCAAGCCCGGCTGCGCGCCGACCTGGCCGCCTGGGGCGTTCCCTACCGGCCCTTTTTCCTGGTGAACGCCGTCCAGGTGACCGGAGACCTCTCCCTGGCCTACCGGCTGGCCGGGAGGGAGGAGGTGGCCCGCATCGTGGCCGACCCCTCCTTCCAGGGGCTGGACGACCCTCCCCCCGGGCCGCCCGGACCGCCGGCGGTGAACGGCGTCGAGTGGAACATCGCCCGCGTCCACGCCCCCGAGGTCTGGGCCCTCGGCTACACCGGCCAGGGCATCGTCGTCGGGAGCGTGGATACCGGCGTGCAGTACGACCACCCGGCCCTGGTGAACCAGTACCGGGGCAACCTGGGCGGCGGCAACTTTGACCATAACTACAACTGGCACGACGCCTTCGGGGAATACCTCGTGCCCACCGACCCCAACGGCCACGGCACCCACACCACCGGCACCATGGTCGGCGACGACGGCGGCACGAACCAGATCGGCATGGCCCCCGGGGCACAGTGGATCGCCTGTAAGGTGAGTTCGGCCGGCGGCATCTGGAAGGCCTCCAAATACATCGAGTGCTGGGAGTGGATGCTGGCCCCGACCGACCTGAACGGGGAGAACCCCCGCCCGGACCTGGCCGCCCATGTGATCAATAACTCCTGGTCCTGCCCCGGCAGTGAGGGCTGCGACCCGGACACGCTCCTTCAGGCCGCCCAGGCCCTCTACGCCGCCGGCATCGCCATCGTCAAGTCGGCGGGGAACTCCGGCTCCTCCTGTGGGACCCTCACCAACCCCAGCCATTACCGGGAACTCCTGGCCGTGGGCGCCTTCAACTCCAGCGACCAGATAGCCTCCTTCTCCAGCCGTGGTCCGGCCAACTACCGGGGGGAAACCTACGTCAAGCCGGACCTGGCCGCGCCGGGGGTGGGCATCCGGTCGTCCACGCCGGGCGGCAACTATGGGAGTATGTCCGGCACCTCGATGTCCTCGCCCCACGTGGCCGGCCTGATCGCCCTCCTCTGGTCGGCTCACCCCGAACTCATCGGCCATCTGGAGGCCACCTTCCAGATCGTGGAGGAGAGCGCCGAGCCGAGGATCGACCTGCAGTGCCCTCCAAACGGACCCGACGGCCGGCCCAACAACGTCTGGGGCTGGGGAATCATCGACGCCCTCGCCGCCGTGCGGGCCGGGGGAACGATGGGGGCCCTCGCCGGCACCACAACCGAGTCCGGAAGCGGAAGGGCCCTCTCCGGAGTGCGTCTGGAGGTCGTCCGAAGCGATAGCCACCTGCGCCGCTCGGCCCTCTCCGATGCCGCCGGCTTCTACAGCCTGACCCTGCCGGCGGCCACCTACGAAGTCACCGCCACCCTCTACGGCTACCTCCCAACCACCGCCACCGGCGTCGTGGTGCTCAGCCAGACCGTCACTCCGTTGGACCTGACCCTCGACCCCGCGCCCGTATACACCCTTTCCGGCACCGTCACCGATGGCGTTACCGGGTCCCCGCTGCGGGCCACCCTGAGCCTCCTGAATACGCCGGTCCAGGCCTCCACCGACCCGGCCACCGGGCACTACAGCGCTCCGGTGGCCCAGGGCACCTATACCTTGCTGGCCACCAGCCCCGGCTACCTCCCGGAGTCGCGCCCGGTGGTCATCCAGAGCGACCGGGTGGAGAATTTCGCCCTGCAGCCCGCCGTTTCCTACTTCCTGCGTCGAAGCAACGCCCCATGCGGCCCCGCCTTTTCCTGGATCGACATCACCGCCAGCGGCCAGCCTTTCTACCTGGGAGATGATGCCAGCGCCTGGGTTTCAATCGGCGGGATCTTCCCGTTCTACGGCAACAACTACAACTCCCTCTATATCGGCTCCAACGGCCAGGTCGTCTTCGGCTCCAGCAGCGGGGCCGGATGGCCCGGCGGCAATACCATCCCCTCGACTTCCCTCCCCAACAACGCCATCTACGCCTTCTGGGACGACCTCAACCCGGCCTCGGGGAGCCAGGGGACCGTCTATACCCAACTGGTGGACGGCCACCTCTTCGTCATCGAGTTTTACCAGGTGCAGCACTACCCCGGCGGGAATCCCGAGACCTTCGAGGTCCTCCTGGACCTGGACAGCGGGGCCATCGTCCTGCAGTACCTCACCGTCAGCGATGCCCGGCGGACCAGCGTGGGCCTGGAGAATGCGGACGGCACGGCCGGCCTGCTCTACGCCTTCCACAACCCCGCCCTGCTGACCGACGGGCTGGCCCTGGCCTTTTACCCGGTGCAGGGCGAGCACCCCGCCGAACAGGGGACGGGCACGCTCTCCGGCACCGTGAGCGTTTCCGGCTCCGGCCTTCCCATCGTCGGCGCCTCCGTCCGGGCCGAGGCCTGGGCCGGCGGGGATGTCTTCACCGCCACCACCGGCGAAAACGGGGCCTATTCCCTGACCCTCTGCGCCGACCGATACACCGTCACCGCCTCGGCGGCCGGCCACATCCCCGGCGATCCGGTCCCCACGGCCGTCTATAGCGGCTCGACCACCCTCTTGGACCTGGCTCTGGAGCCGATTCCGCCGTGCGAACCGCTCCGGGAGGTGGACTTTGCCTGGGAGCCCCTCACCCCCACGGCCGGCCTTCCCCTCACCTTCACCGCCCAGGCCTCGGGCACGCTGCCCATCACCTACACCTGGAACCTGGGGGACGGCGCCCCGCCGGTGACCATCCTTTCCCCCACCCTGGTCTACACGTACACCCTCCCCGGCCGCTATACCGTGGCCCTGACGGCGACCAACTGCGCCACGGCCACGGTCACCGCCACCCACGTCCTCACCGTCGTCCCGCCGTGCGAACCGCTCCGGGAGGTGGACTTTGCCTGGGAGCCCCTCACCCCCACGGCCGGCCTTCCCCTCACCTTCACCGCCCAGGCCTCGGGCACGCTGCCCATCACCTACACCTGGAACCTGGGGGACGGCACCTTCGCCACAGGCCAGACCATCGCCCATACCTACATGGCGGAGGGCATCTACACCGTGACCCTGACCGCCACCAACCCCTGCAGCATCGGCAGGACCGTCCATCGGCTGATCGTCCTGCCTTCCCCAGCAGGATACCGGATTTACCTGCCGCTGGTGCAAAAGGGATACGGGCCGTAGCCTCCCTTTCCGGAATGAACGAGGGGGACGCGGCCGGCCTCCTGGCCGCGTCCCCCTGAACGTTTCCGCCCCTATCCTCGCTCCTCCTACCGCAATTCGTACATCGGCCGCTCGCTCACCGGCTCGTTGATGTAGAGGTTCCCCTTGTGAATCTTCAGGTTGAAGCCACAGGCCGGGTTGGTGCAGACCCAGGCCTTGAAGATCACCGTGGCTCCGTCCTGGCCGTAATCCGAGAGCGGTACCAGCACCCCCTGCTGACACTTCTGACATCGGGGCCAGATCGAGTCCATCGCCACACCTCCTCCGAAAACATCCTCGATACCGTCCTTCGTCCTCGTGTTCCTGTTTGTGCTATAAAGCACAACCTCGCCAGACCATCATACCACAGACCTCCCCACGACGCAAATCCCTTAACTCCCAACTTCAACGTTCAACGGAATCAGCAACGCTTCGGTTTTGACCATGATCTGGGCATCGCGGTAGTGCAGGAGTTGGATGGCTTTGGCCGGGCACTCGCCGGCGCAGATGCCGCAGCCCTGGCAGGCCGCGATCTCGATCTGGGCCGCCCCCAGGATGCCGCCGGCCCCCACCTTCGTCGGCTCGATGCGCGGGACGTGATAGGGGCAGACCCGCACGCAGGTCAGGCAGGCGGTGCAGCGGCTTTCGTCCACCACGGCCACGATGCCCCCCACCTCCAGCGTCGGCCGGGAGAGGATGGCGCTGGCCCGCGCCGCCGCCGCCTGGGCCTGGACGATGGCTTCGGGGGCGAACTTGGGGTAGTGGGCCAGCCCGCAGAGGTAGATGCCCTCGGAGGCGAAATCCACCGGGTTGAGTTTGACGTGTTTCTCCATGAAGAAGCCTTCGCCGGAACAGGCCAGTTTGAACGTCTCGGCCAGCCGGCCATAGTCGGGCTGGGGCAGGATGGCCGTGCTCAGCACCAGGAGGTCCGGTTCCAGAATCACCGGCTCGTGCAGGGCGGGGTCCTCCACGGTCAGGCGCAGGCGGCCGTTCTGCTCCACCTGGGGAGGATTTTTCTCGTCGAACCGGAGGAAGAGCACGCCGGCCTGGCGGGCCCGGGTATATTCCACCTCCCAGAAGCCGTAGGTGCGGATGTCCCGATAGAGGATATAGACCTGGGCCTCCGGGTTGCGTTCCTTGAGGAGGCGGGCGTTGCGCACCGCCTGGGTGCAACAGACCCGGCTGCAATAATATTCCTGGTCGGGTGGGGTGACGCACTGCACCATCACCACCTTCCGCACCTGGCGCAGGGCCGGGTCGTCCTGGGCCAGGCGCTCCTCCAGGTCGCGCTGGGTCAGGACGCGGGGGTCCTGTCCCGGCGCAGGGAGGATGGGGGAGGTTTCGATGTCCCGGCCGTTGCCCCGGTACTCCAGACCTCCGGTGGCGATGAGGGTGACGCCGTGGGCCACCTCTTCCACCGTGCCGTCGGCCCGGCGCACCCGGCTGCGAAAGTTGCCCAGAAAGCCGCTGCAGGACTCGACTTCGGCCGGCATCAGGAGTTCGATGAGCGGGTGGGATTGCACCCGGGAAATCTGCTCCCGGAGGAACTCCTGGGGGGAACGGCCGGCCAGGGGATGGTGGAGATGCCAGGCGTTCCCTCCCAGCCGCTCCGCCCGCTCCACCAGGGTCACCGGGAAGCCGGCATCGGCCAGCGTGAGCGCCGCCGTCATCCCGGCCAGCCCTCCGCCCACCACCAGCGCCCGCCGGGTCACCGGAATCTGCACCCGGTGGAGCGCCTCCAGGGTGCGCACCCGGGCCACGGCCATGCGAATCAGGTCCTGGGCCTTCCTGGTGGCCTCCTCCGGCTGACTGCCATGCACCCAGGAACAATGGTTGCGGATGTTGGCCATCTCAAAGTAGTAGGGGTTCAGCCCGGCCTGGCGAATCGTGTCCCGGAAGAGCGGCTCATGGGTCAGCGGCGTGCAGGAAGCCACCACGACGCGGTTCAGATTGTGTTCCTGAACGGCCTGCTGGATGGCCCGCAGCCCATCCTCAGAGCAGGCATAGAGGAGGTTCTGGGCAAAAACCACGCCGGGAAGCGTCCGGGCGTATTCCACCGTGGCCGGCACGTCCACCACGCCGGCGATGTTCGAGCCACAGTGGCAGACGAATACCCCCACCCGGGCCTCCTCGCCGCTGACTTCCTTCTCCGGTGGGTAGGTGCGCTCCCGCGTGCGCGTCCAGCGGACGTCGCCCAGGAGGGCCATGGCCTGGGCCGCCGCCCCGCTCCCCTCGATGACCGATTCGGGGATATCCTTCGGCGCGGCAAAGGCCCCACAGACAAAGACGCCCGGCCGGTTCGTGGCGGTGGGAGAAAAAGGCTCGGTCCAGGCAAAGCCGTGCTCGTTCAGTTCCACCCCGGCGATGCGGGCCAGTTCCCGGGTGGATTCGGGGATCTCCATCCCCACGGAGAGGACGACCATCTCAAAGCGCTCGGTGACCATCTGCCCGCCTTCGTCCTGGTAGGTGAGCAGAAGGTCCCTCGTGGCCGGGTCCTCTTTCAGGGAGGAAATGCGGCAGCGGGTAAAGGCAACCTGGTAACGGTCGCGGGCGCGGCGGAAGTACTCGCTATAGCCTTTGGAGAAATCGCGCACGTCCATCATAAAGACGTGGGCCTGCAGGGCGGGGTCGTGCTCCTTGGCGATGATGGCCTGTTTCATGGCGTACATGCAACAGACCGAGGAGCAATAGGCGTGCTCCTGGTCGCGGGAGCCGACGCACTGGAGCCAGGCGATGCGTTCCGGCGTCCGGCCGTCGGAGGGACGCCGGACGTGCCCCTGGGTGGGACCGGAGGCGGAGAGGAGGCGTTCGAACTGGATGGAAGTCACCACGTTGCGGTAACGGCCCAGGCCGTACTCCTGGTAGGTCTGGGGGTTGGAAAGTTCGTAGCCGGGGGAGAGGATGACGGCGCCGACCTCGATTTCCTCCAGGCGTTCGACATCCTCGTGGTTGACGGCCTGGGCCTGGCAGGTATAGACGCAGGAGAGGCATTCCGAACAGAGGGCGCACTGGAGGCAGCGGGCGGCCTCCTCCTGGGCCAGTTCCGGGGTATAGCCGCGCTCTACCTCGATGAACTCCCCGGTGCGTTCGTCGCGGCGGAAGCGCTGGTCGAGGGGGAGTTCGGGCATCGGGACGCGTCCCCGGCCGTGGATTTCGCCCCTGGCCTTGCGCTCGGCCAGTTCCTCTTCGCTCAGGTGCACGACGGGCAGGGCCGGCCTGGGAGGCGGCTCCAGCGGCAGGCCCTGCAGGTAGCGGTGGATGCTCTCGGCAGCCCGGTGGCCGGCCGCCACCGCCTCGATGACGAAGGCGGTGCCGGTGACCGCGTCGCCGGCGGCAAAGACGCCCGGCCGGCCGGTGGCCAGCGTCCGCAGGTCGGCGTCGATCGTCCGCGTGCGGGTCACCCCGATGCGGCTATCCGGCGGGATGAAGGAGAGGCCCACGGCCTGGCCGATGGAAAAGATCACGATGTCCGCCGGGAGGTGGTGCTCGCTGTTGGGGATGATGTCCATGTCCGGCTGGCCGCCGGGCAGGAAGCCACGGAAGTTGACCAGGGCGGCCCGCACGCCGGAAACCCGGCCGTCCCCGGTCACCTCCAGGAAGGTGCGCGAAGGCAGGATTTCGACCCCCTCTCTCTCCGCGGCGGCGATCTCCTGGCGGCTGGCCGGCATCTTCTCCCGGCTTTCCAGGCAGGTGGCGGCGACGTGGGCGGCCCCCAGGCGCAGGGCGGTGCGGGCAGCATCCATGGCCACATTTCCGCCCCCCAGGACCAGCACGCGCTTTCCGCTCAGGTCGGGCGGCCGGCCCAGACGGACGTCGCGCAGGAAGTGGATGGCGACCATCGTCCCCGGCAGGTCCGCGCCCGGAATGTTCAGTTTTTTCCCTTCGTGTGCCCCCACGGCCAGGAAGATGGCATCGTACCCTTCGGCGAAGAGTTCGTCCAGGTTCTCCACCCGGTGGTTGAGGCGCAGGTCCACCCCCAGGTCCACGATGTCCTGCACCTCGCGGTCCACGATCCAGGAGGGCAGGCGGAACTCGGGCACGCCGACGCGGAGCATCCCGCCGGCCACCGGCATGGCCTCGTAGACGGTGACCCCATAGCCCAGTTTCACCAGGTCCTGGGCGCAGGTCAGCCCGGCCGGCCCGGCCCCGACGATGGCGATGCGTTGGGGATAACGGCGCGGAACCGGCTCCACCGGCCTGCGCGGTTGGGCATAGACCATGTCGGTCACAAAGCGCTTGAGGGCGGCGATGGCAATCGGCTCGTCCACCTTGCCCCGGTTGCAGGCGTCTTCGCAGCGGTGGTTGCAGATACGCCCGCAGATGCCGGGGAAGGGGTTATCCTCCTTGATGACGCGCAGGGCGTCTTCGTAACGTCCTTCGCGGATGAGGGCGATATAGCCCTGGGCGCGCTGATGGGCCGGACAGGCATCGCGGCAGGGGGAGATGCCCCGTTTGGCGATGGCGTAGGCGTTGGGGACGCCCTGGGGGTAGAGTTTATAGGCGGCGTGGCGCTGCCCCAGGAAGGCGTTGAAGGGGTCGGGCAGGACGATGGGACAGACCTGGGCGCACTCGCCGCAGCCGGTGCACTTCTGGAGGTCGATGTAGCGGGGGCGGCGGCGGATGGTGGCGGTGAAGCGGCCGGCGCGGCCTTCCAGGCGCACCAGGTCGGCGTTGGTCAGGATGTCGATGTTCAGGTGGCGGCCGGCCTCGACCAGTTTGGGGGAGACGATGCACATGGCGCAGTCGTTGGTGGGGAAGGTCTTGTCCAGTTGGGCCATATGGCCGCCGATGGCCGTCTCCTTCTCCAGGAGGTAGACGTGGAAGCCGCCTTCGGCCAGGTCGAGGGCGGCCTGGAGGCCGGCGATGCCCCCGCCGACGACCAGCACGGAGCCGACCCGGGTTTCCCCCTCAGCCGACGGAGGAGGGGGAGGAAGGCCGGCCTCTCGCCCGAAGGAAGTCACCGCGCTTGTCACCTTTTCCTCCCGTATCATCCAGGCTCAGGCTGCGCCATAACGACCGCATTGCCCAGATTCGTGCCGGATTCGCCATGAACCATCCGGATTTTGAACGTGCAACGTGAGACGGGCCAACCTGCAACGCTACTTACTATACCATCACCTCCCGATTTCGGCAAGGTGCCTTCCAGGAACGGCGAATTTCGAGGCCTGGGGGTAGCACAGGCGGATACGGTCCAGGTGTTCTTGTTTTGCTCACCTGATCGCCTCCAACCATATTCCTTTGGGTAAGATTTTTATGAGGCAAAACACTCTTGACTTTTTTCCCTGGACGTGCTAAGATTTTATTGCCAGGCCACCTGGATATTGGGGCCGGAATTTCCCGGCAGAAAGGAGGTGGGGTAGCGGGAAAGTGTCTGGAGCAGGCCGTGCGTAGCAGATGAGAACTGGAGGAAAAGGCCATGTTCAGCAAGCGTGCGTTCTTTTCCACGGTGGTGGTTCTGACGCTGGTCCTGACCGTGTTGGGGGCCTGCGGCCCGGCGGGCACCCCTCCGCCGCCCAAAGGCGGCACCTTTATCTTCGGCCGGGGAGGCGACTCGGTGCAACTGGACCCGGCCATCGTCACCGACGGCGAGAGTTTCCGCGTGACCGGCCAGTGCCTCGAACCGCTCTACCAGTACGACAAGGGCAGCACCCGGCCGATTCCCGCCCTGGCGACCGAATGCACCCCGAACGCCAATGCCACCGAGTGGACCTGCAAACTGCGCCAGGGCGTCAAGTTCCACGACGGCACCCCCTTCAACGCCGACGCCGTCATCTTCAACTTTGAGCGCTGGCGCTTTACCACCAACCCCTACCACTACCCCAGCCAGGTGTTCGAGTACTATGAGGCCATGTGGGGCGGCTTCGACGACGACAGCCTGATCACCAAGATCGAGAAACTCGACGACTACACCGTCAAGTTCGTCCTGAAGGAGCCTCTGGCCCCCTTCCTGGCCAACCTGGCCATGGATATGTTCGCCATCTCCAGCCCTGAGGCCATCAAGAAGTGCGGCGAAAAGTACGGCATGCCGGAGTGCGGCTGTGTGGGCACCGGCCCCTTCAAGTTCAAGGAGTGGGTGACCGGCGACCACATCACCGTGGTGGCCAACGACGAGTATTGGGGCGGCCGGCCGAACATCGACGCCATCGTCTGGAAGGTCATCCCCGACGACTCGGCCCGCTTCCTGGCCCTCAAGTCCGGCGATATCCACGCCCTGGAGCAGGCCACCCGGGAGGACGTCCTTTCCGCCCTGAGCGACCCCAACCTCTACGTCCTGGCCCGGCCGGCCCTGAACACCGCCTACCTGGCCTTTAACTACAAGATCGTGGAGTTCCAGGACAAACGGGTGCGCGAGGCCGTGGCCCACGCCATCAACCGCCAGGCCATTGTGGAAAACTTCTACGGCAAATACGGCGAGGTGGCCACCAACTTCCTCCCGCCGATGGTCTGGGGCCACAACCCCGACATCCAGGACTGGACCTATGATCCGGAACTCTCCAAACGGTTGCTGGCCGAGGCCGGCTTCCCCAACGGGCTGAGCGAGGTGACCATCGCCGAGGACCTCAAGGATAAGGAGGGCAACGTCGTCTACAAGGCCGGAGAGAAGATCCCGCTCCGCCTCTACTACATGCCGGTGACCCGCTTTTACTATCCCAGCCCCAAGCAGATCGCCGAGGCCATGGCCGCCGACCTGGCCAAGGCCAACATCAACGTCACCCTGGAACTGGCCGGCGACTGGCCGACCTACCTGGGGTTGCGCCGCACCGGCCTCCTGGTCGGGCTCTATATGCTCGGCTGGGGCGGCGATAACGGCGACCCCGATAACTTCCACGGCTACTTCTTCGGCGGCCTCAGTTCCCCCGACGAGGTCAAGAAGCCCGACCCCCGCGAGGGCTGGTACGCCAACCAGCAGGTGGCCACGCTCTGCTACCAGGCCCTGGTCAACCCGAACCAGGCCGAGCGAGAGCGGATATACAAGCAGATCGAGCAGATTCTGCACGACGATGTAGCCCGCATCTGGGTGGCCCACAACAACACCCCGCTCATCTTCTCCAAGAAAGTGAGCGGCTATGTGCCTCAGCCGGTCGGTGCGGACTACTACGAATGGGTGGCCATTCAACCCTAACGTGCCCCGGTGGCCCGGGCAGGAACGGTAACGGTTGCATCCGGGGGGTGCGGTCTCCTCCGCACCCCCCGGCATCCACGGAGGACAAACGTTGTTCCAGTACATCGTCCGCCGTCTGATCTCGCTCATCCCCACCCTGTTGGGCGTCACCGTCGTCGTCTTCCTCTTCCTCCGCCTGATTCCCGGTGACCCGGCCGTGGCCATGTTGGGGGAACACGCCTCCGAGGAGAACGTGGCCCGCATCCGGGAGCAACTGGGCTTCAACCGTCCCCTCTTCCTGGACGTGGAGGCCCTGCAGCGGGGCGACCTGGCCGGCCTCTTCGACAGCCAGTACTTCCGTTTCCTGGGCCGGCTGCTCCAGGGCGACCTGGGCAGTTCCGTCCACTATCGCCGGCCGGTGGCCGATGACCTGAAGCAGCGCTTCCCGGCCACGGTGGAACTGACCGTCTTTGCCATGCTCGTGGCCATTGTGGTCGGCGTTCCGGTGGGCATCATCTCCGCCGCCAAACGGAACTCCCTCCTGGACAGCGTCAGCATGATCGGGGCCCTGGCCGGCGTCTCTATGCCGATCTTCTGGCTGGGCCTGATGGAGATCATGCTCTTTGCCGTTTTCCTGAAGATTCTGCCCTTTGGGGGGCGGCTGGATTCCTCCATTTACCTGGAGGTGCGGACCAACTTCTACCTCATCGACAGCCTCATCACCGGCAACATGCCGGCCCTGGGGGATAGCCTGAAGCACCTGATCCTGCCCTCCCTGGCGCTGGGCACCATCCCGATGGCCATCATCGCCCGGATGACCCGTTCCAGCATGCTGGACGTCCTCCAGCAGGACTATATCCGCACGGCCCGGGCCAAGGGGTTGCGGGAGCAGGCGGTGCTCTTCAAGCATGCCCTGCGCAACGCCCTGTTGCCTGTGGTGACCATCGTCGGCCTCCAGACCGGTATCCTCCTTTCCGGCGCTATCCTGACGGAGACGATCTTTGCCTGGCCGGGCATCGGCAAATGGATTTACGACGCCATCGCCGGCCGGGATTATCCCATCGTCCAGGGGGGGACGCTGGTCATCGCCTTTGTCTTCGTCATGATCAACCTCCTGGTGGACATCTCCTACGCTTTCCTGGACCCCCGGATTCACTATGAATGAGGCAGGGCAATGAGCGATCGGGCGGCAGAACTCATCGAGATGGCCGAGGCCGGCCTGCGCGAACACCGTTCGCCCTGGGTTCTGGCCTGGCGCCGGCTGATGCGCAACCGCACGGCCCGCCTGGGGCTGGCCATCGTGCTCTTTTTTGTCCTGGGCACGGTGCTGGCCCATTTCTTCTGGCCCTATGACCCCAAGACGGACAGCGATTACTCCCTGTATCTCAAGCCTCCCACCCTGGTGCCCACGGAGGAGGTGCCCTCGGTGCATATCTTCGGCACCGACGTGGTCGGGCGCGACGTCTTTCGCCGCATCGTCCACGGGGGCTGGAGTTCGCTGCGGGTGGGGTTGGTGGCGGTGGGCATCTCGCTGAGCATCGGAGGGCTGCTGGGACTGCTGGCCGGCTTTTACGAGAGCATGCCGGTCGGCCGGGGAGGGCGGGCCGTCCTGGGCGGCCTCATCGGGGCCGGGTTGGGGTTGGTGCCGGCCCTGATCGGCGGGCAGGTCTTCTACGAATGGGGGGAGATGGCCGGAGGGAGTATGGGTTCCCTGGGGGTAGGACTGGCCTGGCTGGCCGGGGTGGTGCGCTTCCTCCTCCAGAACCTGGAGGTCTGGCTTTTCGGAGGATTGGGCGTCCTGGCCGTCCTCCTGGAGGAACGGCTGCCGGTCTGGAGAAAGCGGCGGATCAACCTGTTCCGTCCCCTCGTCCTGGCCGGCCTGGGCCTCCTCCTGGGCGGCGGGCCGGCCCTGGCCGCCGGCCCCTACGTGGTCCTGGTCTGTGCCCTGCTGGGGACCCTCATCGGCGGCGTTCTGTCCCTGCCTCTGGGGGGGGCGCTCCTCTCCAACCTGATCATGCGGCTGATGGACATCCTCCTGGCCTTCCCCGGCATCCTCCTGGCCATCGCCATCGCCACCATGCTCGGCGCCGGCCTGGACAAGGGGATGATCGCCATCGGCATCGTCAACATCCCGATCTACGCCCGTCTGGTGCGCTCCTCGGTGCTTTCGGTGATTCAGAACAACTACATCGAGGCGGCCCAGGCGCTGGGGGCCGACGCCGGCCGCATCCTCTTCCGCCACATCGTGCCCAACAGCCTCTCCCCGGTCATCGTCCAGGCCACCATGGGGCTGGCCAGTTCCATCCTCTCGGCGGCGGCGCTGGGCTTCCTGGGGCTGGGGGCCATCCCCCCCGAACCGGAGTGGGGGGCCATGCTGAGCGATAGTTACCGCTACCTCAGTTCCGGCAAGTGGTGGGTGGTCGTCTTCCCCGGCCTGGCCATCATGCTCAGCGTGCTGGGCTTTAACCTCCTGGGGGACGGCCTGCGCGACGCCCTGGACCCGCGGCTGCAGGTCTGATTTCGGGGCCAAATTGGAAGCGATCAACCTCTTTTTTACCACCAACCGGGCCCTCATCTACTTTATCGGGGGGCTATCCTTCTTCTCGATGGGATTGGCCACCGCGTTGGAGCGGCGCCGTGGCAGCCGGTTGCACCTGGCCCGGCACCTGGGCTTTCTGGCCGGGTTTGGCCTCCTCTACGGGCTGAACGAGTGGGCCAACCTGCTCATTCCGCTGCAGGAACAGTTGCCCATCCCGACTTATGTCTCCTGGCTGTCTATGGGGCAACTTCTGGCCCGTGGGCTGGCCCTGGCTATGCTTTTTATGTTCGGGGAAGAACTTTTGCGGCCGGCTGCGCCGCGCTGGCGGTGGGCACGTTTTCTGCCCGGCCTCTTCTTTGGCCTGTGGCTGCTGGCCCTGGGATATCTCGGAGTGGCGATGGGCTCCCCTGGCGAACTCCTCTTCAGCACCGGCGATGTGCTGGCCCGTTACCTTCTGGGCCTGCCCAGGGCCGCCCTTTCCTGTCTGGGCCTGTGGGAACAGCGTCGGGAGGTACAGGAGGCCGGCTTCCCCCACATCGCCCGTTACCTTCTGGGCGCAGCGCTCTCCCTGGGCCTTTTCCTCATCGTGGGCGTGTTCCTGGCCGTATCCGGCCCCTTTTTCCCCGGCGAATGGCTGGCCTATCCCTGGCTGCTTTACGCCATCGGCGTCTTTTCCCCCGTCCTGCGTACCCTGGATGGGGTAGCCATGGCTCTTTTCACCGGGCAGGCTCTGGCTGTTTTCGATGCCGAGACCGAGGCTCTGGTGGCCGAGATGGAACGCCGTAACCTCCTCCTGGCTGACCGGGAGCGCATCGGGCGGGAACTCCACGACGGCATCATCCAGTCGCTCTATGCGGCCGGATTGCGTCTGGAGGATGCCTGCCATACTCTTGCCGAGGCCCCGGAAGAGGCTCGTGAGAAAATTCAGGGGGTGATGGAAAGCCTGAACCGCGTCATCCAGGAGATACGGACCTATGTCTTTGACCTGCGGGAATGGTATCCGGGGGGGAGCCTGTTCCGACGCCTGACCGAGATGGTTCAGGAAGTGCGTCTGAACACCATGCTGGAAGCCGACTTCCGGGTCCGTGGCCTCCGGTGTGAACCTCCTGCGGAGCAGGCCGCCCACCTCATCCAAATTGTCCAGGAGGCTCTGAGCAACGTGCTCCGACATGCCCGGGCCCGCCAGGTTCGGGTTTTGCTCTCTTGCGCATCCGGGTCCCTGCACCTGGAGGTTACGGATGACGGTTGCGGTTTTGACCCGGAGCAGGTACAAGCGGAGGGGCGGGGGATGGGGTTGCAGACGATGCGTCAGCGGGTCGAACTCCTGGGAGGAACCCTCCTGATCGATTCCCGTCCGGGGGCGGGCACGCGGGTGATGGTACATGTGCCATGCCAGTGCCCCGACCAGGCAATGGGGAACGCCGGAGGTCTCCCGGGAGAGGCCGACCGGAGGTGAGGATGAATCGGACGTGCTGGCGCGTGCTCCTGGTGGATGATCATGAAGTCGTGCGGATGGGGTTACGGGCCCTCTTGGGGCGCTACCCCCACCTGCAGGTTGTGGGAGAGGCATCCACCGCTGAGGAAGCCGTGGCCGAAGCCGAGCAAAAACACCCCGATGTCGTGGTGATGGATGTGCGGCTGCCCGGCCGTTCGGGGGTGGAAGCCTGTCGGGAAATCCGGGCCCGTCTCCCGGGCACCCGGGTGATCATGCTCACTGCCTACGAAGACGATCAGGCGCTTTTCGAGGCCATTGCTGCCGGGGCCAGCGGGTACGTCCTCAAGCAGATCGGAAGCGAGGCGCTGGTACAGGCCATCGAAACGGTGGGGCGGGGCGAGGCATTGCTCGATCCGGCAGTGACGGAACGGGTTTTACGCCGCTTGCGAGAAGATACCCGGGAACGCCGTCTTCAGGCCTTTGCCGGCCTGACGGAACGGGAAGTGCACATTTTAGCCGGGATCGCTCGGGGGCTGAGCAATAAGGAAATCGCCCATCGCCTGGGATTGCGCGAGAAGACCGTGCGGAACTATGTCAGCACCATCCTGGAGAAGTTGGGCCTGTCCTCACGGGTACAGGCCGCCACCTACGCTTTGGAACACCGCATCGGGGAAGTCTGCCCCTTAGAAGAGTGAACCGGGCTGTTCAAGAAAAGGCCACATCGGGGGACGGATGTCCCCCGATGTTTAGGACATTTGCCCGGCCTTACATCGAGGATTCCTCCGGTATAATGGAATAAAAGTTGTATTTTGGTGTCTTTATTTGTGTCTATTTTCACAAACATTGAGGTGCGGAAATATGAGACGCTATCTGCTCGGCTTTGCCCTGGCGGGGGCGTTTCTGGGAGTGGTGTTGGTGCAGGTCGCTTTCGGGGCACCGGCCAGGCAGGCTCCGACCCTCCCCCATCCGCTGGCCGGCCGGGAAGCCTGCCTGACCTGCCATAGCAGCGGCCCACAGGCGATGCCGGCCGACCATGCCGGCCGTACCCAGGAGTCCTGCCTGACCTGCCACCCGGCCCCCCGGGAAGGGATGGCCGGAGCAACTCCGACGGCCTCTTCTCTCCCCCTTGCCTTCCCCACGACGGAACCCCTGTCCACGCTGCCACCCATCAGCCAGGAGGAATACAAGGGGCCGGAATTCTGCGCCCAATGCCATCAGCCCCTTGTCCAGGTATGGCGAGATTCGGTCCACGCCCGGTCCTTCCAGGATCCCGTGTTCCAGGCCCTTTGGGCAGAGAATCGCCGGCCGGGCTATTGCCTGGCCTGCCACGCCACCGGCTACAACCCCAACACCGGGATGCCCGTGGCCGAAGGCGTGACCTGCGAATCGTGCCACGGCACCTATCGCACGGGACACCCCCAGACCGATATGATGCCGGTGGATCCGGCGGCGGAACGCTGCGGCGTCTGCCATACGAGCACTTACCAGGAGTGGCAACTCAGCGGGCATAGCCAGCGGGGAATCAAATGTGCCAGTTGCCACGCCGTACATTCGCAGGGCCTCCGTTTCCCCACTTCGACGGCTCTCTGTGCTGCCTGCCACGGCGACCGCGCCGAGGACTTTGCCCATGCGGCCCATGCCCAGCACGGCGTGACCTGCGCCGATTGTCATATGTACCGGCCCCCCCAGGAATCGCTCAGCGGGGGTACTTCGCCTACCGGACACTTCTTCGGGGTTACTTCGGAGGCCTGTACCCAGTGCCATACCCGGGATACCATCCACAGCCGGCGGCAGGAGTTCGCCCCGGCAACCGAAGCCAGTGTCGCCCTCTTACAGCGTCTTTCCGCATTGGAGAAGCAGGTGGAGGACCTTCAGGGCAGTGTGGCCCGCAATCTGGCCCTGGGCCTGATCGGCGGGGCCCTGGGCGGGCTGCTGGTGGGCGTGCTGGTCACCATGCTTCTCCTGCGTCGACGTCCGGGAGAGAAAGGTGCAAAGGAAGATAAGCCGTAGGGAATTCCTGGGCCTTCTGGCAGCAGCCGGCCTGTCTCCTCTGGCGGCCAGCCTGGCACGCCTCTGGAACCGCCTGCAGACCGCCCCTTCCCGCGCTGCTCCGGAGGGCTTCTCCCCCCAGTCACCCCACCGCTGGGTGATGGTCATTGACCAGGGGGGCTGCATCGGCTGCAATTACTGCACCTATGCCTGCCTGGCGGTCAACGATGTGCGCCCCGATGCCCCCTGGAACAAACTCCTCATCCAGGCCGAACTGGCCGGAGGCAGAATTTACCTGCCCCAGCCCTGTATGCATTGCGAGCACCCGCCCTGCGTGAGCGTCTGCCCGGTTGGGGCCACCTACCGCCGGCCGGACGGCCTGGTCGTTATGGACTATGACCGGTGCATCGGCTGCCGCTACTGTATGGTGGCCTGCCCTTACGAGACCCGGCACTTTAACTGGGAGCAGTGGGATGGCCCGAATCCCTATGTGCCGGACTTTGGTGCGCCGGAGGTGCCCCGGAGGAGTCGGGGGGTGGTGGAAAAGTGCACGTTTTGTCTCCAACGCATTGAACGCGGCCTGGCCCTGGGGCTTACCCCCGGAGTGGACCGCGAGGCCACCCCGGCTTGCGTGACCGAGTGCCCGGTACAGGCCCGCTTCTTCGGCGACCTGAACGACCCCCAGAGTACGGTCTCCCGGCTTTTGGCCGAGCGCCCGTCCCTGCGTCTGCGCGAGGATCTGGGCACCTCGCCCCGGGTCTATTACCTGACCTCCCTGGCCGGGGTTCCTCCGACGACGCCGCCGGAGAGGAGGCCCTGATGTGGCTCCGCCGCCATCCTTACCTTCTCCCCTGGACGGCGCTGCTCCTCGCCCTGCTGGCCGTGGGAGGCATCGCTGCTTTCCAGGTCTATAGCCGGGGGTTGGTCGTTACCGGAATGAGCGATGAGGTGCCCTGGGGGCTATGGATCGCAGTGGACCTCTCAGCCATCGGGCTGGGAGCCGGGGCTTTTCTCCTTTCCGCGGCCATTCACCTCCTGCGGCTGCGCGACTTTCAGCCGCTGGGGCGGGTGGCCGTGCTGGTGGGGCTGCTGGGCTATACCTCGGCGGTGCTGGCCCTCCTTCTGGACCTGGGCCGGCCGGAGCGCTTCTGGCACCCTTTGGTCTTCTGGAATCCGCACTCGGTGCTTTGGGAGATCACGATGTGCGTGGTTCTCTACACGGGGGTGCTCGTTCTGGAGTTCGCCCCGGTGGTCGGGCAAGCCTCCTGGATGAAGAGCCGCCTGCCCCGGCTGGCCCGCCTCCTGCAACGAGGGCACGCCCTGGCTCCGGCGCTGGCCCTGGCCGGCCTGTTCCTCTCCCTGCTCCACCAGTCCTCGCTGGGAGCCACCTACGGGGTCATCCCTTCCCGCCCCTTGTGGGGAAACCCTGGGACGGCTGTGCTCTTCCTGGCCCACGCGGTGGCCGCCGGGCCGGCGCTGACCCTCCTGGCCACGCTGGGCGCCGAACGGGTCCTGGGCCGCGAGGTGGTCCCCCTTCCCACTTTGCTTCGCCTGGGACGTTTCGTTGGCATCGCTCTGGCCGCGTACCTTTACATGCGCCTGTGGGACATCCTGGCCATGTCCTATACCCACCTGCCCGGCCGGATAGAAGGCCTGGAGATGCTGACCGGCGGGCTGCTGACCGGGCCCTTCTGGATAGGGGAAATCCTTTTGGGCGGCCTGATTCCGGCCATCCTGTTGCTGATTCCTCGACTGCGGGAGAGGCCGGGCATACTCGCCCTGTCCTCGTTTCTTACCGTAGCCGGCCTGGTGGTGGCGCGCTGGGACGTGAACCTCTCCAGCATGTTCATCCGGGCGGGCTACATCCCAGGCCAGACGGTTGCTCCCCTGCCCTCCTACCGCCCCACCTGGGTTGAGTGGACCACCACAGCGGCCATCCTGGCCTACGCCCTGCTATCCTATACCTGGTCGCTCCATCTCCTCCCCCTCTTCTCCCAGGAGCAGGCCCAGGAGTCGGCAAAACTGGCCCGGCGTGCCTTCGAGCCGTCGGCAGAACGATAAGGAGGAGGAGGATATGCAACGCGTCTTCTCCTGGCTCTCCCGGCGAAGATGGTTTATCTCCCTGCCCCTGGTTATCCTGGCCGGGGTAGGGGTTTACCTGGGCATCGCTGCCTTGCTGGATTGGGCCAATTCGACCGAATTCTGCGGCACCCTATGCCATGCGATGACACCCGAGTACACTGCCTACCAGACCTCCTTCCATGCCCGGGTCCGCTGCGCCGAGTGCCATGTTGGTCCCGGCCTGCTGGCCGAGGTGGAGGCCAAGTGGCAGGGTTTGCGGGAATTGTGGCTCTACCTCACCAACACCTACGAACGCCCCATCCCCTCCCCGGTAGAAAACCTGCGGCCGGCCCGGGATACCTGCGAACAATGCCACTGGCCGGAAGTCTTTTACCAGGATCGGGCGGTGACCATCCCCCACTTTGAAGACGACCTCTCCAACACCCGGAACAATACCTACATGCTGGTCAAGATCGGCGGAGGAACCCACCGCCAGGGACAGGGCAGGGGGATTCACTGGCACATCGAAAACCGGGTGGAGTACATCGCCACCGACCCTCAGCGACAACACATCCCCTGGGTGCGCGCTCAGTTGAACGGCCAGACGGTGACCTTTGTGGACGTCACCGAGCCGCTCTCCGAGGAGCAACTGGCCCGGTACGAGGTCCGGACGATGGACTGTATAGACTGCCACAACCGGGCCACCCACATCTTTCGTTCGGCTGAGGAAGCCGTGGACCAGGCTCTGGCCAACGGCCTTCTTTCGACCGAGTTGCCCTACCTGCGCAAGAAAGCGGTGGAGGTGATGAGGGCGACCTACCCGGATCAAAAGACGGCCCTGGAGGCCATCGCCGCTCTGGAGGAATATTACCGGCAGAACGACCCCCGTTACCCGGAGCATCGGGAACTGATCGCCCAGGCCGTCCAGGTGCTTCAGAATATTTACCGCTCCTCCCATTTCCCGGACTATCGGGTTTACCCGGAGACCTACCCCGACAACATCGGCCACAGCCAGTCCCCGGGGTGCTTTCGCTGTCATGATGGGAAGCACCTGGCCGCCGACGGAAGTTCCATCCGTCTGCATTGCAACATCTGCCACACCATTCCCCAAACCCTTCCGGCCGGCCAGCCGGCCCCGGCCATCCCCCTCCAGTCCCCCGAACAGCCGGCCAGCCACCTGGCCAGCAACTGGATGGCCGAACATCGCACTGTGGTGGATGCCTCCTGCGCCTCCTGCCACGAGATGCCAACCTTTTGCGCCAACCCCAACTGCCACGGGCGCTCCTGGCCGTATGTGAACCTGAAGGTCGTCTCCCCTCCCTTCCCCCTGCCGACGCCTGTCCCGGCCGGCCCGACCCCGACCCTCCCACCGCCGACGCCTGTCCCGGCCGGCCCTTCCGAGGCCGTCCTCCGGGGGGCCAGCCTCTATGGCCAGAAGTGCCTTTCCTGCCATGCCCGGCCGGAGCGTCTGGCCAAAGAAGCATCCAAGCGCCAGGAATTCGCCCGGGTCATTCTCAACGGAAAGGAGACCATGCCGGCCTTTCCCCTCACCGAGGCCCAGATCGACGACCTGATCGCCTATGTGACCTGGGCACGGGACCATCCCGGGGAGATGCTCCCCACCCCGGTTCCCACCTCTGTCCCAGGCGGAGGACCGACGGTCCCCTCTTTTTCCAACGACATCCTTCCCCTGCTCCAGAAGAATTGCGGGGCCACCTGCCACAGCGCCACGACAGCCTCCGGGGGATTCCGGGCCGTGGACTATGCCGGGGTGCGGGCGGTGGTGCTTCCGGGGAATCCGGCGGGAAGCCGCCTGGTGCAGGTGCAACAGGGCAGTCATCCGGTCCGCCTCACCGAGGCCGAGTTGCAACAGGTCATGGCCTGGATTCTGGCCGGCGCACCGGATAACTGACCGGAGCCAGAGAGGAGGTGATGCCTGGGAAAAAGGCCATCGGGTCCTCAGCGAACAGGAACATCGAGTTGTCCGGGGATGTCAGACAGATGTTCAGGAGGTTGGATATGAACGGAAACTGGACTCTGGCCAAAATCGGCTTCGGGGCCGTCGGGCTATTGGGACTGGCCCTGTTCGGCCTGTTCCTGGTGGCCTGTGGGCCGTCGCCGACGCCTGTCCCCACCAGCCCGCCGTGTCCGACGGCAGCGCCCTGCCCCACCCAGGCGCCGGTCGAGGTGCCCAAACCGGCCGTGGAGGTTCCCTTCGAGGCCCGCTGGGCCGCCTCCGGCCATGCTGACGCCCAGGCCGAGGCCTTTACCCATTGGGATGAGGCCACCCCGAAAGAGATACCGGTCGCCTGCGCCAAGTGCCACAGCACACCAGGCTACCTGGACTTTTTGGGGGCGGACGGCAGCGCGGCCGGCAAGGTGGACCAGGCGGCACCCGTCGGCACCGTGATCACCTGTGTCGCCTGCCACAACGATGTCACCGCCCGTCTGACCAGCGTGGTCTTTCCCTCGGGGGCAGAGATTCACAACCTGGGCCCGGAGGCACGTTGCATGGAGTGCCACCAGGGCCGTGCCTCTACCCCCACGGTGAACCAGGCCATCGCCGACGCCGGCCTGACCGATGACGATACCGTGAGCGACAAACTCGGCTTTACCAACATCCATTACTTCGCCGCCGCAGCCACCCAATACGGCACACTGGTTCAGGGCGGTTACCAGTATCCCGGCAAGTCCTACGATGCCAAGGCGGCCCATGTCGCCGGTTTCGATACCTGCGTGGGCTGCCACGACCCCCATACCCTGGAGGTCCGGGTGGAAGCCTGTGCCACCTGCCACCAGGGGGTGACCACGGCGGAAGACCTGGCCAAAATCCGGATGGAGGGGTCGAACGTGGACTATGACGGGGACGGCAACCTGGACGAAGGCATCGCCGACGAAATCGCCGGCCTCCAGGAACTGCTCTACCAGGCCATCCGGGCCTATGCCAGCGAAGTCGCCAAAACGCCCATCGTCTACAACCCCCAGGCCTATCCCTACTTCTTCGCCGATGCCAACGGCAACGGAGCCTTGGACGAGGGCGAAACCGCCTACAAAGCCTGGACCGGCCGGCTGCTCAAGGCCGCTTATAACTACCAGGTCTCGGTCAAAGACCCGGGGGCCTTTGCCCATGGAGGCAAGTACGTCATCGAACTGCTCTACGATTCCATCGAGAGCCTCAACGCCAAAATCTCCACCCCGATCGACCTGAGCCAGGCCCACCGCATCGATGCCGGCCACTTTGCCGGTTCCCAGGAAGCCTTCCGCCATTGGGATGAAGAGGGCGAGGTCCCGGGCGCCTGCGCCCGATGCCACACCGGCGTGGGACTGCCGCTCTTCCTGAAGGAGGGGGTCAACATCTCCGAACCGCCGGCCAACGGCCTGCTCTGCTCCACCTGCCACAACGACCTGACGACTTTCACCCGCTACGAGGTCAAGAGCGTCAAATTCCCCAGCGGCGCCACCGTGGATAGCGGCAATCCCGACATGAACCTCTGCCTGACCTGCCATCAGGGGCGCGAGTCCACGGTAAGCGTCAACAGTGCCATCAAGGGGCTGGACGACGACACCGTCTCCGACCAGTTGCGCTTCCGCAACATCCACTACTTTGCCGCCGGGGCAACGCTTTTCGGGAACCAGGTGCAGGGGGCCTATCAGTACACTGGCCAGGAGTACCTGGGCCGCTTCGCCCACGTCTCCGGCGTGGATACCTGCATGGCCTGCCATCGTACCCACGGCCTGACCGTCCGGGTCTCGACCTGCGGCAACTGCCACACCGGGGTGAAATCTCCGGAGGACCTGGAGAAAATCCGCATGTCCCCCACCGACTATGACGGGGATGGCGACACGGCCGAGGGACTGGCCGGCGAGGTGGAGACGTACCGGGAGAAACTCTACGCCGCCCTCCGGGACTATGCCCAGAATGTGATCGGAACGGCCATCGTCTACAACCCCGAGGCCTACCCGTACTTCTTCACCGACGCCAACGGCAACGGGGTGGCGGATGAAGGCGAGACGGCCTATGCCACCTGGACGCCGCGCCTGCTGCGAGCCGCCTATAACTACCAGTACGTCGTCAAGGACCCCGGGGCCTTTGCCCATAACGGCAAGTACATCCTTCAGGTCCTCTACGACACCCTGACCGACCTCGGCCAGAAGGTGTCCGTGGATATGACCGGCATGGTGCGGCCATAGGCGATTCGATGGGAAAGGGCGGGGGCTGCCAGTCTCCCGCCCTTTCTCCCTGGGTGTTCCTCCGGCAACTCGGGCTGGTCGCTGAGCCCGCTTGCCTTGCGCGCCGGCCAAAGGCGCCCGCCACCTGGTAGGGGCGGGCTTGAAACCCGCCCCTACCCGGGCAAAGGTGGGCCAGTCCGTAGTCCTCCAAAGGGCCTTGTGAATCGGAGGCAGGGATCAGAAATAGCCCAGAAAACCGTCTACGAAAATGGGCGCGAACTCGTCTGCCGCCCCGTTGACAGGGGAGGCCTTTACGGATAAACTGTATCCAGATTCGGCGACTGGACCAGGTGCTCTCTCCCGGAATCCCGGTGGAGGTAGTAGATGAAGCCGATATATCTTCTAGGAGGGGTGGTGGTGCTGGCGGCGGTGGTGCTGGGGGCGCTGGCCTTTGTCCAGGCCCTCACCCCCTACGTCTCCATCGCCGAGGCAAAGGCCTCCGGACGCTCCGTGCAGGTCCACGGTTTCCTCAAGGAGACGTTGGGCTATGACGCCGGGGGTCGTTTCCGCTTCGTCCTGGTGGACGAAAAGGGCGACGAGATGACCGTCGCCTACGGGAAATCCCGGCCGGCCAACTTCGACCAGGCCACCGGCTTCGTGGTCATCGGCCGCTACGATGCCGCTTCCGGCCTCTTCCTGGCCGAACAAGTCCTGGTCAAATGTCCTTCCAAATACCAGGAGCAGGGCCAGGAGTACCTGCGAGAGCGGGCCGGGGAGACGGCCCCATGACGGCGGGGATATTTCTGCTGGCCGGAGTCCTCCTTTCCGCGCTGGGGGGAATGGGGGCCTCCTGGAAGGCGGCCCGGGGCGACCGCCGCAGCCTGCGCTGGGCCCGCCTCCTGGCCGTCCTCACCCTGGCCCTGGTGGGCGGTGCCTCGGCCCTTTTGCTGGGCCTCATCCTGGCCCAGCGCTACGACGTAGCCTATGTCTACCTGCACACCGCACGCGACCTGGCCTTTCTCTACCGGCTTTCCGCCTTCTGGGCCGGCCAGGAAGGAAGCCTGCTCCTCTGGCTCCTCTTCATGGCCGTCCTGACCGCCCTTCAGATTCGCCGCTCCCCGTTCGAGCCGCATGTGCTCCTTTTCCTCTTCTTTCTGCAGGCCGGCCTGACCGTCTTTCTCCTGGTAGAAAGCCCCTTTGCCCCGACGGTCCAGGTGACTTCACCCAACCTGATGGCTTCGGGCGGCCAGGGGATGAATCCGCTTCTGCAGAACCCCTGGATGGTGGCCCATCCGCCGGCCCTTTTCCTGGGCTATGCCGGCATGGCCTTGCCCCTGGCCTATGCCCTGGCCGGCCTCTGGAAACGCGATTACCAGGGGTGGGTGCAGCCGGCCCTCTCCTGGGGGCTTTTGGGCTGGTTCTTCCTGGGGTTGGGCATCCTCCTGGGCGCTTTCTGGGCCTATGAGACGCTGGGCTGGGGCGGCTATTGGGGCTGGGACCCGGTGGAGAACAGTTCCCTCCTCCCCTGGCTCACCGGAACGGCCCTCCTCCACGGCCTGCTCATCCAGCGCCACCGCCGGCGGCTGATCCACGGCAACCTGATTCTGGCCCTCCTGACCTACCTCCTGGTGCTCCTGGCCACCTTCCTGACCCGGAGCGGCGTCCTGGGCCAGGCCTCGGTCCACTCCTTTGCCCCCAGCACGCTGACCCCCTGGATGGTGGGGCTGATGACGCTGGTGGCGGCGGCCGGCTCCGCCCTCCTGGCTTCTCGCTGGCGCGACCTTCCTCCCGGCCCCGTCTTTGCCCTGGCAGGGAAAACGCCCGCCGGCCGGCCCCGCCAGAGGAACCCGGAAGAGTCCGCCGGAACGGTGGGCGTCGGCCTGTCCTCCTGGTTTTCCCGAGATTTTACCTTCCTCCTGACCATCCTGCTCCTGCTCCTCTTCGCTTCCCCCATCCTGCTCGGCACCCTCCTGCCGGTCATCTCCCAGGCGTTCGGGCCGATGGCCCAGGTGGAGGCCTCCTTCTACCCCCAGACGACCGGGCCGGTCCTGGCCGTCCTGCTCCTGGTGCTCGGCCTCTGCCCCCTCCTGGGCTGGCCGGGAAGTGCCCTGGGGCGGCTGGGGCGGATGTTGATCTTCCCGGCCTCTCTGTCCCTGCTCTCCCTCCTGATCTCCTGGCTTCTGGGGGCCGGCCGGCCCGATTCCCTCTTGCTCATTCTCCTGGCGGTCTGGGCCCTGGCCTCGAACGGGGTGATGGTGGTGCGTACCGTCCGCCGGGGCCTCTGGCATCTGGGCGGCTATCTGGCCCACATCGGTCTGGGACTGCTGGTGGTGGGCATCGTGGCCTCCTCGGTCTATAGCGTGGACTTTCGGGATGCCCAGGGGCGTCCTTCCCTTCTTCTGCCGGCCGGGAAACCCCAGGAGGCCCTGGGCTACCGGCTCACCTTCCTCCAGCGCCAGGAAAGCCCGGAGGGAACGGCCCGGCCGGCCTACTACATCCAGGTGGAGCACGGTCCGGAGCGTTTCCTGGCCACGCTGGAGGAACTGGAATGGAACGACCAGGACGGCAGCCTGGGGACCTGGCCGTATGTGGGGCGCTATTGGACCCACGACCTCTATATCGCCGCCCACGCCTACTTCCCCGGCAGCGGGGAGGAGACCGTTCTGGAGCCGGGGCAGGAGGCTGCCCTGGCCGGACGCACCTTTACCCTGCGGGAGGTGCGGAGTGTGCCCCCCTACGTCCAGGCCGTGTTGACGGTCCAGGAGGCGGGGGGAATCCGGACCATCACCCCCACCTATGCCCTGGCCGGCACCCCGGCCCACGGCCGGCCGGCCTCCCTCCCCGACGGCACGGTGGTCTCGGTGGAGGAGGCCGGCTTCCGTCTGGACCTCTTCGAGGGGCAGCCGCTGGCGATGGGCACCTATACGGTGACCCTGCTGGACCTGGTCATGCTCCGGCACGACCTGGTGACCCAGACGGTGGCCGGGGCGGTGGTCCGGGTGGAGACGCCGGAAGGTACGGAGGTCATCACCCCGACCTGGGTGGTGGGGGTGGAGGAGGCCGAGGGGCCGCCGGTGACGCTCCCCTCCGGCATCACGGTGCGCGTGGCCGGCATGGATGTCTCCAGCCGTCTGGTCCGGCTGCTCCTTTCCCGGCCGGGCCTCATCTGGCTGACGGTGCAGCGCCCCGAGGACCTGCTCGGCACGCTGGTGGTGCAGGTGAGCCTCAAGCCCGGCATGAATTTGCTCTGGGCAGGCGGCATCCTCCTGCTCCTGGGGACGGCCGTGGCGATGGTCCGAAGGTGGCGGACCGTGGCTTCGCTCATATCGCCACCCCTTCCTTAAGAGCGTAATATGTCAGATACCCCATGTCCTTGGCACGCTCCAGAACCGTTTGTTCTGACTGGATGAAGACATCGGCAAAGATGCCTTCCCGGGCAAGCCTCCAGCAGATGTGCGAGGCGATCTTTTGCCGAGTATGGAAGCCCGGGTCTATGTCGATTACCACGTAAAAATCCCAGTCGCTATCCGGTCGAGCCTCTCCTCGGGCCCGACTGCCAAAGAGCAAGATCTGCTGGACCCGACACCCCTCCCTGTCCACCTCTTCCTGGATAACCTGCCGAACTCTTGCCAGCACCAGCGTGTCCATTTCATCATCCCATGCTTTCTGCCCATAACGATTATGGCATAATGATCGCTCCCTGTCAACCTGGGTTTTTATCGCCGCAGAAGAAGGTCGGATACCAGGTAAGTCGCCAACCCAAGGAGCAGGGTCCCCTGGAGCGTGACCAGCGGCACACCGGCCGGCGCGATGAGGCCGAAGTAGAGGATAAGCCCTCCGATGGCCAGCATGGTGACGACGAAGGCGTTGCGCGCCGCCTGGTTGGCGATAGCCTGGGTACGTTCGTCGCGTCGCAGAGCCGTGACGCCGGCCTGGGGTTGGACCCTATACCGCCCGCTACGGGGTGTCCAGAGGAAGAAAGCCAACGTGGCCAGGCTGGTGAGCGCTGCTACCCACCATGGGAGACCGGTGAGCGCCAGGAGAACGCCTGCCGCCCCCGACAGGATGAGCCGACTGATGTAGTAAACCGCCATGCCCGTCAAGATGCACCTCCCGGCTTTTCCAGCCAAAACACCTCCTCCAGCGAAACCTGCAATGCCCGAGCCAGTTCAAGCGCCAGTTTCACCGACGGCACGAATTTCCCTTTCTCAATGGCGATGATCGTCTGTCGGGTCACGCCTGCGGCCCTGGCAAGGGCATCCTGGGTGAGTTGCCTCTGTATGCGAAGGTCTTTCAAACGGGTTCGGAGTTCCATGGCCGCACCCTCATGTCAAGTTTGATTTACATTATACCACAGAACCCGGATTTTGTCAAGTATGCTTTACATGGAGGCACTGACAGGGAAGGAGGTATTGGCAAGCCATGGAAATGTCGCCGGTCAGGCCGGCCCGGCCAGGGGGAGACCTCCCCAGGAGCGGATCTCTCCGGCCAGGCCGGCCATGCTCCCGGCCAGTTGCACGTTGTAGAGGTAGGGCCGGCGCTTCTGGGGAGGGATGGCCGAAAGGAGCGCCTCCACCAGACGGTCGGCCAGGGCGCGGATTTCCCCTTCTCCCAGCCGGCCCGGGGGCAGGGCCAGGAGGACGGCCTGGTGGGCGGCATCATGGTAGAGGAACGGCACCGCCACCTGCTCCTCGGCCCCGCAGTAGGGACAGCGGACGACGTTGAGCCGGCCCAGCAGGATGAGCGCCCGCAGGTCCGGGCGCTCCTCGGCATCCACGATGCGCCAGAGGGAAGCGACGAAGGAGTGCCCGCGGGAGCAGTAGATTTCGGCCGGCTCGCTGAGCGAAATGCCCATCACCCGTTCTCCGGGATATGGACAAATATTACCCAGCCCGGTTCCTGCTTCCACGACGGGCACCGGCCATGCGCCCCGGAGGGCACACAGCCTGCAACCTCCCATCTCCGCAGGCGTAAATTCC
>Ga0078972_1003290_pt2 | contig 38115 bp, 51 predicted proteins | sample YelNatPaOPGAMG01_FD_67568 | JGI IMG/M metagenome (GOLD analysis project Ga0078972, IMG submission 67568) | Hot spring thermophilic microbial communities from Obsidian Pool, Yellowstone National Park, USA - OP-RAMG-01 (SPADES assembly) (version 2) | ecosystem: Environmental > Aquatic > Thermal...
TCTGCGCCGACTGTTAAGCCCACTGTTGCGGCTAGAAAGCCTCTTGTTCTTCCCATAACCTCGACTATGAATACTCTTTCATGTGATATTGCTGTGTCGCGAATCTTGTCAATTTCAGAAACAGCCGTGTTTACGGCGGTGTCAAACCCTATAGTTTCGTCAACACCATACACGTCATTGTCTATTGTTGCTGGAACCCCAACAATAAGCGTCCGCGTAAATTCGCTAAGCTCTAAAGCGCCCTTAAAAGAGCCGTTACCGCCAATAACGATTAAGCCGTCAACCTTGTTTCTCGCTAGGGTTTCAGCCGCCCTTTTAAGCCCCTCCTTCCTCTTGAATTCTAGACACCGCGAAGTTCGCAATATTGTTCCGCCAAGCTGGATTATTCCGCCAACAGAACGCGGCGTCAACCTCAAAAAAGTGTTTGTTAACAAGCCCTCCCAACCCCTCTCGAAGCCTAAAACTTGCAAGTTTTCTGAATGGGCAATGCGCGTAACCGCCCTTATGGCGGCATTCATTCCAGGAGCGTCTCCACCACTTGTAACCACGCCAACAGTTTTCAAACGCATCACTCCGCCACAAGCCACGTGTTGCCAATCAAGGATAAATGCAACCTTCAAAGTAAAAAGCTTGTTAGAGAGGTGAACACTGTTTGGAAAGTGAACACATACTCGTAATCGTGACAGCAGCCAACAAAACTGAAGCCGAAAAAATCGCGTACGGTTTACTCAATGAGAGGCTTATTGCATGTGCCAACATAATTGGTCCAGTGCACTCGCTTTTTTGGTGGCAGGGAAAAATCGAAAGTGCAGAAGAACACATAATCCTAATGAAAACCAGAAAAAACCTATTCCAAAAACTCAGCGAAAAAGTGAAAACTCTACACAGCTACGAAGTCCCAGAAATAATAGCAATTCCAATCGTAGAAGGGTTCAAGCCTTACATGGAATGGCTGGAAAAAAGCCTAGGGTAAAGTTTTATAGTTTTGAATGGCTCTTGAATGTTTGGCGGTGGGTCTTAGGCGGGGGGCTAGGGGTCCCCTGTACCGTAAACCCTCTATACGACGGGCCGAAAGCTGGGGCTGAGGCGCCCGTGGACGCTTAAGCTCCCACTTTCCGAAGCCTTGACTATCCGTCCCTTGGGGCTGGCGGTCGCTGGGCTGCTTCCGTAGGGAAGCTGTCTCCAGCGTTTACCAGGCGAACCCGGCCAGGCCCGGGAGGGAGCAACCTAAGCTTGGACGTTCGGCGCTCAAGGGGGTGCGGGTACGAGTGTAGGGTTTGGGGGTTAGGCGGATTCTGGGCGTCGAACCCCAGTGACCCGCCGCCTTTTAAATATTTATTGTGCTTTTATTACTGGTGTGGGAGTGGTATGGGTTTTCGTGAGGGCTTTCTGTGGGGTGTTTCATCGAGTGGTTTTCAGTTTGAGATGGGTGATGCTGCTGGGCGAAACGTGGATGCTAATACGGATTGGTATGCGTGGGTTCATGATGCCGAAAACATTAGACGTGGCATTGTTAGCGGCGACTTGCCAGAAAACGGCATAGACTATTGGAGTTTGTACGCGAAGGACCATGATTTGGCTAAGCGTTTAGGGTTAAACGCCTATAGGCTCGGCGTTGAGTGGAGCCGAATTTTCCCAGAGAGCACAAGAGCGGTTGATGTTGGTGTTGATTTGGCTTCTGACGGCAATTTTTCAAAGGTTGATGTTGACGATAGGGCTTTGGAGGAGCTTGAAAAATTGGCGAGCAATGAAGCATTAAATCATTATAAAGCCATTATAAGCGATTTGCGAGAAAAAGGCTTCAAGGTTTTCGTTTGCCTAAACCATTTTACGCTTCCCTTGTGGGTTCACGACCCAATAACTGCTCGTAGCACGAAGCTGAAGTTTGGCGCAGTGGGATGGCTTGACAAGTCCACAATCGTCGAGTTTACAAAGTACGCGGCTTATGTGGCTTGGAAACTGGGCGACATCGTTGACAATTGGGCGGTTTTTAACGAGCCTATGGCTGTGTGCGAAGCGGGCTACATGCTTTCGGAGTCTGGTTTTCCGCCTGGAGTAAGCAGTTTTAGAGCCGTCAAAGAAGTGGCTAAAAACTTGGCTGTTGCTTATGCTCGTGCATACGACGCCATAAAAAAGTTGGACACTGTGAAGGCTGATGGCGACAGCCAAAGTTCAGCAAACGTTGGACTGATACACAATGTTATACCAGCAAAGGCTTTTGACGAGAAGGATGAAGTGCACGTTAAAGCAGCCAAGTTTATGGATAACATGCACAACCACTTTTTTCCGAAAGCTGTGGCGGATGGCTGGCTCGACGAAAACTTTAACGGCGTAAAGGAGAAAGCCGAAGAAAAAAGCTATCTGGGAAGGCGTTTAGACTGGCTTGGCGTAAACTATTACACGAGGTTTATGATTAAGGGAAGAAAATCCTTACTGGCAAAAATTTTCGCTGGAATACCCGCTATACCAGAAATAGTGCAGAACTACGGTTTCGCATGTCAGCAAAACAGCAAATCAGCCGCCGGCTTACCTACTTCAGACCTCGGATGGGAAATCTACCCAGAAGGAATCGTCGAAGCCCTAAAAAGTATGCAGCGTTACGATTGTCCACTTTACGTAACGGAAAACGGCATAGCAGACGCGAAGGACGAGCTTAGACCAAACTTTATCGCTGAACACCTAAAAGCCGTCGAAAAGGCTGCTAATGAAGAGAAAGTTGACGTTCGCGGATATTTCCATTGGGCTTTAACCGACAATTACGAGTGGGCCAAGGGTTTCAAAATGAAGTTCGGACTTTTCGCCGTTGACCTCGAAACCAAAAAACGCATAATGCGGGAAAGCGCCAAAACCTACAAGAAAATAATAGCGGAAACAGCAAAAACCTAGAGGGGCTAGGTCCGTATTGGCTAATTTTCAAACCAAAAAATGTAGGAAACTGGAAAATGCTAAATCCACTAGACGCATATCCCTAAACCGTTGAGGTTCAACATGACCCACAACGAATTACGAAAGGATTATCTCCTTGACCGATGGGTCGTAATCGCCACAGAACGCGGAAGAAGACCAACAGACTTCGCCAAACAAGAACGCCAAAAAGCAAAAGCCGCCATCTGCCCGCTCTGTCCAGGAAACGAACACATGACCCCGCCAGCAATCCTCGTCTATTTAAAAAGCGAAAAAGGCGTGAGAAAAAGCGCTGACGAAAACGGTTTTAGACATAAGGATTGGCTTGTTCGGTGCATCCCAAACCTTTATCCAGCCTTCACACCGCCAAAAGAAGAATCCAGTTATGGAACAATCAGCGTGAAAGGACGCTTAAGCCCAGCTGTTGGGCATCACGAAGTGCTTATCGAATCGCCAATGCATGACGAACATCCCTCAGACGCAGAAATCCCGCAGCTAATCCACGTTGTAAACGCTTACATTGATAGGCTTCGCGTGCTTTCGGAAAAACCATACGTGAAGTACGTTTCAATCTTCCGCAACCACGGTTTAGAGGCTGGAGCGTCGCTTTCTCACGCGCACAGTCAAATAATAGCAACGCCCTCAATTCCGAGAATCTTAGAGGAAGAGCTTGTCGCAAGCAGAAAATTCCACAAAAAACATGGAAAATGCGTCTTCTGCCACATCCTAAAAGAAGAAACCCATGGACCTAGATTCATCTTTGAGAATGAACATTTCGTTGCGTTTGCTCCGTGGGCAAGCGTCCACCCAATGGAGTTTTGGATTATCCCGAAAAAGCATGAGGCTACGCTTCTTGAAATGGAGAAAAGCGAAGTTAAAGCATTCGCAGAAACATTAAAAGCTTGCTTAAGCGCGTTAAAAATGCTTGCAAATGACCCGCCATACAATTACGGCTTTCACCTAGCCATAAACAAGGACTCACGCGAATATTATCATTGGCACTTGGAAGTCTACCCAAAACTTGCAATATGGGCTGGATTCGAAAAAAGCACTGGAATGTACATCAACACTGTAACGCCAGAAGTTGCCGCACAAAGCCTAAAAGAAGCCATTTCACACTAGCTCTTTTTCTGCATTATCTCCCTCTCATGTTTCGGTCTAATCTGCAAAACATCTTCAGCATAAGCCCTCAAAGGCTCGGCCACACTCCACGCTTGAGCTATGCATCCACGCGGACTATGCGGAGCATCACCATCAAAAATTTCACTTACAACGCCAACCCCAGCCCTATAAATTTGCTCCGTAAACAAAGGCAACAAGAAACTCAAGGCTTGCTCTCGCCTATATTCCGCGTAACCCTTGGCCTTCAAGAACGCTGTTGTAAACGGACCCAGAAGCCAAGGCCAAACAGCGCCATTATGGTAGGCTTTATCTCTGCTTCGCCTATCTCCAGCATAAAACCCAACATACCTAGGGTCGTTTTTCGCCAGTGTTCTTAAGCCGTATGGTGTTAAAAGTTCACGGTGCACAGCATCAACAATTTTTTCGTTTTTCGCCGCGTCAAGCATCGTATAGTCCAATGAAACAGCAATTATCTGATTAGGCCTAAGCGAAGCATCCTTTGCACTTTCGCTCACAACATCGTACAAGTAGCCTTTCTCTGGAATCCAAAAACTTTCAGTGAAGCTTTTCCTAGCTTTCTCTGCCATGCGCGTGTATTTTTCCGCCATGTTCGTTTCCGCGTATTTTAGTGCTAAAAGCTCCATGATTTTAAGTGCGTTAAACCATAAGACTTGAACTTCAACAGCTTTTCCGCGTCTTGGAGTGACTGGCTGCCCATCAACAGTCGCGTCCATCCACGTTAGTTGCGCATCATGCCAGACAAGTCCATCGTCGTCTGCGCGTATGCCTCGCGCTTTTCCCTCAATAAATCCTTCAATAATCGCTTTTAATGTTTCCCACAGCTGTTCTTTGACGAATTTGAAGTCTCCAGTGTACTTTAGATACTGAAGCACCGCGTTCACAAACCACAATGGAGAATCAACCGAATTGTAGACTGGCTGACCATGTGCATCTGAAATAAAGTTTGGAATAAGCCCGTCCTTGCAGTGGGCGTTAAAGTTTAGGAAAACCTTTCTTGCGTCTTCAAATCTTCCAGTTAAAAGCATAAGTCCAGGCATAGAAATGAACGTGTCTCTCCCCCAACACTCAAACCAATGGTAACCAGCTATCACAGATTTAAGCGTGCCACCAGCACTTTGCACTATAAACTTGTCTGTTGCCAGAACAAGCCACTTAAGCCAATCACTCACGCCAACAGTCGGATGCTCCTCACAAAACTTCAAAACCAAATCTTCAAGGCGGTTTTCCTCGCGTTTCCGCAACATCTCCAAATCATACGCAGTCAAAGGCGTATTCTCCAAAAATTTGCTAACACAATCTTCTTCCTTGTCCGCAACGGCAACAACAGCAAAACTTTCAGTTTTATTTGCGTCAACAGTCACCTCAAAATATCCGCTTTGGTAACAGTCTTCTCGGCAACTTTCTCCACGCGCTGCTTCTTCACGGTAATATACGCCTTCAATCCACTTTCCGAATGCTGAGTAGCATCCATCCGAAGCGGCAAGAGCAAGCGCCAACGTGCACTGTGGAACTTTGAAGCGCAGAACTGTTTTTCTTTCATCGTGTTTTTGGGTGAGGTCCCATGAATTATGCCATCTGCTTGTTACAGCGTGTATGTGTCTACAATTAACTAGCGGGAAAATTCGCATATTAACTTCGTTTTCGCTTTTATTTGAAAGGTTGTAAACCGCCACAACCACGTTTTTCCCGTAAGGCATAAAAATCGTCTTATGAACTTCAACGCCATGTATTTCGTAAACGTATTCTGGCATTGAAGAAAGAGAAAACTCTTTTAGGTATAGGTTTCCACGCGGAAAAATTCTGTCCTTAAACTCGGTGACAAAGAGCGGATAAACGCTTTTCGCAACATGTATTTCCTCATCCAACTTTGATAGGCAAACTGTTCGCTCGCCAGGTGGATTAAGCGCTGCAACCAGCAAGCCATGATATTTCCTCGTGTTTAGTCCTAAAACTGTTGATGAGGCGTATCCTCCTAAACCGTTTGTTATAATCCACTCCTTCTGTAAAGCTTCATCAAATTTTGAAAGTGCTTGACTGTTGAAGCGTATAGCTGGCAAGTCCATCTTACAACATCAGCTTTGCAACGTTCTTCTCTCTTATTACGCCAAAAAAGTTCGCAACTGGATTGCATTTCGCTCTAAAAAGCAGAACATGCGGCTTATTAAGCTTATATTCGGTTAGAGTTTCAGCGTAACCCATTCCCTTCGCAAAGATTATGTCGACAGAATTGTACACTTCAAGAAATTCCGCTGAAACCTCTTTTAAAGCCAAACCCACAGCGTCTGTTCCAGTCGTTATAACTTTATCGGCTATTTTATTTATTCCAGACGCTTCGGCATCCTCCAAAGTTGCATCGTTAATTATCGGCGCGCCCTTAACGCCAACAATAACATTTAAACCCATGTTTTTGAGCTGTTCAACCAAAAGTGTGTCAAAAACTATCTCACCAGCATTATCAGTCAAGTAAAGCACAGAATGCGCCTTCTTGGCCAACTCGTAAACTTTAAGCGTGTCATCCACGGCAAGGTCTTTACCAGCGTCCCTAAGACTTTTCCTTAAACTGTTAAAAGAAAACTTGTGGTCTGGGATATCAAATTCTATGGCGTTACCAACAATAGCGCATAGACAAGCCTTCTTGAAACGCTCCTGCTGCGTATAACCTTCTTCCACTATTTTTCTTGCGTAGGGCAAAAGCCTTAAAGCCTTTTCATTGCTTATCCGCTTTCGCCTCTTGTAAGGGTCACTGTTGCCCGTAACCCTCTTTATCAAGCGGTCTCTCTTTGTGCCCAAATCCGCTGGAACCGCGCTCGGCCTAAACTCTTTTGTGAGTAAGCGTAAGAGTTCACTCATCGCCCTGAAACGCAGTGCTGCATTTGTTGTAGCCTCGATTGCTTCTGCTGCTGCCCTACTTATTATGCACGCGGCGCATTCTGCTTCGACTTTCAAGTTTTCTCCACTCACGTTTTCGCTGCTGCTTCTGCAAATTCAAGTAAAACTCTATATGGGTCTTTCGCCTCAACAATTCCGCTTGCAACAAGCACCCCTTGAGTGCCAAGCTTTAAGGCCACTGCGACATCTTCTCCGCGGCTTATCCCAGCACCACACAAAATCGTAACTTTACGGTTTAGTTCCCTCACAAGCTTTACCGTGCTCGTGACAACTTCTGGCTTTGCCTTTGAAACTGGGATACCCGTGCCAATGAGCTCTGGAGGCTCAACGGCAATTATGTCTGGCTTGAGCGCCGCCGCAGCAGCACTTATTGCTGGCGTATTTGCACACACAAGCGATATCAACCCTTTTTCGTTGGTGATGTCGATTATTTCGCTTATCTCAGAAAGTTTAAGCTGCCTTTCAGAATGGTTTATTAAAGTTCCAACAGCCCCAGCCTCTTTAACGGACTCAGCCAATACATGTCCAGTGTGGCTTCCAGGTTTTATTGGGTCAATGTGCTGGGCGAAAACTGGAATTTTCACGACTTCAGCCACTGCTCTTATGTCTGCAAACTGCGGGGCAACTCCTATGGTGATGTTTGTTTCATTGTTTACCTTTTCAGCTTTCTTTGCCAGTTCAACAGCTCTTTTACCAGTCCCGTTAAGGTAAGTCTTAAAGTTCACGATTATCATTGGCGTTTTAAACTTGGTTTTCAAAGTTTTCACCTAACACCTAGAAGTTAAGAGTAAGCGCTAAAGCCTTATATTATTTAATAAGGCGACTGCCAGAATTCCATTTATGCAGAAAGTTAAAATTCGCCGCGCCGTGAAAGGAGACTTTGAGACTATTCAAGACCTAATATTTGAATGGTTAAAGTGGGAAATCGAAAGAACAAAAGCATTCTTTGGCGTTCTAAGTGACGAAAACCATGTTGTTCTAGTCGCTGAAGTTAACGGAAAAGTAGTTGGTTTTCTACACTTGCTTTTCTACACGGACATTTTACATGGAGGCATCAACTCCCACGTGCTCCTCGTGTTTGTAAAAGAGGAACATCGAAGAAAGCATATTGGCAAGAAACTCTTGGATGAGGCTGTCAAGCAAGCGATTAAGCGTGGAGCCATCGAAATGCACGTGGACACAACGTTTGAAGAAGCTGCCAAATTCTATAGGCAACATGGCTTTAAAGACGACGGAGTAATGCTTGAACTTCAGCTAAAAACCTAGAGGGTATCAAATTAACAGCGCAGTCAAGCCTAAATTCGCGTTTCGACAAGGTAAAATAAGGTTTAAGTGTATAAATTTGTTGGAAAGCATTGCGTATGCAAAGAACTGGAATTGCAAGGTTACCGCTTCATTATGGCAAAGCGCCCAAATGGCTAGTTGTGAGAATGCGAAAACTAGCAAGGGAAATAGTCACAATAATCGTTGACGAGTATGGCGCAGGTGAGTTTCTAAAGCGCCTATCCGACCCATTTTGGTTTCAAGCTTTAGGTTGCGTCTTGGGTTATGACTGGCACTCTTCAGGCGTAACAACAGTCGTAACTGGCGTTTTGAAGCAAGCCATAATTCCAGGAGAACACGGCATAGCCGTTTGTGGCGGAAAGGGAAAAATTTCAAGACAAGCGCCACTGGAAATCGAGAAAATCGGCGAAAAATTCGGCTTTTCCACAAGCAACATTGAAAACCTACGTTATGCAAGCAAACTGAGCGCCAAGGTTGATAACACTGCCATCCAAGTTGGCTATCAGCTTTATCACCACGCCTTCTTTGTTACCGAAGACAGCAAGTGGGCCGTAATACAGCAGGGCATGTGCCCACAAGATCGAACAGCTAGGCGCTACCACTGGCTTTCAGAAAACGTCAAAAATTTTGTAAATGAACCACACAGCGCAATTGTAGGCGACGCAAAACGCGAAATCGCATTGGACATGACTGCAAAAGAAAGCGAAGGTTGCAGAAAAGCCTCTGTTGACATAGCCAATGAAAAGCCAAACAAAATTATGCGCTTAATAATGTCGCTTAGACCAGCCTACCAAAAGTCGCTTCAAGATTGGCTTCCAAAAACCTCAGAAACCGCGTGGCACGAATACCCAATAGACGTTTTGTCCATGCCAGCAAACATAAACTGGAAAGCGCTGCAAGAGGTTTATGAATTTCAACCACAAAACTACGAAGAGCTTTTGGCGTTTAAGGGCGTTGGACCAGCCACAGTGAGAGGCTTAGCATTAATTGCCGAGCTTATCTACGGCGAAAAACCAAGCTGGAAAGACCCAGTAAAATATTCATTTGCCTACGGCGGAAAAGACGGAGTGCCATACCCAGTAAACCGCAGGGCAATGGACGAATCAATACAAATATTAAAGCGTGCAATAGAAGAGGCAAAAATAGGTGATAAGGAGAAGTTACAGTCTCTGCAAAGGTTACGTCAATACATACCAGAAAGTCGCAAAATATAACGGAGAATAACATAGCTTTCGCGTACAGTGAAAAGTGCAAACCTTAACGAACAGCATAAATAGTTAAAAGATGTTTCTATGGAAAGTATATGGAGAACAAACGCATGAGCAAAAACGAAGATTTTTGGTTTAGAATCGCCGCTGTCTGCGGCATCCTAACTCCCATAATCGCTTTTACATGCATATCAACGGCAATAGCGTTATACCCGCCGTTCAGCTGGACTGACAATGCCCTAAGTGATTTAGGCGTTGTTGAAGGCGCAGTGTCAATGATATTCAACGGCGGCTTAATGTTAAGCGGAATACTAGCCTTGGCATTTGCCATTGGAGTGCAGAATTACCTAAACAAGAGCGTAATGTGGAAGATTGGCGCCTTCTTGTTTGCGCTTGACGCAATAGCCCTAATCGCGATAGGCGCATTTCCAGAAGGCACAGCGCCGCACTATCCAGCATCATTAGCCTTTTTTGTGCTTTTTCCTTTAGCTATGCTCTTCATAGGTGCTGTCCTGATGAAAAAGAATGAAAAGCCCATGACGGTGTTCTCGTTTCTCGCTGCAATCTTCTCAATTGCCGTTTGGGTTTTCCAGTATACGGTAGGCTTCGGAAAGGGCGTTGCAATACCAGAAACTCTAACTTCGCTTGCTGTTTCTGCATGGGCGCTAGTTTTAGGATTCAAAATGCTTAAACAACAAAGAAAACAATAATGAAACGAGAGTAATGGCGAAAAATAACAAAAAAGAGAAGAGTTCAAGCATTGAAGAGATAAGCAAGAAGCTGGATTTAATAATAAAGAGGCTCGAGACCTTAGAGGCGATTGTTACAAACAACCCAGAGTACGAGCAGCTGGCGCCGTACTTGCGCTTGACACGAATAGGAATGGGCTTCTATGGCGAACCGCTAAAGGTTGCAGCTCGCCTAAAAACAGCTGAAAAACACCTTAAAAAGCAGTGGATTGCCCAAGACGACATTTCAAGATGTATTGTTCAAGCTTTAGCCCTTTATGAAAAACTAAACGTTTCGGCGATTACACGCCAAGTTAGGAAGATGCGTGGAAAAGCCTCCAGACGAATTGTCAGAGAGAGGCTTAAACGCCTAGAAAATGAAGGTGTCGTCAAAAACGTAAAGGGTTACGGAAACATCTATGAACTTGCAGAATGACCAACCGTTTGACCACTTTTTCCCATAATAAATAACTGTTTTAGCCAGACTATTAATTCTCAAAAGAGGTGATGTAAAATGAATGAGAAGGAAAAGGAAGATGTTGAAGAACTGAAGGAAGTTTTAAGCGTTGTCTCAAAAGAGGTTCCAAACTTGATAAAGTCGATAATTGCAAGCGTCTTCTCAGAAGAAGCGGGAAGAGACATGGGTAGAGCTGCTGCAGCATTCTATAAGGAATTGAAGGAGGCAGGCTTACCAGAGGAAATCGCTGTAAGAATGACTGAAAACTATGTTTCAGTTTTCACAAGCTTAGGAGACGTGATGAAGAAAGCTGTAAGTGGCAAAGAATCGATTAAAGGAGCAAAAATTAGTAAGGAGATGGGTGAAGAAATTTCAAAGAAAGTCCGAGAGAAACTCGCCGAAAAACTCAGCAAAGAAGTAAGCGAGGAAGTATCAAAGGAAATTGAAAAGGAACTAGCCAAACGCTCCAGAGAAGACGAAGAGGAAGAAGACGAAGAAGATGAAGATTAACGTACAAGCGTGGTCTAATGAAGATTCGAAGCATAATAAGCATAATCCTTTCCATATCATACATCCTATTTAACATCCTAATCTTGTGGGCTACACTAGGCTGGAATGTCCGCAAAGCAAGAAAAGCCTTTGAAAAGCAGCTAATCCGCAATGGAATGGCGAAAAAAGACGCGCAGAGGATAAGTGCCCAATATTCAAAACTGAAAAACGACGTAATGAATACGTTAAAACGTTCAATGAGGGGCGGAATCTAAACCCTAAGCGCATCAACATACACTTGGGCACAGCAGAAAGACGAGAAAACCTTACTATAACCCTCTTTTTCAGCAAATTTTATGGCTTCCTCCGTTGGAAAGGCTATTGCGTCTACACCCGCCTTTATGGCTAGGATGTCTGTTTCTATGCGGTGCTTGCCTTTAGGTCGCATGCAACCAAGAACTAAGGGCAAATTTGGAAACATTAGTCTTGCCATAGCTAAAACTCGCGCTATGTCTATTGGTTTCGGAGGTTTCACGTTTGCCATTTCTGTTCCACGTATGGGCATAAATGCGATTACCACGAGGGCTGAGGGCTTATACTTTGAAATCATTTTAAGGGCTTGAAGTTCGCCTTTCAGCGTTCCATAATGAAGACCCACGATAACGTGTGGAACAAATGGGATTCCAGCATCGTTCAAAGCCTTTAACGAACCATCATAGTCGCTAACAGTCACCTTCAAATTGTATATTTCCTCAATCGTCTCGTCAGAACCAATGATGTCGATTAGCGCTGCATCCACGCTGGCAAGTCTAAGCCTCTTAGCAGTGTAATCGTCAATTATGCCAGTGTGGACAAAAATCACTAAGCCTAAATCGCGTTTAATCCGCTCAATAGCATCCAAAAACTTGCCAAGAGGGACAGAACCGTTTGGCAAGCAGCCGCCACTTATCAAACAGCCAGAAGCTCCATCTTCTTTAAGTTTTGTGCACAGTTTAAGAAGTTCTTCTGATGTTGTAGCTGGATACATTGTTTCCAAAACTTTTCCGCCGCAATGCTTACATTTTAAAGCGCATCCACTTCCAGTTATGGATATTGTTGGAAAATTTCTCGGCGAAGAACAATAATAGCTTGTTTTGTAGTACATGAAACTTGGAGCATAAAACCTTATATGTTTAGGTTTAGCAACTAGCGCACCTGAATCTAAAAGCGCCATTAACTCGTCTTCATCGATTTGCCACAAGGTTTCTGGCGAAATTTCTGGCATAGACTTCGCTTTTAAGAAAAACCTCTAAAGACTGTTATAGTTTTCGCCTTTCCGCGGCGTGTTGTCTTCACTGTTTTTCATTATTTTTTGAAATTTTTGGAATAACCTCGAAAGCTTCGTCTAAAACCTTAACCTTGTTTAAAACTTTTTCAAGGTACTTCTGGAAATTCAACGCCTTAAAGACTGCAATTCCCCGCTCAGTAATTGCGTACAAAGTTTTTCTTCCATAAACTCGCTCTTCGACAAGCCCATACTTAATCAGCGATTTCAGCCGCTGCTTAAGCACTGAACATTCCATGTTTGCCTCGTATGCCAGCCTATCCAAGCTTAGGGGTTTGTTCACAAGAACCCCTAGAATATCCTCGTAGCATTCAAGCTTTGACCTGCGCATTTCAAACGCCTTAAATACGTTCTGCTGAATACGGATAAAGCGTTTGTGAATTCAAAATCTTTAGTTTACAGAAACAATTTGAATATAACAAAGATTAAAAATAAGCCAGCAATGAGGAAATGCAGGAAATGACCTCTACAAACGAAGGAACACCACAAAAAATTCGTGTTTCACTAGGCTCCGCCATTGTCCTTGAACTTTTAAACGGCAAGCTCGATGCAGCGCCGACAACAGCTTACCTAATGACCTACAAAGAAGGCAAATGCACTGCAAACTGCGCCTTCTGTCCCCAAGCCCACGAAAGCAGCAGCAGAGCAGACATGCTCTCGAGGGTTTCATGGCCAACATTCCCAACAGAAAAAGTTCTGAAAGGAATCTCCAAGGCAGTTGTGAACGGAGCAATAAGGCGAGTCTGCATTCAAGCACTAAACTACCCAGAAGTTTTCGTGAACTTAACAGCCATAATAGAGGCGATTAAGCAGAACGCTAACGTTCCGATATCAGTATCATGCCAACCATTAAACGCAAAAAACGTGCAGTTGCTAGCCGAAGCTGGAGCTGAAAGAATAGGAATACCCTTAGACGCCGCCACAAAGGAGATATTCGAAAACGTTAAGGGAGAAGCAGTTAGAGGACCATACAACTGGGAAAGACAATGGAAAATTTTAGACGAAGCCACAAAAATCTTTGGAAAAGACATGGTTAGCACGCACTTAATTGTGGGTTTGGGAGAAACAGAAAAAGAAATGATTTCAACAATCCAAAAATGCGTTGACATGGGCGTTCTTCCAGCACTTTTTGCCTTTACGTCAATCGCTGGGACAAGACTTGAAGGCATGAATCAACCGACCATTGAGAAGTATAGGCGAATCCAAGTTGCAAGATATTTGATTGTGCATGGAATTTCAAGATACGAGAATATGGTTTTCAGCCAAATAGGCGAAATAATCAACTTCGGTATAGAAAAAATCATGCTAGATCAAATCATTGAAACTGGCAAGCCCTTCCTCACTTCTGGATGTCCAAACTGCAACCGACCATACTACAACGAGAAGCCAAGCGGACCAATCTACAATTATCCAAGATCGTTAAATAGGAAAGAAATAGCAAAGTTAACAAAAGATTTGACTCTAAGTATAGAAACTTATTAATTGAAACTTATTGAATAATAAACATTCGAAAGGTGGTTATTAGAATGGTTGAAGCTCCTGTTGAAGATAAAAGGATGACCCTAAAGGAAGCGGCAAAAGTGATCCACGATGGAGCACACCTCTTCTGGGGAGGTTTTGGTTTTCAGCGTCCACCAATGGCATTCGCTCACGAACTTGTGAGGCAAAAAAAGAGGAACTTAACGATTTACACATGCGGTTCGGAGATGGATATCGACATACTTTCAGGCGCTTATGTAGCTTCGCGTTTTGAACTGGCTTTCTTTGCGATTGAAGGAATAGGATTGGCGCCTAATATTCAGAGGAGAATCCGTGAGGGCGCAATTCAAATAGAAGATTATACGAATTTGGCGATGGCTTTACGATTCTTGGGCGGTGCCTTGGGGGTTCCATTTATGCCCTTGAAGAGCATGCTTGGTACAGATCTTATAGCAAAAACACGTTTCAGACAAAAAAAGGCTGAAGTTGTAACATGCCCTTTTACAGGAGAAAAGGTTGTTTTGGTTCCATCTGTGAGGCCGGATTTCAGCATAGTTCACGTTTCACGTGTTGATAAGGAGGGAAATGCGCAGATAGATGGCATTAAAGGCGAAGACGTCGAGGGCGCAAGAGCTGGCAAGAAAGTAATCGTTATAGCTGAGGAAATTGTTGACACAGAATTTATACGTTCACAACCAGACCAGACTGTTATACCAAACATTTACGTCACGCATGTTGTAGAGTGCCCATGGGGCGCTTACCCAATGATGGTTTACAATTACTACGACTACGACATGGAGCACGTTCGCATGTATTACGAACAGTGCAAAACCGAAGAAGGTTGGCAGAAATATTGCGAAGAGTACATAACGGGTGTGGACAATCATATGGAGTTCCTACGAAAAATAGGAATTGAGCGCCTCCTAAAGCTTAAGGCAAAAAAACCCCTCCCATATTAGGAGATGTAAGCATGGAAAGGAATTATGCGAAACTAGGCGAGTTCACAACTCTTGAATTGATGGCTGTTTGTGGAGCAAGAATGATAAAAAACGGCGAAGTTGTCTTCGTTGGAACAGGTTTGCCTATGATTGCTGCAATGCTAGCGAAAAGGACTCATGCACCAAAAGCGAAAATCGTTTATGAAGCGGGATTTATAGATTCAAATGCTATAGACCTAGCCCTTTCAATAGCCGATTCAAGACTTGGCTATCGTGCTTCAGCGGCAATAGGGCTAATTGAAACCTTGGGGCTGCTCTTACAAGGCGGGCGCGTTGATGTAGGTTTTGTTGGTGCAGCGCAACTTGACGAATATGGAAACATAAACACCACATACATTGGAAACTTCGAAAAGCCAAGCGTGAGGCTTCCTGGAAGCGGCGGTGGAAACGATATAATTTCATCCGCAAAGAGGATAGTTGTAATAATGACGCATGAAAAGAGAAAAATGGTGAAGAAACTCGACTATGTAACAAGCCCGGGATATCTTGATGGACCTGGAGCACGAGAAAAAGCTGGCTTACTTGGCGGCGGTCCCTCATTAGTGGTCACTAATCTTTGCCAGATGGACTTTGATCCGAAAAAGAAGCGCGTAAGATTGGCTACGATTCATCCAGGTGTCTCACTACAGCAGGTTTTAGAAAATACGGGTTTCGATCTAATTATTCCTGAAAGTGTGCCAACAACGGAGTTGCCGACATACGAGGAATTGAGCATCTTGCGGGCTATAGATCCGAATGAAATTTACATACCACGACCTAAATAGATTGGAACTTTGGCTTTTGTTTCGTTACTTGTTCCACTATCTTCCAGAACTCTTCCTCAGGTAAGCCTCTACGTAGTTCTTTCATCAATTTTTTTATTTGGTAAAACGTCATTTGCGCCCCGCCCTTGTCCGTGCTTTCTTGCATGCTCCTAATCTTTCTTATTATTTCGTTAATCTGCATGGGTGTAGATTTAATTCCAGCCATGTTCAAGTACTGTTCAACGATTTCTCTCGCAGTTTGTCTTCCAAAATAAAATGTAGTCTGCCTTTCTATTATCTCTGGCGGGAAAGGTTCATATATCATTGGATGGGCTATCATTCCTTGAATGTGCTCCTCAGCCTCATAGGAAAAAACGTTCTCGCCAACTATTGGTTTATGAAGTGGAACTGGCAAAGCAAAGGCTTTTTCGGCTAACTGTGCAAGTCTATAAAGTTTTTTCAAGTCTAAACCAGTGTCTATGTCATAAAGCAGTTCAAGCGCCACCGCAACCTCTTCCATTGACGCCACTCCAGCCCTCTCACCAAAACCAGCAACACACGTGTGCAAGTTTGTAACTCCTTCCTCTACAGCTGCGAGGGTGTTTGCCGTTGCCAATCCGAAATCATTGTGACAGTGAACTGAAAGTGGGACGTCCCTCTTGGCTATTTTTGTGATTCCTTCGCGTATATGAGCGATTAAATAGCGCATTGAGAGAGGTCTAAGAAAGCCGACAGTGTCGGCGATTACGAGTCTATCTGCCCCAGCCTTTATTGCGGTTTCGAAAATTTGTAAAATCTCCTCGATTGGCGTTCTGGACGCGTCCTCTAGTACGAAGTTCACGGTTGCGCCATGTTTTTTGGCGTACTCAATAGCCTCAAAAGTTTTTGCCAAAACTTGTTCTTTGCTCATTTTCAGTCTATACTGGAGATTAAGTCCATTAAAGGGCGTTACAACCAAAATTTCCTTTATGCCGCACTGTAAACAGGCGTCTATGTCGCTTTTGCTTGTTCTCGCTGAAGCTGCCAAACGTGCTTGCTGGAAGCTTTCGTTTGCAATTTTTCTAACATCATTTTTTTCCTCTTCAGAAAGCGCTGGAAAACCAACGTCTATGACAAAAACGCCAGTTTCGTCGAGCATTTTAGCCAATTTAACTTTCTCAACGTATGTCAAATAGACGGTTGGTGTTTGGACGCCTTCTCTTAGGGTTTCATCCCATATGTAGACTTTTTCTGGAAGCTTAGGCGGCAAATTCTTTCTATAACGGTTATAATTTGCTATTAACCCTTGAGCTTCAAGTTTTTTAAATACTGTCTTTCTCATTAAGCTCACAGCCCAAATAAATCTGCGACAAAGTACACTGTGTTATTAGTATTCAGCAATATAAAAATTGATATTTTTGCAAAGTAAAGGAGCATCTTAAATGCTATCCTAAACATGGTTTTATCCATAAAATTGGCGAAAGTTTAAAATTAGTAATGGCAATAAGCCAATACAATCCGTGGTGAACAAAAATGAATTTTGAACTAACCGCCGAACAGAAAATGATAGTTGAGACTGCGAAGGAGATAGCCCACGATTTCGGTCCAGAATATTGGCGTGAAAAAGACAAAAAACACGAGTTTCCAGAAGATTTCTGGAAGAGCCTAGTGGAGGCGGGATTTACTGGCATAGTTATCCCAGAAAAGTACGGCGGTGGGGGCATGGGAATGTTTGAGATGCTCTTGGCTATGGAAACACTTGTCTCCGAGGGCTGCGGTTTGGCTGGCGAATGGTTCTTGTGTTTATCCGCGATATTCGGGGGCTTATCAATTGTTAAGCATGGAAACGAAGCCCAAAAGGAAAAATATCTGCCACAAATAGCAGGGGGAATGGAGTTCTGCTTGGCACTGACAGAAGCAGATGCCGGAACAAACACCCTTAACATTAAAACAAACGCTGTGCTGGAAGGCGATGAATATCGCGTTAACGGACAAAAAATGTTTATTTCAGGTGCTGACCGTGCAAGAGGAATGCTGCTTGTAACAAGAACAACACCAATTGAGAAAGCTCCAAAAAGAACTTTTGGATTATCGCTTTTTCTAGTTGATTTGCCAAACCCAGCAGTTGAAGTTATCCCAATCGAGAAGCATGGAATAAACTATTCAAAAACATGCGAGGTTTACATAAGCGATTTGCGGTTGCCAAAAGAAAACTTGCTTGGCGAATTGGACAAGGGCTGGTACCTCGTTTTGGACACGCTTAATCCAGAACGGATGAGTTTCTCTGCCGCAGCATGCGGACTAGGGGTGTTAGCAATAAACAAGGCTGTCGAATACGCAAAAGAACGAAAAGTCTTCGACACGCCAATTGGCTCGCATCAAGCAATACAGTTTCCACTTGCAGAGGCAAAAGCCAAAATCGAAGCTGCAAGGCTTCTAAACTATAAAGCTGCTTGGCTTTATGACCAAGGAAAAGAATGCGCCGCAGAAGCAAACATGGCAAAAGTGGCAGCAGTAGACGCTGGCATATCAGCAGTTTACCATGCAATGCAAACTTTTGGAGGATATGGCTACGCAATTGAGTATGATGTTGAACGTTGGTGGCGCGAAGTAAACCTCATAAGGCTTGCACCGGTAACGCATCAAATGGCACTGGCATTCATAGGGCAACATGTCCTAGGACTACCAAAATCCTATTAGGATATGGGCTTAAAGCTGCGTCTATTCTAGAAACAAAACCTTTAAAACAAGTTGAAAAGCCTTGAACTTTACAAAGAGTCACGGATTGCTGGTTCTGGCAAGCTTTTGCTTTAGCTTTATCCTTGTCTTTTCAACGCTGCTAAAAAGCGTTGGAGTCTCAAGTCTTCAACAAGCCCTTTTTCGTGTAACACTATCTCTCCCGCTTATACTCCTGCTTATTAAGGGGGAAATCAAACTTGAGAAGAAAGATTTGCCATACTTCGCCCTGACAGGTGTCGCATTTTCAGCTTTCATCTTTTCAGCATTATCCTCAATAGTTTTCGGTTGTCCGATAGCCGTGTCAGTAGCTTTAATTTATACGCAACCCTTATTCACAGCACTGCTAGCCGCCTTCTCCAAAAAAGAAAAGGTGACTCCGAGAAAGTTTGTGATAATCTTGGTTGGAATGATTGGTGCACTTTTGGCAAGTGGAATATTAACTGAGCAACACTCGAACCTTAACATTACGGGGATATCGTTTGCGTTGCTTGCTGGTTTTCTTTATGCCACATACTTGTTCCTTAAAAGGATGCGTAAAACAAGTTACACGCCGCTTCAGGGATTATTCAACACTTTTATGTTCGCAGCTCTGTGTTCTTTGATTCTGGGTTTGACTTTGCGGCTTTTCATAACAGACACAAAATTGATAGGCTTTTCAATTCCAGATTCATATCAGCTTCTCCTGCTAAGCCTATTCGCTTTTTTCAGCACAACACTTCCATATGGCTTGTTAAACTATGTTAAGGCAGGAGAAGTATCGCCGACGACGGAGGGGACAATACTGCTTCTAGATCCGTTTTTACACAATGTTTGGGCAATATTCATTTTCCAACAATACATTTCTATTATTCGCTATTTAGGGGTCGGACTTACACTTTTAAGCGCGGCAGCGATGCTTAAAACGAAACACTAAACTTGGCAAGGCTAAAAGTTAAGCGGTAAACGTGCCAAATTAACCTTAAGATTTTCATTTTCCTATTGAAAACCTTTTTAACAAAACGTCAAACAAAATAACCTCACGTTTAAGGGTGAAAATATGGAAGTTAAAAAAATAGCTGTTTTAGGCGCTGGTCTAATGGGTCACGGCATAACGCAAGTGGCTGCTCAAATAGGCAAATATGAAGTTTACATGCGCGATGTTGAGCAACGCTTCATCGACAGCGGAATGAACATGATTAAGGCGAGTTTACAGAAATTCGTTAGCAAGGGACAGATAACTGAGCAGCAGATGAACGAAATCCTAGCGAGGATACATCCAACCCTAAACTTAAAAGAGGCTGTGCAAAACGCCGACTTAATCATAGAGGCAATTCCAGAAAACGTTGAATTAAAAAAGGCTACATTCCGTGAAGTTGACTCTTACGCGCCGCCACACGCAATAATTGCATCAAACACCTCAAGCATAAGCATAACAGAGCTTGCATCTGCAACAAAGCGTCCAGAAAAAGTGTGCGGAATGCACTTCTTTAATCCGCCGCAACTCATGAAACTAGTTGAGGTTATACGTGGAGCAAAAACATCAGACGAAACAATACAAACAGTTTTAGACGTAGCACACAAGATGGAGAAAGAAACAGTACTTGTAAAGAAGGATTGCCCAGGCTTTATAGTGAACCGCATACTAATCCCAGCCCTAAACGAAGCCGTAGCCCTATACTGGGAAGGCGTAGCAGAAAGAGACGACATAGACAAAGCCATAAAACTGGGACTGAACTGGCCTATGGGACCGCTTATGCTCTTGGACTACATAGGCGCGGATACAACACTATTCATTGCAGAAGTTCTTGAACGCGAAATAGACGAGAAGTTCCATCCACATCCAGGACTGAAGCAAATGGTTAGAGCAAACATGCTTGGACGGAAGACTGGAAAGGGCTTCTACGATTGGACACAAAAGTGAGGGGTGTGCTGAAACGCATGGCTTACCAGTACATAATTTACGAAAAAAGCGAAGGTATAGCTACAATCACGCTTAACAGACCAGAAGCATTAAACGCGTTCAGCAAAGAAGTCATAGAAGAAGTGTTAAACGCAATAGAGGATATAAAAGCTGATGAAAACGTCCGCGTAGTCATACTTACAGGAGCGGGAGAAAAAGCGTTCTCAGCAGGTGCGGACATAAAAGCCATGAAGGGAATGAACGCCTTAAAAGCGCGGGAGTTATCCCTAATGGGTGAGAAGCTTTGTCTCGCACTGGAAAACCTTGAAAAGCCAGTTATTGCGGCGATAAACGGCTACGCCCTAGGCGGAGGCTTAGAAGTTGCTATGGCATGCGACATACGGATTGCCTCTGAAAACGCTAGGATGGGACAAACTGAAATAAACATTGGGCTTATTCCAGGATGGGGTGGAACCCAAAGACTGACGCGTCTAGTTGGAGCAACAAAAGCCAAGGAGTTAATATTTACTGGAAAGATGATTGACGCTAAAACTGCAGAGCAAATTGGCTTAGTAAACATGGTTGTCCCTCAAAGCAATTTTAGGGAAACTGTGCGCCAATTCGCTCTGGAACTAGCTCAAAAAGCACCTGTGGCGTTGAAGATTGCAAAAGCCTTGATAAACAAGGGTGCGGAAACAAGTCTTGACGTGGCTCTAGCCCTTGAACGCGAAGGCTTCGGCGTTGTGGCTTCAACAGAAGATTTACAAGAGGGCGTATCCGCCTTTACAGAGAAAAGAAAGCCAGTGTTTAAAGGCAAGTAAGCCTAACCTCCCAATTTTATTATTTTATTTCGTTGAGATTCGCCATCACAATAAGTTAGTTAATGTGATTTTTAACCAAAAGTTATATGTAAAAGCAAATAGCTAATGGAGACTCTGCTCCCTAGAGGAGAAGGAATTTGCCAAACCCGCAATTATTGTTAGAGGATAATCCAGAGAAAAAAGTGCTTCTGTTAGGCAACGAAGCCATCGCAAGAGGTGCCTTGGAGGCGGGCGTAAGCGTAGTAACTACTTATCCAGGCACACCAGCATCAGAAATAGGTGATACGCTATCTGAAATAGCCATGGACGCTGGAATTTATATGGAGTATTCCACAAACGAGATTGTTGCGGTTGAAGTTGCCGCTGGAGCTGCAAACTGTGGTGTTCGTGCATTAACAGCTATGAAGCATGTTGGACTTAACGTGGCTGCTGACGCCGTTATGACATTAGCTTATGTGGGCGTGAAGGGAGGCTACGTTATAGTTACGGCTGACGACCCAGAATGCTATAGCTCACAGAATGAGCAGCATGACTTACCCGCTTCCGGAAAAGGTGATTGGGGATTTCCTTAAAGTGCATGAGAAAATCATAGTTGTTGAGGAGCTTGAACCTTATTTAGAAATGCAAGTCAAAGCCATAGCTAAAGACTATGCCCCAAAAGTGAAGATTTATGGAAAAACTGGCGCTACATACTTCCCGAGAAAAGGAGAACTTTCTGTGCGCACAGTTTTAACTGGCATGTCGAAAATAACTGGTAAGGAAACGCCAATAAACTTTGACAGGTTGGATTCGGTTTACAAGGAAATTAGCGTAGATTTACCATCAAGACCGCCAATTTTATGCGCTGGTTGCCCGCACATGGCATCCTTCTACGTTATTGGAAAGGCAACTGGCAAAAGGGCTGTCTACTCAACGGACATAGGGTGTTACGCGCTTGGAGCGGCACCACCACTAAGCATAGGCGACGTGTTAATCTGTATGGGAGCAAGCATAGGCGTGGCTCAAGGGATAAGCAAAGTTGTAGACAAGGACGTAGTGGCAGTTGTAGGCGACTCAACATTTTTCCACGCGGCAATACCAGGACTAGTAAACGCCGTCTACAACAAGCACAAAGTTGTACTAGTCGTTTTGGACAATTTAACAACGGCTATGACGGGACATCAACCGCACCCCGGGACGGGCAGAACTGGAATGCATGTGCAAGGCGAAAGAATATTGGTTGAACGTGTCGCTGAGGGATGTGGAGTAAAGTACGTTAAGGTTGTTGATCCATTTAACGTTAAAGAGGCGGAAAATACGCTGAAAGAAGCGCTTAAACTTGAAAGTGAGCCTTCAGTCATTGTTTTTAGGGCTCCCTGCGCTCTTATGACCCTTAGGGAGAGGAGACGCAAGGGCGAGAAAACAGCGGCTTACAAGATAACGGAGAAGTGCACCAACTGCATGGTGTGCATAAAACTTCTGGGCTGTCCAGCATTAACATTAGAGAACGAAAAAGTGAACATAAACGAAACGTTGTGCGTTGCCTGTGGACTTTGCGCTACCGTATGCCCATACGGGGCAATAGAGAAGGGTTAAACCATGATTGACGAGTTTAACATAGTCTTGGCTGGAGTTGGCGGGCAAGGCATTCTTTTGGCAGCTGAAATCTTGGGCACAGCAGCGGTTAAAGACGGTTTGAACGCGCGTGTAAGCGAGATACATGGTATGGCTCAACGTGGCGGAGCCGTTGTCTCAAATGTTAGGATAGGCGCGAAAGTTTTGGCGCCAACGGTTTTGGATGGAAACGCAGACATAATTCTTGGTTTTGAACAAATAGAGACGCTTAGGAACATGAAATTTGCCTCAGAAAGAACAATAGTGATAATGAACAGTGAAAGGTTAATGCCGCCGGAGTTGACAGCGAAAAAGGCGAGATATCCAAGCCTAGAGGAGATAATTCGAAGAATAAATGCATTTACGAAAAATGTAATTGTTATTGAGGCTTCCAAACTTGCTAAAGAAGCTGGAAACATACTAGCGCAAAACACTGTTCTGCTTGGAGCTTCGGCTGCTGTTGGAAAAATTCCAGTAAAAGCGGAAACTATAATTGAAACTTTACGGGAGCTTATTCCACAAAAACAGTTAGACGTAAACATTAGAGCGTTTAACATTGGCTATGAAAAGGCAAGGGAAACCGCTAAACCTTAAAACCTTTATGGGTTTTCGCTTTTCTTATTCAAAATAGCCTTCAAAATGTTCTGGAATATACGCATGTCTGAAGCGTTCACTATTGGAATTTGAAGGCTCTTATCAACTTCATACAGTTTCTCGTATTTCGGGAATTCTGCATAGCAAATTTGGCTTATTGGAAACTCTTTGCTTTTCAGTTCATGCTCAAACGACTTCTCATAAACTTCTAGGCAAAGTAGGTAGCCGCTAACCCAATAAAGCCTATTCACGCCGTAGGTTGTGGCGCACCATGCTATGTCGCCTACTGAACGCTTGTCCAAACCCAAGATTGTGACTTTCCTTGTTGGAGCGATTTCTACGTCCATTCCTTTCATCTCTCAAATGGTGTTTTCAACACTTCTTTAACTTTCGCAGTTATTTTCGGTCCAAGACCATAAACCGTTTTGGACCAGTCGTCCACACTTATTAAGGCGTTTAACGGCGTCTGGTATGATTTAAGTATTGCTACGGCTTTTTCCCTTCCAATGTTGGGTAAACTCGCAATAAAATAGATTTGGGCATCAGCAACTGTTTCGCACTTTTTAGCTGGATGAACCGTTGGAATCCTCTTTTCAACTATCTGTTCTTGGCGGGCTGCGACGTAAAGGAAATCTATTGTCTCCTTGTAAGAGGTCGTGTTCACAATGGCTACGCCGTTTTTTGCAAGGTTAAAAAGTGCACCCCAAACGGATACGGGTTGGATTCTGCTAAAAGCCTGCCGCAATTGCCGTCGGGTGGTAAATCACGATTATTTGTCCAATAAACTCCTTAGCAACTGTTGGCGGATTATTAACGTGTCCGCACACGTCTCCGCGGCGTATGTCTGTTTTGGCTATGCCTCTAACGTTGAAGCCTATGTTGTCGCCTGGCTCTGCCCTTGGTATGCGTTGGTGGTGCATTTCTATGGATTTAACTTCGCCCTGCTTGTTGGCTGGCATGAAAATGACAATATCACCTTCTTTTAGAACACCAGTTTCAACTCTGCCGACGGGAACTGTGCCGACACCCGTAATGCTGTAAACGTCTTGAACTGGAATGCGTAGTGGCTTGTCCAATGGTTTTGGTGGAATTTCAAACGTGTCCAAAGCGTCAATCAGCGTTGGACCCTTGTACCATGGCATTTTATCACTTGGTTTAACGAGGTTGTCGCCCGTCCATCCTGAAGTTGGCACAAATGGGATTTTCTCAACTTTGTAGCCGACCATCTTCAGCATTCGGCTAACTTCATTCTTAATCTCGTTGTAGCGTTCCTCGCTCCAATTAACAGAAGCATCATCCATCTTGTTAACGGCAACAACAAGTTGGCGAACACCCAAAGTGAACGCCAGGAAAGCGTGCTCCCTCGTTTGTCCACCAGGACCAATACCCGCCTCAAACTCGCCTCTCTTTGCTGAGACGAAGAGTATGGCGCCGTCTGCTTGACTTGCACCTGTAATCATGTTTTTAACGAAGTCTCTGTGCCCAGGCGCGTCGATGACTGTGAAATAGTACTTTTTGGTTTCGAATTTTAGGAATCTAAGGTCAATTGTTAAGCCTCTTTCTCTTTCCTCTTTTAGGTTGTCGAGTACCCATGCGAACTTGAATGTTTCCTTTCCAAGTTTTCTAGCCTCTTCTTCATACTGCTTTATTGTCCTTTCGTCAACAGCACCCGCCAAGTACAGCAAGTGTCCAGTGGTCGTTGATTTTCCATGGTCAACGTGTCCCATAATCACTAGGTTCAAGTGCGGCTTTTCTGGTCTGCTCATCTTCCTTTTCCTCCGTCATTTACCTTCTAAACCTAAACTTTTTAGTGAATTCGTTTACACAACTGTTCAATCAATTATTTAAATATAACCGTTTAGCGAAAATCAGAAAAGCTAATATTCTAACCAAGGAAACCTACGAGTAGGTGTGAAAAAGATGCCCATAGACCCAGATTTCCAAAAAAAGCGAACAGTTGCAAGCCAACATCAAGGGCATAACGTCTGGGGACCAGTTGAACCGCCAACAAAGCTTGGCATACATGGAACAAACGTGGCTGTTGATTGGGACATATGCACAGGAGACGGCGTATGCATCGAAGTCTGTCCAGTAAGTGTTTTTGATTGGGCTGATGCTCTTGGACATCCAACATCTGAAAAGAAGTCTGACCCAGTGCGTGAAAAAGATTGCATCCAATGCCTTGCATGCGAAACGCAGTGTCCAACTCAAGCGATAAAGGTAACTCCGCCATGAAACCGTGGATTTCGCATACTATCTCCCCTTCTTCTATATGAGATGCCAAAAATGGGGAGGATAACGAGTAAGTCCGTTTATCAGCGTACAGTTTCTTCAAGTCTTTTGTTTACTGCGTCCCAGTTCACGATGTTCCAGAAAGCTTCAACGAATTTCGCTCTCTCGTTCTTGTAGTCTATGTAATAGGCATGTTCAAAGACGTCTAAAACCATCAGAATCCTAAACATGGGGTAAACATTCATGTTATGCTTCTCTATCTGCATAATTATAGGCCTACTTGTCTGTTTGCAGAAAGCCAAAGCAGCCCACCCAGAACCTTCAACGCTAACAGCCGCTTGCGTAAACTCCTTCCTAAACCTTTCAAAACTCTTAAACTCTTTTTCAATCGCGTCTCCTATAAGGTCTCCTGGATTTCCTCCGCCCTTGCCTGTTGGAGCCAAGTTCTCCCAAAACAACGAGTGCAACAAGTGTCCGCCGATGTTGAAAGATAACTCTTTCAATGTGGATTTGACGTCTAAATCAATGTTTTCTTTTCTCGCGTTGTCAAGTTTTTGAAGTATTGCGTTGGCGCCGTTAACGTATGCTTGGTGGTGTTTGCTGTGGTGTATGCGTAACTGTTCCTCTGACATGTGCGGCGCCAAGTCTCCGTATCCGTAGGGCAGTTTTGGCAAAACGTAAAACTTGTTCTGTTCCATATGCACTCACACATTAATATCTAATCTTGCTTGTTATATGCTTTTGCTAAATTCGCGGAAACCTTTTCAGCGGCTGGTTAGTTCTTCCACTTCCTTCTTGCCCTTCTCCAACTCTTTAACTTGCTCCTTGTCAAGCCTCAAGAGCAACGCTTGAAATTCTCCGAAATGAGTCTTCTCTTCTTTGGCAATTTCTAAAAACACTTTCTTCACGTCTTCATTCTCGGTTGAGGCGGCTAACTGTTCATAAAGGTTTATTGCATCCAACTCTGCAATTATGCCTATGCGCAGTATCTCCAAGTCAACTTCACGTTTGCTCAATTTTGAAATTGATGACGGAATTGTTGACAACATGTTTAGTTCTAACACCTCTCTTTTCTGCTTAATAACGCGCATATCTTAAATAGACTGTGCTCATAAAACTTTACAATTAACTGTGGTGAAAACATTGGAGAAGTGGGAATGCACAATATGCGGCTACATTTATGACCCAGAAGTTGGCGATGAGGAACACGGAATACCGCCTGGAACACCATTCGAAAAACTTCCAGAGGATTGGGTTTGCCCAGTCTGCGGCGCGCCCAAGGACAAGTTTGTAAAGCGTGAGTAGAAACTTTTTATCTAGTTGCACTAACATTCATATATTAGTTGAAGGCGTTTTGTGAAGGATTAACCATGCCCATCGAAAAGATAAGGAAAAGGGATGGAAAACTCGCGGATTTTGACCCTGATAGAATTAAGGATGCTATTCACAAGGCTTTCATCGCTGTTGAACTTGAAGACGGAGAAAAAGCAGAAGCCGTAACAAAAGAAGTTGTCAAAATTTTAGAGGAAAGGTTCAGAGAGAGAATCCCATCAGTTGAAGATGCACAAGACATAGTTATTGAAGTTCTGAAGAAAAGCGGCTACGAGAGGGTTGCGGAAGAATACAAAGCCTATAGAGAAAAGAAAGATGAAATCAGAAGTTTAAGGCAAACTCTTGGAATTCCAGAGCCAAAACTAACCGTTAACGCCTTAGAAGTCTTGAACAGGCGTTACCTTCTAAAAGATGAAACTGAAAGAATTGTTGAAACTCCAAACCAAATGTTTATGAGGGTTGCAAGAGCCATAGCGAAAGTCGACAAAGAATACGGCGACAACCCAGAAGAAAGTGAAAAAACATTTTACGAAATGATGGCGCGACTCGAGTTTATACCAAACTCCCCAACGCTGTTCAACGCGGGAACAGACTTAGGCCAGCTTTCCGCATGCTTCGTCTTGCCGGTTGAAGACTCCTTAGAAAGCATTTTCACGGCAGTTAAGAACATGGCTTTAATCGAGAAAAGCGGTGGAGGCGTGGGCTTCGACTTCTCTAGACTGAGGCCAAACGGTGACATAGTAAGGTCAACAAAAGGCGTGGCATCAGGTCCAGTAAGCTTCATGAGGGTTTTTGACACCGCCACAGAGGTCATAAAGGCTGGTGGAAAACGTAGAGGCGCCATGATGGGGATATTACGTGTTGACCATCCAGACATTATAGAGTTTATAACGTCAAAGCAGAAGACGGGTTTTCTCTCGAACTTCAACATTTCAGTTGCGGTAACAGACGAGTTCATGTATAATGTGGAAAGAGATGAAGAGTATTGGCTTATTAACCCAAGGAATGGGGAAAAAGTGAAGAGGCTGAAAACTAAAAGCGTTTGGAGTTTGATGGCAGAATCAGCTTGGGCAAGTGGAGACCCAGGAGTGATATTCATAGATGAGATTAATAGGCATAATCCCACACCAGAAGTGGGCAGAATAGAAGCCACGAATCCTTGTGGTGAACAACCGCTTTTGCCCTACGAGTCTTGTAATTTGGGTTCCATTAACCTTTCTAGAATGGTTGTGAATGGTAAGGTGAATTGGGATAAGCTTAGGGAGACCGTGCGGAACGCTGTTCATTTTCTTGATAACGTTATTGACGCGAACAGGTATCCTCTTAAGGAGATAGAGGCTATTACTAGGGCTAATAGGAAGATAGGTTTGGGCGTTATGGGTTTTGCCGACATGCTGATTAAGCTTGGGATTCGTTATGATTCTGAAGAAGCCTTGCAGCTTGCCGAAAAAATCATGAAGTTCATTGACGGGGAAGCGCATAAGAAGTCTATGGAAATTGCTGAGGAACGCGGTTCTTTCCCAAATTTTGAGAAAAGCATCTGGAAAGACAAGTATAAGGCTATGCGCAACGCCACTGTAACAACTATAGCGCCGACAGGAAGCATAAGCATAATTGCTGGATGCTCGTCTGGAATTGAACCAATATTTGCAATTTCGTTTATCAGAAACGTGCTTGGCGGAACAAGACTTTTTGAAACAAACCCGCTGTTCGAGTTAGTAGCGAAAGAAAGGAGTTTTTACAGCGCCAAACTACTTGAAGAAATTGCCAAAACGGGTTCTGTACAAAAAATTGACGAAGTTCCAGAAGATGTTAAAAGGCTATTTGTTACAGCACTTGACATTGCTCCAGAATGGCACGTGAAGATGCAAGCAGCCTTCCAAAAGTACACGGATAACGCTGTCTCAAAAACTGTTAACATGCCCACAGAAGCAACTATAGAAGATGTTAAGAGGGTTTATGAGCTTGCGTGGAAACTTAAGTGTAAGGGCATAACAGTTTTCCGTTACGGAAGTAAACCAGAACAAGTGCTTTATATAGGCGAGGTTAAGACAAAAGAGACGAAGTTTGTTGCTGCAGAGTCGGAATATGCTGGCGGCTGTCCAACAAAAACTTGTCCGTTCCCAGGTTAAAGTGCTGGTTTATTTCTCAATGTTGATGTTGTAGCTTGTTTTGACTCCAGCTTTTTCGAAGAGTTTTCCTACGGGGCAGTTTTCCAGCGTCAGTTTGAATATTTTTTGGATTTGCTCCTTTGTGGCTTCTGCCCTAACAGTGATGTTAAAGCTTACCTCTGTTACTGTCCCAGCCTCCTCTGACTTGACAGCTTCAGTTTTCACTTCCAAATCTTTCAATTGAACCCGCATTTTCTTCGCCATCAAAGCAAATATCGTTGCAAAACACCCAGCATAGCTCATTACGCCAAGCTCAAGGGCGGTTGGTCCCATATCTGTTCCAAGTTCTGGTGGAAGGTCTAGGCATACGCTGTGGGCTCTACCATTGTCAACGGCTATTCGCAAGTCCTTAACCAGTTTCGCGTTTGCATAAAGTTTCTGCGTCAACATTTTCACCTCCAACGCTTTTAGACGCCTTTGATTTAGGGAAGTTTCTTCTTGCACAAGAACCAGTCCACGCATTCATAGCCTTCTTGTAAGCGCTTTTCAGCTGCATCCTGCGTCGTTGGCGGCGGAACAATCACCGCGTCTCCTGGTCGCCAGTTTGCTGGTAAAGCTACTTTGTATTTGTCGGCTGTTTGCAAAGCATCGATAACTCTCAAGATTTCATCCATGTTTCTTCCAACATTCAAAGGATAGTATATCATCGCTCGCAGCTTCATTTCTGGGTCAATGAAGAATACTGCGCGTATGGCGGCTGTGCTGCTCATGCTTGGGTGAATCATGCCGAAAAGGTTTGCCACTTTCATGTCTAAATCCGCGATTATTGGGAATGGAATTTCCACGCCGAGTTTTTCCTTTATTCTTCTTGTCCATGCGATGTGGGAGTAGACGCTGTCTATGCTTAAGCCTATTAACTGAACGTTTCGCTTTACCAGTTCACTGTAAATCTGCGCGAAAGCAACAAACTCTGTTGTGCAGACTGGCGTGAAATCTGCTGGATGTGAAAAAAGAATCACCCATTTACCCTTAAAATCAGAGAGTTTTATAACGCCATGCGTTGTCACAGCCTCGAAGTCTGGAACTGGTTCACCAAGCCCTAACATTTTAATTTTCTCTTCAACTTTCTCCATACATTATCACCTCACTACAAATTTTATTTACTTGCATACTAGAATTTTCTAAACTTTTCCTTTGGCGCACCGCATATCGGACAGCGGCTAGGCGCTTCACCTTCAACAGTGTAACCGCACATTTCGCAGATGTAGATAGCCCCAATCTTTAAGTCCTTACTATTTTCTACAGCTTGCTTTGCCTTCTGGTACATGCCAGCGTGCACTTTTTCAGCTTGAAGCGCCCAGTTGGTTGTTCTTTCCGCGCCTTTCTCATCTTGGAGTTTGGCAACAGCATTAAACGAGGGATACATCTCATTTACCTCATAGGTTTCTCCATCTATAGCTGTCTGCAGATTTTCCGCTGTACCACGAAGCATGCCTAAAACGTTGTAATGGTTTGCAGCGTGAATCTGCTCAGCATAGGCTATTGCCCTAAAAAGTCTAGCGACGTTTGGAAAGCCCTCCTCTTCAGCCTTCTTCGCAAAGATTAGATAGCGCATGTGCGCTTGGCTTTCACCTGCAAAGGCTGTTTTCAAATTTTCTTCGGTCATTTTTCTCATGGGATTGTTTCGCCTCCTATTTTTTGCCTAAACTTTACGATAAACTTATAAAATTGTCTGAACTTAAAAAAGTTTATGTACGAAAATCAGACGAAAAAATTGATGGAAAATATGAAAATCGCATTAAAAGAGGAAACCTTATGGTCGACAAGCTTGATATGAAAATTCTTCAAATACTCGAGGAAGATGCTAGTATTCCCTACACGGAAATAGCCCGCAGACTAAGGCTTAACGAGTCAACCGTTAGGAAGCGAATTGCAGCGCTAAGGCAGATGGGAGTGATAAGAAAGTTTACGGTGATAATTGAACCAGCAAAAATGGGATTAAACACTGTGGCAATAATAGGCGTTGACGTAGACCCACCGAAGCTTTTGGAGGTCGCGCAGAAACTCTGCGAAATACCAGAAACGAGGTATGTGGCAACATCTACTGGCGACCACATGATAATGACTGAGATATGGACTAGCGATGGAAAGGAACTGTCCAAAATTATTTCAGAAAAGATTGGGACGATTGAGGGTGTGAAGAAAATTTGTCCTTCGATAATACTGGAAAAGCTAAAAGTTTAAAACAACAATTTAGTTATGGCGAAGTGAAAGTCCATGAGCCTAATACCAGAAGAGCATAAGGGACACATTAAAAGCGAATTTGAAGAGAAGCTTGGAAAGCCAGTAAAAATTGTCATGTTCACGCAAGAGGTAGAATGCCAATACTGCGCCCAAACCAGACAACTACTTAGCGAGATTTCGGCTCTGAGCGACAAAATAAGCTTGGAGGTTTATGACTTTGTGGCGGACGCTGAAAAGGCTAGAGCGTATGGCATCGATAAGGTTCCAGCCATAGCCATTGTCGGCGAGAAGGATTATGGCGTCAGATTTTATGGGCTTCCTTATGGTTATGAACTGCAAACTCTGCTTGAAGGAATAATAACTGTTTCAAGAGCGAGAACAGACCTCTCAGAAGAGATAAAGATGAGATTAAGGGAAATTAGGACGCCAATTCACATTCAAGTGTTTGTGACGTTGACGTGCCCCTACTGCCCAATGGTTGCAAGCCTAGCCCATAAATTTGCAATAGAAAATGATTTGATAAGGGCAGATGTTATAGAAGTCAGCGAATTTCCACATTTAGGCTTCAAATACGGCGTCATGGGAGTGCCAAAAACAGTTATCAACGAAAAAGTGGAGTTTGTCGGCGCTCTCCCAGAAGACCTTTTCCTTGAGCACATAATATTAGCTACGGCTTGAAAAGCGTCATAAAAGTGTTCACATTGGAATTTACGGGAGAAACCAAAAAACCGAGTTTAATCTTCATCTACAGCGGAGAATTTGCGGAGAAAGTAATAAGAAACCTCATAAACGACCCAAGTTTCTGCAAATCCTGCGGGATATACTGCGACTCATGCAAATACAACGTTTACAGTTTTGTTCAAGACATCCGCGCGGCAATGCAACTTCCAAGCCCAGCGGAACTGCCAGCATTTATAGATAACCCAGAAAAATATATGCCGAGAAAAATTCCAAAAGCCGACTTATGCATAGCGTCTGGGCTTCATAAGGACTTGCTTCTAGAACTTCCAGCGTACCTACATAAAAATGGTGTTAATGGTTTAATTGTGCCCATAGAAAATTCCAGTGAGGTTCCATCCGGTTTAAGGAGGCAAGTTGAAGAAAGATGTATGGAAATTCAAATAGAAAGCGCCTTTCCAAAGCCATTTTGCTCCTTAGAGGCAGATGAAAAAGATAAGCCGCTGATTTCCAGGTTCGTGAACAGCTTTAATGTTGGGAAACCAGAATTGGACATTTCAACTGAAACGCGTGGAAAACACGATGTTATCGGCTCAGCGGTTGTTAGGCGAAGCGCACCATGCGGTTCAACATGGTATGTGGCAAAGAAAATTCTGGGAACAAGAATCGAAAGGAGCATACTTTATGACGTAATAGCGAAGGCGCACCACAGCTACCCATGCACTGCAACCATGAATGTTGACCCAGAACTTAAGGAGCCAATACTCCACATTGGAGGCTACATAATAAGGGAAACTGTGGAAAAAGCATTGGAAAAGCATAGGAAAAGCGTATGATTTGCGATATTTTTAAATTCGCCTAGGCGGTTGACTCTGCTATGCATGAATGGGCGCTGGCAGAATCTGTTATATCAACGGTTTCGCAAATTGCAAAGAAGGAAGGGCTAAAAGAAATCAGCGAAGTTAAAATTGTCGTAGGTGAACTACAGCAAGTTGAGCTTGACATATTTGAATTTGCGTTATCGCAGCTTAGAACACCCGAACTTGAAAAAACAAAGTTTAGCATTAAAGTTTCAAAGGCGCAGTTTCAGTGCAGAGTCTGCGGAAACAAGTGGAGTTTTGAAAAAGGAAACTTAAGTGAAGACGACGCTGAAGCAATACATTTTCTTCCAGAGGTTGCCCACACATACATTCGATGTCCAAAATGTGGCAGCCCAGATTTCGATGTGACAAAAGGGCGTGGAATATGGCTTGAAAGCATAAAGGGCGTGAAATAAAATGGTTGACCCTAGAGTAAACATAATAAATGAAAGACTTGCGGCAGTCCGCAACATAATCGCAGTTTCAAGCGGCAAGGGCGGAGTTGGAAAAAGCCTAACAGCGTCAACACTTGCCTTAGCTCTTGCAAAAAAAGGTTATAAGACTGGTCTCTTCGACTTGGACTTCACAAGCCCATCCACGCATGTGATTTTAGGCATAGGCAACGTTAAGCCAAAAGAGGAAAAGGGAATAATTCCACCGCAAGTCCATGGAATAGCGTACATGTCAATAATTTACTACTCTGGCGAACACGCAGCGCCCTTAAGAGGCGCAGACGTTTCAAATGCGCTAATAGAACTTCTTGCAATAACAAGGTGGAGCGAACTTGACTTCTTAATAATCGACATGCCGCCTGGAATAAGTGACGCAACGTTGGATATAATCCGCCTAATCAAGCAAGTAAAATTCCTCATTATAACTACGCCTTCGCAGCTTGCCTTCGAAACCGTAAGGAAGCTGGTGAAACTTTTGAAAGATTTAAAAGTTCAAGTTTTAGGCGTGATTGAAAACATGAAGATGAGTGATTCAAGCTTTGTTAAGCAAGAGACGAAAAAATTGGGTGTACCGCATCTGGGAGAAATATATTTTGACTCAAAAATTGAGGATGCAATAGGAAATGTGAATGAGCTTATGCTTTCTAGTTTCGCTGGGAAAATTGATGAAATAGCCTCAAAAATTGCCGTTTAATCTTTGCCTTTTGCTTTATTTACTTTTGGAAACATCCTTCCAAGCTTTTCTTCGCCAAGCGGTTTTGTTGCCAAACTTACCAGAAAATAGAGCAAGCCAGAACCTAGCATTAACAGAAAAGCCCAGTAACCCCAATGGTACAAGCCGACAACGCTTTTAATCCTACAACGGCTCCAGCTAGGGGTTCCACGTGGTATGGTATGAAAATGAACCATTGTGGCTCTCCTGGAAGGCTTAGGGTTTCAAGGAAGCCTCCTACGAAGAATATGGCTCCAGCTAGGAACATTAAGTAGGAAAGCGTTTCGTTGTGTCTTGACTCTTCAGCTTTTTCGTGTAGGTATTCCCTAAATGACATTATGTTTTCAATATGTCAAGTTACCGTACATGTAAGTAAATTTTATTATAGTGGAATACTCATTGCAAAAACTAATTCAAAATAAGCGTCAGCGAGGAGTTTGCTTGCAGAAACTTGAGGCCGTAATCTTCGATTTCATAGGGACGTTGACGAACGTTAAAGGTTATAACTTGGAAAATTCAAAAATGAAGCTTTGCAAGGCGATAATTGAATCAGGCTTTAATGTTGAAGAAAAATGTTTTATGGACGCTTACAGCAATTCCCACGAAAAATATAGGGTTATACGCTACCAAGAACTTGTCGAGGTAACAAACGCCGTGTGGATTGCAGACGCCCTAAACAGCCTGGGATTCAAAACAAACCCGGAAGATGAACGCATAAAAACAGCTGTGAACATATTCTTTGAAGATTATGTGCGTTCGCTTGAGCTTAGACCATGCGTAAAAAAATTGTTAGACGAGCTATCGCAAAATTACAAGTTAGGGCTGGTCTCAAACTTTACGTATGCGCCAGTAATCTATGCTGGTTTGAGAAAACTGAACATAAACAGGTTCTTTAACGCCGTTTTAGTTTCGGAAGAGGTTGGATGGCGGAAACCACACACGAAAATTTTTGAGGAAGCCCTAAATAGGCTAAAAGTGAAACCGCGTAAAGCTGTTTACGTTGGAGACAGCCCGCAAGAAGATATAAAAGGCGCGAAGGAAGTTGGCCTAAAAACAATCTTTGTACCTTCACAGTTCTACTCGCTTAAAGATTTAAATGAAAATCAAATAAAACCAGAAATAATTGTAAAAAACATCTGTGACCTTTGCAGAAAATTTCCTAAAATACGGCAGTTATTAGAAACTTAATTTTATCACACCACTAATCACTCAAACAATTGACAAGAGGTCTTGTAAATTTCGTATTTTCCGTACATTGCAAGTTAACTTGTCCTCTCTGTCAATAACCAGTGCTCTCAATCCAGCCTTTTCAGCACCTTCATAATCAATTCTTAAATCGTCCCCAATGAACAAAACATCTTTGGGATTCAGACCCAACTTTTTAACAGCATATGTGAAAATTTCTTTCGCTGGCTTAGCTTTTCCAGCGGCGTCAACGCTAACTTCCACATCAAAGAAGCCTACAAGCCCCAACTTTGCTAGAACTTTTTCTACATCTGCTTGTAGGCTGTTTGTCACTATGCCAACCTTTAAGCCCCTCTCCTTCAATTTTTCCAGAACAAATAATGCTTCGGGATAAAGCGAAAAATTGGCGTGATCCCACCATTCTTTGTCAATTGCTTCTGCCAAAGGCAAAGCATCTTCTTTAATTCCCAAATTTTCTAAAAGCAAAAGGTTGAACTCAACCCAAAATCTTGTCCCAAACTCAGCCATTTTTTCCACACTCAATTGCTTCTTTGCCTTTTCCCAAGCCTCAGAAACTTCATTAATGGAATATTCTGCTCTATGCACCCTGAGAATTCTGCAAAAGATTTCTGGAGCAGATTCTACATGAACTAAAGTTCCGCCCATATCAAATAGAACAGCCTTAACCTGATGCATAGCAAACTTACCTTTCAAATTTGGTGAATATGCGGCCGCCGGGATTCGAACCCGGGATCGCAGGCTTGGAAGGCTTCCACGCGCTGTTTGCTTACGGCGTCTGTGTCCTAACCAGACTAGACGACGGCCGCATGTGTTTTGCACTATGTTATTTTCTAAGGTGTTGTAGATAAAACTTCTTTTATTGTGGTTTTTGGTTTGGCTTGAAGAGTTTTTTCTCGTGTGTTGGCTTTGGTTTGAAGCTTCCTGGATATTTTGGTGTTGCGGCTTTTTGGCGTTCGATGTTTTTTATTCGTGCGTAGAGTTTTGCTATTTTTGTTTTTGATGGAGTTTTTTGTTTTGGGAGTTTTGCTGGAATGGGTGTGAAGGGTTTTATTTCTTGGGTTTTGTGGCGCTTTTCGCGTTTGCGGCTTGTTGCTGTCAAGTCTTTTACTTTTTGGAAAACGACATAACCGTTTTTTAAGTCGACTTCTTGCACTTTCCATCCAGCGTCAAGCCATGCCTTGGCGTGTGCGTTAGTTGGCGAGTTGCTCCACCACTCTTCATGTCTGTACGCGCTTAATGGTAGGTTGTCGCCTATTATTCCGTCTATCTGTGCAAAACTAAGCCTTACGGTGTCTGTGAAGGCTGCCCTAAATTTTAGATGTTCCTTTAAACCGTCATATTTGCCCATAACTCTTGGCGAGACGATTTTTCTGGCGCAGTTTAGGCAAAACATCCTGCTCGTGTCGCCTGTTGAAACTTCTGGGACCATGCAGTCTATGCAGTATAGGCGTCCGCATCTTTGACATTTTCTTAAATAGCGGTACGGTAGGACTCTGCCGCAGATTCCACATTCATCTTTTATTGGCATTATACGCCACAACTGTTCGTGCTAGTTTATCTGGATTATTGATGAAGTTTTTAATATAGGTGATGTTTTTGTGTTTTGGTATTCGGAGTTTGCAATAAAACTTATAGAAGTGCAGTTTTGCTGCTTAAATCGTGGTTTCATGCTTTTTAGCGAGTACTTGCACGAGAAAGCTGAAGAATCAAGGCATAATGAGACCATAGGCTATCTAATAATCATAATAGGCTCTGTATTCTTTGTCGGCGGCCTAATCGAAACCGTTGTGATGGTTGAAAACCCAGAGTGGTTTCTGATTATTCCCTATCACTTGACGGCACATCCATACAGCCTCCTCGGCTTGTCGCTGACTTTAACGGGTCTTGTTTTGCTCTTTCTTGGAATTGCCATTAGCTTTCACTATGCTAGGGAACGAAGTTGGTACATGAAGGAACTGCATAAAACTCATGCGGCTGAAGAGCGGAAATTGCGATCTGAAAGGAAATCTGATTAACGGCTAATGTAAGTGTTACCAATGCTGTTTTTGCCCTAAACATTTAGGCTTATGGTTTCCTTGACTTCTAGTTGATGCTTTTCGCAAAGCATGTAAACGCCCTTGTAAAAGTTTTCGGGTTTGCATGGTGCTTTCATCAAGCAACCCTTAACATTGCAATGCCTCAGTCCTATGTTATGTCCAATTTCGTGGAGGCTTATTCCAACGCAAGCTCTAAACAAGTGCTTTTTATCAATGTTGTACGTTGAAACTATGGAAATGTTCTGTTCTGGAGTTAACCCGACAAAGCCTTCTCCGAGACCAAGAATGTAATGTGGCAGAATTGCAAGTAAAATCGTTTTTGGACTTGTGCAAAAAAGCCTTTTTAACTCACCCATCAAATCGTTGAGGTAAACCATTCTTCTGTCTTTCATGAAAAACTTTGCCAGCATACTCTTTGGCTTTAGAAGAATTTTTTCAGGGAGTCGCCTTTCCTCTGCAATTTCAGCAACTCTTATTTTGTATATGGATTTGGCATTTGCAATGATATCTTCGAGGAAGTCATAACTGGAATCAAAAGGTTGAATAATTAACCTATACATCACTTTCAAAGGTGAATATGCAGCTTTATGGTTTAACTCTTTTCGGTTAAGAAGTTTGTTTGATAGAAAACGTGGGGTTTATCCTTTGACAACGGCTATTGGCACCATTCTTGCAACTTTTGTGGCTATTCCAACCCTGTCGCTTACATCCGCAACGATGTCAACGTTCTTGTAGGCTGGGTCAGCCTCCTCAGCTAAAACTACAGAACTCGCAGACCTAACGTATATTCCACGTTGCTCCAACGCTTTCTTCACGTCTCCGCCCCAGAACCTCCTTTTTGCAGCATTTCTACTCAACATTCTTCCAGCGCCATGCGCGGTCGAGCCGAAACTTATTTGCATAGCCTTTTCTGTGCCAACCAGCAGCCAAGAGCTTGTTCCCATGCTTCCAGGTATGAGGACTGGTTGACCAACCGCTTTATAGTCTGTTGGGATTTCTGG
>Ga0078972_1004476_pt1 | contig 38109 bp, 28 predicted proteins | sample YelNatPaOPGAMG01_FD_67568 | JGI IMG/M metagenome (GOLD analysis project Ga0078972, IMG submission 67568) | Hot spring thermophilic microbial communities from Obsidian Pool, Yellowstone National Park, USA - OP-RAMG-01 (SPADES assembly) (version 2) | ecosystem: Environmental > Aquatic > Thermal...
TCCCAGTAGCTTACACAACCAACTACACCTCACACCATCCTCCCAGCTCCCCTCTCCCCGTAAGTGGGAGAGGGGCAGGGGTGAGGGGAACCACAAGGCTTGCCTAACGACCTCTTCGATCATGCAAGGGAAACGGGGTGAGGGCAACCCCCTGCCCTAACCGCCTCTAGCATCATACAAGGGTGGCGAAGCCGGGGTGAGGGCAACTCCCAGCCCCCAGTAGCAAGCCGGGGTGAGGGCAGCTACTGCCAGCTACTGGCAGCACGACCCCTGCCCAATGGCCTCTTCCATCATACAAGGGGTAGGAGTGAGGGCAGCCACTCCCAGGCCCCCCCACCGGGCCTTGACCGCGTGGAGCCGCCTGAGCTACCATCGTACCCGATGGACGCGGCCGCGGTACCCACCGATATCCGATGCCAGCTGGCGCAGCTCATTAGGCTGAGCCAATCCCCCGCGGACGCCCTCCCCCCCATCGTCGATTGGACTTCTCTCGCTGTGCTCGCCCGCACCGACGGCGTCACGCCGTCGCTCCTCGAGGCCGTTCGGGGCCGAAGCGACGTGCCCCCAGCTGTCATCGCCGCACTCGAGGCGGAGTGCAACTCCATTCTCGCTGCCAATGTCCTGCTTCTGGCAGACCTAGAGAGCATTCTGCAGGGCCTGTCGTCTGCGTCTGTTCCGGTGTTGCTGCTCAAGGGCACATCGCTGCTTAGGCACCACGGCTGGAGCCCGGCTCTCCGTCCGATGAGCGACCTGGATCTCATCGTCCAGCTGCAGCAGTTGGACGCCGCCGAGGCAACGCTACACGGCCTTCGGTTCGTCTCCGAGGAGTGTGATGCCGGGCCCGGCCGCTCCATGTTCCGGCCTGGCCGCCGCCCATGCCGCGTTGAGCTTCACACCCAGGTGTACCTCTATGGACGCACCCGCGGCGAGGACGCAGGCCTATGGAGCCGAGCCGTGCCTGTCGCAGACGCTCCTCAGGGCACTCTCGCCCCATCCCTCGAGGACGAGCTGCACTACCTAGCGTTCCACCTCGCCATCCACCATTGGGGTACGGGCCTGAAATGGCAGATGGACATCGCGCGCCTGCTGTTGCAGTACAGAGGTGCCGTGCGCTGGGACGACCTCCTCTCCGCCGCTACCCGCTGTCGAACCGGCTTAGCGCTTGCGGCCAGCCTGCGCGCGGCGTCCGCGTTGGGCGGCCCCGTGCCGGCTGAGGTCACTCGGGCGCTCAACGCTTACCGTCCCGGCGCCGGCGAGCGCGTCTTCTTCGCCATGGCCTCCGACGATCGCATGACCTGGCACGCCAGACGATTGGCAACCGCGCCGTCCGTTGGTGGGCTTTCGGCCCGGATGGCCTACCTATGCGGCAGGCTCAGCCCCCGGTATGCGGCTTCGTGCGAAGGTGGCCCGAATGCAAACAGGTCGCCGCGTGGGGGGGCGGTGCGCCGGCTCTTGTCCCTTTGCGGCAGCGGGGCGCGAGCGGCCGTGCTTGCCCTGCGCGCCATCTGCAGACGAACGTAGTCCACAAGCCCAATCGCCGCTGGACACGCTATATCTGTTGTACAAGGTATGCGTGCGGATGCCAGGTGGTTGCCCTCACCCCCTGCTCCTTCTGCCACCGCACAAGCTTGGCCCCTCCGCAGCTGGCAGCATGCCTCCGAGCGCCCCTCTCGCGGTGGGAGAGCGGCGGCGAAGCTGGGGCGGGGGACCGTGCACAGCATGCTATGCGTATCTCAGCCCGTGTGCTTGGACACGTACGGGCTGCCGGCTACGTAATACCGATATTGCAGATCCTTGGCAGCGCTCACCCCCACGCGACCGGATCTGCATATCTGGAACGGCGGTAGCCCTCGATCCTCCACGTACAGACCGGACTCGCACGGATCGGTTACGTCCACGCCGTTATGCGCCAACGTGATGCCGAGCGCTTGAGTGAGCCTGCCCGGTCCCGCCGCCAGCAACTGGCCAGTCTCCACCCCACGGCGGCGGCGCATTACGTCGATTCCATCCAGCGGCTGGATAGCGCGGATGAGTACGGCAGCCGGCACTCCTGCGAAGCCCGTCACCACGTTGAAACACAAGTGAGTGTGCACCTGATAGACGTACGCCCTGCCGCCCTCTCCAAACATGGGAGCGTTGCGGCGGGTCTTGCCCCGAAACGCGTGGTTCGCTGGATCGTCGGGCGGGTAAGCCTCCGTCTCCACGATGATCCCGGAGGCCATGCCCTCTGGGGTGCAGCACACCAGCACCTTTCCGATGAGCCGCTCCGCCACCGTGGTGGCCGGCCCCAGGTAGAAAACTCGCTGCAAGACGCACGCGCTCACTGTGTTGTGGCCACCAGGGCGTCCATGAACTCGGCAGACTTCACGCGGCGCTCCGTTCTGTACTCTATGTGGGCGCGCATCAAGCGGCCCAGGGTGGTAAGCTCGTGGTGGCCCGCGCCGCTCTCCGAAGCGCGTTGGAGCGGCACGGACAACAGGCGCTGTGCAAGCCTGATGACGTTTGGAGCCACCCTCTCCGCATCTCTCACGCGCCCAACGCACGATGCGCACACGGCGCCGCCCAACGCAGGGCTGAAGCCAGGCGCCGGGGAGCCAAGTGGTGCGTGACATTGCGCACATACTGTGAACGTTGGCTCGTACCCCTGCTCGCGGGCGGCGTGCAGCTCGAAGGCGCGCGCCACCAGGCTTGGGTTCGCGTCGGACTGCAGGGCAGACAGAGCCCCAAGCAGCAGGTCGAAGATAGCTGGGGCGGGCAGGCGTTCCGGCAGGATGGCGTCGGTGAGCTCGGTGATGTAGCTGGCGGCAGCGAAGCGGCCGAGGTCGGTCCTGAGCGCTGGAAACGAAACCTTCACTTCAGACTGCGTCAACACATCTAGGTTTCGGCCCAAGGCCAGCATTACAGAGCAGCAAGAGAAGACCTCCGTGGCGCCGGCGATGCGGCTGGTGGGCTTGCGGGCGCCCTTGGCCACGGCCGATAGCTTGCCGTACTGGCGAGAGAGCAGCGTAACCACCTTATCGGTTTCACCGAGGTTGATGCGCCGTAGCACGATCACCTCGGCTCTATAGACCCTCAACGTCCACTCCTGTGGGATGCAGATGAGGCCCTTTGCGCTATTGCGGCGGGTTATAGGCCTCAAGAAGCTGGATGCCGTGGCTCGTGCCTATTCTGTTGGCGCCGGCGTCCAGCATAGCCAGCGCCTTCTCCACCGTATCGATGCCGCCAGCGGCCTTGACGCCCACCTCCGGGCCCACCGCCGCGCGCATCAGCCGCACGTGCTCCACGGACGCGCCGGCTGGCCCCATGCCGGTGGAGGTCTTCACGAAGTCCGCCCCGGCGTCTGCAGCGATCTTGCAAGCGGTCTCGATCTCCGAGCGGGTAAGGTATGCCGTCTCGATGATCACTTTGAGTAGCGCGCCGTGGGTTTCATCGGTGATCTCCAGCATGCTGAGGGATGCAACCACGTCCTCGATCTCGCGGCGAACGGCCTCATACTCGCCGGACCGCAGCCGCCCGATGTTGATTACCATATCGAGCTCCCTGGCGCCGGCGTCCAGCAGCTCGCGGGCCTCGAAGACCTTGGTGCGCCGCGTGGCGCCGCCCAGCGGAAAGCCGATCACGCTGCCTACCTTAACGTCGGAGCCCTCCAGCTCGCGGACTGCAAGCCGAACCCAACAGGGGAGAACGTAAGCCGATGCGAAGTGGTGCTGCCGCGCCTCCCTGAGGAACAGCTCAACCTCCTGGGCGGTGCACTCGGGCCGAAGCAGCGTTTGGTCGATGGTTTTGGCGAACTGGGCTTTGGCGTACATATGCCGGCGATCACCTCAGCGAGCTATCAGGGGCCATGCGCGATGCCGCCCATATTCTAGCATTGCCGAAGGGGGCTTTCAACGCGGGGGGCGTAGCGTGGGAGCTTACCGATGGGGATGGCGTTTGTGAGCTCTTGCGATACGGCAAGGGCATCGGCGGCGCAATGCGCGCGCGTCACCGATGCCCTTGCAGCTCCGTGTTGGGGTGCTATGGGTACGGAAGCCTCTCCGTCTGCCCGCTGCGGGCGGATACCTCCGCGTAGTCTATTATCTCGATCACCCGGCGGGCGGACTCGGGGGTTATCTCAAGCTGGCCGCCGCGCAGCAGGTGGTCACCGATGTTTTCGTAATACTTCTCCCACTGGCCGGGCCGGTACTTCACCTCGGCTTCGGCCTTGAGGCCCTGAACGTCGGTGTAGACCTTGAAGCTTCCGCCGCCGTGGTCCACAATGGCGCCCTTGGTGCCGAGGATGCGCCACCGCGGCTTGCCGGCCATCGCGATGCTGGACATCTGCACGTTGGCCACTTTGCCGGTTTTGAACAGGATCGCCGCCTCCACCTGGTCCTCGTTCGTCACATCGTGCCAAACGCGCTTGTGGTAGAAGCCGGTAACGCTCTGCAATGGGTCGGGTATGATGCGGAGCAGCCAGTACAGATAATGGGCGCCCCAATCGTAGAAGGCGCCGCCGGAGATGGCCTTATCGGCGCGCCACCACTTGCCCGGGTGGCCATACCCGCCGCCGTACATCTCAACGTGAAACACCTCGCCGATGATGCCCTTGTCCACCACGTCTTGGATGGCCATGTAGTCGCCGTCCCAGCGGCGGTTGTGGAAGACGGACAGCATTTTGCCGGCCGCCCTGGCCTCATCGATCATATTGGTGGCCTCGCTGGTGGTGAGGCACATCGGCTTCTCGGTAATGACGTGCTTGCCGGCTTTGAGGCACTGCACGGCGAGCGGGGCGTGCGTGTTGTGTGGCGTGATGAGGACGCACAGATCTATCGGCGCCTTCTCAAGCATCACGGCCACGTCGTTGTAGGTCTCGATCTCGGGAAAGTCTTGCTTGGCCACCGCCGTGCGCTCGGGATCTAGGTCGCACACGGCGGTTACCTGCATTCCTGGCACAGCGTTGATCCAGTTGGAGTGTGCCTTGCCCATGTTGAAGGCGCCGCCGTAGCCTATGATGCCGCAGCGGATGCCCTTCTCACCCGGTGCAATTGCCATGGCTTTCTGCTCTCCTTCCGTTGGCGGCCGGTGCTTGGACGTTGTGCGCGGCCGCCGGCCGCAGCCTCCTTCTAGTCGTACCGGAAGGCATCCTGCCGCACGCTACCGCAGCAGCTCGCCTATGCGAAGGCCGTGGCGCCTGGCCCAAAGCGCCGCCCACGTGCCCACTACGAGGCTGAGCGCCAGCGTTAGGACAAACCCAACGTTTGCCAGCGCCTCGCCCACCTTCAGGCCTGGCAGCAGCCATCCGATGACGTGGGATATGGCCACCACGGGCAGCCAAACGAGCAGCGGCCCCAGGCAGAAGCCCATGGCGGCGGCGAGGGCGGCGTACAGCGCAGTGCCAAAGCTTCGGCCGCGCAGCTCGTCCACAACGCCAGACACGGCGCCAACCACCGTGCATGGCACCAGGAAGAGGTACACGGGCATGAGCGCCAGGCCCCAGTAGTTGCCGCTTGGATTGAGGATCCACGCCACCAGCACGAACGGCAGATACGCCACCAAAGGGGCCGCCAAGCCCGCCGCCGCTCCGCCTGCCCCAAACGGCACAACCCCGGCCACGCGCGCAATGGGGGATGCAGCCCTCCCAGGGCGCTCCCCGGGCTCCAAACCGCCTTGCGGGGCGGCGTCCGCGGGCAGTTCCACGGTGATCCACTTGTCTGGCTGGTTCTTCACTTTCTCGTACTCGAGCGGGTGATGGTGGATCATCTGCTCTTCGGTTACTCTGCCGGTTAGGAAGACCGGGTTGGCAGGAAAGATATCCGGCCGAAGGTGGGCATGGTACAGGTGCCAGATCAGAATGGCCAGAAACGCCAGCAGCGCCTCGTAGCTGTGTATCACACGCGCGACGTCCATGGTCCACTTGGGCAGGTACTCCATCGTCTTGACGGGGAACCACATCATGAAGCCGGTTATGGCCATCACCACGGTGCCCCAGCCAACGGCCAGGTACTCGAACTTCTCGATCCAGTTGTAGCGGCCGTAGCGCGGCTCGGTGTCGGAGAGCCCGAGGTAGTATTTGAGCTGCTGCCATATGTCCAGGGCGTCGCGCGGCACCGGTATGAGTGCGATGAACTCGCGGCGACCCTCTCTGGTGAAGAGGGTGTAAGCTCCGTGGTATAGGGCCAACAGCACCAGCACCACCGCCGCCACTCGGTGGATGATGCCCCTAGCTTCCATCCCGCCCAGCAGGCGTATGATCGCGCCCGAGACCGGGCTCGTCGAGTATCGAACCGGTATGCCGGTGAGCACCAGCGTGGAGAAGCTGATGAGGAGTATGATGTGCTGCACCCGCTGGTTGACGCTTAGCCTCTGGTAATAGCGCACCACAACGCGGCCACCGGAAATAGCTGCATCCATTACGCTTTACCTCTCTTCGCCGCCGACCTGCCGCGCAATGCCGCCCTGGCTCGAGCGGCCAGGTCCAGTATGATCAACACCACGAACTGCGCGATCAGCAAGAAGACGAACACGCGGTACGCCTGCGTAACCCAGTAGATAACAGGAGCAGTGGTGGGCGACGGCACCAGGTGCACAGTGCCCTTGGCGAAGTTGGCGGTTGCGCCGGGGTGGCAGTTGGGCTTGCCGCACGTCTTCGGCAGGTTGCGGGGGTTCACCGGCGACCGTGGGTCGGATGCTGGCAGGATGTCGTGATTGTTGTGGCAGCTTGCGCAGTTGGCGGCCTCCAGTTGGCCGTATCTGATGGCGATGCCGTGGAAGCTTGCACGGTAAGTGGATAGCCTCTCGCCGGGCAGGTTGTACCGGCGGATGATGGTCTGGTTGGCGTGGCAAAATGCGCATGTGCCCGGGATGTGTGCGGGAGATACGGTGGACTGCGGCGAGCTTGGCGGTGCGATGTTGTGCTGTCCGTGGCAGTCTTCGCATGCTGGGGCGTCCACCTTTCCCGCGGCCAACGCCCTTGCGTGTATGCTTTGGCTGTACTGTTGCCCCTCCCGTACATGGCATTTGGAGCAGGTTCTCACCATGCCCAGCTTGGCCTGCACGCGCGGCACGTACGGCAGCGGCTCGCCCTCGTGATACCGGTGGCAGTCTGTGCATACCAGCCGCTTGCCGTGCACGGATGCCGCGTACTCCTGCGGATCTATTGGCCTCAAAGGAGGCTTTCTGGCGGAGACCGGCGGGCGCTCGAGGCCTGGTATGGCGTGGCACCTTAGGCAGAACTGCACATCCACGCGCGACGGCCGGCTGGCTGGCCCGGCGATCGCGCTCTGCACCAATGCGGGCAGTAGGAGGCCGGCAGATACGACCCACGCCAGCCTCCGAGCTGATGAATTCAACGTATTGCTCACTCCCATGGGGCTCGGACGCGCCAAAGAGCCCCCGTTTGCTAATCACCATCCTAGCAGCCAAAGGTTAAGCAAGGCCTAACTGAAGGTTAAGAGATGGTTAAATCGCGTCGCTCCGATCTCCAGGCCCCACAGGAAAAGCGGGGTTGGGCGATTCTGGAAGGGAACGCTCCCGCTTGGAGCAGGCTATGGAGGAACCGCGGAACCGATGTGCACCCACCGGCCGATTTGGGGGCAACACCATGTGCCCCGTGCCAGGTGGCAGGGCGCGGGCCGGCTCGAGATGCCCTAGTTGGCCACTGCGAGGAGCCGCGCATCGCGCCCCTGTGCGTGGGCCCTCGCAACGACCGTATCCCGTTATGCGCAATGCAGTTGCTTTCCCAAAGGCGTTGGGGCGAAGGGTAGGGTGGGGGGCCGAAGAACGGCCTCCCGAAACGCGTAACCCTCCATCCGTAAGCTCTCACCCCAAGGATGCTGGCTTCTCTGCTTCTGTACTCCCCGCTGCAGCTTCGCGCGCGCCCCGCGGTTGGGGCCACAGCGGCAGGACGGCGCGCCATTCGCGCAGAAGGTCACTCTGGGGCGCTTGTGCGCGGAGTTCCATGCAAGCTTATTGTTCGCCCCTGCTGGCTTTCAACCTATAAGCTGCCGCTGCTTGTGGCACTCAGTTGATTGGGTATAGGGCGTTGGAGGATATGCATACCATGGCTGTTAACGTCTTTCAGCTTGAGACAGCCGGTTGGCCCGTTCCAACCAAGCGAGAGAGCGTTGCTGCCCTCATCGAGAAGGGGGTTACAACGCGCGAGGAGGCTCTGAACCTTCTGCGCAGCATGCAGGAGATCCGCTCTTTCGAGGAGACCGTGTACGAGCTGTACCGCGCGGGCAAGATCAAGGGCGCGTCTCACCTGTCCGCCGGCCAAGAGGCAGTTCCCGTTGGAGCTATCTCAACCTTGACGGAGAAGGACCTGATCTCGAGCACGCACAGGGGGCACGGCCACTGCGGAGCGATGGGGAACCTCCACGCTTGCTCCGAGGATGAGCGCCAGGACCACTGGAACCGCATGATGGCAGAGCTGATGGGCAAGGAGACCGGCTACTGCAAGGGGCGCGGCGGGTCCATGCACATCGCGGATGTGGCGCGTGGCAACCTAGGCGCCACCGGCATAGTGGCCGGCAACATCCCGGTGGCAACCGGCGCCGCGCTTGCGGAGGAGCTGAAAGGCTCTGGCGCCGTCGTCCTCTGCTTCTTCGGCGATGGTGCGGCCAACACAGGCGCCTTCCACGAGGCCGTGAACATGGGCTCCGCGCTCGTGGGCGGCCTGCCCGTGGTGTACATCTGCGAGAACAACCTGTACGGCATGTCCGTTCCCTTCCACAACAAGAGCGTGGAGCTTGCCGGCCGTGCGTCCAACATAGAGCACGTAGCCCAGCGCGCCGCCGCGTACGGCATCCCGGGCGTCATTGTGGATGGCATGGACGTGTTGGCGGTGAAACAGGCGGTTCAGCAGGCGGTGGATCGCGCTCGCAAAGGCGGCGGACCCACGCTGATCGAGGCCAAGTGCTACCGCTGGCACGGCCATTCGTTCAGCGACCAGCGCGCCTACCGCACCCGCGAAGAGGAGAAGGAGTGGCGGGAGCGTTGCCCAATCGAAACACTCAAAGCCCGCCTGGTGAACGACGGAGTTTGCACCCAAGCCGAAGTGGATGCCGTCATCGAGAAGGCGAAGGCCACCATCGAGGAGGCCGTCCGCTTTGGATTCGATAGCCCGTATCCGGATCCCGCAACGGTGCTGGATAACGTCTACGTCCCGCGCGACGACGCCCTTTGGGAGCGCCAGAAACGCGACGAAGCCGCCCTCCGCGAGAAGGTACGCGCCGCCGAGGAAGCGGTGCTCAACGCATCCTTCGAGACCGCCGCACCAGACGCCAAGATAGTGATGCCCAAATTGAACCGCGACGGCGCCAAGCGGATCGAGGACCAGTTTGGCATGCCTGTGATCCCGTACGTGCAGGCGCTGGTTGATGCTCAGCGCGAGGAGATGCGCCGAGACGAGAGCATCTTCATCCTCGGCGAGGACGTTGGGATATACGGCGGAGCATACGCGGCAACCCGCGGCCTGCTGGAGGAGTTCGGACCCAGGCGCGTGATAGACACTGCCATCTCCGAGGCCGCCGTCGCGGGGGCGACGGTTGGCGCCGCCATGCGCGGAATGCGGCCCATCTGCGAGATAATGTACATCGACTTCGCCACCATCGCCTCGGACCAGATCATCCATAACATGTGCCACAACAGGTACATGTTCGCCGGCCGCACCAAGGTGCCCGCAGTGGTCCGAACCGAGGGCGGCGTTGGACGGTGCTTCGCCGCTACCCACTCCGAAAGCCTTGAGGCCTGGTTCATGCACGTGCCCGGCATCTACGTCGTCATGCCATCAACCCCGTACGATGCCAAGGGGCTGCTGAAGGCCGCCATTCGCGACGACAACCCGGTCATGTTCATCGAGCACAAGGTGCTCTACAGCGGCGTAATGGGCCCCGTGCCAACCGAAGAGTACGTCATACCACTGGGCGTTGCAGACGTGAAGCGCCCCGGCAAAGACGTAACCATCATCGCCTACTCCCGCATGCTCCACTTTGCCATGCACGCCGCCAGGTTGCTGGACAAAGACGGCATCAGCGCAGAGGTGGTGGACCCGCGTACGCTGCACCCGCTAGATCTGGATACGCTTTGTGGCTCGCTACGCAAGACGGGCCGGCTCATCACCGTGTGCGAGGGCTACCCCAAGTGTGGCACCGGCCCCGAAATAGTGCGGCAGATGATGCAGTATCGCTTCCCCGATGGCTGGACCGGTTTCGATTGCCTGGACGCGCCGCCCATCAACCTTGCCGGCAAGGACTGCCCCATCCCGATGAGCGAGCCGCTTGAGGACGCCGTGGTGCCCACCGTGGCAGACATCGTTAACGCGGCCAGATCCCTCTGCGCATAGCGGCTGGCCGCCAATCAAGGCCGTTTCCCCGCCAAAGCAAAGGCCCCCGACCCCGTTCGTCCTCCCGTCGGGGGCCTCCCAACTCCGGCACATACGCGCTGGGACGCTGGTGCCGGATGCCTGCCCCATACCCCCGGCCCCTCAATGGCAAGCCATCAACGAAGAAGGACGGGAGCGGAACGTTCTCCTGCTGACTTCCCTGCTACCACGTGCCCCGCCGCGACTTCGCGTACCTCCCACAAAATGCGTGCGGGCAAGCAGGAGGTTCTCGTACGCTCGGAGAAGCGATAAGCGCCTAACCACAACAATGCGCACGTTCCAAAGAAGGAAGAGCGCGGTGGGGAGGCGAACCGTTATGATGCGAAGCTTACGGGCGTGCGCACCGGTGGCCGCCGTTGCCATTCCGCTTGAGGCGGCGGTCCAGCGGGTGCGGTGCCTGCTGGCGATTGGGGGCAGGCCCAGTGGCGGGGGCGTCAACGGAGACCAACCCCATCGGTAGGGCCTGGCTAGACGCTTCGCAGAGGGCTCGGCGCGTGAGATACGCGGGGGTCCGAGCCCCGGAGAGATGGCTGCGGCTACGAGCCGGAGCTCCGCCCAGGCGTTGTGGCGTTGTCTGCCACACCCATTCGGCGGGCGGCTGCCAGTGGCCGTCAGAACCAGCTCTCGCTAATCGGTAACGTGGCGCGCGAGGACCCGGCGGGCAAAAGTCTGCCATGCCCGTTGCGTGTGTGCGCCCCGTCAGTGTGTCCGCTTTGGCCCTTCGAGGCCTAGGCAGAACCCTCGCCGATACAGAGGTGCGGCGGGGGAAAGACCGCGCGGGTAGGCGGACCTCAACGTGAGGCCCGTTGGCTTGCGGCCACAGCGCGGGCGGCGCCAATCTGGTTGGGGGCGACGTTTGCTGGTGTGGCGCGGCCGGCAGGCCTGCGGCGAAGTATCGCCTCCGCGCCTGTTAGGGAGGGAAGTATGGTACACGCGACGCCTAGATCCAAGGCGTTAGCTCTCGGCCTCCTGCTGGTGGCCGGCGCCCTTATGCTCGTCACCGCGGCTCAGCCTGCCCACGCTCAGGGTGGCCTGCTGGGCCAGTACTACGCATGGGACCCGGCTGCGGCCAGTCCTCCTGATCGCACGGCGATCTTCCAAGACAGCGCGCTGAAGCTCACCCGCATCGACGCGCAGGTGGACTTCAACTGGGGCAATGACGCGCCCGATCCCGCAGTGCCAGCCGATCGATTCTGCGCGCGCTGGACCGGCACCGTCACCCCCCCTGCCACCGACGACTACACCTTCTACATCGCCTCCGACGATGGGTCCCGACTGTGGGTAAGCGATAAGCCGATCGACCCGGCCAACCCCGGCGATCCGCTGATCGATAACTGGAAGGACCAGGGCGAGACGGAGGCCCCCGCCGATACTACAGTCTCTATGACGCAGGGCCGACAGTACTACATCATGATGGAGTACTACGAGAACGGCGGCGGCGCGGTAGCTAGGCTAAGGTGGGAATCTGCCTCGGTAACTAAGCAGATCATCCCCACCAACAACCTAACTCCAGCCAAGCCGCCGTATCCGGTTGGCAACCTGGTCGTCACCGTCACCACGGCGAGCGGCGCCGCGGCCGGCGCAACCGTGGCACTCTCCGGCCCTGAGGGCCGACGGGCCACCGCCGACGCTCAGGGGAAGGTCACCTTCGCCTACATCAAGCCGGGCGACTACAGCGTCACCGCGTATATCCCGGGCAGCCTCGCTCCGGCAACCGCAACGGTTACCGTGGCGCAGGACCAATCCGCAACTGTGTCGCTGCAGCTCAGCAAGCCCGTAGTTCTCACACCCTATCCGATCGGCTACGACATGGACTGGGTGAACTCCGCGGATGCGCCCACGGATTACGACGTTGTGACGACCAACCCCGCCTTCGACAAGGCCTCATTGCCCGCCAGCGGCAGCCAGGTGAAGGTCGGCAGCGTCCCGTTCACCTTCCCGCCCACCGACAAGGGTGCGATGAACGTGGTGTCCATGGCCTTGAACACCTTCCTGTTCTCAAAGGCCCACTACACCGGCCTGCACCTGCTGGCGTGCAGTAACGGCAACCAGGGCGGCGGCCCCTACCAGGGCAACGCCATACTAACCTACTCAGACGGAACCACCGGCACCGTCGCGATCAGCGTGGCCAACCGCACATCCGCAGCCACGGCAAACGAGACTCAGGCCATCGCTGCCCAGATGCTGGATAACACCGGCGCCCCGGCTGGCGACGCGAGCATCAACTACCAGTTCATCCCGGTAGATGCTACCAAAGAGCTCGTGTCGGTGTCCTTCACCACCCAGCTGGGATCAGATACAACCGCCAGCCCAATGCTCTGGGCGATGACGACAGAGTCCGCCGAGACGCCGGAGCCCCTGTCAACCGTCTCCGGCGTCGTGAAGGTCGATAGCTCCCCGGTTAGTGGCGCCATCGTTCGCCTTGGCCCGCTGCAGAAGACCACAACCTCCAGCGGCGTGTACAGCTTCGTTGTTCCGGCTGGCAACTACACGCTGGGCGCCCTGCTGGCTGGTAAGTACGCGCCGGTGCTGAACGACATCACGGTCGCGGCTGGGCAGAAGCTCACTCAGGACGTCACCCTCGGCGCGGCCAGCGCCCAGTTCCAGTACCCGCTGAACTACAGCCAAGACTGGGTCTCTGGCGCGGATGCGCCCGGTGACTACACCTTCGGCGATACGGCGTTCATCGCTGAGCAGATGCCCCTCACCAACGGCAAGGCCCAGTTCGGGAATATCACGTTCTCCATGGGTGGCATAGCCGAAGGCCAGCAGAACATGATCTTCGTCAACGGTCAGGTTCTGCCTGTCCCAGAGGGCAACTACTCCGGCCTGTACATCCTCGAGTCCTGCGTGTCCGGCTCCTACACTAGGAACTGGACCCTCACCTACGCGGATGGCTCCACCGAGACCGTCTCCGTGCAGTTCACCGACTGGTGCGGTACGGCCAGCGGCGTTGAGAAGGACTGGGTGCGGTTCCAGGGTCGCAATAACCCCAGCGGCGTGACGACCCCCAACTGCGCCATCTTCTACGAGCCTCGCTTCCTCAGCGGCTTCACCAAGAAGCTTAAGAGCATCGCGCTGAATGGCGATCCGGGCGGATACGCCACGCAGACCGGTGGCCTGTTCGCCCTCACCCTTGAGGCGGCAGCTGCTCCCGCAACGGCAACCGTGAAGGGTGTTGTGAAAGGTCCCAACGGACCCGTAGCCGGAGCCTCCGTGGTGATCGGGTACGACCCGAACGTTAACTTCCAAGGCAGCGGCTATGTTGCCGCCGTTACCGGCACCGATGGCAGCTTCACCGGTACCGCTCCTGGCGGCACCTACCCCGTGTCCATCGTGGCCCGCGGCAGCGGCCTCAAGCCCATGACCAAGACCGCCAGCTTCACCGCCGGCCAGACCACGGACCTCGGCACAATCACCCTTGAGTCCTACGGCACCCAGGTGATTAGCTGGCTTGGCGCGCCCGACATCAACCAGGGCCTGCGCCACATCAACCCGAAGGATCCGGATAGCGCGTCCCAGTCTTACGTGGCCAAGGCTGTGAACGTTGCCGGCGAGGATGGCGCCAACGCAACCAACTTCGGCTTCGACGTTGACGACAACTTCATCTACCGCGGCATGCCCAGCCCCAACGCGTACATCCGCATCCACTACTACGATGCGGGCACGGACCCGATCAACATCGTCTACAACGGTGCTGATCTGAGCGCTGGCGACGGTAAGTACCAGATCACCACCGAGATCACCACCCGCACCAACACCAATAAGTGGATGGATGCCGATATCGCCCTGGACAACGCCGGGTTCTACGGCACCCAGCCCGTTGGTGCGGACTTCCGCATTAGCGGCACCAACCTCACCCTCGGCTACGTGGTGGTCTCCACCCAGCCGAACATCACCGTTCCCAGCAGGCCCGCTCCGCCCGTTACGGTCATCAAGGGTGACCTGAGCGGCGACGGGAAGATCTTGGTGAACGACGCGGTGCTGGCCCTCCAGTTCGCCGTTGGGCTGAAGACCCCAACCGCCGACCAACTGGCTGCTGGCGACCTGAACGGTGACGGCAAGATCACCATCAACGAGGTCACGCTTGTGCTGCAGGCCGCCGTCGGGCTGCGAACGCTCTAGTCGCTGAGGCGCGGCGGTGCCACACGGCCCGCCGACTTCCGTTGGAAAGCAACAGGGGCTCCGGACAACCTCGTCCAGAGCCCCTGTTCTTTGCTTGTGGGCGGGCTTACCGACCGGCCAGCCCTACCACCTGCCTAAGCAGCACCACCACGTCGGCGAGGTCCTTCACCCCGTCGCCGTTGAGGTCTCCCGCCACGGCCGATGGCCCTGGGCCTTGCGCGTAGCCTCCATCGATGGCGCGCAGCATGCCGAAGAACACCTCCGTGGCATCCATCACCCGGCCAAACTGGGTGGCTCCCGGTCCAGAGGCCGTTAGCGGCACGTCGACCCCTGTGTGGCTCTTGGAGCCGCTGGCCTGGGCTACGTATGGCGGCTCAACCATGCCCTCCCCGGGCATCACCGTCACGTTCCCGATGCTGGTGGCAAGCTTTGGTGCGGTGCCGCCAGTAAGGTCGTTAAGGGTAACCGCACCCGTCTCGTGGTCAGCCGTTACGATCACAAGTGTGTCGCCATGGGATTCGGCGAAACGCTTTGCCACGCCAACCGCTCTGTCGAACTCTATGGTCTCCCACACGGCGCGGGTGGCGTCGTTGGAATGCGACTGCTTGTCGATCAGCGCTCCCTCCACCATGAGGAAGAAACCGTTGGGGTACTTGGAAAGGATGTTGAGGGCCGCCTCCGTCATCTGCACGATACTGGGCTCCGTCAGGCCCGTCCCGGAGCCCTTTCGCAGCGCCTGGGCCCGGTCCACGTAGGTTGCCATCACATCGTTGCTGAAGAGGCCCAGGCACCCCTTGGCATCTGCCGGCAGTGCCTGAAGCTCCGCCGCCGTAGTCACGTAGACGCGGCCGGCGTCCGTGAACTTGGCTCTCAGCGCAGCGCCGAAGGAGCTCCTGCCGCCGCCCATAAGCACCTCTGGCATTATGCCCGGGTACTGGTTGACGATCTCCGACGTGTCTCCGCGGGCGTAGTTGTGGGCCAGGAAGGCGGCCGGCGTGGCGTCTCCCACCGTTGAGGTGGTGACGATGCCGATGGCCATATTACGTGTGCGCTTGAGGTAGGACGCTATGGTCTCGAACTGAGGGTTGTCCATGGAATCGGAGGTGTCGTCTGGCCAGGCACACAGCGCTCCGTTGTCCGTTTTGTTGCCACCCGCGTAGGCCGTAGCCCCGTTCGCGGAGTCCGTTACGAAGGCGTTAAGGGCCGAGGTGGAGACCATCCCCAACACTTGCATGGTTTCCATCTCAAGGTAGTCGTTGTAGCGCCCCGCCTTCAGACCACGAGAGACAGCCCTGGCGGCCTCGCGGTGGGCCACTCCCATTCCGTCGCCGATCATCAATATCACGTTCTTAGCGCGAGGCGCCGGCCCAACCGTGTCCACAACCCTGAAGGTGGACGTCGCGTCAAGCGTTCCGTCGGGGTACTGAAGCGTTGCCGTGAGAGTGGCAGCCATCGGCGCTTGGATCGAGACGTTCCTCGCGGTGAGCTCAAGCTTACCGGCGCCGGATGACCCCTCCACCAATTTGGCGCCACCAAGCTCCGTGACAGGAGCGCCGTTGAGCGCGAGCGTGAGGTGCGCATCGCCAGCGGGCAGCCCCGTGGCCTCCACCCGCAAGTCAAATCGCTGGCCCACCGCGAATGTGGAGCGGTCCGGCGGGATTATTCGCAGGGCAGTGGCAGCCGCCACGGGCAGCGACACCAGCAGAACACACGCGAAGCAGCCGGCCCATCCCAGAAGCCGGCTTGGGTGCAGGGGACCCATAGCAACCTCCTTGTCGGGATCGGAGTGAGCGCCCGGCCCAACCCCGGGCGCAAGCAGTGCCAGCCGCATATGGCCTGCTCCCACACCACTTCGAGGCATACGGGTGGTTACCTGCTCCTAACGGCGCTGCGCACCCATTGGGTGGCTTGAGAAGGCGACTGCCGGAATGCTATAATCGCATGGCAACGGTTGCAGTTGTTGAGATCGCGGCGCTCCGCCTACGAGCCCGCAAGCGCCAACGCATCCGCTCAACACCCCGATGAGCACTGGTAGTTCCCCTTCATCCCTGGGCGTTCCAGCCGCCGTCCAGAGCAGCCGGCAAACGGTGGCGGCCCTGCTGCGCGACGCCGTCCGGTCGCTGGGTGCCACGCGCGGCTTTGTGGCGCTGGTGGACCGCGAGTCCGGCGAGTTGGTGATCGAGTTCACCGAGGGCGAGGGCTGGACGGAGGAGAATCGGAAGCGGCGGCTGAGCATCGGCCAGCAGGAGGGGCGCGGCATAACGGCGTACGTGGCCGCCAGCGGCCGGCCATACCGCACCGGCGACGTGACGACGGATCCGTACTACCTCCCGTTCTTCGACGACGTTCGAAGCGAACTTGCCGCGCCACTGATTGATGCGTACGGGCGTGCCATCGGGGCCATCAACATCGAATCGGATAGGCCAGACGCATTTGACGAGTGCGACGAGCATCTCTTGCGGGCCATCGGAAGCCAGGCGGCGCTTACGCTGGCCATGGCCGATTACCAGGTGCGGGAGCGGGCGCTGCTTGAAGTGGCCAACGAGCTAACGCTTACCGCCAACGCCATGCCGTTCCTTGAGCGCGTGGCACACACCGCTGCCAGCACCCTCGGCGCCGAGGACTGCTCCATCTTCGTGCTGGATCAGGCTACTGGCAGATTGGTGCTGAAGGCGTCTAGGGGGCCACTCGCCAGCCTAGTCGGCGACGCCAGCTACCAGCTCGGCAGCGGCCTTACCGGATGGGTGGCTGCCTCCGGCCAGCCTGCTCGCACTGGCGACCCACGCCTTGACCCACGGTGGCGCGGCGTGCTGCCCGAGTTCCCGCCCGAGGACATCGGCGCGTACATGGCGGTTCCAATAAACGGCATCTCCGGCGTGTTGGGCGTGCTGCGCGTGGTCCGTCGCCGGCGCACCTCGATGTATTACCACCACGAGTTCACCGAAGGCGACCAGGACCTGCTCACCACGCTTGCCAACCAGATTGGCGTCTCTTTGGAGATAGCCAAGCTGATGGAGAGGCTGGTGCAGTCGGAGCGGATGGCAGCTTGGGGCGAGATGTCCGCGCGATCGGCGCATATGCTGGGCAACAAGGTATTCGCCATCAAGGGGTACCTGAACGAGCTGGAGTACGTGCTTAGCAAGGAGGGCCCCATCACGTCCGACGCCGCAGATGTGCTTGCCGGCCTCAAGCGCAACGTGTTCAGCGTTGAGGAGATCCTTCTGGAGTTTCGCGACTTCCTGAAGGCAACGCAGCTTCAGCTGGCGCCGTTGGATGTGAACGAGGTTCTCAGCCGTTCGCTGTCGGAGGGCGTGCCGAAAGACTCCGGCCTCCGTGTGACGACGGAGCTGGCGGACGCGTTGCCTTTGGTGGATGGCGATGCATCTAAGCTGGACAGGTGTTTCACGGAACTGATTGAGAACGCCGCGAACGCCCAGCCGGGGGGCGGAATGCTGCATGTGATAACCAGCTTGGCCACGGCCGAGGACCTAGCGCGCGCGCAGTACGTGGGTGGCGGCCCTGCGATCAAGATCGAGTTTCTAGATGGCGGCACAGGCGTTGCGGCGCAAGATAAGCAGCGGATCTTCGATCCGTTTTTCACGACGCGTTCCCGAGGGATGGGCCTGGGGCTGTCCATCGTAAAGGGGATCGTTGAGGCGCATAGGGGCGTCATCCGCGAGGTGGGGGAGCCGGGGCAGGGGGCTCACTTCGTGATACTGCTGCCAGCGGCGGCAAGCTAGGCAGGTTGAGTGAGGATGCGGCGGTCGCATCCACTGGAGGTGGAGCGCAGGCATGAGCAGAGTTCTCGTTGTTGACGATGAGGAAGAGGTACGGGAGGCCGTTAGGCGCCGCCTGGAGCGCGAGGGGTACCAGGTGGCCACCGCCGATAGCGAGGCTAACGCCATAGCCGTGCTCAAAGGTGCCCAGCCGTCCTTCGACGTGGTGGTAACCGACATGGTGATGGAGTCGCCGGACAGCGGGGCGCGTGTGTTGATGGCCGCCGTGTCTCAAGACCTCTTCACGGAGGTGATCGTACTTACCGCCTACGGCAACGTGGCTAACGCCGTGGAGTGCCTCAAGCGGGGCGCGTTTGATTACGTTGAGAAGAACATCCCCGGGGTGGACGTGTACGACCTGCTGGCCATCAAGGTGGCGCAGGCCATCGAGCGCAGGCGGGCGGCCGTCGGCACTGTGCGGAGGCTTGAGTCGCTGGGCTTCTACGGCCGCCAGCGCTGACGCGTTAGCGCAGGATAGCCATCAAGAAGCAGAAGCGCTGGGGGAGTGTACACACGTACGCCCTGAGACACGGTTGGTGAGCGGTTGTCGGTTGACTGCACTTACCCCAGCTCCCTCTCCCACAACGCAAAGCTCGGGAAGAGGAGAAGCCTAGCGCGCCCCACGGGCTCACAAGACGCATCTACTCCTCACACGCTTCTCCGCCACCCCCCTCCCCGAGAGTGGGAGAGGGGTGGCGAAGCCAGGGTGAGGGGAACTGCCTCCTCCATCATCCAGAGGACAGCGGTGGGGGCAGCTACTCCCAGCCCTCAGTTGCACGCCAAGGGTGAGGGCAACCGCTCCCACGAGCCTTGCCCAATCGGAGCAGCGCGTGGTGACACCTAGCCATTGGGATGCCGCGTGTCGTCCCGGCCTTGCGCTACGCCCGCACGGGCATCTCGAGCACCGTGAGAGAATGCGCGGGGAACCGGTGCACGAACTTGCTGCCGGTAACTGGCAGGCTCTGCTCCTGAATCCCAACTTGCTCTGGATGCTGCGCTGAGTTGCCGCTCTCCACATCGGGGCCGGATACTGTGTAACAGGTGGCATCTCCGGCAAGCTCGCCCGTCTGGCACTCCACGGTGGCATCCAGCGCGTCCGTGGGATGCAGGTTCACCACGTTCAGCGTGAGGGTATGCCGCTCTTCGTTGTATGCGGCGGATGCATCCAGCACGGGTGCCTGGCTGCCGGAATCGCCGATTGTGGGGCACGAAACCCACACGTCCAGCGATGCGCCCAGCGAGTGGTGGCGGAACAGCTGGATCGGGAAGAACGTGGTCTGCAGGAAGAGGCCGTCTGGGGTTGCTGTGATGTTGGGTATCACGTTGACGAGCTGGGCGTAGTTGGCCATGGTAACCACGCGGGCATGCCTGAGAAAGGCGTTGAGGTACACGGCGGCCACCAAGCCGTCTGCCAATGTGTAGCTGCCGTTCTGGGTGCGCGGAAGCGAGATGCCCCACTCGTCAAAGCTGATTGCCACCGGTCTGCGCATGTTGGCTGCGCGGATTTGGGCCTCGACGCGGGAGATGCGGCTCTCGATGGTGTTGTACGCGTGGGCGAGGTAGGCGCTCGCGTCCCTGCCGTCTCTGCCCACGTACAGATGCACGGAGATGTAGTCGGCCCAGCCGTCCAAATGCTCCAACACCGCCCTGTTCCAGTGGGGCAGGGGGGCGGAGTCGCCGCACGCCACAAGCTGGATGGAGTCGTCTGTCCACTTCATGACCTTGGCGCACTCCAGCGCGAAGCGGGCGTACTCCTCGGCGGTCTTGTGGCCGATCTGCCAGTCGCCGTCGATCTCGTTGCCAAGGTCCCAAAGCTTCACCCCAAACGGCTCCGGGCTGCCATTGGCGGCGCGCATCTCGGCTAGGCGCGTGTCGGTGCCGTTGCAATACTCCACCCAGTTGGCGGCTTCGTCGATAGTGCCGGTGCCCAGGTTGGCGCAAAGGCAGGGCTCCGCGCCAACGCGCCTGGCGTAATCGATGAACTCATGGGTGCCGAAGCGATTGCTCTCGATGGTGTGCCAGGCAAGCTCCCTGCGGCGGGGGCGGGAATCGCGCGGGCCGACGCCGTCCTCCCAATGATATCCGGAGGCGAAGTTGCCTCCTGGGTATCGGAGCACGGTGGGGGCGAGGCGCTTGACGGCATCAAGCACATCTAGGCGGTATCCCTCCGCGTCCGACAGTGGGCTCCCCTCATCGAAGATGCCGCCGTATATGCACTTGCCCAAGTGCTCGATGAAGTTGCCGTAGATGCGCGGGTTGATGGGTGCAACCTGACGGTCGATATCCAGCTTGATTCGGTTCATCTGGTGGCCTCCCTTGGGCGTTGGCTTCCGGGAAAGCGTTCGCCAAGCTATGGGCGATCACCTGGCAGGGCAACGAGGCGGACGGGGCCAATACGGAGTTCCGCAACCGCGTGGCCGAGCCAGACCCGGGCGGCCGTACCAGCGCCGTGGAGCCATCCAATGCCAGGATGACGGCCCAGCTAGGCAGGCTTGCAGGGTCATAACGGGCGACGCCGCCTGTCTCGGGGGCTAGTGGCGCCTTTGCGTACACCTTGCCGCCTCGGCGTCTCCAGGGCAGGTGGCCCGCCTTCCCGCACCGAAGCAAGCATTGCGGCCCCTCCGCGGCGCCGTGAAAGGACCCTCCGTCACATGCCCCTGCGCGCGGTGCTCCTGGTGCTGCTTTCGTGCTTCCTCCACGCCTGGTGGAACCTGCTGCTGAAGCGCGCACGCAACAAGCTTGCGTTCACCGCCCTGTACCTACCCTCAGCCTGCGTGTTGTGCCTGCCGGTCTTCCTATGGCTGGCCCCTGCCGCGCGAATACCCTCCGCGGGCTGGGGGTGTATAGCTGCCACGTCCGTTGTGTACTTTGGCTACTTTGTGGGGCTGGCGATGGCGTATCAGGGTGGCGAGCTATCCGTGATGTATCCGCTTACCAGGGGCCTGGGTCCAGCGCTGGCGTTCGTCGGTGGCGTTGTAGTGCTCTCCGAGCGCCCCTCGGGGCTTGGGGCGTTGGGCGCGGCTCTGATACTGTGCGGCGTGTGGGCCCTGCACTGGCAAGGGCGCTCCGCCGCGCGGCTGGGAGTTCCGCTGAAGGCTCTGCTGATGCCGTCTTCGCTGGCTGCGCTGTTTGTGGGGTTCACGTACAGCACCTACAGCCTCATCGATAAGGTGGGGGTTGGCAGGCTGCACATCAACCCGCTGGTCTACATCTACCTCACCTACGTGGGCTCATCGCTTTTCGTGATCCCATGGCTCACTTGTAGGGAGGGAGTGGACGCACTGCGCGCCGAGTGGAGGCTGAACGCCGCCTCCGCCGCTGCGGTTGGGGTGCTGAACTACGTTGCCTACGGCATGGTGCTGTACGCCATGTCGCTGCCAAACACACCGGTGAGCTACGTGGTGCCGCTTAGGACGGTGTCCGTGCTGATAGGCGTGCTTCTGGGCGTTCGGGTGTTGGGGGAGGGGAGGCTGGCGGCCAAGTTGGTCGGAGCGCTGTTCATGATGGCTGGCATCGCGCTGATGGCATGGAAGGGATAGCGCGTTGCGTTCGGCCTTGGGGCAATAGCTCGTGGACGTGAAGAAGCCTGGCGGCGGACCTTCCATCGCTTCTGCCAACAGAACCAGCGTACAGTGATGGTGACATGGGGCACGAATCCCACATCCGCAAGCTCTTGCGTTTGCGGAGTGGGTTGGAAACGCGGATGGCCGTCCGGCTACAATACACGGTGGCGCGCGGAACGGTGTGCGCGCCATAGGAGCAGACCAATGAGAGCTTTGGTAAAGGTTGCCGGAATGGTCATTATGGCGGCCGCCCTCTCCACCGCGGCCTCGGCTGCGCAGTGGAAAGGCGTGCTCATCGACAAGCACTGCGAGGCTGGCTTGGCCAAGAGCGGCATGAAGGCGGTTCAGGCGCACTCGCGGTCGTGCGCCCTGATGCCAGGATGCGCGAAGAGCGGCTATGGGGTGTATACATCCAGCGGCAAGTTCATCCCATTCGATGCCGCGGGGAACCAGAAGGCCTTGGCGGCGCTTAAGGCCTCCACGAAGAAGGACAACCTGCAAGTGGTGGTGAACGGCACGCAGCGCAAGGGCGCCATCCATGTGTCCAGCCTGAAGCTCATGTAGCTGGTCTTGAGGACGTGCCGCCTATCGCCAGCTCGCCGGCCATGCTTCGGAGGTCCGCGCTGGCGGCCGTGCCTGTGCAACCGCTCCAAACACACCTTGTGTTTGGGCATCCCAAGGTACTGGGTACCTACCTTACGGCAGTCGTTCATGACACTACTGCAATTGACGGATATGACTGCTAGGGGGCAAGATCAGATGGCTGAGATGACAGTGCGGGAAGCGGGCCGCAAAGGCGGCACCAAAGTGCGGGACACCCACGGGCCCGAGTTCTTCCAGGAGATAGGACGGAAGGGCGGACAGGCCACGTGGAAGTCGCACGGGCGTGAATTCTACCAAGAGATCGGCAAGAAGGGCGGACAGAAGGGCGGCGCCCGAGTCCGCGAGCTGATCCAAAGGGGTAAGAGCGCCTCGTAAGCGTGTACCCGCCACGCAAAACATAGTTTCGCGCCCCTGGTGCGAGCTTCGCATCAGGGGCCTGCTTCTTTTCTGACAGAAGCCCAGTGGGCTGGTGGCCACCGGCAGTCCGAGCGTGGCTATCCGGAGCCACCACGCCGTAAGGCGAGAGAGGCGAGAGATGTCGATCATAGCATGGATTGTGGTGGGCCTGATAGCCGGGTTGCTGGCGAAGGCGGCCATGCCAGGAACGGGAAACGAGCCGGCGGGGTGGATTGGCACCATCATTTTGGGGATTGTTGGCGCCGTTGTTGGCGGGTTCATATGGACCACGGCAACGGGGCGCCCCGCCGAAACCGGCGTGAACGTTGGCAGCGTCCTGATCGCCTTTGTGGGGGCGGTTGTGGTGATATGGGTGCTGCGAATGGTGACGGGCCGATCGTCGGCTTGATGCGCCAGCGCGTCCCCGAAGGCTGACGGCGTCGAACGTAGAAAGACGATGCCAGGAGCGTGCTGGAGCTGCCGTTGCTTCGTCGCCCCGGTTCCTGGCTTTCTTCACGGACCCACGCGTGCCTACTGCGGTTCCCAATGCCGCATCCGCTTCTGCGACGGGTCCCGGCGGGCAGGTGACGCCACTGGCGGTGCGAACAATGTCTTGGGCTTAACCCAGGACGTTCGCACTATGCCACTCCTCACCATCAAGCTGCTTGGCACCTCTGCTGGAGAGCTGTACCCAGGCCTCTGGTGCCAGTGCCGCAACTGCACCGATGCGCGCGCCCACGGCGGGCCCAACCTCCGCGCCAGCACATGCGCCGTGGTGAACAACCTCTGCCTGATTGACTTCCCTCCGGAGATCGCCACCCAGGCGCGCACGCATGGCGTGGACCTGTGTTCCATCGAGCACATCCTCGTTACGCACTCCCACGGAGACCACTTCTTCCCATATCTGCTTCGGTGGCGTGCCAGGCCCCCCGCTTTCCATTCGGACCCGCCCCCAACCGCGTCCGCCCCACGGTTCACGCCGCTTCCCACCCTCCATCTGTACGGCAACCGCCGCGTGCTTGAGCTCGCCCGCGCCGAGTTGTGGGGTGACCCGCGCGACAGCGACCTCGAGCTGCATGAGGCGATCGCTTGCCAACCGTTCGCCGCTGGCGACCTCGAGGTGCATCCCGTCGCTGCCAACCACGACGTCGGCCGAGAGAACGCCCTTCATTACGTCGTCCGCCGCGGCGGGCGAACCATGCTATACGCTCTAGACGGCGCGCTATTCCTCCCAGGCACCTACGAATACCTTCGGCAGTTCCGTTTGGACCTTGTGCTCATCGAGGCAACTTACGGGCTCTTCTCCGGCGGAGCCAACCACATGAGCTTCGAAACGGTGCGCCTTGCCGCCAACACGCTGCGCGCAGACGGCTTGATGGCGCCTGGCGGGCGCATCGTAGCCACCCACTTCTCGCCACACCATTGCCCCCCGCACGAACGTAGCCGCCAGATCCTGGCTCAGTACGGGGTGGAAACGGCGTGTGACGGCGCTGCTTACGAGCTGTGACGGGGGTGACCCGGGCGATGCCCCTCCCGCTCCCTGCCGCTGTTGCAGGCTTATGCAGTATAATAAGATTGTAAGTTAGTAATGTCGCCCGCATGGAGGCAGCTGAATGCTTGGAATAAGGGGCCGGAGGCGGCCCGAAGACGATGTACAAGAGGCAGATGTGCTTCAGGCGTTGCGCCAGGTGCGCGACCCGGACCTGCATCGGGACGTTGTGACCTTGGGCTTCGTCAAGAACGTTCGCATATGCGGGGGCGCCGTGGCGCTCGACCTCGAGCTGACCACTCCTGCCTGTCCAGTGCGCGACCGCCTTAGGGCCGAGGCGGAGGCGGCGGTTGCGGCCATTCCCGGCGTCACTCAGGTCACCGTGAACCTAACCTCCAGGGTCCGCAGCCGCCAGGGCCAGGCCGCCTCGGAACTCCCCGGCGTTAGGAACATAGTTGCCATCGCCAGCGGCAAGGGCGGGGTGGGAAAGTCCACCGCGGCCGTAAGCCTGGCCGTAGCGCTTGCCGAAACGGGAGCTAAGGTGGGCCTGATGGACGCGGACGTGTACGGCCCCACCATACCCACGATGATGGGTGCGTTCGGTCGCCCCAGCACATCCGGCCAGCGCATGGCCCCTATACAGGCCTACGGCGTTAGGCTCATGTCGTTAGGCTTCCTCGCGGGCGATGACTCGCCGATCATCTGGCGCGGACCCATGGCCTCAAAGCTCATTCAGGAGTTCTTGGGTTCCGTCGACTGGGGCGAGCTTGACTATCTGCTGATCGACCTGCCGCCCGGCACCGGCGACGTCCAGCTAACCCTGGTGCAGGCCGCCCCCATTAGCGGCGCCGTGATCGTCACAACCCCGCAGGATGTGGCGCTGTCCATCGCCAGAAGGGGCTTGCGCATGTTCCAAGAGACCAGCGTGCCGGTGCTGGGCGTCATCGAGAACATGAGCGGATACGTCTGCCCCCACTGCGGAAAGATCTCTTACGTGTTCCCACACGGCGGCGTTGCCAGAACGTGCCAGGAGATGGGCGTCCCTCACCTGGGCGCCATACCGCTCGATCCCAAGCTGGCCGTGTGCGGCGACAAGGGCGTGCCCATAAGCGTGCTGGATCCCGACTCGCCAGCTGCCAAGGCGTATGCGCAGATCGCCGGTGCCATGGCCGCCCGCCTCAGCGCGCTCGCCGAGGGAAGCCTGCCAGCCCCCACCAGGCCCGTGCGTATGCAGGACCGAGATGGCGGTGCGTTGGAGGTGGAGTGGGAAGACGGACACGTAAGCGTCTACCCCTATCGCGAGCTGCGCGCCGCCTGCCGTTGCGCCAACTGCTGCGACGAAGACACCGGCGAGGTCCGCATTGCAAGTGACTCCATCCCCGCGGACATCCGGCCGCTCAGCATATCGCCCGTTGGCCGTTACGCCATCACCATTCGTTGGAGCGACGGGCACGATACTGGAATCTACCCGTTTTCGAGGCTGCGCGCCATGTGCGGCTGTGCCGAATGCACCGGCGTCCGGAACCAGCACACTAAGTGACGACGCGCCTTTTCGGCACATGAACGCCCACGTCTGGGCGCAGGAACCCCGAGGGCGAGCCGTGCGGTCTGCAGCCTGCTCGCCCTTTGGGGCCCAACCACGACGGGGTTCTGCCACCGCCAGTACGCTACTCCAACGCGGCGTCTATGTCTGCTAGGTCTTGCTCAGACAGCTTCATTCCACTGGCGGCGGCGTTATCCACCACCTGCTCCGGCCTGCTGGCGCCCGTTATCACGCTAGACACGTTTGGCTGACGCAGGCACCACGCCAATGCCATTTGGGCCATGGTGAGCCCGCGCCGCTCCGCAATGGGCTTAAGCTTTTGCACCTTGGCCAGCGTGGCGTCGTCCAACCTCAGGAACATGTTCTGGCGCTCATCAGCCGCTCGGGTGCCTGCGGGAGGCGGCTGGCCGGGCTGGTACTTGCCCGTGAGCACCCCCTGCGCCAGGGGCGAGAACACCACCTGGCCTATGCCCTCCCGCTCGCACAGCGGAATGACGTCACGCTCTATGCCGCGGCCCAGCATGTTGTAATACGGCTGGTTCGACACGATGCGGTTCAGGTTCAGCTGCCTGGCCAGGTGCACGGCGTCGCATATCTGCACGGCGCTCCACTCGCTCACGCCAACGTACAACACCTTCCCCTGCTGCACAAGCCTGTCTAGGGCCCTCAGCGTCTCCTCCAGCGGCGTTTCCGGATCGTATCTGTGGCACTGGTACAGGTCGATGTAATCCGTGCGAAGGCGCTTTAGGCTGGCGTGGCACTGCTCGTAGATGTGCTTGGCCGAGAGTCCGCGGTCGTTGGGGCCCTCGCCCATCGGGAAGAAGACCTTGGTGGCGAGGACGTACGAATCGCGCGGGAATGGCGCCAGTGCCTTCGCGAGCACCCTTTCCGCCTCGCCACGCGCATACACGTTGGCCGTGTCGAAGAAATTGATGCCCAGCTCGTAGGCCTTGTGTACGCACGCTATGGCGGTTTCCTCCTCCACCGCTCCTCCGTACGTCAGCCAGCTGCCCAACGCCACTTCGCTAACCTTCACGCCGGCCTTGCCCAGATGTCGATACTCCATTTTCCATCCTCCAGTGGATTCGTACACGTGCGGCTTTGCCACGTCGGTGAGGGCTCGCATATGGAGACGATGCGTTCTGGGGCCGCGCTGTTCTCCGGCCCCCATATCCCGGCCCTTTCCGCCAGTGCATTGCAGAGAGCCGCCTTTCCGCCTGCCGGCTGTGTCGCCAGAGGAATGGCCAACTCACCGGCAGGCTCTTTCGCCTCTGTGAGCTCTCGCTTAGTGAAACGCCGCATTGACCAGCACCAACCTGTATGCTACAATTCCACGATGAACCAGGCGAGCAAAGGCGCTTACGCTTCGAACGCCTGCCTAGCGCCGTCACTACTTGCAGCAGATGCCGTGCCATCCCAAACGTTGGAGGCCTAAGTATGCAAAAGTGGGAGTACAAGGTGATCAAGGTCCACCGGGTCTCATGGGAGGACTCAGACACCAAGGAATCCATCGGTAGGCACGAGGAGACGGGAGGCGTGTTCAATAGCCTTGGCCAGCAGGGCTGGGAGCTGGCTGCCACCGGCTTCGACGCGAACGGCAACCCAGTCACCGCCGTCTTCAAGCGGGCTGTTGAGGCGTAACGGGCAACAGGTTCCGGGCGCATCGGGTCTCCTCCTGGTACGCGTAGGCGCTGCGGTTGTGGATGCATTTCAGCGCCTCCACCGAGGGTGAGGACCGCCGCACACCAGGATTCCCGCGGGGCCAGCGCGTCATCCACGAACTTGGGGCTATTGTACCCACGCTCCGTAACTACTTCATCATGGCGCTTGAGGACTGGATGGAGGCCGCATCTGGGTAGCCCCCAAGCGCCTCAACCAGCTCCCCAAGCCAAACCAAGTTGCCCACGTGGTGGGCAAGGCGGCAGCTGACCACGGCGCGCTGGTTCCGGTCGCCGGAGGCGCACGCCTCGAAGCCGCGCTCGTAGGCCGGCATCTTCCCCGCGTCGCCAACGTGGGCGCGCGTGGCCGCGAAGCGTCTGAGGCGGGTTGCCGCCCTGCTGCTGGGCGCCCTAAGCTTCGGAGAGGCGTTCGAACGGATCTGGCGGATGCCCTCGCTGCCCGGCGAGCCGTGATAGAGCAGGTCCACCAGACGGCTCATATGGGGGCCATGCTCTTGTTCGGGCCGCCGAGCCGCCAGGACCGCCGCGCCGAGAACGGCCTGCTGCCTGCCCTTTCGACGTCGAACCGGAACGGGCGAATGGAGGTCCTTTGCGCCCACACGTTGAACCGTGACATCGCGGCTGATGGTCTGCTGAGTCACGTCTTCCATACAATCCCAAAGTAGGCTCTGGATGCCCATGTTTCCTTCCGATGAGCCGCAGAATAGCAGCCTACTAGCTGCAGCACGCTCTCTCAAACAGCTAGGAACGCTTCTGAGGGGGCGGGTGCCGATCTTGCGCGCCGTGACGGTTACGGCAGCAGAGGCAAGCGATCCGGTTGTGCGCATGGCTTTGGAGGCCGTTGCACGGGATGTGGAGGCTGGCAACTCGGTGTGGCGCGCGTTCGCCGGCCAGGAGCTGCTCTCTCCATCCGCCCTCGAGCTGCTAAGGACCGCCGAAGAGGAGGGCGCGCTCGACACGGAGCTGACGCTGATTGCCGAGTACATTGCGGAGCAGCACAGCGCAGCCACGGCCCCGCCGCCGCAGCGCGCCCGTGACGACGTGCTTGCGGAGCTGGACGCGGCAGCGAACGCGTTGGCCCACGAGCACGCCTTGCCGCTTGCTCCACCTTCTGCCGATGCTCGGGCCGCCACCCCGGAGGCACGCGCTGCCGCCCGCCTGGCCGCCGCCCTCATCGGCCGCGCTGCTGCCGTCGAGGCGGAGGAGCTGCACATCGACCCACGGCCCACCCAGACGCTGGTGCGGTGCCGCGTGGGCGGAGCGCTTAGGGAGGTGCTTGTCCTGTCGCCGGAAGCAGGACGGTTGCTGGCTGCCGCCATGCGGTCTGCCTCCGGCGCCCAGGCCGGCGGGAGGACCGCCGCTTACGAGGGACTGCTTCGCGTGGAGCGCGAAGGCTTGCCCGTTCAGGCCACCGTTGCCTCTGCCAGTTCCCCGCACGGGGAGAAGGTCACGGCCGAGTTCCTCCCGCCGGGCCGTCGGTTGGACCGCCTGGACGGATTGGGCCTCCTAACCACGGAGCTGGGACGGCTGAAGGAGAGCTTGCACAGACGCAAGGGGCTGGTGGTGATCGCGGGACACGAGGGCAAAGGCGCCATGCTGGGCGCCATCTTGGCGGAGGTGAGCAGCCCAGAGGTGAACACCATCGCCCTGGATCTGAGCGTTACCGGCTGGCTGCCCCCGCATGTAACCACTCTTCGGGTTCCTCGCCGCCGATCCGCGCCCGCCAGTGGCATCCAGGCGGCCATGCGTCACTCGCCGGACGTGCTGGTGGCCGGAAGCCTGGCGGACCCCGCGGTTGCGCAGGCCTGCGTTGGTGCTGCGCGCGACGGCATGCTAGTGCTTGGGTGGTTGACGGTGGACAGCGCCCAAGACGCCGTGGCGCGCCTTCTGAAGGGCGGTATGCCGCGCGAGGAGCTTCTGAGCACGCTTGCGTGCATCGTGGTGTGCGCGCTTGCTCGCGGCGTGTGCCCGCGCTGCGCCGCCTCTTGGCCAGCCACCGCCGCGGACCTGCGTGGGCTGGAGCTTCCGGTGCCGTTGCCGGAGCCGTTCGCCGTTAGGCGCGGCGCCGGCTGCCCCTCCTGCCGATCCACCGGCTATCGCGGATATGTGGGAGTATACCAGGTATTGAACTGCCAGAGCGATAACCCCTCCCACCACTTGGTCGGCCTGGAGGGTAACCCCTCTGGCCTTCTGAACAATCCGGATGGGAGGTCGCTCTCTCAAGTAGCCTGCATCAAGGTTCTGCAGGGCGAGACGTCACCGGAGGAAGCCCTGCGGGTTGTGCAGTCGCGTACGACGCGCTGAAAGGTTGCCATGGCCGATGCGAACAGGAAAGACGACTACTTTCAGCTAGAAGCCAGTACAATGCGAGAGCTTCTCGAGAAGCTCGACCGGCTGGGCCTGCGCGGCGATAGCCTCAAGGTTGCCCCCAGCCCGGACCGGGAAGCACTGGAGGCAGAGCCTGACCCACCAGCGGACGTGAAGGGCGGTATTATCAAGAGCATCGCCGAGTCGCTGCCCGATCCGTCGACGCAGCCTTCGCGCCGCACGCCCGACGCGGACTACGAGTGGCACCTGACATCGGACGACCTGCGGCTGCGCAAGATCCCCAAGGGGGCCACCCTGAGGCGGTTCACCGCCCGAATCCAGCGCTTGCTTGATGCAGAGGGCGGCTACGTGCACATGTCGCAGGCTATCCGCAGCAACAACAGCGAGGAGCGGGCGGCAGCAGTTCGCGAGCTCGCCCAAGCCGGTGAGCACGCCAAGCTGGCGCGGGTGGCGGAGCACTGTGTTCACCTGCAAACGCGCAAGCAGGCGGTTGAGGAGCTATATCAGCAGAAGGCGATCTTGGCGTTGGAAGAGGTGGCCTTCTTCGCCAAGCCGCCTCCGCCGCCTCCGCCGAAGGCCGAGCCGAGCGAAGAGCACGTGAAGAGGTTCGGGACCGGCGCCTCCATTGACGAGGATTACGACGAGGTTCGCAACCTAGCCGTCGATCGCGTGGCGGACCTGGCCCAGCAGCGCTATCCAGGCGCCTTGGATTGCCTCAAGCGCCTCGCCCGGTACGACTTCTCGGTCCACGGTTACGCCCAGTTCCGGGCCATCCAGCGGCTGGCACTGGTTATGGACTACATGGCCGAGCTTGAGGATTTCGACGGACTGGTGCTTCTGTACAACCAAACGCGCAGCTCCAAAACGAGAGATGCCGTGGTAAGGCTGCTGGAAAAGGCCATGCCGCGTATCTTGGAGGTTGGCCACTTCGATGCTCTCCACTTGCTGGCGGATTCGAGCAGCCCGCTCGCCCCTGAGGCAGAGGACGCCCTCCAAGCCCTGGAGTCGTCACAGCCGGAGTAGCTGGCGCGCGTTCCCACAGCTGCCTGCTTCGCAGCGGCCGCTTGTGGTCGCCCACCGGGGGGATGCAAGCCACGCCCCGGAGAACACCTTCGCCGCCGCGCGAGCCGGCTTTGGCGTGGGCGCCGACATGGTTGAGATCGACGTGCGCCTGGCCGCCGACCGCGTGCCCGTGGTCATCCACGATGCCAACCTGATGCGCGTGGCCGGCAGGCCCGAACGAGTTGGCGAGCTAACGTCTAGCCAGCTCGCCAGCGTGGACGTTGGGTCGTGGTTTGGCGCCCAGTTCGCTGGCGAGGGCGTCCCTACCCTCCAGGATCTGCTGAGGCTTGCATCGCCCGCCCGCAGGCTCCTCATCGAGGTGAAGGAGCTCGATGCGGCCAGGCCCACCGCCATCGCCATCCGGAGGGCCGGGGCGGAAAACGCCGTAGCTGTGCAGTCGTTCATCGGCGACGTCATCAAGCAGATGCGCCCCCTGCTGCCATCCGTTCCGATGGGGCTGCTGTATGGAAGCTGCCCAGGCCCGGGCGAGACGGCCGCCCGCAAAGCCCGCAACCTGGCGCGGTTGGCCTGGGTGCATGGGGCCAGCTTTGTGGCGCTTGCGGATGGCTGCGTGGACGGTCCGCTGCTGCAGGAGATGTCGCGCGTGTGGCCCGATCTCTTGGTGTGGACTGTGGACGACGTGGATCGCATGCTCGAGCTAACCAGCGGCGGCGTGGGCGGCATCATCACAAACCGGCCCGGGGCGTGCATAGACGCGCTCAGGCGGGCGGCATAGCTTCGCTTTGCCCTCCAACCGGGTAGCGCGTTCAGCGTGACCGGCAAGCGTTTTGTGCGGCCAGACAGGAGGTTGCTAGATGCGAGAGTGGAAGCTTGCGGAGACCAGGTACGGCGTGGTGCGAGATCGCCGCTACGAGGTGGCGGTGCTGCCCATAGGTTCCACGGAGCCTCACGGCCTGCACCTTCCGTACTGCACGGATGCCTACGAGGTGGAATCGCTGGCGGACCTGGCCTGCCAGAGGGCACACGCCATGGGCGCCAAGGTGCTGCTGCTTCCCACCATTCCGTACGGCGTCAACACCAACCACCTGGCAATCCCGGTGGCCATCAGTCTCAACCCGTCCACGCTGGATGCAGTTATTGTGGATGTGATGGATTCGCTTGAGCACCACGGCATTCCCAAACTGGTGCTGCTCAACGGCCACGGTGGCAACCAGTTCAACAACCTGCTGCGGGAGATGCACGGCAGGACGTCGCTGTTCGTAACCTGGGTGGATGCGTGGAAGATCGCCGCGGAGGAAAGGGCCGCCTTGTTTGCGGCTCCGGGAGAGCACGCCGATGAGATGGAGACCTCTTGGATGCTCCATGTACGGCCAGACCTGGTGGCGCTGTCCGAAGCGGACGACGGGGCGGTGAACCAGCCGCGGATACGGGCCCTTCGCGAAGGCTGGGCGTGGTACGTGCGCCCGTGGGAGAAGCTCACGCGCAACACCGGCTACGGCGACCCACGTGGCGCCACCGCAGAGAAGGGCGCGCAGTTCCTGCAGGCCTCTGCCGATAAGCTGGCCGCCTTCCTCAAAGAGCTGTCGGACGCGCAGTTGGACGACAAGTTCCCATATTAGGATGTGAGTAGCATGGGCAGGCCGCTTCTAGGTGTGGCTGCAGCGACCAGGGCCTGAGACACCAAGCGGCCAGGCAGCGTTCCGGTGGAGACTGGCTGCCTCAGGGACTGGCACGGCGCTTCACGCGATCTCGCCATCCGGGACCACGTGAGCATCTTCCGGCCCACCAGCGGTGTCGTGGCGGGGCGGGTGCCGCCCGATCTTTGGGGAAGAAGCAAAGGAGATGTGCTTCGGCCGCGAGAATAACAGTAGTAAGCGGGCATAGATCGCCCACGCACTAGCACGATAGGTAAAGGGCACGATCGCTATGGCTGGCAGTTGGCATGGAAGCGCTGGCGCACTCCGAATCCACCATCGCCGCGCGCCGGCAAGCATGTGCGAATCGCCAGTTGAAGTAGGCAGGCCGCGAACTTGGGAGGTATGGGCAATCTGCTAGACTGAGTTGGCAAATAACCTTTTGTGGCGATCGCATTCCCTTCGGTGGCAACCTGGCGGAGGAAAAAGCCTGTGGGGCTCGGCAGGGCGCCTCAGGGCGGTTTCGCAGAGTGTGCAGCGGGAGGCGTTCTGCTGGGTCTGCAAGCATAGTGGCGGAGTCCTAAGTGCCGTAACAGCCGCCAGGTGTTCCTGGAAGTGTGGCAACACAGGAGGCAAGGCATGGATACCGTTCAGCGCTTGCGCACGACCACCAGGTCGTGGTTCGTCCAGCAGTTTCTGGCTGCGCTAGGCGGCAGCTCTGACAGGGACCTAATCTGGCTCACACGTGTGGCGGAGCACCTAACCCCCACCGAAAGGCACCGCAAACAGGTCGAGTGGTTTCGCGGTCTCGTACAGCAGCACCACCCAGCCGTCCAACTGGCTCGCCGGGTTCTAACAGAAACCGCGCCGCAGGTGCGTCGTGGTATCCTGCTGAACCTGTTCGTCGGCACGACCTGGGAAGGGTTCAAGGTTCGCCAGGAGTTGCTTGCCAGGGAGGGCTTCTACCCGCCCTACCTCATCGTCATCAGCCCCACAATGCGATGCAACCTTCGCTGTTACGGGTGCTACGCTGGCGCCTACCAGTGGGATGCTGAGCTGTCGCCCGAGCGCCTGGATAGACTCGTGTCCGAGGCGAAAGACCTTGGCATCCACTTCATCACCATATCCGGCGGCGAGCCGTTCATCCGCTCAGACCTGCTTGACCTGTTCCGCAAGCACCAAGACGTGGCGTTCCACATCTACACCAACGGAACGCGCATCGACGAAGAGACGGCTCGCGAGCTGGCCCGGCTGGGGAACGCCGCACCCGCCATTAGCGTGGAAGGCTTTCGCGAGGAGACGGACGCCCGCCGAGGCGAAGGCGTTTACGCCAGCATCGAACGCGCCATGAAGGCCCTCCGCGATAACGGCTGCTTGTACGGGTTCTCCGCCACCGTAACCCGCCAGAACGCGGATCTGATGACCAGCGATGCGTTCATAGACCACTACGTCAACCTCGGCTGCTACTTCGGCTGGTTCTTCCTTTACCTGCCGATAGGCCGCGCTCCCAGCTTGGACCTCATGCCCACCCCTGAGCAGCGCGACCGACTCCGGCAGAAGATCCTGGAGATCCGCCGCACGCGCCCCATCTTCGCGGTGGACTTCTGGGACGACGGCCCGCTGAGCTTGGGCTGCATGGCTGCTGGCAAGCTATATGCACACATTAACCACAGGGGCGACGTGGAGCCGTGCGTCTTCGCCCACTTCGCCGTCGATAATATCAACGACAAGCCGCTGCGAGAGGCCCTAGATTCGCCTTTCTTCCGCGCCATCCGGGCCCGCCAGCCGTTCAGCGACAACAAGCTCCGCCCTTGCATGATCATCGATCACCCGCAGGTGCTGCGCGAGACGGTGGCACAACACGGAGCCCGGTCGACTGACGGCGGCGGAGAGTCGCTGTTGGTGGAGGAAGCCCCGGCCATTGACGCCTACTCGGCGGAATACGCCAAGCTGGCAGACGCAGCCTGGCAGAACGGATACGGCTGGGCCAAAGACGGCGAGCTTCTCTAGCCGGGCTTTCCCCGGAGGCCTGCCCCTGGGCGCACCCAGACATGGCGCTCAGGGGCTCTGCCCTTTCGCTCTTGGGCCGACGGGTCTCGTTGCGCTGTACATCGGCGAGCGGGCATGCGCTCTGCTGCCTGATCGTTTGCCAATCTCGACGGAAATGGAGGCGCGTGTGCGATGAGAATAGCCTTGCTGATGCCATGCCGCGGCCAGGTGCGCCAAGAAGAGAGGTCGCCGCGTCCCTGGCTTCCCCCCGGCTCCCTCCTCGAGGTGGCCGCCATGACGCCCAGCGAGCACCAGGTGCTTGTTTGGGACGAGTTGGCCCAGGGGCCCCTTACCCCCGACACGCTGCCAGACGCTGATCTGTACGGCATAAGCGGCCTGTCCACTTCGCGTTATGGCGCCCACAGGCTTGCGGGGTTGATTCGGGCCTACAAGCCCCAAAGCCGCATAGTGGCTGGAGGCATGGACGTTACCGGCTGCTACAGCGAGGGCGGCGAGTCGCAGCTTCTCAAGCATTACGACGCCGTGGTGGTTGGCCGGCTAACCCCGTCGCTGTGGCGCACCGTGCTGGCCGACGCCCAGTCGCCGGACGGTCTTCGCCCCGTCTACCGCGCCGCCCCCGACGAGCCGTGGGTGTTCGTGCCAACGCCGCACCACATGGTAAACCCCAAGCGGTACTTCCTGCCCGCGGCCATTAGGAGCAGCTACGGGTGCAACGAGGGGTGCGCCTTCTGCACCGTGAACCTGGTGGCCGGTGGAGGAAGGAAGGTCTACTGCAAGCCCGCCGAGGTGCTCGAGAAGGAGCTGGCAACGCTTCCCGGCTCCCCCTTCGCCGATACGTCCGACTCGTTTGGCGCAGAGTACGACCACACGATGGAGGTGGTGCTGCCATTGTACAAGCGCCTTGGTCGCCCCTGGTTCGCGGAGGTGACGGCGCAGAACCTGCTGGGCGTTGGCAAGCCCGGCCGCAGCGAGATGATCACGCCGATGGCGAAGGCGCACTGCGCCGGCGTGTATATGGGCGTTGAGAGCCTGATTGGGGCCGTAAGCGGGAAATCCATTCCCACCGAGCTCATGGAAGAGGCGGTTGAGCGAGTCCATCGCGCGGGCATGATGGCGCTTGGTTCGGCCATACTGGACGTGACGGGAGAAGAGACGCGCGAGACCACCGAGCACCTGGTGCACTGGATGATCCGGCAGAAGTTCGACTTCGTGCAGTACTCGCTTCTGGCGCTGCTTCCCGGAAGCCGGCTAAGGGGGTGGGCGTTGGCTCACGGCAAGGTGATCGACGACAACCCCGAGCACCTAGACGGAGCTTGGCCAACGATCGCGCACAAGAACCTGACGCCCAAAGAGCGAATTGAGCTTCTGGCGTGGGCGTACAAGAAGACGTACTCGCTCGGCGGAGTGCTCGGCCGGTTCAGGGTACACAAGCAGCTGCCCGTATGGCTGGCAGCGAGCTATCAGGTGTACAAGAGCGCCAAGCGGTGGGTAAGCCGCGTGGGCAGCTACGACTACTGGCTGGCAACGCGGCAGGACCCGGGGGCGGTTGCTGCCGGGTGAGGGGCGGCGGGGGGCGCCACCTGGCCATCGCCCACCGGAAGCCTGCGCCGCGGGTGGGCCGGGGGAACTGCGCCGCCCCGGAACGCGCCATCCCCATCGGTGAGCCCTTATGAACCGCCGCTCCGTTTGACACTCCACCACGCCCCCCGTATAATCGAGGAAGGCCGGTGCATCGTGACTTGGAGGCCGGCCGCTCATTCCACAATCTTACGCTCCAATACAGGAAGGGGTACGCTACTCTTGAGCCACGTAGGTATGCGCACAAGGTGGTGCGGCGAGCTCCGTGCGGAGGATGTCGGCAGCTCCGTCGTGATCAACGGGTGGGTTCAGCGCAGCAGGGACCACGGCGGCCTTATCTTCATCGACCTGAGGGACCGCACTGGCGTGGTTCAGGTGGTGTGCAACCCCGCCACAGATCCGGAGGCCCACAAGGTGGCGGATTCCGCCCGCGCGGAGTACGTCCTCGCCGTCCGCGGCGACGTGTGCCTGCGCCCAGAGGGCACCGAAAACCCCAACCTCGCAACCGGCCAGGTGGAGGTGGTTGCCCACGAGGTGGAGATCCTCAACCCCAGCAAAACGCCGCCTTTCCACATCGGCGACGACGTGGAAGCCGACGAGATGGTGCGCCTTAAGTACCGTTACCTAGACTTGCGCCGCCCAGCTATGCAGGCCAAGGTGTACCTCCGCCACCGCGTCATCAAGTTCATCCGCGACTTCTTGGACGCACGCGGCTTCTGGGAGATAGAGACCCCCATCCTCATCAAGTCCACCCCCGAAGGCGCGCGAGACTACCTGGTGCCGTCCAGGCTTTACCCAGGCCACTTCTACGCCCTCCCGCAGTCGCCTCAGCAGCTCAAGCAACTGCTCATGGTGGCCGGCATCGAGCGCTACTTCCAGATTGCCCGCTGCTTCCGAGACGAGGACCCGCGGGCCGACCGCCAGCCGGAGTTCACCCAGCTCGACCTGGAGATGTCGTTCGTCACCCAGGACGACGTGCTGCAGGTTACCGAGGACCTTTTCACCGAGCTGGTTCGTGCCCTGAGCACCAAGCGAATCGTCGCCCCGTTCCCGCGCCTCACCTACGCCGAAGCCATGGCCCGCTTCGGCACCGACAAGCCGGATATGCGGTTTGGCATGGAGCTGGTGGACCTCTCCGATCTCGTGGCAGACGTCGAGCTCAAGGTGTTTCGAGACACCGTAGCGTCTGGCGGGCAGGTGAAAGCCATAGTTGCCCCAGGCTGTGCCGGCTACACCAGAGGCGAGATAGACGCGCTCACCGAGTTCGTGAAGGCCGCCGGGGCGAAAGGCCTCATCTCCATCGCCCTGACCGACGAGGGCGTTAGGTCGCCCACGCCCGTGCTCAAGTTCCTCGGCGAGCAGAAGGTCGCCAGCATCGTCTCGCGCGGCCAGATGAAGCAGGGCGACATGATGTTCATCGTGGCGGATAAGCCGGCCGTGGTGGCTACCTCGCTGGACCGCCTCCGCCGCGAAATGGGACGCCGCTGCAACCTGATTGACAAAGACCTGATGGTGTGGCTGTGGGTTGTGGATTTCCCATTGGTAGAATGGAAGGAGGAGGAAGGGCGTTGGGACCCAAGCCACCACCCCTTCACTTCGCCCAAACCGGAAGACATCGCCCTGCTGGACACCAACCCCGGCGCCGCCAGGGCCGATTGCTACGATCTGGTGTGCAACGGTGCCGAGGTGGCCAGCGGCAGCATACGTATTCACAGGCGAGACATCCAGGAGAAGGTGTTCCGCCTCCTCAACTACAGCCCAGAGGACGCTCAGGCTCGCTTCGGCCACCTGCTGGAGGCGTTTGAGTACGGAGCGCCGCCACACGGAGGGATTGCGCCCGGAATTGACCGCATCGTCATGCTCCTCACCGACGAGGAGAACATCCGCGAGGTCATCCCGTTCCCAAAGACTGCCAGCGGGATCGACCCAATGACCGGCGCACCGTCTCCCGTGGACGAGGCACAACTGCAAGAACTGCACCTGCGCGTGGTTCCGCCGG
>Ga0078972_1002307_pt1 | contig 38102 bp, 38 predicted proteins | sample YelNatPaOPGAMG01_FD_67568 | JGI IMG/M metagenome (GOLD analysis project Ga0078972, IMG submission 67568) | Hot spring thermophilic microbial communities from Obsidian Pool, Yellowstone National Park, USA - OP-RAMG-01 (SPADES assembly) (version 2) | ecosystem: Environmental > Aquatic > Thermal...
GGGGGATGAGAACCTTTGAAGCTTTCTCCTTCAGATGATACAAATCAAGTGTATAATGGCTCGATGGAAATACCGCTTGCCTCAATCCACTAATCCAAAAAGCTCCATCACTTAGCAAGTGGACAGAATCCCCACTATTAAGTCCTGAAATACGAAAACGCGTGTATAGTCGCTCCCCAAATCTATCAGCATCTTCCACTTGAGCATAGACACTGCGTTGTATCGTCCGTCTGCGATTCCTACTAACTTTCTCTATCCCACGAAACATTACTCCTAGCTTCACTTCCATACGTTTCCGCCCATATTCATCCCTCCGGACGCGCTCTCGACTCCCTATCATTGTCCCGTCTACCTCAATAACTGCCAAACACCGTTTCTCCTCTGTATCCATAACCTTCGCCTCTTCGAATAAATGCTTCCGAACCTCCTCTAAGCGCCGCCGTTCTTTTAATCCCTCCTCCTGTATTATCTTCCACAATCGCATGCTCGGTATCTCCATACCCCACTGCTCCTTTAATAGCTCTGAACTCCATCCATACGATCGTTCTATAGCCAGCCGCTTACAGCGCTCTCGCGCATGCTCCGTCTCCTTGCCTATTCCACAGATATCTCGTAATGGATAAACATTTTGTCCGTTCTTATGTTTATAACGATGCACTTTCACTACTACTTTCCCAACCCCTGTCATTATAGTCCTTTTTACCAACCCTTTATTCCTATATCCCCCAAACTTCAATAACTCCTTTGATGCTTCTCTATCCATTTCCTCAAAAAATTCTCTTAATTCTTTCCTCTGACTCTCTCTGTGTCGCTCCTCCAGCTCTCTCTCATACCTGTTGATTTCTTCCTGCTACTTCTGTAAATTTATCTTGTCTATTGTTTCCATAAGGGTTTACCTCCTTTGATAGTTTTCTTATTCTATCTTTTTCTTCTATCTTAGGGTAAACCCTTCTTTTTTTCAATACCCCCCACTTTTTTATATACAACTTTCTTATAATTTTAAGTTAAATCTTATATAAGAGACTTCTGAAATATCAAATCTTGATTGTCATTGCCATTCGCCGTAGGCAGAGAATCAATCTCATCTTTTTATGCAAATTTAAGAGATTGCTTCGTCATCCCCCTCGGGCTCTCGCAATGACTATTATAAAAAATTTCCCAGATGTTTCATATAAAACGCTTAAGTCCAATAATTAATTTAAGTACCAATTAAGCCCTATCGTAGCCGACGAATACAGATCCCATGACGACTTCTCCGAAACGCTATAATAGGTGTACATAATTCCAATATCACTGAAGCATGAAAATTTCTTACTAAGCCAGTATTCACCGCCCAAAAAAGCACCCAGGCTTAAAGCTCCCGTGCCTTTACCAGCATAATCACTGGCAGAACCGATGCCAACTAAACCCCCTATGAAAGTTGAAAGGTTTTCAGTTGTATGTAAGTAATACCAGAGATCCGCTGTAAACAAAAATTCGGAGCTCTTATTGCCGGATGTGTCCTTTTGAGCTCTAAAGCCTACTTCGCCTCTTAAACTAACTTGGTCTGAAACTAAATAGAGAACACCTATATTCATAGATGATGCATATGTGGAAATATCATGAGACTCAATAAAGCCTTTTGAAATTGTAGTTGAAATTCCGTAATCACCTTTCCTAGGCTGCGCAAAAACTACAACAGGCAATACGAAGCCAACATAAAATAATGTCTTTATCAATTCTCGAAACATAGTATAAGCCCTTTCTTTTAGATCCAATTTATCAATTAATTAATCTTTCATTTAAATCCGAAAATCCCGGATATACCAAACTATACAGATCGTATGCCTTCATAATATTTTCCACGTAGTCTATTGTAGCTTGAGGGTTATTAAAATAACCACTTGGTGGACAATTACCCCAGATATCATCATGCAATGTATAGTATCGTTTGGACATATATTTAAGTGCATCTCTAATGCATGCCCAGCTAGTTGGATCATTTCCAAGATACGAAGCTATTTTTTGAGCGTCAAGTATTCTGCCAATCCCAGCATTGTATGCAGCAAGCGTCAAAGGAATTCTGTCATCTTTCGGAGAATTCTTGAACAAATTATATAACGTTTTCAAATAATATATACCCGCCTTAATATTGTTACTTGGCGATAATACCTCATTGATTCCAAGCCTGTCAGATATTTCAGTCTGGACGCTGGGCATTATTTGCATAAGCCCATACGCACCCCTGTAACTCCTCGCATTATTATCAAATCTCGATTCTTTCTCTATGACTGCATAAACAAGCAGCCAATCAATATTGTAAATATTGGCGTATTTTCTTATGGCAGGTAAATAATTCTTTGAATCAGGGTGATAAAGTCGCTGTCCATATTCAAAATCAAGACCTGACGAAAGATTTTGACCTTGCGGATACACATTATCAGCTACATCTACACTGGAAAATGCAACGGATCTTGTTTTTTCTCCAGCAATTATATCACTCTTCTCAATAAGATTATCACTTATTCTCATAACTGACTGATTTGCAAATGGTTGGCTACAGCCTCCTAAGGTTAAGCAACAAACTAGACTAAATAAAATTATATTTATTAAAATATTTCTACCTGGTAATCCCTTATAAATTTTCATTAGTCCTTCAAGTTAGTTAAACATGCAGTCCTAATCATTGAAATCCTATAATAAAAATAATTAGAATTACCCTTAAAATCAACATATTATTTATAATTATTTCACTGCTGTCCAGGATACTTTGAGAAAAAGAATAAATTTTTCGAAAATAACTCAAAAAACATCATAATTATGAAAATATTGAGAGTAAGCCCTCCTACATTAACTTTGATTCGTTACTATGCTGGTGGACAAATAATTTTCAAAGGACCCCTTTGGGAACACCTTATGAAAAACATCGGGATGCTCATTTCCACGATGAACCTAGCATCGCCATTCTTGCTAAGTTCAGTGAAAATGGCAAGAGTCCCGCTGTACAGGATACCCCACATTCATATTTTTTATTGATGAGGCTAAAAGCTAAAACTGTAGAAAAATATGGGTAAAACGATAATTGAACCCGCAAAACAACTTTGCGGGATACGCATTCTGACAATATACTTAGCTGCACTGCGTTTGCTAAGTCTAGTCAGAATAACACTCCGCTTCACAAAATAAGCTCTCCTGCGCAGACTTCGTTTGTTGCGGGATCAGATAGTATTTTGTGCGGACGCTTCGCTCGCCTTGTTTTACTACTGCCAAAGGCATGGATGACCACATATTTTTCTAAGGTCGTTTATTAATTATTTTGGGCAGGTGTATATTTATTTATTGATTCCTGAAAAATCACATTCATTGCAATTTGAGAAACCATAAAAGATTGGGAAATTTGGCAAATTTTAGGGTTGTAGCTTTAGAACTACTTCCCCAAAACCTTTATAATCTTATTTTTGCTTTTCAAACCGGCTACAATCTCAATTGAGCTCTTTGGCACATTAAAATAATCAGCAAGCAGTTCAATTAATATCTTGTTTGCTTTTCCTTCTATAGGTGGAGCATTGACGTGGACGACTAATGAACCATCGGTATTGGGTGCTATTGAATTCTTTTTGGAATTTGGCTTTACTATTACATTAATTTTCATTGCCCTTTACCCCATTCCAGCACTTCCAATCTTACTCGGGCAGTTCCCTGCAATACCAGATCTATTTTTTTTGCAGCTGCAAGCGATAGATCAATTATACGGTCTTCCTTGAAAGGGCCCCTATCGTTTACCCTGACAATCACTGATTTATTATTCTCAAGGTTAACCACTCTTACTTTTGTCCCAAAAGGAAACACACGATGTGCTGCTGTATAGCCATTCATGTCGTAGATTTCGCCGCTCGATGTTTTCTTCCCGTGAAATTCGTGAGCATAATAAGAAGCAACGCCTTCTATCGTCAATAGTATTTTCTCATTCACAGTCGATCTTGAGTATGGTTCCAGATTGGTATTTTTATCTTCCCGGACGTACCTTGCGGATGGATTACAGGATACAAAGAGTAGCAAAGTGACAGAAAGAAATAAAAATAATGAAAGTTTAGAGAAACTCATTTAACTGCTTACGTCGTAATTGGTCTACAATATCTTTTACTTCTTGTGATCTTCCTTTTTTACAAACCAAAACCGCATCATCTGTGGCAATGATAATTAAATCATCAACACCTATTGTAGCAACAACCTTATTTCCTGCATCAATATAATTTCTGTGAGAATCTTTTGTAATAACCAATCCTCTGAAAGCGTTTTTATCCTCATTTGTGGGTGTTATATTAGCCACTTCATCCCACGAACCTACATCGCTCCATCCAAAATTGCCTTTAGCCACATAAACATTGGAAGCTTTTTCCATAACTCCATAATCTATGGAAATACTTCTGATTACTCCATAGACATATTCAAGAGTAGACTCATACTTGTCGGTACCTATCATCTTTTCTAATTTAGCAAGCTGTTCACCTAATTCAGGGAGATGTTTTTCTATTTCTTTAATAATTACATTTGCTTTCCATATGAACATCCCGCTATTCCACAGGAAATCGCCACTTTTTAAAAATTTCTCGGCAGTTTCAAGATTTGGTTTTTCAGCAAAAGTTTTAACCTTAAACACTTCCTCATCGATATATGGATTCAGATCTTTTGAATCATCGAACTGGATATATCCGTAACCGGTACCAGGATAGGTTGGAGTAATACCAATAGTAACAAGCGCATCATTTTCTTTTGCAACTCTTACGGCCTTCTTTATAACATTTATGAACTCATTAACATCTTTTATTATATGGTCAGCCGGGAGCGTTACCATAATGGCATCGGGATCGTAATAATTTATCCACTTTGCTGCTAATCCAATGCACGCGGCGGTATTTCTTCCTACGGGTTCAACAAGTATGTTATTTGCTATTATTGACGGTACCTGCTTTTGAATCAAGTCTTTTTGATTCTTATTTGTAACCACCAGTATTCTTTCTATTGGCACAAGGCTTTCTATTCGGGCAATTGTATTGGATATCATGGAACCTGAGCCAATTATTTCGAGAACCTGTTTTGGCATACGTTCCCTACTTCGAGGCCAGAACCTTGTACCTGAGCCTCCTGCCATAATAACTGCATATACATTAGGAAAATCTGAACGCATTTTATTCTTCACTCAAACATAAATCTAAAATCCCGCAAAATGGTAACGGCGGGCTCTAACAAACTTGCTCTATCTTCTCGATCGCTAAAAACCCATTGAGAGAAAGGATCCTGAATATTCGACAAGATATTAATTACACGAACATCATCCAGGTATTGATTTTCTTTAATATAACTTAAAAAGTCGTTTAGCATACTGCAAAAAGATTTATATTCTTCAGAAATATTCTCCGATAAAATTACGATTTCGCATTCCTTCTGTAGATTTGCCATAAGCTGAGTCGAATCATCTGAGCCAGCCTGCACAGCTTCTATGAACTTGTCTAATAAACCAGCAAAATGTCGTTCCTGATCTTTACCCACACCAACATTGGCAACAGGCGATGGGGTCAATTTTTCCGATGGATTCCAGGCAGGTTCCAGCAAAACATCTGGAGTCTGTACCTTTTCATCTAAAGCAAGACTATCCGAAGGAAAACCGCCTGCTAGCGTCGACTCTCCCTCTTCAGCAATTTCACCCACAGCCTGTTTGAATTTTTTGAAAATAAATGATTCCTCAGCAATCGACGATTCCTCTAATGTGGGGTCTTTCTCTACTTTTTCGGCTATCCACATGAGACCCAGAGCGAATTCAGAAAAGTTGTTGACTTTATACAATAGCTCAAGTTCCGATTTAAGATTCTTTGCTGTAGAAATTCTATCTCTTAATCTATCTAGTATAGTTTGATTTTCATATGATTTAAGTTCCCATTTGGGCAGGCGCTCAAGTAGCACTGATATATATCGGTGGACTCGATCCATTGGTTAGCCTTTCAAGGTCATTTGGTATTGTCGTTGCAACCTTCTAATTCGAATATAAGTCCACAAATCATTACTTTCAATCAATCTTTTTTAACAGCAATAAAGATGCTATGTTTTCTTTCCTGCTACCCTAATTCTATTTATAGCTCTTCGATAAGCTAATTCTGCTCTGATTTTATCCACCTCACTGCTCCTATCCTTCATTCTCTTTAATGCTCTTTCTTTTGCAAGCTTTGCACGTTGAACATCTATCTCATCATATCTTTCAGCAGAATCAGCTAAAATGGTAGCATTGTTCCTTGCCACTTCTACAAATCCGCCAGAAATGGCAAAGAAAATTGTATTATTACTTTCATCCACTACTTTTACTTCCCCTACCTCCAGGGACGAAATAATAGGCGCATGATTGTGTAACACCTGAAAAGCCCCTAAAGTACCTGGCACGGTAAAACTAATTACCTTTCCACTGAAAACCTTTCCTTCGGGTGTAAATATTTCCAGATTAATAGTTTTATCAGGCATTTTAAGCTTCTTGAAGTTGTTTTGCTTTTTCAACAGCTTCTTCTATAGTTCCGACCATCAAGAATGCATTTTCTGGCAAGTCATCATATTCGCCATCCAGAATACCTTTGAAACCACGAATTGTATCTTCAATTTTAACGTATCTTCCAGGCGTTGCAGTAAATTGCTCGGCAACAAAGAACGGCTGGGACAGGAACTTTTCGATTTTTCTTGCACGCATTACAGTTAACTTGTCCTCCTCAGAAAGCTCGTCTATTCCTAATATGCTTATAATATCTTGAAGATCTTTATAAGCTTGCAACACTTCCTTAACTCTCTTAGCAACATTATAATGTTCTTCGCCAACTACTTTTGGATCAAGAATTCTTGAAGTAGATTCCAACGGATCAACAGCCGGGTAGATTCCCTTATCTGCTATCTGCCTGCTAAGCACAGTGGTAGCATCAAGGTGCGAAAATGTCGTTGCTGGTGCTGGATCTGTTAAATCGTCAGCTGGAACATATATTGCCTGCACAGACGTTATAGATCCTTTTTTTGTGGAGGTTATTCTTTCCTGTAGTTCCCCCATTTCCGTGCTCAAAGTAGGTTGATATCCTACAGCCGAGGGCATACGACCCAGTAATGCAGATACTTCAGAGCCTGCTTGCACGAATCTGAAAATATTATCGATAAATAGCAAAACATCTTTACCTTCTTCATCCCGGAAATATTCTGCAACAGCTAGAGCAGTTAATCCGACACGCTGGCGAGCTCCCGGCGGCTCATTCATCTGCCCAAAAACGAGAACGGTTTTGGACAAAACGCCAGATTCTTTCATTTCAAGCCACAAATCGTTTCCCTCGCGAGTTCGTTCGCCTACACCAGCAAATACGGAATATCCACCATGATGCGTGGCGATATTGTGAATCAACTCCTGAATAATAACCGTCTTCCCTACTCCTGCACCACCAAAAAGTCCTGTCTTTCCTCCTTTTGTATACGGAGCCAACAGGTCAACAACTTTTATTCCCGTTTCAAACATCTCTTTCTCGGTCGTGAGCTGTTCAAAACTTGGTGCGGGCCGATGAATTGGATACCTCATTTTTGCTTCAATTGGAGCCAAGCCGTCTATTGGCTGACCCAGCACATTCATCATACGACCTAAAACTTCTGGGCCAACCGGAACTGTTATAGGTCCACCCATATCATAAGCCTTTGCTCCTCTCACCAAGCCATCAGTCGAATCCATAGCCACAGTTCTAACCCTATCTTCTCCAAGCTGCTGCTGTACCTCCACAATAAGATCCTCCTCTATACCCTCAATGTTTCTTCTTGGTATTCGAACAGCATTCAATATTTCAGGTAACTTACCACTTGGAAATTCTATATCAACAACCGGTCCTATTATTTGTACAACCCTACCTTCATTCATAATTATCCTCTAAAATTAGTATCAGATGTTTACTTAAATTACCAAAAGATGTTCGTATAATCAATCTTTTCAATTAATTTAAATTGGGAAAATATGGGATAACAGAATTTTTAATCCAATCAATAACAAGATTATTCCCCCCACTTTTTCTGCTACACAGGCATAATTTTTTGAAAACCGGCATCCGATTCTAATTCCGGCCATACAAACAAAAGCAGTAACAAGCCCAATTATTACAGATGGATACCAGATCGAAACGCCAACCATTGCGAGAGTTATCCCAATTGCAAAAGCATCTATGCTGGTAGCTATCGACAGCATCAATAGTGTTAGTCCTTTACTTGGATCATTAACTATGCGTTCATGGTGCGGTTTTGAAGAGTCTATGTACATTCTTATACCAATCCACGATAATAATATGAATGCTATCCAATGATCAAAAGAATAAACGTATTTTGCTATATTTTTCCCCAGAAACCAACCGGCAACTGGCATAATGAATTGAAAAAAACCGAAATGAAAAGCCATCCTGAATTTTTGCCATCCACCTTTTAGCAATCCGCTTGAACTTGAGCCAACAGAAACTGCGAAAGCATCTGCGGATAATCCGAATGCGGTCAGAAGAATTTCAAGAAATGTCACTATTTACTTACTTGAACTGTTTATGATGAGCACAAAACTAAGTGTAATTATATATTTTCAAGGAGCTGGCGGTGGGATTTGAACCCACGACCTACGGTTTACGAAACCGTTGCTCTACCGCTGAGCTACGCCAGCAAAATATTTAACATTACTAAATATAGAAAAAAAGTTATCACTGAGCAATATGATTAATTTCAAAAAAACCAATAAACCACTTGACAATAGAAAAGCAAATTACTAACATATTTTTAGGGACTAAGATTAATAAAAACAAAAAATGGAGGAACTTATGCCAAACAGCACTAATCCTGCCAAAGATCCAAATAAGAACTTCCGAAATAGAAAAATCAATTCATTTCAGAAAGTCAAATCAAAAGCCACAGCAGGTAAGAGATATAAAATTACATTGAGCATAACTGCTGGTCATATTCGCAGTGGACATTCTTATCACTAAGACTAACCCAAATTTAGAGTCAAAAAGCTTGCAGCCTCTCAACAGGAGAGGCTGCATTGTTTGTACACATACAAATTGACAACCTGAAATTCAAACCGCCAAAAAAATAAATGGCAAATGCATCAAAGAGAGAATAGCATAACTAACAATGGTATCCTTGCAGGTACCGCGGGATAGCAACACAAAATAAATTCCCTTCGCAATTGTGTTACTCATCAAAGCTATTAATATAGCTGAAACGAAGATAGTTTCAAAATTAGCAGGATTTTGTATTAATGATAGAATGAATGGATCTACATCCAAAAAACCTACAAGTGCCGAAAGGCCAATTAATCCTACATTGCCGGCTGATTTTCTGATCAGATTTATAATAACAGAAAGAATTACAAATAATAGGGCGAACCCCAATGCAGGGCGAATTTCGAAAGGGTTTTTCAGATTCCTAATGGAGCTTTCACTACCGACAGGTTTTTGTCCTGAAATCCTTAAAGCCAGCACAATACCTACAACAGAGAGAATCAGAAGCCTATACCATAATATTCCTATTATCGATTCATTTACTATCCAGATTAAAATTAAAACCCTTAAGTACATAACACTGCCAGCCAGCAACGCACCCTGTAAAGCACTTTTGCCGTATTCCGGTTTCTGACTTGCAAGTCGACCCATAGATAGAGTCATTGCAGTGCTTGAAACAATTCCGCCCAAAGTTCCAGACATCCATAATCCAAGCTTAGGCCCAAACTTTTTCTCCAGCAGATAGCCAACAAAACCCAGAGTGGAAACTATAACCACAATGAACCAAATCTTTGCTGGATTAATACCAAATTGGGTGTATTCCTTATTAGGTAACGCGGGCAAAATTATAAGTGTAACAAGCAAAAATTTTACAGTAGCTAGGAAATCTGTTTTATCAAGCCTTTCTACATATGACTCAAGCATAGCTTTTTCGGAAAGTAAAAAAGTATTAAGAATGCCAAGAGCCATAGCTACCCACACATCAATAAGCATTGCAAGCGCGCCCGTAACAAAAGTCAACAAAGCCGAGATTTCACTCGTCATGCCAAATCTTTCTACACGGATTTTAGCCACATAGGCAATACCAGCAAGCAAAGACACTGCCAACAAACCAACAGGCAAGGCAAAAGCCACACCTTCTTTATGAAGCAATCCGCAACCAAATCCAAATAGACTGATAATAGGATGTGTACGAACACCACCGAAGACCAGCTTTCTGTCGATTTTAACGCTTTCTCTCTCAAGGCCGACCAGAAAACCAAGCCCGAGTGCAATTAGAAATCTTAATTCAACTGTCCATTCAATACCACCAAGTCCCATCTTATAAGCTCCTCCTTTTCAGGCAAATTTCGATAATTCCTCTGCAGATCGATTTTCAATATCTTTGTGTAAATTATTTCCGTTAGCATCCATCGTTACAACGGCTAGAAAATCTTCTACTCGAATGTGCCACATGGCCTCGGGTATACCAAAATCCAGAAAATCAACACCTATTACTTCTTTTATACATCTCGCATAGTACTGTGCAGCGCCTCCAATAGCACTTAAATAAACACCACCTATTTCTTTCAATGCAGACAATGTATTTTCCCCCATTCCCCCTTTTCCAATAATTGCTCTGGGTTTGAACTTTCTTATTATAACACTTTGATAAGGTTCCTGTCTTATACTTGTGGTTGGACCTGCTGCTGTTATCGTCCACTTCCCTGATTTATTAAGTGCAACAGGGCCACAATGGTACAAACCACTTCCTTCAAGATTGACAGGGGAATCATTCTTGACCAGATGACGATGCACAGCATCTCTTGCGGTATGTATGATCCCACTTAACACTATAACATCGCCAATTTTGAAAGATCGGACCTTTTCCTCAGATAACGGTAAATTTACCCTGGTTATGTTATCTGACAAACTCAACCACTCTTCGTCAGACATTTGAATCTGCCTGGAAGGCATCCTATAAAGCCATTTCTTTATTGCCCCTGTATCTGCATCGAGAATAACACCGAGCCTTCGATATGCCCAACAATTATACGAAACGGTAACAAAGAAGCTTGCAGGTAATCTGTGAAATGCCCCTATTTTACATGCCATAAGTGTGGAATTACCACCAAATCCCATTGTTCCTATATTCAATTTATTAGAATATTCGACTATGTAATTTTCAAGCTTCGCAAGTTCCGGATCAGGATTTATATCATTAATTGGTCTGAGCAATTGCTGTTTAGCGAAGTAATAACCTGAAGAGCGATCGCCACCCAAAGCTACACCTATTGCTCCTACACTACAGCCATGACCTTGCGCCTGCCAGACCGCATGCAACAAGCATTTGCGCACTCCATCAATTGTCCTTTCTGCAACTCCAAGATATGGCAATTCACATGGCAAAGAATATTGGATACTCTTATTTTCACAACCGCCACCTTTTAATATCAGCTTCACTTCTATCTCTTCCCTATTCCATTGCTCAAAGTGTATTATTGGACTGCCTTTTCCAATATTATCAGATTCGCTCTCTCCGCATAAAGGATCAACCGTGTTCGGTCTAAGTATGCCTGCTTTCGTTGCTTTCTTGATCGCCGATCTTATTCCTCTGGTTATTTCCGCCTGATCAAGTCCCAATGGAAGTCTAATATTGAACGTAGGCATCCCTGTGTCCTGACATATAGGCGACTTATTAGCATAAGCCATATCAATATTTATTGCCATTATTTTCAATGCTAGCAAAGATTTGCTATCAGGTATTTCCCCCTCTATCACCTTTTTTAGAGTTTTTCGTACATCCAAAGGAAGGTTCGTAGAAGTTTCTTTTATCAATTCTAAAATACTTTGTTCAAATTCTCGTAATTTCGAACTTTTAACCCTCCTTTCGTGCAGTTTCAATTTTCTGGAACTTTCCTTTCTCATAATTTTCTATTCGACGTAAGAATGAATATGATACATTTAATACAGAAATATAAGTATCAAATAACGCTCTTTTACAGTAAAGGATATAGAAGAACGAAAACTGGTTTTAAATTCTAATTTTATGAAAAGGTCAATTTATTTTTGATATTTTGAGTCGTTCCGCAGGGCAAAAATCATTTCAAAAAATTCCATTTTCAATTGCTAAATTCAGCTATGTAGATATTTGCCTCGTATGCATAAGTAGTGTTGGGAAATTCTTTTTTCAGCAACTTCAATAATTCCAGAGCCTTTTCTTTGTTGCCACCTAATCCATAATTGATTGCAGCTTTTTGTAGGTACTCAGGTGCCATAATTTGTGTCATATTTTTAAAGGCGGCTTTCTCATAAAAAGATGCTGCCTTCAAAAAATCACCTTTTGCCTCATAACAAGCTCCAGCACCTGCCAGTGCAGATGCAACAAGCATTTTATCTTTCAATTCTGCATCTTCGTAATATTTGATAGCTTTATCATATTCCTTAAGTGCAAAATATGCATTAGCAAGATAAAGTTTTGCGAATTCGCCTGCTTCTGTATCACCATATTCATCCACAATTCCTTGCAAACCATGTATACCCTGTTCGGGAATACCATTAATTGCCTCTTCGTACCTTCCCTCGTCATAATAAGGCATAACCTTGCTCAACATTGCGGTCGCCTTGTCATTATTTTCAGCCACTCGTTGACTCCATAAAAACCAGATAACAGCCACAGCAATCGGAGCCATTATAATGTATGTAGTCAATCGCTTGTTTTCTTCTATCCACTTACTCAGTTTGAAATAGGTTGTAACCAGTTTATCTTCTTTAATCTCTTTCTTCGATATTTTCTTTTGTGCTTTAAGCATTGTTTACTCCTTTTTTTATTATTGCGCGCGCCCGAGGCGATTCGAACGCCTGACCTACAGCTCCGGAGGCTGTCGCTCTATCCAACTGAGCTACGGGCGCATAGCCAGCTGTTAATTTAAATGTAGATAAGTTTTAATATATATTCAAATCCAATTCCAGTCTATCCTTTTAAAATTAAATCTGCACTTTGCAATACTTGATCTGGAGTAATCGATAGCATACATTCAAAGGTTTTTATTGGACATTTTTTTCCACCGTGAATAGAACATGGCCTACACTTAAGCCCTTTTTTTTCAATCACAATATCCCTTTTTCCCCGCGGTGCAAAGCCGAATTCAGGTATTGTAGCACCAAATATTGCGATAACCGGCGTACCAACTGCCACAGCTATGTGCATAGGTGCACTATCGTTGCAAATCAATAACCTGCATCGCTTGATAAGCTCCGCCGATTGCATGAGTGAAAAGTTCCCTGCAGTATTTATTACGTTATCTTCTTCCGATAGTGCCTTAATTTTCTCACACAGTTGCTTGTCCTCTCGTCCACCAATAAGCCAGACGATATAACCTTTTAATGACATTTGCTTACATACCTGAGCAAATCTCTCTTCTGACCAGCGTTTAGTATTCCAGACCGTACCCGGTGCAACCGCTATCATATTTGTTGTATTAGTAATATCATAGCTCCAAATGACAGAATCGATTGCACTCTTATCGCTTTTTGCAGGATAAAGAACAGGCAATTCGAAATCCGTTTCTTTCAACCCCAGGGGTTCAAGGAGAGACAAGTTTCTTTCAATTTCGTGAGAATTAAAAGAATATTTTACTACATCTGTAAACAACCAATGCCCAGCACTTGTATCAAAACCAATAATCTTTTCCGGTTTCAGTAACCAAGCAAGAAATGCACTTCTTATAGAACGATGTGGTACAATAACCACATCATACTTTTTTACTCTTAATCTTTGTACAAGTCGCAATAGTTTTATAATCCCTTTGTCTTTTCCATGCTTATCATATGCTATCAATTCGGTAATCGATGGATGGTTTTTAAGAATCTCTCCTGCCCTTGGTGTAGCAATAAAATCAATGGTGGCAGAATTAATGTGCCTCTTGATTTTTTGTATCATAGGTAAGGTTAAGATTACATCACCTATGAAGGCTGTTTGTATTACAAGAATCTTCCGAATATTTTCCATTGCTTTAATTCTGGAATGCTCTACTTTGCGTGTTTCCATCGTTTATGCATCCACATCCATTGTTCAGGATGCTGTCTTATTATGTTTTCTGTAATTTTTACCTGGCGCTTCGTTAATTCCAACATATTCCCTGGAGTATACCCTTTTAAATCGTCCGTTGGTATTTCCACCAGATTCATAACATAATTGCCGTCAGGCTGGCGAACTGTACAGCCGAAGATAATAGGAGCCCCCGTCTTCAGTGAAAACACCGCCGGTCCTTCATATGTTGGCACCTCTCTGCCAAAGAATTCAACTGAAATACTTTCTTTTGGAGCAGACTGGTCAGCAATAATAGCAACAACACCTCGGCTATGCAACGTTTGAATGATTTTTCGCACAGCAATACCAGCAGGTATAACTTTTCCGCCAAACATTTCTCGCCATTTCGTTATTACCCGATCTATCAAAGCATTCGATTGCTGCCTGACAATAGCATACACCGGGATACTGCTATACACTATAAGTGATTGTATAGCCAATTCCCAGCTTCCGAAATGGGCAGTTAGAAAAATCACGCCCTTATTTCTCGAATATATCTTTTTAAAAAGTTCAAAATTCTTTATTCTGACCCTCTTTTTTATGTCTTCAGGTTTAAATTTCTTTTGCCATAAAAGTTCAACAAAAGTAGCAGCTATGTTTTGTAATGACTGGTCAGCAATTTTCTCCTTTTTGGAAGCAGACCATTCAGGAAAAGCATAGCTCAAGTTTTCAATAGCAACCCTTTTGCGCGATTTCAATAATGGAGAAAAAATTCGAGCTAAAAGAAACCCAGCTCTATGAACATAATGCAAAGGTAAAAGTCGTACCAAAAATACAAGTATCCAGAAAATCAAGTATTCCAGAATATGAAGAGGTTTTACCCTTCTTCTAAATATTTTTTTGATAATATTCATTAAACTCTAACAATTATTCACCTATTATTTTCACTATAACTCTTTTCCTTCGCTGACCGTCAAATTCAGCATAATAAATTTGTTGCCAGGGACCAAAATCCAACTTACCATTGGTGACAGGTACAACAACCTGGTGATGTATTAATAAGCTCTTAAGGTGAGCATCTCCATTTATTTCACCGGTATGATGATGATGGTAATCTGGATTGAACGGAGCTAGCCTCTCGACCCATTCATCTATATCCTGAATTATACCTGCTTCCGCATCATTAATGTATACACCAGCAGTTATGTGCATTGCAGAAACAAGGATTAAACCTTCTTTTATTCTACTTTTAGATAAAATTCTTTCAACTTCAGGAGTAATGTTAATGTACTCCCTGTGCTTCTTAGTATTGAACCATAAGTATTCCGTATACGATTTCATTTTTTTTCTCTCATTTTAAGGTTTTGAAATTTTATATTTTTCCAAACCTATCAAAAAGCACTATCTTCCCGGAGGGGTTTCTTTCAATTCTAACCTTTCTATTTAAAGCTGGAAATTCCTCTCCAGGATACCAACTGCCCTCAGGTCCACTATTTGTATATTTATACTCAACCTCAATACCAACTGGAACCTCAATTTCGATTGTCCAGATATTATCCCCTGCTACGCTATCCCCGTGAGTCCCATCGTCGTATAAACGAACTTTGTTAGGAATCCAATTACCCAATTCAGCTATATTGCCTACAATATAAATCGCCTTTCGTACATACATATCCCTTGCGTCACATTGAAAGACCAAAGTCATTTTATCAACATCGCTTTGAGCCATTGTGCCAGAAACTTGAGAGGTAGTTTTAACCTCGGCGCCAACAATGGGCTCGAATTGCCTTTCTGGCATTCCAGCACCTGCAAGCTTAGCGAAGTTATAAACATTTTTTATATGAGTTAAAAAGGCAATGTCAAAAGGCTTATCTCCAGCAGGTGCATTCTGATCTGTACCATACCACCAAAACCAATCTGATCCTTCAGCCGCATACATAGATTCCCAGGCTTTGTACTCATACCATGCTCTGGTTCCTTCTTCTGGATATTTGCTTTTGAGCTTTGGCTGAGGAATGCCTGATGCTCTTAGGTCATTTCGTGCTGTCAACAGATATTCCCATGCCTTATTTTCCTCATCTTCACCAATCCAGGTATCAAAATTCGCATTTATCCACGACCCTGGATAAAGCCAATCTAGCTTTGGGAGAGATTCAACGGGATGCGCCGGGATGTTTCTCCGAGGATTACCCATGATAAATTCAGACACGGTTGTCGTAACAACTTCACCTGTTTCATAAAGCAACGATAACCTCCTGTATAATTCATTCAGAAATATCTTTCCATCATTATCGTATACATACCACTCCCACGCATTTTCACCATCCAGTATAACGGTTAATAATCTATCTGGTTCACCATTTCCCGGCATATATTGCAACACACTATTTATAAAATCTTCCGCTGCTTCCTCTCCACGATAGTTTTTATAAACAAAACCTATCTTATCAGATAATGTCGTTTCTCGAAAGACTATTACTACATTGCTTTTCTTATCATCTTCACATTTCGATGATACAACATATGGATAAAATATTGATTTGCCTGGCGGTATCGACCTTTCAAGTATCTTCTGGTCTGTTGCTATCCAGATTATTCCATTTTTTGCAAAAAGTGGAATTATATCATGAGCCACTGCACCCTCGGCAGGCCACATCCCATAGGGTTTGATACCAAATATTTTCTTAAAATAAACTATAGCTTTTTGTATCTGAGCTTCGGCGTCTTCTGGAAAAGAAAACCTAGGAGGGAGCACACTGTTAGGTTGACAAATCTTAGCCAGATCAGAATCATAAATTAATGGTAATATTGGATGATAATAGGGGGTTGTTATTAGTTCGATTTGTCCAGTTTTCCTTAATGCATTATAAGCTAATTTTTTGTGAAGAGGGATAATAGCAGAAAGAACCTTATAAGTTTCTGCAACAATACGATTACAATCTTCTTCAGTTATCTTCTTCTTTAACTCGTAAGTACCATCCGAATTTTTCTGTATTAAATCCGTTAAATCCAGATTAACTCCCGTAGCTAATTTCTGTGGAGACTCCAAAAAATCTGGATCAAACAGGGCAATGTAAAACCAGAATTTTATCTCACGTAAATCCTGAGTGTTCAGCCCGTCTTTACCCAAACAAAGATACTTCTCCTTCAACCGCTTATATTGTGGATACCTGTTAATTACAACTTCACTAACACCGAAAGCATTCCATACATTAGTTAGGAGATAAGCCAGATCTTTATCGCTAAATTCCTCTGTTGGTTTTAATGCAAGATCTATCCATGGATCGGTCTTGCCACCATACTTCGAAAAGTACTTTTTTGCATTTACTTTGTTATTTTTGATATCCACAAAAGGCTTTAATCTTCTTACGTAATACTCCTGAAGCTGATAAATTAAAGATGAGGTTAAATTGACTGTGAAATGAACATGCGGGTACTTCTCCACAATAGCAGTCATGTCATAATAATCTTTTGTACCATGAGTTCGCACCCATGGTCCTTGAAGTTGATCAGATTCAGGATCTATATAACACGGCTGGTGTTGATGCCATATTATATTCAAATAAAGTCTATTTTTCCTAACGGAACTTCCATTCATTGATATCGTTCTTATCCTATAATGAAAAAGGCGCTGAGAATAAAACAATCCCGGCGCCTCGAATTATGTTATAACCAGACCTATTTTAGCCTTTCTGCGATAGAATCGCTTCCTTTGCTGCTTTTGCTACACGAAACTTTACAACGGTCTTTTCGGGTATCTGTATCTGCTCACCCGTAGCAGGATTTCTACCGATTCTTGCCTTTCTCTTAACTAAAACCAACTTGCCAATGCCTGGAATCGTAAATGAGTTCTTAGCCTCTCTATATGCCAGCTCCGCTAGCTCCTGTAAAAGTTCAGTGACAACCTTTTTCTTCAAACCAAATTTGTTTGCTAAGTGTGATGCAATTTGACTCTTAGTCATTGATTTTACCATAGATACCTTCCTCTAATTTGTTGTTAATATTTGTTTTTATTTGGTTATGATCATCTTTTATGATTTGAAATATTAGGCTTTTTCGCTCAAATGTCAATAGGTATAATTAAATAACCCAAAAAACAGAATCCTTCTGCCCTTTATGTTAAATAATCGAGATTAGAATAAATTATAATTTTAAAGCAGTTAGGAAAACGAAGTAAATTAAAAATGAGCCTGCTGGATGAACTTAAAAACTGAATCTGCCGATCCTAAGGGTACTTAAACAATTCAAATTGAGTAAAATCATAATAAGGAACCGGTTGGTCGTAGAGAATGATATATCTACCTATCTATTTTTCCCTTTCAAAATACTCCTTAATCTCAGTATCCCTTGGAACAAGTTCTATACTTAGTGAACCCTCGTCACCAAAGACTTGAATTCGCCAGGGACAGCTCAAGTGCCTTCCAGGAACTCGAAAATCTCTTCGCATCATCCTTCGAATCATTGATTCTCTCATAATCCTAATGTTTTCAAAATCTTGCTCCATCTTCTGCTCAAGGCTGTCGAAATCAATAGAAAGTTGAGAATAAGCAAGTGTATCGGGAGTAATTATAACAAATCTATTTTCTTTAGATGGCAAGGATATCCATCCAGAGTATTCCCGATTTATTCTTTCCCCATAGTTAAAATATTTCTGGGCACCGCAGGATTTCAACAATTTCTGAAATTTTAATTTCTGTTCATGTTCTAAACATGAGAATATATTTTCCATCACAACTTCATTCAATCTGGATAAGCCGGGTGCAATAACCACAGTATTATTTTCCCCAATTAAGACTGATCTTTCTATTTGTTTCCCTGTTAATTCCAAAAGCGAATCTATTACTCTTTTCTGCCTTTCCGATGGCTTAATCTCTGTCATCAGATTTTCAAGTGTAATTCGCTTATATTTTTTACCCGAGTCTCTACCAACTTCAATTTTATACACCTTATCCAATCTACTATCAATACTTACATTCGCGTCCGATTTTTCATCCAACGGAATCGACCCAAACAAAGAAAATTGAAGAGCTTTTTCTTTATCAACTTTTGGAAAAAGAGGTACAAGGGCACCACTGAGGATATTGTTTTTATACTGACCGTGCTCTGGCTTAGCAACATCAGATGTTCTATTATATAATAGCCAAACAGAAAAAACTAAAACTAGGGCAATTGTGACTGTAGCAAATCTTACCAGATTCTCACGAATTTTCCAGATAATATTCCGTACTGGCTTATTCTTTTTATCTATTACAACTGAGAGTCTCGTCCAAAATCCCAAATCAATAGGAAGCATTTCCCTTTCAGAAAGATACTTTTTAAGCAATTTAAAGTCTCTGAGCTCTTTCCTAACCCTTTCATCATCATTTATTAGCTTTTCTACTTGCTCTCTTGACTTAGGATCAAGCTCACCATCAATATATTGCGAAAGCAAAAAGTCGATTTTTCTTTTATTCATTCCTGTGCCTCCTCTAATAAGGGTTTCAATGCTTTGCGTAGCATCGCTCTTCCTCTAAAAATTCTGGACTTCACAGTACCCAGCTCACATTTCATAATTTTAGCGATCTCTTCATACGACAAGCCTTCAATATCCTTTAATACTACTGCTGTTCTAAACTTTTCCGGCAATGTTTTTAACCCAAGTGCAACTATTTCTTGTGCATCCCTATTCTCCGGAGGTACAGCAACAAGCTCTCCAATTTCTTTTTCTAATCCTTCGTCAAGATTCTGAAAAGAGAAGAAACGCCGTAGCTTCTTTCGACGCATCTCATCCCTACTCTTGTTTATTGCAATTCTATATAACCAGGTATAAAAAGAAGCTTCAAACCTGAAACGAGGTAAAGCCTGATATGCTTTAATAAATACCTCCTGAGCAAGATCATCGATAAGGTCCCGTTCATGAAATATCGAATAAAGCAAATTACGAATTCTCTCCTGATACCTTTCTACTAATATTCTGTATACATTCTTATTACCTTTTTGAAATTCCGAAATGAGAGCCTCATCGGTTAATAACCTTAAGTCTTCTATTTTTTGTTTAGCCGTGTTTTGATCTTCAGGCATGATATAAATATTTCCCTCTTTTAAAATGGAAGGTACTAAACTTATTTCATTAACTCCATTGATATGTAAAGTGAAAAGCATGTGCGAGGCTTTTCCGTGACCAGATTGTGAAGGTAGAAGCTGACTGGAACCTGCAGAGTAAAGCTTTTGCGTAGTTGATGAATTAAGCATAAATCTTTCTGTAGAAATAATTTTTTATTTTTAGACGGCAGCATATCGAGCAGGGTTCCTTATATTGAGATATAAGTTAAATTATCGAGATACGGATATTCGTGTCTGAGATTCAAATACTCTTTTTTCAAATTCATCTCTAAATTTCATTATTATTGACCTCACAGGCCATGCTGAAGCATCTCCCAGAGCACAAACCGTATTCCCTTCTATGTTTCCTGCAATATCAAGCAAAAGCTCTATATCCGTTGCTTTTGCTTCAAAATTCGCAAACCTCTCGAGTATTTTAAACATCCAGTATGTACCTTCCCGACATGGTGTGCATTGACCACAGGATTCATGATAATAGAAATGTGCGACCCTCCTAATTACGTCTATAATATCGGCATTAGAATCCATAACAATCATACCTGCAGTTCCAATGGATGAGCCTGCAGATTTCAATGACTCTGCATCCATCCGTACACCTTCGAGTTCATCTCCTCTCAAAATCATGGTGGAGGTACCGCCAGGGAATACCGCTTTTATCGGCTTATCATTTGGTATTCCGCCTGCCCAGTTGTATATAATATCCAGTAATAATTCACCAGTAGGCATTTCAAATACACCGGGGTTATTTACATTACCACTCACTCCAACAAGTATAGGACCGGGATGTTTTTCAGCGCCGATTTGCGAATACCACTGGGCTCCCTTATTGATAATCAATGGGACATTCGTAATGGTCTCAACATTGTTTATTGTAGTAGGGCATCCCCATAATCCAAATTGGGGTGGAAATGGTGGTTTGTATCTTGGATATCCTCGCTTCCCTTCGATAGAATTCATTAGGGCAGATTCTTCTCCGCATACGTAAGCTCCCGCACCACGATGAATACATATATTCAAAGAATAATTCGAACCAAGTATCCCGTCACCAACAAATCCTTTTGCATATGCTTCACTTAAAGCGGACTGAAGCATTTCTATCCATTTATTATATTCACCGCGAACATAGATATACGCAGCATTTGCACCTATTGCGTAACTGGCTATTATTGCCCCCTCAATTAATTGATGCGGATTATATTCAAGAATCTGTCTATCCTTAAAAGTGCCTGGCTCAGATTCATCGGAGTTTACACATAAATACTTTGGCTTTTGAGTGTTCTTTGGCATGAAAGACCACTTGAGACCAGTGGGAAAACAAGCACCACCACGACCTCTAAGATTTGATTTCTTCACTTCCTCTATTATGTCATATGGATTCATCTCAAGAGCTTTCTTAAGAGCAGAGTAACCACCGTGCAAAATATAATTATCTATTTTGCTGAGCCCCTGAATTTCAGGTAATAATGCTCGATCCCACTTAACTACTTTATCTGGTTTTGATGGCTTAAAGTTCATTTCAAATTATCCAATATCTTATCAATCTTTTCAATCGTCAGCTCTTCATAATATTCGTCGCCTATTGCTATTACAGGTGCGGTTCCACATGAACCAAGACATTCAACTGCTTCGAGCGACCACTTTCCATCAGAACTGACTTCACCCGGCTTTATCCCAAGACGGTTTTGTAAATGCTCAAGAATTGCTGAGCAACCACATAACGAACATGAAATACTATTACATACCTGGATATGATATTTCCCAACAGGCTTCCTCTTAAACATTGTATAAAATGTAACAACTCCAAGCACCTGACTTAATGGTACTTTCAATAACTCAGAAACATATTTCATTGCAGATTCTGAAATATAACCTTCTTGTTCCTGTACCATCCATAATACCGGCAATAATAAAGACTGACTGTTTGGATAGTACTTCTTTAATTCTTCAATTCTTTTTAGCTTTTCCTCATTTAACATAAACTATACCCTTGCTCACTCACGTTTACCAGCCTGCTTACTTGTCTGCTTCTCCCATTACAGGATCAAGACTTGCAATGATAGCCACGACATCGGAAATCATTGCACCTTTTACCAGAATTGGTAATGATTGGAGATTAACAAAAGAAGGTGCTCGTATTTTTAATCTCCATGGTCTTCCTTCACCGTTACTGTAGATATAAAAGCCCAATTCACCTTTTGGGGCTTCAATAGCGTGATAAACCTCTCCTACAGGTGGTTCTATTCCAAAATTAACCAACATAAAATCGTGAATCAGTCCCTCTATTGTGGTGTAAACTTGCTTCTTATAAGGCAGAACCTTTTTAGGGTTATCAAGCTTTACATCACCTTTTGGAATTTTCTTAATTAATTGATGCAATATTCGTATGCTCTCTTTCATTTCATCCATGCGCACATAGTATCTTGCGAGGGAATCACCACCATCATATACTGGAACATCAAAGTCCAGTTCCTTATAAATTAGATATGGATTCGATTTCCGAACATCATAATCCACCCCACATGCTCTTAAGGACGGGCCGGTTAATCCAATATCAATAGCTTCTTCCTTTGAAATAACACCGATACCATCAACACGACCCAGGAAAATCTTGTTAGTATTAAGCAATTTCTCACATTCTTTTAGATTGGCAGGAAATTCGTCTGCAAATTTCTTTATTTCATCAAGAGTGTTATCACTTACATCCTGTGCTACACCTCCAATACGAGCATAACTTGTTGTAAACCGTGCTCCAGCAATTTTTTCAAAAATATCATATAACTTCTCACGTTCTCTGAAAGCATACATCCAAACGGTTACTGCACCAAGGTCAAGCCCGATTGATCCGAGAAACACTAAATGAGAAAATATTCTTGCTAGCTCGCATATTATAGTGCGTATATACTGTGCTCTAATCGGTGCTTCTATGCCAAGAAGCTTTTCAACTGCAAGCACATAGCCAACATTATTCGATAAAGGTGAAAGATAATCTAATCTATCAGTAAGTGGTATAAATTCATGATAACTCATGTTCTCGGCGAGTTTCTCAATACCGCGATGTAAATATCCAAGCTCTGGAACTGCAGAGATTACTGTTTCGCCGTCCAATTTCAGGACAAGGCGCAAAACCCCATGCGTAGCGGGGTGCTGTGGTCCCATATTGAGAATCATTTGGCTACCGAGCGGATCATCGAAAGAAACGCTGGTTTGCTCGTTCTCAAGAAGTTCTATTATTTTAGATTTGCGTGTCTGAGGTTCCATTCTATTCTGGTAATTGTAATGATCCTGAAATACCCATAAGTGGGAAGTCTTTTCTTAAAGGATGGTATTCATATTCTTCTGGCATATACATCCTTCGCAAATCGGGATGGCCATCGAATATTATTCCGAACATGTCGTAAGTTTCGCGCTCATGCCAATTTGCTGTTTTCCATACAGAGGTAACCGAAGGCACCTTATCGCCCTCTGAAGCAAAAATTTTCAACCTTATTCTATGCTTGTTCTTTAAAGAATAGAGATTATATATTACTCCGAACCGATTTTCTTTCGTATTCATGTCAATTCCACATAGATCCGATAGCAAATTAAAGCTCAATTCTTCATCTTCTTTAAGGAACTTGCTTACCTGTATAATATATTCCTTGGGCAATGTTATTGTTAATTCACCTCTGAATTCCTGCACATTCAGGAATATATCACCAAATTTATTTTTTAGTTTCCTAACTACTTTTTCGTTTAATTCTTCCATTTTTTTCTATGACTCTTTCACTTTTATCTGACCGCGGAAATCACCAACCAGGGCTGGAGCTGTTCCTTTGCATTCTCCACGTTGAACCTTTTTCTGCACATGCATAAGTGCATTCAGAAGGTTATCTGGTCTGGGTGGGCAACCTGCTACGTAAACGTCAACAGGCAAAAACTGGTCAATCCCCTGAACTACAGAATATGTTCTAAATATTCCGCCAGAGAGAGTGCACGCTCCCATTGCAATAACCCACTTAGGATCGGGCATCTGGTCATATATTTTACGCACAACCTTTGCCATTTTATAGGTGGTTGTTCCAGCCACTATCATCAGGTCACATTGCCTTGGTGTGAACCTCATTACCTCTGAACCAAAGCGGGCCATATCGAATCGGGGAGCAACAGCGTGCATCATTTCTAGAGCACAGCACGCTATACCCATCGGCATTGGATACAGAGAATTTTTCCTGCACCAATTAATAATAGTTTCTAGCCTAGTTGCTATGAAACCTTGTCCAATCCAGCTTTCTAATCCCATTCCAGCACCCCTTTCTTCCAGATAAAATACAATCCGATTAATAGTACAGCCACAAATGCGAACATAGTTACAAATCCGAACAAGCCCAATTTTTTATAAGAAACTGCCCAAGGATACAAGAACACCACTTCTATATCAAAAACGATAAATAACATAGCTACAAGGTAATACTTTACAGAAAATCGTTCGTGAGCAGTTCTTACTGGCTCCATTCCGCTTTCATATGTCGAAAGTTTCTCTTCATTGGGTCTTCGTGGTCCAAATAATTCGTTTGCTTTTCCCATAAACAAGCCAACACCCAAAGCGACTGCCATCATTAGAAAAATTGGTATGTAATTTTGTAATATTTCCATCATAGGTATTTTTATTTTATTAAAATATTGTCTTAAAAACAATCCTAAAAGAACAACAATGGTTTAATTGAATTATTCTTGATTAGATTAGCCAGAAAAACGCAGAGGGTTTTAATCCTTAAACCAGTTAAGAATTACACCTTCTAGTGGCCAGCGTGCTCGGACATTCAAAGTATCTGAAACATCGCTTAACGTTTCTGAATATTCAAATGGATATGGTCTACCTGCATCATACTCTCCATTTCCATTTCGATCAATAAATGCCTGAAGAACATACTTCCCTTCTACCAGGTTTGGAAAAACAAAATTTCCTCTATTATCTGCTTTGACCTTATAAGTTCGTACATTTGAACCAATCTTTTTGGCTAACACATAACAATTTTCCAATGTTGTGCTGTCAAAACAAACCATGCCACTAATACTACTGTAACTTTCAGCATCAATTGTTTCAAAACTATAAAATTTAACTGAATCTTTGAATTTAAGATCATTCCAGCTAATCAACTTATATAAATCCAAGCGCAATTTGTGCCAGGTCGAACCTTTAAGTTCATATTCTGGTTTAATTAAAAAAACCGCATCATTCAACCACTTCTTTCTTAATGGAACTTCTTCTCCCTTATCATTAAAAACAAAAGCAAAATCTTTCTTTTCCTTAATCGCGTCAGAAAAAACAATTTTTATTTCTTCTTGAGGCTCTACATCCTTGCAACTGTCAGTTATCGAAACAGTTGAAAGCTCTGGTTCAAGGATATAAGCTTTCCCTGAACCCTGAAAGACACTCGAATTGAATTTTTCTCTAATTACATTACCAGCTGTATCTCTTATATTATTCGCAATAAATCGGTAAATCTTTGTGGAATCCTGCAAAGCGGTAACCACTACAACACTTTTCGGTGAAGAAGTAAGCAAGTAAGCTGAATATATGTACAGCTCAATATTATCAACAGTATCTTTTATGCTTAAAGCAGATGGTTTAATTGATACAGGATCGATAGATTCAGAAAATTCAGCAATTATATGATGTTGATCTACCGGATCAACCTTGACCAGTGCTGGACCTGTTGTATCTTCCTTTGCAAGCTTAAGATTTACACCTCTACAAATTGTATCGGTAGGTGTAATATTAATAATTTTACTCTGAACTCCATATTCATCAACTTCAATGTCATAAAGAAGATTTCTATATTCGTCTCTTACTGCAATTAATCTATAAATTCCATATGGAATATGAGCAAACAAAAAACTGCCATCTTTTCCTGTTTGAGTTATGAAATCTGGCTTTCTTAATGCTGGGTTTATTGTATCTTCAGAAGAAAGTATGTAGGCGAAAACCATAATTCCATTAACTTTTGCACCGTCGACTCTTGGGAAAACTTTCCCTTTTATGTATCCTGCATCGATTTCATTACCTGTTGAGAAAGCAAAAGAGTAGGAATCAATCATATTCAATGAATTTTGCTTGTCTATAACATCTGTTCCTATATTTATAAAGTAGGTGGTATTATCTCTCAACTTATCCAGAAAATTAATTTCAACCTCTTTACCACTCCATTCAAATTCAATTTCGCCTATATATGGTGAGATAAATACGGATTCTTCAAAAGACCTTTCATCCACATATCTATTAAACTTAACAGAAATCCTATTGCCCTTAAAGTTTTTCGTACCATCTTCAGGGGACGTAGAGATTATCCTTGGCCTCGTCGTATCGATTGGTCCACCTCCAGGTGGAAGACGATTAGCACAGTCCCATAGTAAAAACGAAGTTACAAGCAGAATAAAAATATTTTTAGAATTATTCATCTTTGAGATAACTTCCTTAATTCCCTTCTGGTTCTTTGATATAATCGAATATTCTTTTGATGCTCTTGAAAACTCTTAGCAAAGTAATGTCCACCTGTGCCAGTAGCCACAAAATACAAATATCCATGTTGTTGGGGATATAAAGCTGCAAGTATGGAAGATTTACCAGGATTGTTAATCGGTCCGGGTGGCAAGCCATAGTTAATATAGGTATTGTATGGCGAATTAATTTTAAGATCTCGATGCAGAAGTCTTTTCTCCTTACCCAGTGCATATTGAACAGTAGGATCGGCTTCGAGTCGCATTTTTCTTCTTAACCTATTCCAGTAAACACCAGAAATAATTGGTCTTTCAATATCAACACCAGATTCAGCTTCAATTATTGATGCGAGTGTCAATATCTCGAGCTGAGTCATTCCTAATTCTTGTTGCCGCTTTATTAGGGTGTCATTATAAAAATGTTTAAAAACATCTATCATTCGTTCAATGATGTATTCTTCTTCCGTTTGCCAATAGAAAGAATATGTTGAAGGTAAAAGGTAACCTTCGAGAGATGGCGCATCGATGTCATGAGATTTAATAAAGTCTTTATCATAACATAATGCTATGAACCTTTTTTCATTTATCCCTAACTCGTGCGCATAACGTTGTGCAATTTTCTCTATTCTCCAACCTTCTGGAATGGTTACGATAATAATTACTCTGGATGTACCTTCCTTTAAATCTTTCAGTATTTGCAGATTTGAACTACCCGGCGAAAACAAGTATTTACCGTTCTTTATATCTCTCGTATATCCAAGCAATCTTCCTGCAATTTTGAATGCCCACTTACTTCGGATAATTCCAGCATTAGCCAGAGAATCCACAGTTGCTCTAAAAGAAATACCTTTTGGAATAGTCACAATTTTTTCTTCATGTGCGTAAAATTGATTTGGAAGGAAAAAAATCCAGAACAAAAAAATTAATATCAGGAATAAAAATGATGCTATGACAATTGTTGTCTTATTCCTTAGCATGATATTTCTTTTACTTTCTTTTTTGATTTTTCGCTTTTTTCATTTCTACATTTTCGACTTTTCTTGTCTCAATCATTACGCGTTTGAATATTCTTTTTATGGCATTAACAGAAAGCGGCCCATTGTTTATGTTAGAAACATTCCTTATCACTTGTTTTTCACGATCTGGTGAATAAGCTTTTAACCCAAGTGCTAATTTAAGCTTACCAATTTCTCCAGCATGAAAAGCTCGCTTATTTAAAAGTTTTACTAACTGCTTGTCTATTCTATCTATAATACCTCTATGAAAATTTATCTTTTTTTCTATTTCGTTCATATATTTTCTCCTGATTTCTATGAAAGCTTAAGACTCGGGTCTGCAGTTAAATCCAAACCTGAAACAATTCCTCTTTTTAATTTTTCATAACCTGCCATTGCCACCATTGCTCCATTATCAGTACAGAATTCAAATCTGGGTATAAACAATCGCAAATTATTTTTTTTCGATTCAATTTCCAATCTTTCTCTTAATTCCGAATTTGCAGAAACTCCACCAGCTACTGCAACATCTCTAACATTGAACTTTTTAGCAGCCACAACTAACTTATGAACTAGAACATCCACGACAGCTGCCTGAAAACTCGCACACACATCACATACGAACTGTTCATCTGGTTTTGTCTTTTCAAACCCTTCTTTCCTCAAAAAATATAAAACAGACGTCTTCAATCCACTGAAACTAAAGTCCAGAGAACCTTCATCGAGGTACGGACGAGGGAAACGGATTGATTCAGGATTGCCTTTCTTCGCCATCTTATCTACTATAGGCCCCCCGGGATATGGTATACCTAACATTTTTGCTACCTTATCAAATGCCTCGCCTGCAGCATCGTCTATTGTTTCACCCAATAAAGTATGTTTAAAGAAATCTTCAACCAGGACTAATTGAGTGTGTCCTCCTGAAACAGTCAGATTGATAAAAGGAAATGCTGGCTTGGGTCCTTCAATCATATTGGAAAAAATATGAGCTTCCATATGATTTACACCAATAAATGGTATATTAAGACCAAAAGCCATTGATTTTCCAAAACATAATCCAACTAAAATTGATCCAATCAGACCTGGACCATGCACTGCTGCAATGCCATCAATCTTATCTTTACTTATTCCAGCTCGCTCAATAGATTCAGCTACTACAGGTACGATTTGTTTTTCATGAGCACGAGAAGCAAGCTCAGGAACCACTCCACCATATTTTGAATGGAATAGCTGAAATGCTGTAACATTAGATAGCAGTTTGCCATCTTTTACAATAGCAGCCGACGTTTCATCACAAGATGTTTCTATTCCCAGGACAATCATTAGTATAACCTAAAAAAAAATTCCTAGATTTAAAAATTGAATCAGAATTTAACAAAAGGTTTTGTTATCACAGAAAACTTTGATAAATTTAAGGCGTTACTGCAAATACTGAGAAACATGGGAAATTCCATTTTTGTTTTTATATAATATGATATTGAAAATGTTTTGGTCAACTATATTAACTAATTTATAAGGACATAAAATCATGCGGACAACATTAATTTTTTGGGTTTTCTGTATAACTTTAACATTTCTTTTTTTAAGTTGTGATATAGGTGGTGGACCTTCAGGTAGTGGTAGCTTTAAACGAACTTGGTGCTGGCAAAATCCAATACCGCAAGGCAACTTTTTAAGCGGTGTCCAATTTATCAACAATAATATTGGATATGCATTGGGTGATGCAGGCACAATATTGCATACTAATAACGGAGGCACAACCTGGTCATTGCAAAAAAGCCCCACAGAGAGTGACCTGTACGCTGTTTCATTTATCAATTCAAGTTATGGTACAATTGTAGGCGACAATGGTACAATACTGAGAACCACAGATGGTGGTAACACATGGGTTGCACAGTCCAGCCCTTCTGCAAACCCTCTTTTTGGAGTTTCATTCGTAGACAAAAATAATGGCTTTGCAGTTGGTTTTGGGACATTATTAAAAACCACAGACGGCGGAAATACTTGGACTATCCAAGATTATCAATATGAGCTATATGGCGTTTCATTTGCAAATACAAAAAATGGAATTGCTGTTGGTTGGGGAATAATACTTAAAACAACTAATGGTGGCAATACATGGAATGTTCTAAGTAACTCTTACAATTTGTATGCAGTCTCATTTATCGACAGCAACAATGCAACTGCTGTTGGAGAGGTTATAATTAGAACAACAAATGGAGGCTCAACTTGGACAGTTCAAGATGATGAACATGAATTATGGGGCGTATCTTTTGTCGACTCTAACCACGGTACTGCGGTTGGACCGGGAGGAAGAGTCCTAGCAACATCTAATGGTGGTACCAATTGGATTGAGCAAAATAGCAACACCACATCCGATCTTTGGAGTGTTCATTTCATAAGTACTAATTTGGGAGTCACTGTAGGTGAATACGGTGTAATACTTGCTACTACTAATGGTGGAAAAAACTGGACCGACAAGAGCTCTGGACCAAGATACACACTTAGAGGCATATCGTTTACTGACTTGAATAATGGAACTGTTGTAGGCGGAAGTGGAAAAATTTTGCATACCACAAATAGTGGTAATACATGGACTGAGCAAATAAGCGGAATCAGTAACCAGCTTTTTGACGTTTCCTTTATAAATGCTCAAACAGGAATTATTGTCGGAAGTAGTGGTGTAATTTTAGCCACTACGAATGGGGGCAGTAATTGGAATTCACGAACAAGCCCTACTTCAAATGCGTTATGGAGTGTAACGTTCATCGATATCAATACCGCTTGCGCAGTGGGCTCCAGCGGAACAATAATTCGCTCAACTGATGGAGGAACCAGCTGGTTCAATCAAAGTAGTAGAACATCTTATAATCTTCAAGGTGTTTCATTCATCAATAGTAATAAGGGAATAGTTGTAGGAGCAAATGGCATTATACTTCGTACAACTAATAGCGGTAACAATTGGAATATGATTAATCCAAGTCCTACAAATAACACCCTTTATGACGTGAAATTTATCGACACAAACAATGTTGTCGCTGTTGGTACAAATGGAACAATGATTGTTTCTACTGACGGCGGATCTACATGGTCCTCAAAGATAAGCGGTACGCCTGAAACTTTGAATAGAATATCTTTTATAGATATGAATAACGGAGTAATCGTTGGTAATCAGGGAACAATACTATTAACAACTGACGGAGGCGCTAATTGGATAGCAGAACCCAAAATGACCAATTATTCATTTTTTGGTGCTAAGTTTATGGACATTAATAACATAACCATTATAGGAGATTGCGGGACCATATTACGCAGGAAGTAAAAATTATTCTGATTTTATTATTATTCGAGCTCTTTTTCGAAGCCAAAAAGTAAGGTATAATTCTTATTTTTTTAAAATTCTATAGAATTATATCTACATATAGAGTCCACAATATTCTTGTAACTCCATTCACTTTTTATTAAATTTAAGTAGGGCAATGTGAAATTTTCGCAAAAAGGAGTATACAAAAATGTCAAATTCTGTGAAAACAATGCTTCTTATGACTTTATTAATGGGATTATTGCTTTTCATAGGAAACCTTTTAGGTGGCCGTAATGGATTGGTAATAGCTTTCATCTTTTCCTTAATAATGAACTTCGTAGCTTACTGGTTTTCGAGCAAGATTGTGCTGCTATCCTACGGAGCTCAAGAAGTAACTGAAAATGAAGCTCCAGTTTTATTTCGCATTCTCAGGCGTCTGACAGCTCAGGCTCAATTGCCGATGCCAAGAGTTTATATTATTCCTAGCGAATCACCAAATGCCTTCGCCACAGGTCGAAATCCTTCGAACTCCGCTGTTGCAGTTACACGTGGAATATTAAGAATCCTTAGCGAAGATGAACTCGAAGGTGTCTTAGCTCATGAATTGGCACATATAAGGAACAGAGACATTTTAATAGCAACGGTTGTTGCTACCATAGCAGGTGCTATTACATTTTTAGCTAATATGGCAAGATTTGCATACTTTTTTGGCGGAGGGCGAGATCGTGAAGATTCTAACCCACTGGTTGACATTTTACTAATTATTCTTGCCCCCATTGCAGCATTACTAATTCAACTCGCAATATCCAGATCGCAAGAATTTCGTGCAGACGAAATAGGAGCACATATAAGCCAGAAACCTTTGGGTCTGGCAAATGCACTTAGAAAACTTGAAAAAGGCACTGAAAGAATTCCAATGCAAAACGCTGGTACAGCCACAGCACATCTATTCATCGTTAATCCACTTTCTGCTGAGGGAATTGCAAAACTCTTTCAAACTCATCCACCTATTGAAGATCGTGTCGCAAGACTCGAACGTATGGCTATGGGTGGAATTTAATAGGGGTTCTACTAATTGATAGGTTATCTAAAATCTGCATTTTGCGTCATTTCAATTTTATTTATAGGATTTGCAATAAACCAAAATGCTCGCTGTCAAGATTCCACTCCAGATAGCAATGCATTAATAATACGCAGATTGATGCAGGATATAGCCGACAGCATAAGCCAAAAAATTGAATTTGAAAAGAATACCAAAATAGTAATTTCCGTGGAAGGTGATACATGCTGGCATACGTTAATCGAAAATGCATTAATCGATGCATTGAAAAAGAAAGGACTTATACCTTTTATTCATAATTTTCTTCCCGATTCATCATACAATACATTAAACGTCTATGTCCTCGAGACTAAAGTAATTTACAAGGAAGTTGAAGTGAGAACTATACAGCGCAATTTATCAATCGCCATAGAAGCTAGATACATAATAAGTCCAAAAGGTGAATGTAAATTGCTTGAGACACTAAGAAAAGAATATATAGATACACTTAAGAATACTGATTATCCATTAACAAGTAAGCAGCTACTTGATAAGAGAGACTTATTGGAAACATTAATTAGTCCTGTTATAGTTATTAGTGGCGTTATATTGATTGTTTATCTATTTTTTACTGTCAGAAGCTAAATAATGAAAAAACTATTTAAAGGCATAATTCTTATATTAATATTTGTCCTGCAAGCATTGCCGGACAATATTGATGCTACTTGCTCCCTTTCGCTTCTTGCACTTGGTGACATAAATCTGGGTCGCCAGGTCGGTCAGGAAATATTAAAAGGGAACATAAACTACCCTTTTGAGAAATTCAGCAATGTACTTCAACAAGCTGATGTAATTTTCGCCAATCTGGAAAGTCAAATAACGGATCAAAATGGTGAAACTCAGAGCCCAAAGTCAAATCTCATTTTCTGTGCACCCCCGGAAGCTGCTCTCACTCTAAAACATGCAAATATTACAGTTGTCTCAACTGCGAATAACCACGCCTATGATTACAATCTTAAAGGATTGGTGGAGACAATAGATTTTCTAAAAAGTCAAAATATCAAATATACTGGAACAATTAAAAACACAGATGAGGTTTTTGAACCAGCCATAATAGAAAAAAATGGCATCACTATTGGAGTAATTGCATATACTGAATCAGTTAATATGATAAGAGGTTACAAAAGCGGTTTGATTTCGATTTTTGACTCAACACGCGCTCAGCTCGAAATACAAAACATAAAAGATAAGGTTGATTTTGTATTAATAAGCTACCATGGTGGCGATGAATATAAAGACGAACCAAATAGTAGAACCAAAAGAAATCTCAAATTTTTTGCTGAATGTGGAGCAAACATTGTAATTGGACATCATCCCCATGTTCCTCAAGGAATAGAAATGTATCGTGACTGTGTAATTTTTTATTCGCTCGGGAACACTGTTTTCAATCAACCACAACGTTACTGGACACAGAGAGCATTTGCAGCATTAATTACCTTTGAAAAGAAAAACAATGTAAAAAACATTGCCGAAATAGAATTAATACCTTATCGCGCAGGATTTCAACCAGCAAAAAATCTTGAACCAGACGAAGAAATGGCTTTAATGGAAAGAATAAGAAAATTATCAAAAGTAAAGATTTCAAAAAACGAAAAAGGTTATTTTATCGAACTACTAAACGGATTAACTAATGAAAACCAATAAACTAATATTAAGTCTATTAACCGCTTTTTTGATTTCCATTATTGGTTGTGGGAAAAAAGAAGCTGTTAAACAAATGAGCGCAGAAGAACGCTTTCGACTTGGTATGTCGAAATTCCAGAAAGAAGACTACCTCGAAGCAATTGAAGAATTTAAGACTGTTGTTCTGCAATATCCTGGTAGCAAAGTTGCTGATTCGGCACAATTTTTCATTGGGGAGTGCAGATTCCTTAGAGAAGAATACATTCTCGCAGCCTACGAATACGACTTATTAATAAATCAGATGCCCAGTAGTGGACTTATAGCACTTGCAAGATTCAGACGTGCATCATGCTACTACGAACTATCGCCCAATTCATATCTTGACCAGGCCTACACAAAAAAAGCAATTGATGATTACCAAGAATTCTTAGAATATCATCCAAAAGATTCCCTTGCACACCTCGCAGAACAAAGGATTAATGAACTGAACACAAAACTTGCCAAAAAAGATTATGAGAATGGACTAACATATATGCACATGGAATATTACAAATCAGCTATTTTCTATTTTGACGAGGTTTTAGAAAAATACCACGATACACCTTATGCTGAACTTTCATTACTTAAAAAAGCTGAAGCACTTATATATAGAAAGCGCTTCTATGAGGCTAAAGAAGCAATTGAAAATTTCAAAAAGAAATATCCCCATAGCAAATATATAAACGAAGCAGACAAACTCCAGTTAAGTATTGAAACAAGAATAGCAGAAAAATCAAAATAGATAAACATAATAGGCAATATCAAATGCGCACCAACAAATCTAAACCAGTTAAAGCTTCCCAGGTAGAAATGGTCCAACTGGTAATTCCAAGTGATACAAACCCACTTGGCAACTTGTTAGGAGGGCGCTTGATGCAATGGATAGATATTGCAGGAGCAATAGCCGCTGCACGGCACACTAATCGAATATGTGTTACAGCATCGGTTGATGCCCTTCACTTCCTTCATCCAATTAAACTGGGTGAGGTGGTAATTCTACAAGCCTCTGTTAATAGAACCTTCCGTACTTCACTTGAAGTCGGCGTTAAAGTAATTAAAGAGAACTTAATCACAGGTGAACGAAAACATACAAACAGCGCCTATTTGACTTATGTCGCAATAAATAAAAAAGGAAAACCTATTCCTATAATACCTGTCAAACCGGAATCTGAAGAAGAGATACAGCGATTTAAGGAAGCTGCAGAACGAAGGGAAACTCGACTCTCGTATCTTAAAAAAGAACGAATAAAACTATAATTTAATGCGGTCAAACAGGTTTCATATTAATTACGTAATTTACAAGTTTAGATCTGCATGGTTTGTTTTGTGGCTAACAGCCCGAACTGTATATGCACAGAATCAGGAATCTGCTTTTGGAGAAATATCACCTTTTAAACTCGGAAGAAATTATGATGATATCGCTCTAGTCTCCACATCCGACTCGGTTATTACATTCATTGCATGGGTAAACAATGAAAAAATTGCCACTATCCATTTTAATAACAATCTTACAAACTTTAAACTTGTTGAAAAACATATTGATTTTTCTGCAGATAAGATAATACCAGCATATCTTAATAAGAACAAAACTATTGACCTGCTGGCTATAAATAAAACCTCTAAGGCTGTCTACATAATTCTGGATTTCCCCAAGGATAGTGTAATCATTAAGAATGAAATCTTGCTAACCTTCTCACCAGAAAATATTATCACAGGTGATATTAATAATGACGGAAATATAGATATTTTATTATACACAAAAAATGAGGCAGGTATATATCCCCTGTTTGGTAATGGCAGAGGTAATTTCACACCTGGTAAAACAATTGCAGAGAACAATGCGGTAGGCTCAGCAACACTAACACACATAAACAACGATCGAATTTCTGATCTTGTTATGGTTGACTGGGTAAAAAATGAATTAAATATCTTATATGGATTTGGCAGGGGTAGATTTATTGAACAAAGTGTTTTCCCTTTATCAAAAGAAACTGCTGAATTACATTCAACTTCCATCTTTCACAAATATACTACCGATTTCTTGTTACAAACATCTGATTCACTGGAGTTACAGATCTGGAAAGGCGACGGCTTTGGAGATTTCAAATTTGATCACGAGATTAATTTCGACACAAAAATAAATGATTTTACTGTATGCGACGTAAACAGAGATGGATTAAAAGATATAATTGCAATTCTTAATAACGGCGCTCTACAGGTTATTTTTAATGACCCGACAACCCCATTTATCGAACGTATCGAGTATGCGGCCGGAGAAATGCCGAAAAGAATCTTCATGGTCCCCCATCAATCAGGGAACGCACCAAACTGCATTGTCTTCGATAAAGCTAAATCGCAACTAATAGTCTTCAGAAACATATTCAACGAAAGATTCATCGAAGAACCTTTTCAAATGGCTACAGGCAGACAACCAACCCAGATTATTACACAAGACTTTAATCGAGATGGGATCGCAGATATAGCTCTTATAAATACATCGAGCAAGTCCTTATCTTTATTCTACGGACAGAAAAAGAAAATTCCAAAAGGACCTTACTCAGTACAACTCAAATATGAACCATCCAATCTGGCATTCCATTCTTTAACAGATACAACCATAAACTTTGTTATTTCTTTTTCAAATGAAAATAAGCTGTCATTCTTAACGCTTGACATCGCGAATGCCACAGTGAACAATGCTTTTATAGAGACAGATAGAAATGCACAAATACTTAGTACTTCTACGGACAAACACGGATACTCTAAATTCTTCACTTTTAACTATAATACTCGAGGTAACTCCATTAGTTTTTATGAACAATTAAGCCACAATATATTCATCGAACAAACTTTTAGACCTGCGAGCAAAAATCCATTACTTGGTGCCACAATAGCAGACCTTAATAACGATAAATTCCCGGATATCGTTTATATTTATCGCAACGGCTCTACTGCAAAAACAGAATTTGGAGTTGCATTTGGTGACTCTTCATATTCCATGAAACTCAGGTTGATATCCAAAGAATTCAATTTACCCGAAGCCACAGGTTTCTATATATGGGCTGCTGATTTTGATAAGGATAAAAATCCCGATTTATTAATATATGCAGATATGCCCGCTGAAACATTTTATTTGATGAAAGGTAAGGGAGATGGGTTATTTTACAGTCCAAAAGAGCTCACCAGAGTAAAGATCGATAGCCGTTCCAGTGTGCAAATTGTCGATGTTGATAGAGATAATCTAATCGATATAGCAATTGGATTGAATAAGAAAGGAAAAGTAATATATCTGCGAAATGAGGGAAATTGTAATTTCACAAAACCGTATACTTTAATAAAAGAACATGATTTTGAAAACTTTAAAATTTCCAACATAGATGGAGATTCATTTAACGATTTAATTTTAACTGACAGGGATGGATTCTTAAGAATTTATCCAGGTAAAAATCTTAATTTAAAGAATGAATAATAAACACAAAATTTTCGGAATACATTTAAAGAAAAGAAAAATTGCCTTACTATTTTTTTTATATGAAGCAATATTCCTCATAATATCTAACGCCACAGAAACAAACAAGGACAGATTTAGTGCAGAGGATTTAATTAAGTTCCTTCGATCCAGACAACATTTAAAAACACAGGCAGCAATTGAAAATTACGATAATACTAAATGCGGTTTCTGGCTAAACGCAGAAATAGTGAAAAACTGGAATAAATTCACTGAACTCCAAAAAGCTGAGATCTCATACCTAATGCAACCTCCTTCGATGCAATGTACCACTTCAGTTGGGCATTTTCGGATAATGTATGATACAGTCGGCGAAAATATGCCTTCTCTTCTCGATGAATCTAATGCTCCGATTCCTGGAACATCAAGAGCGTACGTCGATTCTGTAGGAAGAATATTCAATTATGTCTGGGAAGTTCTCATAGAACAAATGGGATTTGAAAAGCCACCAATTAAAGATAGTTTATATGAAGTTTACATAGAAAATATATACGAATTTGGTGTCACTATGTTTGACGATCCTCCTATCAATAATAGCGAACCTTATCGTTATTACAGCTATATAATAATAGACAATGACTTTTGTGAAAAGCGAACCAAAGGAATGGCTGGACTTAAAGTTACAGCTGCACATGAATTTCACCATGCAATACAACTCGGATACGGGTTTTGGCCCAATGACATATATGCGAATGAATTAACATCTACCTGGATTGAAGACGTCGTTTACACTGATGTGAATGATTATTACTATGAATTACCCAAGTATTTTTCTGGTAGCATTGGATTCTGGGATGGTCGGCCTTTTCATTTTTATGATCCCCAAATGGCTGGTTATGAAAGATGTATCTGGGCACACTTCTTATCAAAAAAATATGGTCAAAACATTATGAGAAAGATCTGGGAAAAAATGCAAACTAAGCCGTTTCT
>Ga0078972_1004477_pt1 | contig 38095 bp, 33 predicted proteins | sample YelNatPaOPGAMG01_FD_67568 | JGI IMG/M metagenome (GOLD analysis project Ga0078972, IMG submission 67568) | Hot spring thermophilic microbial communities from Obsidian Pool, Yellowstone National Park, USA - OP-RAMG-01 (SPADES assembly) (version 2) | ecosystem: Environmental > Aquatic > Thermal...
TATGAGGCTGTGGTCGGTTGTGTAAGCTACTGGGACGCCGGAGGCTCCCCCTCTCCCCAAGCTCGCGCCGTGGGAGAGGGGGCCGGGGGGTGAGGGGAAGCGAGAGGAGCGGTTGCCCTCACCCATGGCCTGCGGATTGCCCTCACCCCGGCTACGCCACCCCTCTCCCACTTGCGGGGAGAGGGGAGCTGGGAGGAGTGTGTGGGGTTGTGGTTGTGTCGCGCAAGCCCTCAAGGAGCGGGAGGCTTCCCCTTGCCCCAACGGCTTGGGAATCGGGGAGCCACCCCATCGGCTGGCTGTGTTGCCGGAACGATGCCGGCTTCACCGCCGGGCTCCTCGGGCTTTCACGCAGCCCAAAGGGGCTAGACAGGACTCCTCCTGCGGTGGCATACTACATGCGACCGGTGGCGCTGTCGGTGCTTCTGTGCCTGGCAGCGCGGTCACCTTGCGCTCGTTAGCCCGGCCTCTTGAGCCGGGCGAGCGCACTGCCGATCATTTAGTATAGGGATGCCAGGGGTTACCTTTCGCAAGGGGATGTAGACGGCGAGGGGCTCCTGGAGAAGAAAGGAGACGGAAAGACTCCAGGAGCCCCGAGCCTGGAAAGGAGGTCGCTCTGCTGATAGGAATGTACCCCCTCGTGCGCTAAGGGAAGCGTCGAACACGCCCAAGTTGGGCAAACTATGCGACGGCTAGCTCTGAGATTATGGGGTACTCCACCTCGAGCGGTCCGCACCACCGTCCCGTTCCCCCTGGACCCACAACTCGCACAGAACGCCGGTACCACCGCGCAGGAGGCTGCCGTCCGATGAGCCGCTTTTGCCATCCGTTATCGTGCCGTGCACGGTATGGCCTTGCCGCGGGGATGCTCGCCGCATTGCTCGTGCTAACCGCGGCACCTTGTAGCGCGTTTACCCCCACGCGGGTGCGCCTAACCGCTCCGCCGCTGCTGCCGCCGGGCGTTGCCGCAAATGTGATTGCAGACTTGTCCGGCAGGCTGGATTCCGGAGACCTCGCCAGAGGCAGCTTGGTGGTTGAGTTGGTAGACCGCGATGCCTTCAATGATGACCTGCTAGCTACAGCCACCGCACCCGCTGCGGGAGCCGCCGGCCAGCTCATCACGTTTCAGGTTCAGCTTCCGATCAGCAACAAAGATGGCCGCATAGTGGGCAACAGCGGAGATAGCTGGCAACCATCCGCCGAGCTCGCGGTGCGCTTCCCCCCGTCTACTGCTCCATACGGCAGCGGCTACGACGCCGCCACCAGAACGGATGGCGCGCCTCTGCCCGTAAGCGTAACCGATCCCAGGCCGGGCCCGTTTGCAGACCCGGGGCCGAGCCTGTCCGCCCAAGTGGGCCATCCAGTTGTGCTGGATGCGCGCGACTCGTTCACCACCAAGGGCCAGCTGGTTGGCCTTATTGTGGACTGGGGCGACGGCACAGTCTACTCTGAGTCGCCCGCCAACGCTCCTGACGGCGCATTCGACCTGAAGGCTTCGCACACCTACTCGCAGGTGGGGCAGTACGCCGTGACCGTGGTAGTTGTGGATAGCTCCGGCGGGTTCAGCGTGGCTTCCACCACCGCCACCGTCTCGCCGCCGCCAGAAGCGGAGGTCACCATCGCGCCTGTGTGGGGTAGGCCGGGTAAGATGTCCATGCTCAACATCAGCGTGGACCGCGATGTGGAAGTGGCCACGGTGCGCCTCACCCTCACCTTCGATTGCGCCGACTCAGCCACCGTGCCGCTGATGACCTACGATAGCACGTACGGGGTTAGGACCGGCCCCATCCTCGATGGCGCGCTGATGGTGGTAAACGACAAGAACCCAGGCATGCTCATCGTTTCCGGCATCATGAAGGACGCCCGCCGTGGGCACGGATTGGTGGCGCAGGTTCCGCTTAGGGTGCCGGACGGGGTGCCCTCCGGCGTGAGCTATCCGGTGCAGCTGGACGTGACCATGACCAACAACGCGGGCCAGAAAGTGCCCCTAGTTGTGCAGGGAACGACAGTGGTGGTCCATGGCGCGCGGCTTACCGGCGACGTGGACGACGACGGCGTGGTTACCGAGCTGGATGCCCGCCGGGTAGTTCAGTTCGTGGCGAAGGTGGTGGATCCCACTCCGGACGAGGCTGCCGCAGCCGACGTGAACGGCGACGGCGCCATAACCATAGCGGATGCGATGGCGGTGCTTCGCATAGCGGTGGGTCTGTCGCCGTAAGCGAAGGGGGTTGTCGCCCGCCGTTTCGTGTCGGGGCCCTGGGTCGCGAGACCCGGGGCCCCTTCGCTTGTTCTGGCAGCCCTGGGTGTGAGCCTGCCGGGTTGGGCGGGAGGTGGCGTGGAGGTGAGCACCAGAGAAAGGCCAAGCCGTGCCCAACTTCTGCGGCTTCTGGCCGGACAAAGGCGCCTCTTGGGCGACGTGCCCCGCCTGGAGCCTTACCAGGTTGCCTTCCTTCAAGATACGGCCACCATGCGGGCGGTGCTGAAGAGCAGGCAGGTGGGCTTCTCTTGGCTGTTCGCACTGGAGGCAGTGATCTCGGTGTGCACTAGGCCCAAGTCGCGGGCCATCTTCGTCTCCCTCAACCGCGAGGAGGCGCAGGAGAAGGTCCTGTACGCGCGGGAGATAGTGGAAGCCCTGCCGGAGAAGTGGCGGCCCCAGATCAGCCACGCCTCTCGCTTGGCGCTGGAGTTTGCGGATGGAAGCAGGATTACCTCCCACCCTTGTACGGCGCCGAGGGGAAGGTCCGCGGCGGACGTGTACCTGGACGAGCTGGCCTTCTACCGCGACGACTTGGGCGTGTACAGGGGAGCGCTGCCGGTGATCAGCCGCGGCGGAAGGCTCGTCCTAGCGTCCACGCCGTTTGGGCAAAGAGGCGTGTTCTGGAGCCAGTGCAGAGCCAGCATGCAAACGGGCAAGCTGCACGTGGTGCCATGGTGGCGCTGCTCTTGGCTGTGCGTGGACCCAGGGCGCGCAGCTCAGGCCGCGGAGGAGCTGGATACGCCCGCCCGCGTGGCTCGGTTTGGAACCGATCGGCTGAAGGAGATCTACGAGGCGATGGACCTGGAGGGCTTCCAGCAGGAGTACGAGTGTGCCTTCGTGGATGCGCAGGCAAGCTGGATACCGTACGAGGAGATCATGCCATGCGTGGTGGAGCAGATGCCCATTGCGGCCACGGCGGCGGGCCTTGGTCAGGTTGACGGCGAGCTGTTCGCCGGGTTCGATGTGGGGCGGCGGCGAAACGCCTCGGAGCTGGTGGTGTTGGAGCGCGCTGGGGGCCGGTTCACGGTGAGGATGGCAGACACGCTCCGCCAGGCCGAGTACAGGGCACAGAAGCAGTGCCTTGAGGAGCTGATGAGCGTGCGCGGGGGCGTGGTACGCCGCCTCTGCATCGATGCCACGGGGCTTGGCGCCAACCTTGCGGAGGACCTTGCGCGCGCCTTCCCCATGCGCGTTGAGCCGGTTCTCCTCACCGCGGGCGTGAAAGAAAGCCTTGCGGTGGCGCTGCGGATCGCCTTCCAGAACAGAGACCTGCTCATTCCGGCCGACAGGGAGTTCATCGCGCAGGTGCACGCGGTTCGACGGGTGGTGACGGCCGCTGGGCATGCCCGGTTTGACGCAGACGACGAGGGGGCATCCCACGCGGACAAGTTCTGGGCGCTTGCACTTGCGCTGCACGCAGGCCTGAAGCCGCGCCCGCAAGTGACGGCGCGGAGGCTGTAGCGAAGACGCGAGCGGGAAGCCGCGGGCGGTTGGCAAGCTACGGCCTCCGCGCGCAACGGACGCCGATGCGCCTACCTAGACTCTTGCCCGTCTGGCCTTGGTGGCGCTGGCTGCCGCTCTTGGCGTGGGGCCAGGCGACCCTCCCCGCGCGGGGCGCCCATTAGGGAGCCAGGCCGAGGCAGGGCCCTTTCGCCAGCCCTGACGGCGCCGGCCGGCGGAGCTAGGAAGGTGCTGCGCTCAACCTCGAGGGTGTCTGGGTTCACGCGGTACAACGTGCGCCCGATCACCACGAACATCTTGTTGCCGTGGAAGGCGATGGCAGGCTGGCTGGGCGCCGCTGGCGCCAAGCCTGGGCCAAACGGCCGCATTCGGTTGGCCCAGCCGTCCGCAAAGGGGCGAGCCGGGGCGCGGTAGTCGCCGCGGTCGCGGTCTGGCGCCACGCGCTCCTCGCGGGGCCTTGGCTGATCGCGCTGCTCCGGTCTATCGCTCTGGGCGAACGCGGCGCCGGCCATCCAAAGGGCGGATGCCAGCAATCCCACTGGCAGAATCAAAGCTAAGCGTTTCGCTTTCATGGTCAGCTCTCCGAATCATTGATGGGTGCGCGGCAATGCAGTTGGTTGCCGCGTCACAGCCGTAGGTTAGGACGTATGCCGTGCGCTCGGGTTCCGCCCTGACGGCGGTCTGGCTGGCGGCCGCACGCGACAGGACACAACGCCTGGCTGGGCGAATGCACAGGACGGGGGTTTGTATGGTCAAAGCGGTTGGATTTGCAAGCAGCGGCAGGATGGGGGGCAACTCCACAACGCTCCTCAAGGTGTTTCTGGAGGGAGCTGCGGACGCAGGCGCGGAGACTCGCTTGGTGCCGCTTGGCCCGCTTACGTACAGGGGCTGTTTGGGATGCCTCAACTGCATGAAGACGGGCCAGTGCGCGCAGCAAGACGACATAACGCCGCTCTACCCGCTGCTTCGCGAGGCGCGGGTGTGGGCGCTGGCCTCTCCCATTTATTTCGACGGCGTATCAGGCGTGCTGAAAAGCTTCTACGACCGCCTGTACCCGTTCACTCATGCTCTCGGCAAACTTGAGGGTCGGCGTGCCGGCGCCATACTGGTGTGCTATGAGGAGACCGGGCGAGACGACTACCGAGACGTGGCCCAGCGGTTGGCCGGCTACCTAACGTGGATGGGCAGCTTCACCACGGAGGTAATGGCGGAGGGCGGCCTGGGGCCCGTGGGCGCGGTGAACGCCCGGCCCGAGCTTCTGAAGCGGGCGCGCGAGATGGGCAGGCGTATGGTGGAAGCGGTTTCGGGCGAGGGTGAGTAGGTGAGGCTGTACCTTGTGTTGGCGGCCGCGGCGCTGTGCGTTGGCGCGGCCCCTGCGACGCCGGCCAAGGGGGTCTCGGCGAGCAAACTCAGCGTGCACTTCATCGGGCGCTATACCGCTGGTGGAAGGGCCATTGTGCGTGCGGGCCCGCGCGTGATAAAGATACTTGACCTTGGCGACGATATGCGCCAGGCGATGCGTGAGTACAAACGGCTATATCCCCACGGCTTGGTGGTGCTTAGAATATACACGCCCGTGCGCTACTCGGAAAAGGACGTTCCCGAAGAGAAGGCGCGCGACTTCTGGTACGGGGTCCTTTGGCCGCCCATCTCGCGATTGCCCGTCGCGGAGCGACGCATGATCAGCTATCTGGAGGGGCCAAACGAGGGGGACACAACGCCCACATGGCAGACGATGGAGACGGTGCGCTGGTTCACCCGGTTCTGGCTGGAGCTGGCGCGCCTGATGCACGAGCACGGGTTCCGCCCCTGCGTTGGCAGCATCCCGGTTGGCAACCCTCCCGGAACGCCGGCGGAGGTGGAAAGCAAGTTTCTGGAGTTCGCCAAGGTGCTGAGGCTGGTGAAGCCTTGGGGTGGCGCGTGGAGCTACCACGCCTACACCATAGAGTACACCCAGGACGCCGAGCGGGAGCAGTGGTACTCCCTGCGCTACAGGCGCCTGCAGGAGACGCTGCAGCGAGGAGCGCCGGACGTCGCCGGTATGCCGGTGATATTGACCGAGGGTGGCGTTGACCAATCGGGCAACCCGAACGAGTCCGGCTGGGCCGCACGCGGCACCGCCGAGCGATACGAGAACTGGCTGCGCTGGTTTGATGGCGAGCTGCAGAAGGACCCATACGTGATTGGGGTCACGCTGTTTGAGCTCGGTAATCCCGAGGGCTGGCGATCGTTTGACCTTGAGCCGATCTCCGGCTGGCTTGCCACCTACCTGCGCGATCGTCATAGGTGGTTCCAACGCTAAGAAGCAACAGCCGCAAGCTGAAAGGCCAATTCTTCACGCGCGAGGCGGTGGCGGAGTTCATGCTGGACGCCGTGCGACCCCAGGCGAGCTGGCGCGTGATCGACCCGGCGTGCGGAAACGGCGTTTTCCTCAAGGGCGCGCTGCAACGCGGCTGCGCAGAGGTGTGGGGGGTGGATTCGGATCCCAACCTGCTGGAGGACGCCGAGAGGAATTGCGGACGCGATACACGCCTCCACCTGCTTCACGCCGACGGCCTCACGTGCGAAGATGCGGACCCAGCGCTGGCGCACGGCTCGTTCGACCTGGTGGTGGGGAATCCGCCGTACAGCGCCGGGCTTGGGCGCATCACCGACCGCCAGCTGATGGCGCGCTTCCAGCTGGCCAAGGGGGCGCTGGCCACCGGAGCCGGCGTGCCCGCGGAGGTCCTCTTCCTGGAGCAGTTTGTGCGCCTGGCCAAGAGGGACGGGCTGATCGCGGTTGTTGTGCCGGACGGCATACTGGCCAACACCAGGCATACCTGCCCACGGGCGTATATCACGGCGTGCACGAGGCTAATCGCCGTGGTGGCACTCCCCAGGGCGGCCTTCAAGGGCACCGGCACAACGGCGCGCACCGCCATACTGCTGATGCAAAGGCTTCCGGAGAGACCATGCCCGGGTGCGGAACCCTGCCCGCGGCAGGCGCCTCCGCTCATGGCGGATTTGAGCCAGCTGGGCGCCAATGGCATGCCGGCGCTTGAGGATGGCCTGGCCGCGGTTGCGCGGGCTCTGAGGGGAGAGGAGCCCAGCCCTCCGCCCGGTTGCGTGATCTTCCGAGCTGGCGATGGTTACGCCGAGGGATTCAGCGCACCGGAAGCCATCAAGAGGCTCGATCCGTGGTACTGGCGTCCAGAGCATGGCACCTGGCTGAACACGCTTAGCGGCGGAGACGGCAAGGGGTACCGGCTGCTGCGCCTTTCGGAGCTGATCACGCGCATCAGCTACGGCCCGGTGGTGACGGGCCCGCCGCCAGAACGATACGATGGCTGCGATCCGGTGCTCAGGATAGGCCAGGCGCAGCTGGCGCACTGCGGGGTCAACTTCGCCACGGCCACGCCCATTGCGCCCGGCTCCAAGTGGGACAGCGGAAGGGCTCGGGCGCACAAGGGCGACATCCTTATGGCGCGGTCGGGAGAGGGTGGGATTGGCGCCGGCAAGATGGCAATTGTGGGATCCTCGCCTATGGGCGTGGACCTGGTGGTAGATTCGTTCGTGGATGTGATCACCGTGGGGCGCGTGGAGCCAGCGTCGATCCTGGCGTTCCTGAAGGGACGGTACGGCCAGGGGCAGATCAGGCGGCTGATGAACGGCGTGGGCACGCCCAACCTGAGCTTCAGGGAGATAGGGGAGCTGCAAGTGCCAGAGCTGCCAGATCGACTGCAGACTGAGTGCGGCCTGGCGTGTGAGATGGCGAGCTCGCGCCTCGCCATGGCGCTGGCAAGCCCCCCCGGGCGCTATCGGGATCGGCAGATGGCCCTCGCGACGCAGGCCATGGAGTACGCGATCCGGAGGGTGGAGCGGTACATCGAGAGCTGCGCGGCGGATGGGCCACCCAAGCGGACATGAACTGGCGTGGCCGGCCGTGAGCATCCAAGCTCAACGCCTCACAACGGGTGGCGCCGCCCATGGCTGGTTTCGGGCGCCGGGCGAGCGTCGTCGTTCGCGGCGGTGTGCCCCTGTGGCATGGCAACCGGCCTCCCCATCAACATGGTGCGGGCGCCAGCCAACTAGGAGGCCTGGCGCCCGCTGGTGTTTCGGCTTACGTCATCCGCAAGCTCGTCGCAATGCCGACGCTAGCCCGCTGGCGGTGGCGGAGGGGTGGTGCCGCCAGTGGTTCCCGTGGCGGGAGGTGCTGGAGGCTGGGTTACCACCATCTGCACCAGCGTGGGCTGAACGGCGCCAAAGCCGTACGACACAAACGCCTGCGCCAAGTCGCCCACCTGCACGGCGCTGAGGGCCACGTTATCGCGCCGCTGGATCTGGATGCCTGCCGGAACGTTGATCGTGATCGGCGTGCCGTCTGCCAGCGTGGCCGAGATCTGGTTCTTGGTGGTATCCACGGACACAACCGTTGCCACCGCGAAAGCGCTAGCCCGTGGGGCCGGAGGCGGAGTGGTTGTGCCGCCGGTGCCGCCGGTGCCGCCAGTGCCGCCCGTGCCAGCGAGCGGTGCGGGCGGCGTGGTGGCCAGTATCGAGGCGGCCTGGATTGCCAGCGGGAGGCCGTTCACCCTGATCTCGTCGCCCTGCTTGAGCCCCGCCAGTGTGGTGGAGGAGAACCGCACTATCTGGGCGGTGGCAGGCACCGAGACGGTGACGGTGGTTGCGAACAGCCTGAAAGTCGGCTGGATGGTGATGGTGTTGGCCGTGGTGTTCACAGCCGTCACTGTGCCCACCAAAGCCATGTGCGCCCGGGGACCAAAGCGCATCTGCGCGTAGCTGCTGGCGGATACCATCACGCTGCCCAGCAGCACGGCACCTGTCAGCAGCGCCAATCGGTGTTTCATGGTGCTCTATCCTCCGCAGACCCCGGAACGTTGGTTAGTGGCTGTTGGCCCGCCGTACGCCTGCCTCTCGTTGCGCATCCCCTGACCAGCGCTCGCACCACCGGCCGTGGCGCAAGCGGTAGCCGCTTGCGTTCTTTGTAGGGGGTCGCGGGGCAATGCGATAGTGGCGCTCGCAGAGGTGCGTTTCGCCCACCGTGGCGCGCGGTGCCGCAGGCGGCGCGCATCGGATGGCGACGGAACCCAACGCAAAGGAGAGGACGACGGTGCATTCGGCGGGCCTCTGCCTTGTTCCATGAGTGGTTCTGCAGGTTTTTGGACGAGGGGAATCCAGCGTGGGTTCCAAACAATAGCATGCTTGTGAGCTTCACATCCGCTCCAATCCGCGGAAGAGCGAGCTACCTCAGCCAGTGCACCCACACACCCGTGGTGCCCACCTCCCACCACCCCGGCGGCGGAGGGCCTGGCATGTCGTTCGCCACGACGGCGAGCGCCCCCGCACGCGCAAACGCCTCCAGCACCTCCTTCTGCGTCTCCCGCCCCGACGCCCAATACTCATCCGCCTGACTGCCAATCGCGTCCGCCACCACATGTACCCGCGCCAGCCTTGCCCACACGACGTCCGGCAGGTCGCCCTTCCATATTCCCGCCACCCCAGAGCCCGGCGGCAGGCCGCTTCGGTTCAGCATCTGCGCCACCTGCCAATCTCGCTTGCTGGGCGTGTGCTTGTTGATGACGTAGGCCGCGTGGTGAACAGCAGCTACCAGACCAAGCAGCATGCCGGCCGCCGCCACCGTCCGCGCCGCCCGCCCGAGGTCCCCGTCGGAGGGCAGACGCAGGTTGGTCAGCGCTGCCACAGCAAGAAGAACCACGAACGGCCCGACATACCGAGGCTCCGCGCCCACAAGCCAGTACATGCCCAGGGCAGCCAGCGCCGGCATGGCAAGCGGCCAGTCCATCCACTCGCGTTGGTTGCGCCCTCCTTTGGCTGGATGCCTGCTCCCCAGCGCATACAGCGCAACGACGGCTGTGATCCAGAAGGAGAGATCGCCCACCAGGAGGGGGTAATACACGCGCGCCACCCGCGCGGCGATGCCAAGCTGAGCCCTAACGCTGGGGCGGGCCGCGATGCCCTGCAAGCAGCGATCTGGGTCGTACCAGGGCGGGTAAGTGCCGCCCAGGTGGCCTGCGAACTGACGCACGTCCGGCTCGCGGTGCACCAGGCGCGGAACGTTGGGAAGGGAGGCACTCCTGGCTGTCTCGCCGCGCACGCTGTCCAAGGCGGTAACGCCGTCAAGCGCCCAGGCGTAGTTCAGCCGGGCGGTGCTGCCCAAAGCCGCCCAGCCGCGCGTTGAGCCAACCGCGAAGATCCACGGCACGGCAAGCACCGCCACGCCAACCGAGCCAGCCACGGCGCGCGGCAGCCACCCACTCCAGCCTCGCCGTGCCCATAGCCCCGCCGCCACAAACACGAGGCCGATGGGCAGCATGGAGCTCTTGGCGAGGTATGCTCCCCCCATCGCGAGCCCCATCAGCAGGAAGGCCCCGATGCCATCGCGGCCGCGGCGAACGCCCACCAGCATGGCGCCTGCGACGTACACGGCGGCAGAAACCCACAGGTCTGGCACGGCCGCGGAGACGGTGACGGCGCCAAGCGACGACCAGACGAAGAGCGGATACAGCAGACCCACCAGCACCCAATCTGGCACCCGCGTCGCGGCGTGGGCGATCAGCTGGCGCAGCAGCAGTTCGAAGGCGAGGAGGGCGGCCACCAGCCCCGCGAGGTTCACCAGGTGCAGCATCGGCACCTCGAGGCGCGGGGATGTGCTAACCAACAGGCGTGCTGCAGCAAGCAGCCACGAATAGAGGGGGCTCCAATACGGGTTCACGGCGTGGCGCCAATCGCCCTTGGCGTACGCATCGCTTATGTCTAGGTACGAGACGGCGTCCAGGCACAGGGGATGCTGCTGGGTCCACAGGTTCACCGCGCACAGATCGAGGCGCGAGCGCCAGGCATCCGCGGTCCCCAACGCGATGGTCAGGGCGCGGAACGCCCACACTAGGCGGCGCGCAGCTTGGCTCCGCTTGCAGTTCGGACCCAGTGCGGTGCGTTCGTGCCGGATCGATGATGCGGATGCGCGCCTTGACGTCATCGGCGGCCTCCCGTTCGGCGGGGCGTTAGGCAGGATGAAGCGCCCCTCTCAGTGAACAACGCCGTGGGAACCAGCGACGGAGGAGAAAGCATTGGCTACCTACTACGAACCCGCCCGAGACATTCCGATCGCCGCCGAGCCAGACGTGCTGGTGGTTGGCGGCGGGTGCGCCGGCGTTGCCGCCGCCGTGGCGTCCGCACGGGCAGGGGCATCCACGCTGCTGGTGGAGCGGTTTGGCTTTTTGGGCGGCACCGCCACGGCGTGCCTGATGAACAACATCAACGGCTTCCGCAACCAGGTGGAGCCGGACGCCACGCAGACCGTCAGGGGCATCGCCCAAGAGGTGATCCTTGAGCTGCACCGCATGGGCGGGCTTGGCAAGAGCCCCTACCCCCAAAAGGAATACGACATAGAGAGCGGGCAACTCTCCTATTCGTACTGCGTGGATCCAGAGAAGTTGAAATACGTGTTTCTGAAGCTGTGCGCGGAGTCGGGCGTGCACCTGCTTCTTCACACGTGGTTTTCCGTGCCGATTCTGGATGGGGCGCGGGTGGGCGGCGCGGTGGTGGAGAGCAAGTCCGGCCGGCTAGCCCTTACGGCGAAGGTAACCATAGATGCCTCCGGCGACGCTGACGTGGCGGCGAGGGCGGGCGCGCCGTTTTGGATGTCTGGCGTCCACGAGCAGAAGATCCTGCGCGACAACCTTATGTACAAGATAGGTGGCCTTGGCGACGCGGAGTTCGGGAGCTGCCGCTACGGCGACGCCAGCGTGGTGTGGGGCCCTGGGGGCGTCTTCGGCGGCAACGACGCCTTCGCCATCTCGGAGGCGGAGATGAAGACCCGACTTGAGGTGTTCCGCCACTTCGAGGAGCTGCGGGCGAAAAACCCGTCGCTGGCGGGCGCGTACGTGGCGGAGACGCCTTCCCAGCTGGGGATCCGGCAAACGCGCTTTGTGGAGGGCGAGTACAAGCTGACCGCGGACGACGCCATCTCCGGCCGTCGCTTTGCCGACGTGGTGGCGATCAGCTCCTGCCCCATCATCAGCTACTACGGGTACCGGCGCTACCTCGAGCACGAGGGCTACGACATTCCGTACCGGTGCTTGGTGCCCAAGAAGGTGGATGGGCTGCTGGTGGCGGGCAGATGCATCTCGTCGGAGCAGCAGCCCTACGAAAGCCATCGCGCAATGGCCCCGGTGATGGCGATCGGCCAAGCGGCGGGCGCTGCTGCAGCCCTGTGCGCCAAAGGTGGTTGCCAACCGCGAGAGCTGTCCATCACAGCGCTTCAGAACCTGCTGCTCGCTCAGGGGGCAGAGCTTAGGAGATGATGCCCGGCGGACCGACGATCGGGCTTACCGCGAACGGCTATGCTTCTCAAGATCATAGCGTGCGAAGTGGCGTTTCGGGAGATCTGCATGGCGGTGGCCAGGTCAACCAACCTGGCGGATATCGAGTTCCTCTCCCAGGGCTATCACAACAACCCCAGCATCGGCCGCGCCAAGCTGCAAGGCCGCATCGACTCGCTTGAGCCCGGCAAGTACGACGCAGTGCTGCTGGGTTACGCGCTCTGCAACAACATGCTGGTGGGCATTCGCGCCAGGGATATCCCCGTCGTTGTGCCGCGCGCCCACGACTGCATAACCTTCTTCATGGGCTCCAAAGAGCGCTACGCCAGCTACTTTCGGACCCACCCGGGCACCTACTACTACACCTCTGGCTGGCTGGAGTACCCCCAGCGCGGCGGCGAACGTGTTCCAAACACCCAGGTGTCCGGCCTTGGCGAGCAGTTCCAAGACAGCTACGAGGAGCTGGTGGCGAAGTACGGCGAGGACAACGCCGCCTACCTTGCCGAGTTCATGGGCAGCTGGGTTCGCAACTACAAGTACGGCACGTACATTGAGTTCGACTTCACCAGCCACCTTGGCCTGAAGGAGCGCGTGCAGCAGATCTGCCGAGACAACGGCTGGCAGTACGACGAGCTAAAGGGCGATCTGGGGCTCCTGCAGCGCTGGGTTGACGCCCAGTGGAGCGAAGAGGAGTTCCTGGTGGTACAACCAGGCCAGGAGGTGGTGGCGTCGTATGACGGGGGGATAATGGCGGTTAGGGCCGCCGCACCAGACGGCTGAAGCGGGGCCCCAATAGCTACCTGACGAAGCGACGATCCCGCGGCCGATGCAAGCCCGCAACCTGCCGGAGGACGCTCACAAGCTCCCGCACGGTGACGCTTTCTGGCACTGCGATGGCGGCGGCCATGGACTCGCGGCTGCCGTGGCGCCGTATCACGATGGGCTGTAGCCCCACAAGCGACTTCAAGATCTCAAGCGCGTCGCGCACCTCAATGCGAGCGTCCATCTGCGTACCTCTTCCAAACTCCAGTGTCATCCTCTCAGACGGCAGTACGCGGTTGGTTGTTCCCCGCACGCAGGCTTGCACGCGGCGGTCTTGCGCGGCGGAGGGGCACCGTTCCCCGGCCCATATCCCAGTCCCGTCCGCTGGCTGTGCTGGCAGAGGAGCGGCAAGTCCACCGCCAGGCTTCCCAGCACTTGCGAGCTCTTACGTTGCGCATGGCTTTCCGTCATCTATAGCCAGCGCCTGGTTCAAAGCCGGGTGGAATTGTGGGAGAATTGCCTTGGAGCAGAGCGCTGTGCCCTTCGGGAACTCAACATGAGGGTCCCACCCCGTAGGGCCCTGCTCGTCTCCCATCCCAACCCCTGGCCCCGTGGCGCCTCCTCAGCCCGGGGCCGCTTCCTTTTGGCGCGGACAACCTGGCCCCCATTGGCCAGGAGTGAACGCTTGGCCGGCGAAACTGGTAAGGATCTTCGGACGGTCAGGAGGAGTGTGCCATGGCCAGCAGGATCGCATCCCTGCAGTCGCCGCTGGCAGCCATCGAGGTGTCCGCGGCTGAGGGAACCTGGACGCTGACGGATCGGAGGTCGGGTGTACGGTGGGGAACGCGGCCCGGCCTCACGGCATGGGGCGCGGCAACCATCGCCACGCCAGGCGGGCCTCGCGCCTTGCCGCTGCAGCTCTCCGAGGCAACCGCGGCGGACGACGCCATTCACTGCGGCTTCCGCAGCCAAGACGGCATCCCCGTCTCCCTTCGGCTCTCATTCCGCCTGAGTGGCGATGCCTTGGACGTGTTCATCCGAGACGACGCGGGCGTTGTCGGCGAGGTGACCCTTCTTGACGACGGCCTCTGGTGTGCTGCCAGCGAGGATGGCGCCGCCATCGTTCCCGTGCGCCTGGGCCTGTTGGTGCCTGCCGGTGGGCAAAACGCATTCGAGCGCTCCTTCGGCACGTACGACTACGAGGGCTGTCACATGGCGATGCTGGGCCTGCTGAAATCCGGCTCCGCTCTGCTCGCCACTTGGGGTGACCCGTACATCTCGATCAGGCTTAGGCGTGAGGTGGCCCCGCAGCAAGACCCCATCCTCTCGGCCGCCATTTCGCTTCGGCGCACCGCCACCTCGTTCAGGCTACGGTGCCTCGGCAAGGGAGACGTGAGCTCGTTGGCGGAGGCGTACATCCCCGTGGCGCAGGAGCGTGGCTACCTGGTGACCTGGGACGAGAAGCTGAAAGAGCGCCCCCAGGCCGAACGACTCTTCGGCGCCTCAAACGTGAAGCTGTGGACCGCCCTCGCCAGGCGCGTGGGCGAAGACCTGCAGGTGAAATCCGTTGACGTGCACTGGACCTTCGACGAGGTGGCCCAGATAGCTGAGCATATCAAGCATGACCTCCAGCTGGACCGCGTGCTGTTTCACCTCGGCGGCTGGACCAAGATGGGCTACGATTGCCAGCACCCGGACATCATGCCCGCTGCGCCCGAGTGTGGGGGCAACGAGGGACTGGCGAACTGCTCGCGGCGGGTCAAGGCGCTGGGCTACCTCTTCTGCCTCCACGACAACTACCAGGATATGTACCGAGACGCCCCCTCCTGGCACGAGCGCTGGATAATGAAGGGCCCAGACGGCAGCCTGATGGCGGGCGGACTGTGGCTCGGCGGACGCGCGTACCTGACTTGCTCAAAAGAGGCGGTGAAGTTGGCGATGCGCCCCCAGAACCTGCCGGAGGTGAAGCGCGTGGCCGATCCGGACGTTTACTTCATAGACACCACCTACGCCGCCGGCCTGTACGAGTGCCACGACCCACGCCATCCCCTGGCGAAGCAGGACGACCTGCGCTGGAAGCAGGCCATATCGGAGTACGCGCGGGATCTGTTTGGCCTGTTCGGCTCTGAGTGCGGGCGAGAGTGGGCCATCCCCTGCAGCGACTTCTTCGAAGGCCTCACCGGCGTGTCCGGCACCTACTACCACGTCCTCAAGCCGGAGGAGCTGGATGCCGTGCCGGTGCCCATCTTCGAGATGGTGTTCCGAAACTGCATCGCCATGTACGGCAAGTACGGGTACAAACCAGAGGCCGCCGCGCCTTACGTCATCCACCACCTGGCCATTGGCCGGCCGCTACACTACCACAGCCTTGGCCAGCACCTTTACTGGAAAGACCAAGCTGGCGTGCCGGAGCTCCCACTGCCGGAGTCGGGTCCCGACCTCGCCTGCTTCACCAGGGCGCACAGCGGCTGGGCGGAGGGTATGCACATGTGGGATCGCTTCATGAAGAACACCCACGAGTGCCTTGGCCCGCTCAACCAGATCTCGTCGCGCACAAAGCTTGCCCGCTACGACTTCCTGACCGCGGATCGCACGGTTAGGCGAACCACCTTTGCGAACGACGTAACCGTGGTGGTAAACGGCAGTGACTGCCCGTTTGAGCTCGAGACGGCCGGATACGGGAAGGCCGTGTTGCCGCCCTTTGGCTTTGTGGTGGAATCACCGGAGTTCGTGGCGTTCCATGCCACCAGTTGGAACGGGGTGGAGTACGAGCGGCCGGTTCTGTTCACCCTTCGCGCGCTGGACGACGTGCGGCTAGCAGAATCCAGAGCCGTGCGGTGCTTCCACGGCTTCGGCGATGCCCGCCTGCGGTGGCGAGATGTCATTGTGGAGGTGCAGCGCGAAGAGGTGCTGTGGGTGGATGGGGCAGAGTGATATGAGCGCACGAATGAGCAGGAGAGCCATGATGAGCAACGCCGTTTTGTGGACGTCCTCCCTGGCGGTCTTGCAGGCGGCCCCGGCGTCGGCGGAGCCCGTGTACCCCGTCAAGGTGAGTCGGAACGGCCGCTACTTCGTGGACCAACGGGACAACCCCGTCTTCTGGCTGGGCACTACGCAGTGGCAGCTCTTTCGGGAGTACTCGCTGGAGGACGCCAAGACCATCCTCCGCAAGACCAAGGGAAAAGGGTTCGCGTTTGCCCAGGTGATGCTGATGGGCGTCGGCGACGGCACCCAGCCGAACATCCACGGCGAGGCGCCCTGGCTTAACCACAACCCCCTTACCCCCAACGAGGCGTACTTCCGAAACGTGGACGCGGTGGTTCAGGCCGCTCGCCAGCTCAACTTGGTCATCTCAATGACGGTGTACCACCAGCGGTACCGAGAGCACATAACGCTGGAGAACGCCCGCGCCTGGGCCAAGTGGGTCTCACACCGGTACCGGGATGTGCCCACCATCGTCTGGTCCATGACGCCCGAGGCGAAGCAGGAGTTCGTGCCCATCTTGCGGGAGCTGGCCGCGGGCCTCCGCGAGGGCGACGGGGGCCGCCACCTTATCACGTTCAAGCCAGACCCCGCCCCGTACTCATCCAGCTTCATCCACGGCGAGGAGTGGCTCGACTTCGATTCAATGCAGACGTGGGCGTCCGTTGAGCTGATCTACCCAATGGTGACGCACGACTACAACCTGAAGCCCCCGAAGCCGGTGCTGATGGCGGAGGGCGCCTACGAGCATGGCTCCGAGTACGGCTTCGACGTGACGCCGTTGTGGATCCGCCGTCAGGCCTACTATTCGTATCTGGCTGGTGGCCACCACACCTACGGCCACAACGATAGCTGGCGAGTGCTGCCCACGTGGAAGCAGGCGCTGGATGCCCCGGGTGCCACTCAGCTTGGCGTGCTGAAGCGGGTGTTCATGGCGCGGAAGGAGTGGTGGTATCTGGTGCCGGACCAAAGCTTGCTGACCTCCGGCGGCAACACGCAGGGAAAAGTGCTTAACCTTGCCGCTCGCCACAAGGACGGCCGGTGGGCCATGGCCTACTGCGCCGAGAAGGCCGATCTATCCGTCCGCTTGGATGGAATAGCTGGCGGAGGTGCGGCGACGGCGGCGTGGGTTGACCCGCGCGACGGCAGCACGATCTCCCTTGGCAGGCTGACGGCCAAGGGCGTTCAGCGCTTCTCCACCCCAGATGGGTGGGAGGATGCGCTGCTGGTTATCGACGCGGCGTAGGGCCTTCAGCCCTCGGGGTGGAGGCGCTTCAGCTTCGCGGCGGATGCTTCGCTCTGGTGGCGCTCACGCCTGCCTCCACGGTTGGCACGGTCTGCACAACGGGTGTCTGCTGCGGATGCTGGCCTGAGGCTGGGGCCATCTATTCTGCAACACCGCGCTTTGTGGTGCTGTGGGGCCCGAGTGCCGTCAAGCGAGCAATCTGGCGGTAAGAGCTCACAAACGGGAAGATGCCTGGCGGCGAACCCGCTGGCGCCAAGCAGGTGGCGGAGTTGCTGCCATGCCCTTCTCGGCGAGGGCTGGGTGCTTGGAGGTATCAGGTGACGCCTCGAGAGCGAGTGACAGCAGCCATCAACCGCCGCTGGCCGGACCGATGCCCCAAAGAGGCCGGCTTCACGCCCGCGCTGCTGGAGGCCTTCCAACGCGAAACCGGCAGCGGCGATCCCGCGGCCTACTTCGGCATGGAGCCACGCAGCGTGGGGTTCCGCGGCCCTGAGGAGGTGGCGGATTTCTCCTCCTACTACCGCGGCCTGCCAGAGGGAGCTCACGTCACCAGCGAGTACGGCACGGGCGCCGTACCCGGCACCTTCTACCACTTTGCGCGCTACGTGTTTCCGCTCCGCAACGCGGCCTCCGTTGCAGACGTGGAGCGATACCCCTGGCCAAACATCACGCCGGAGTACAGGCACGCGCACCTGGAGGCGGAGGTGGAGGCGCTGCACGCACAAGACCACTTCGTGGACGGGTTTGCCGGCCACGTCTTCGAGACCGCGTGGCAGCTGCTGGGGCTTGAGCGAACCCTCAGCGGTTTCATAGAGGAGCCAGACGTGGTGGAGGCGGTGCTAGAGCGCATCACGGAGGACGCCTGTTTCCGGGCGCGCAGGTTGGCTGAGGCGGGCGTTGATATGCTGCGCACCGGCGACGACGTTGGGATGCAAGACCGGCTTATGATGCGTCCCGAGCTGTGGCGGCGCTTCCTCAAGCCGCGCTTGGCCCGCGTCATCGCATCCGCGCGACGCGTGCGGCCGGATCTGCCGGTTTGGTACCACAGCGACGGCGACGTAACTGCCATCATATCAGATCTGATCGATGTTGGCGTGACCGTGCTCAACCCGGTGCAGCCGGAGTGCATGGACCTGCACATGCTGAGGAGGGAGTACGGTAGCCGGCTTGCCTTTTGGGGAACCATCGGCACGCAAACCGTGATGCCGTTTGGGACGCCGGAGGACGTGAGGCGGGCGGTGCGCGAGATGATCGACCTGTTCGCGCCGGGGCTGGTGCTGGCGCCGACGCACGTACTGGAACCGGACGTGCCATGGGCCAACGTACAGGCCTTCTTCCAGGCTGTTGAGGAGCAAGGCAGGTACGCTTGAGGCCAGCCGAGTGGTGCCCACTTGCTAAGGGGGACAATGCCGATGAAGGCTCCATACGCCTAGTCGGTTACCCTTGCGCTGCCGTGTACGGCCCTGTGCCGGACCGTTCGCCCAACGCCAGGAGTTCCTACCTGGTGGCGGGCTACAGGTCCTTCACCAGCACCGCATAATGGCGAACCACGCGGAAGCCGTTTCGTTCGTAGAAGCGCATCGCCGGAGCACGGAGGTTGGCAATCAGGTCCACCTGGGTATAGCCGCGCCCCCGGAGCTCCTCAAGGCACTTGTCCAGCAACGCCTTGCCCACCCCTTTGCCCTGCCACGCGGGAAGAACCGCCAGTTCCTCAATGGTGGCCCGGTAACGCGCAACCGTTGAACAGAACGCAATGCCGATGACGGTGCGCTTCGCCTCCGCGCAGAAGCAGAGGCTGGGCTCTCGCTGCAGGAAGACGCCCAGCAACTCCTCCGCATCCTGCAGGCTCCATGTTAGGTTGTACGGAGGGTCGGCAAACGCCTCCACGTACACCGCCGCGCAGCCAGACAGGTCCCCCGGGGCGACGGGGCGCACCGTGAAGTCGGGCGTGGGCTGTTGCGAATGCCGAAACAGCCGCCCGATGCCGGACTCAGCCACTTAAGCCTCCCGAGGAGAGCTGCCTCAGGAACTCGATGAGCGCGCTCATCTCTTGTGGCAGCCGCGCCTCGAACGTCATACGCTCTCCGGTGGACGGATGCGTGAACGAGAGCCGATACGCATGGAGCGCCTGCCCGCCCAGGTCGGCCAGCAGATCCTCCCAACGCCGTCTGTGCTCCGATTTGCGGAACACCTCCGCGGGCGCCTGCCGCGTGCCGCCGTAAACCGGATCGCCGACCACGGGCAGCCCAATGTGCGAGCAGTGCACCCGGATCTGGTGGGTGCGGCCTGTGCGCAGCTTGGCCTCCAGCAGCGCGCAGAAGCCCAGTCGCTCCTTCACCTCCAGCTCCGTAACGGCGTTCCTCGCCCGTTGCGACGACGGGCCAGATGTGACTACCGCCATCCGCTTGCGGTCCGTTGGATGGCGACCGATCGGCGCGTCTACAATCGCCTTCTCAAAGCGGGGCTGCCCCCACACCAAAGCCAAGTACAGACGCTCCGCACTTCTCTGCTGCACCTGCCCCGCCAGGGACCTGTGCGCAGCGTCCGTTTTGGCCACCACTATGAGCCCAGACGTGTCCTTATCCAGCCTGTGCACGATGCCGGGCCTGTCCTCGCCGCCTATGCGGGAGAGCTCGTCTGGGCAGTGGGCCAGCACGGCGTTCACAAGCGTGCCGGTTGCGGCGCCGGGTGCGGGGTGCACCACCATGCCGCGCGGCTTGTTGATCACGATGAGCGCATCGTCCTCGTACACCACCTCGATCGGGATCGGCTCCGGCTTCAGGGTGGCTGGCTCCGAGCGCGAAAGCCGAACGCGGACCTGCTCGCCGCCCCGCAGCCGCATGCTGGGCTTGGCGGGACGGTCATCCACCGTTACCTGCCCCTCCTCTACCAGCCGCTGGACCAGCGACCGAGACAGGTCCGGCATCTGCTCCGCGAGAAACCGGTCTAGCCGCATACCAACGGCCTCGGCGTTGGCGGCGCACAGCCTAACGTCCCAGTCGGCATCGGCATCATCTGGCTTCACGGGGCTGGCTCCGAGGCTGCAGCGGGTTGAGGCCCCCTGCGTGCCATCACCACGCCAAGCAGCACCGCCACCAGGAAGAGCGCGGCGCTTGCCACCTGGGCCTCCGTGAACCCACCGACCAGTACGCGCGCCGTAACGCCCTTGCGGAGGAACTCCGCCAGAAACCGATAGATGGAGTACAATGCCAGGTAGCTTGCGAAGGCAATCCCCGGCTTGGGACGGCGGCTGGCAATGCGCACGAGCACCGCGAATATGGCCAGGTTCGCCAGGGATGCGTACAGCTGAACGGGGTGGCTGGGCGGGGTAACGCCCGTCGGGCTCAGGGGGTCTCGGAAGGTGCACGCCCATGGCAGCTTGGTTGGTACGCCGTAGCAGCAGCCGTTTAGGAAGCAGCCAACGCGCGCAAAGGCGTACCCAAGCGCGGCTCCGGGAGAGGCAAGGTCGGTGAGCTCCCAAAACGACGCGCGACGACGCCAAGCGAACAGGCCAAGCGCCGCCAACGCTCCGATCAGGCCGCCGTGGAACGATAGCCCGCCCTGCCAGGTGCGCAAGGCGTCCATCCAGTTGGCATAGCTGGCCCTATCCAACAGGACGAAGACGGCGCGCGCTCCAACTATGCCGCCCACCAGCATCCAAAGCGCCATATCCACTGCGAAGTCGGCGGAAACGCCGCGCTGCTTGGCCTGCCTGGCGGTCCACAGCAAAGCCGCGGCAAACGCCACCACCAGCATGGTTCCGTACGAGTACAGGACTACGGGGCCAATATGAGTTATAACGGGGTACATGATGTAATGCTCGGTTGCGCCCGCGGTTGGGCAGGGCGAGTTAGGGTGGTGCGTTCTCGCTTGCTGGCTTTGCGATGATGGCCAGCGCCAGAAAGACGCCGCCCACGGTAATCCCCACATCCGCGAGGTTGAAGGTGGGCCACACGCCGCGGCCGTGGTACCGGATGTCTATGAAATCCACCACATAGCCAAGCCTTATGCGGTCTACCAGGTTGCCCATGGTGCCCGCCAGCCACAGCGCCAGCGTCACCCGCACTCGCCGGTCCGGTATGCGTCGGCGGAGCGCCCAGAGGAGAAGCAGCAACACCAGCGCGCCGCCCAGCACGAAGAGTGCGCGCAAATGGGGCAGCAAGCCAAACGCTCCACCGCTGTTGAACGCAAGCGACAGGTGCAGAAAGCCCGGCAGCACGGCCACGTCGCTGGGCGGCTGAGACAGGGTTCTCAGCGCCCACCATTTAGAGGCCTGGTCTGCGATCAGAACGCAGAGCGCCAACGCAGCCAGCCGCTTGCTCAAGCCCCCTCCGAGCTAGCCTGACAGCTGATGCAGAGACTGGCGTAAGGTATCGCCTCGAGGCGCGCCGGGGCGATTGGGTTGTTGCACTGGTCGCAGATGCCGTAGGTGCCCCGGTCTATCTTGAGCAGCGCTGCGTCGACCTGCTCGATCATGTCTTGCAGGGTCTGCTCCATGGTCATATCCTTCTCGCGCTCGAAGGTGTTGGTGCCCAGGTCGCCCACGTCGTTGTCGTACGCCGATAGCTCGCCGGTCTCGTCAAGCTGGCTCTCGGAGCTGCGGTCTTGAATTCGCTCCAGCTCGGCCGTCATACGAGCGCGCTCCTGCAACAGGCGCTCGCGTATCCGTTTCAGATCCAGCGTCTGCTGTGGCATGCTTCACCCTCCATTGCTGTTGCCCAACATCGTTGGCCGCTCACAACGAGCGCGCCGTAGTGCCGGATGACGCCCCGCCTGTTCTACCCAGCGGCCACCACCTCAACACAGCGATGGCAAAGCGAGGGGTGCTGAGGGTTGCTGCCAACCGACTCGAGCACAAGCCAACACCGTGCGCACTTCTCACCTGGCGCCGGCTCAACCTCGATTGTGGTGGGCTCCTCTCCCGGGCTTTGGGTTAGCTCCACCTGAGACACTATGAAGAGCGAGGCCAGTTCGTTCTTGTACGGCTCCATGCAGACATACAGAGATGCCGGCAGCGAGAGCTTCACTCGCGCTGCAAGCGGCTGGCTTATCCGCTTCTCGGTGCGGGCGTTTTCAAGCGCCTTGTTCACGGCGTCTCTCAATGCCAGTATTGGCTCCCACCGCTTGGCAAGCTCGGGGGACCTATATTCCGCCTTCGGTTCGGGAAACTCCGCCAGGTGCACGCTTTCAGGAAGCGTTGGGTCGATCTTGCGGAGGTGCTGCCACACCTCCTCGGTGGTGTGAACCAACACCGGCGCAGCGACCCTCGCAAGCACCCCAACGATCTCATACAGGGCCGTCTGCGCCGACCTGCGCTGCTTGGAACGCGCTGCAGATGTATACAGGCGATCCTTCAGCACATCCAAGTAGAACGCCGACATATCCACGGCGCAGAACTGGTTCAGCTGATAGAAGACCGGGTGGAACTCGTAAGCATCGTAGCCGCGGATAACCTCGGCAACAACGTCCTGCAGCCTGTTGAGCGCCCACCTGTCCACCTCCAGCATCTGATTGTACGGCACTGCATCCGTGGCCGGGTTGAAGTCGTACAGGTTGCCAAGCAAGAAGCGGAACGTGTTGCGAATTCGCCGGTACACGTCGGAGACGCGGGACAGGGTTTCGTCGCCGAGCCTCACGTCTTCGAAGTAGTTCACCGATGCGGCGGTAAGCCTCAGCACGTCCGCGCCATACCGCTCGGTGAGCCGGAGCGGATTCACCACGTTGCCACGGCTCTTGGACATCTTCCGCCCGGCCTCGTCAACGGTGAAGCCGTTGGTAACCACAGCGCGGTACGGCGGCTCTCCCTTGGTGCTCATTGCGACGATGAGCGAGTAGTTGAACCAGGCGCGGTGCTGGTCGTATCCCTCCAGATATAGGTCTGCGGGGAACCGAAGCTCTGGACGGTCCTCGAGCACGGCCCGGCAGGTGGAGCCAGAATCGAACCACACGTCCAGGATGTCGTCTTCTTTGCGGAAAGATGAGCCGCCGCACTCTGGGCACGTGTAGCCCGGCGGCAGCAGCTCCGATGCCTCTCTCTCGAACCACACGTCAGACGACTCGCGCTCCACCAACGCGCGTACGTGCTCGATCGTTTCGCGGCTGAGGATCTGTGCCTTGCAGCTGTTGCAGTAGAACACGGGGATGCCAACCCCCCACGCCCGCTGACGAGATAGGCACCAATCCGGGCGCGTCGCCATCAGGCTGCTTATGCGGTTGATGCTCTCCGGCGGGTACCACTTCACCTTCTGGATGGCTTCCAAGCACCGTTGGCGCAGGTTGTTGTGGTCCACGTTCATGAACCACTGGACGGTGGTGCGGAATATGAGAGGGCCGTGGCAGCGCCAGCAGTGTGGGTAGCTGTGCTGGATGGTGCCCTCCGCCATGAGCGCGCCAGCGTCTGCAAGCGCCGACGTTACCGCCTTATCTCCCTTCCGGATGCTCATTCCGGCAAACGGACCAGCCTCCTGGGTGAAGTGCCCGCTGGCGTCCACGGGGCAGAGGATCTCCAGGCCGTACTTCCTGCCGGTCTCGAAGTCCTCACGGCCATGGCCGGGCGCGGTGTGAACAACGCCGGTGCCGGTATCCAGCGTGACGTACTCCGCCAGGACAACGGGGCTATCGCGATCGAACAGCGGGTGGCCGAAGACGACGCCCTCCAGGTTGGCGCCCTTGACCCTCTTGACTACGGAAACCGGCTCGAGATCGGACGAAGGGGCTTCGCCGTTAGTGGGCTCCAGCTCCCAACCCACGGCAGACGCGATGGAGCGCGCCAGCTCCTCGGCAACGAGGTAGTAGCCATCGGGCCGCTTCAGAATGGCGTAGGTGTGGTCCGGGTGAACGGCCACGGCTATGTTGGCCGGAATGGTCCACGGCGTGGTGGTCCAGATGACGGTCCACTTGCTGCCATCCAGGCCCGCGAAGACGCCGTTGGGGTCTCTCCGGAGGGGGAAGCGCACGTAGATGGAGGGGGATGTGCTATCCTCGTACTCGATCTCCGCCTCCGCGAGGGCGGTTTGGCATTCCGGACACCAGTGGATGGGCCGCAGGCCGCGATATATGTAGCCGGCCTCCGCCATTTCGCCGAACACGCTGATGATGCGGGCCTCGAACGGCGTGGCCATGGTGAGGTACGGGTTCTCCCAATCGCCGCTTATGCCGAGGCGCATGAACTGCTCGCGCTGAACGTTGACGTAATGGGCGGCGTACTCGCGGCAGCGGCGCCTGAGCTCCAGCTTTGTGGGCGTCTTCTTAGCCTTGTGGAACTCCTTGGCCACGTTGTTCTCGATGGGCATGCCGTGGCAGTCCCACCCGGGAACGTACGGCGAACGGAAGCCGCGCATAGTGTGGTATCGCACCACGATGTCTTTGGGCACCTTGTTCTGCAGCGCGGTGCCGATATGGATATCCCCGTTGGAGTAAGGTGGACCGTCGTGCAGCACGAACAAGCCCCTTGGGGCGGGCTTCTCCAGAAGCCGCTTGTAAAGCCCCATGTCGGCCCACATGCTCTGAATCTGTGGCTCTCGCTGCGCGAGGTTGGCCTTCATGGGGAAGTCGGTCTTCGGCAGATTGAGCGTTTTGCTGTAGTCCACTGATCTCCGTCCTTGTACTCGTCGTGGGGGCACACGCCACCAGGGCAGCCAAGCGGTAGCAGCAGCCGCTGGCGCGTTCCAGGTTGTTCCCTCTGCGCCCGCTGGAGCAACGGGCACCCCAGCCCAACTCCTGGCGATGGGTGGTGCATATTAGGCGCGAAGATGGGCCGGGGGGTTGATGCTCGCCCGCCTCATTATACTCAAGGGCCAGAACGGCGGTCAAGAAACGGAGCCCGCCCCAACCACACAGGCAATGGCGCGGCCGCATGCTGGCTAGTGGTTAGTTGAGCCTGCCGATGGGTAAAACGTTAGCGGTAGCCTGCGGTTGGGTACCCCAACGGGTGCCGGCTTCGCTTTTCTGCCCGGTGCGCCGACCTCGCATCGGATGGGCGCGACACACTTGGAGACAACCCGAATGCTGATTAGCAAGGAACTGAACGCGGCGATCAACGAAGAGATAGGCCGCGAGTTCGAGGCCTCACACATCTACGTGGGGATGGCCGCCTACGCCGATGGCCTGGCCCTCAAAGGCCTTGCCGCCCTCCTCTTCAAACAGGCAGAGGAGGAGCGCGAGCACGCCATGAGGTTCGTTAAGTACCTACTGGACGTTGGCGCCGAAGTGCAGATACCCGCCATTCCCGCGCCCCCCTCAGCCTACGAGTCGGTTGAGGGCGCCATCAAGAAGGCCCTTGACTGGGAGATCGAGATCACCGGCCACATCAACGCGCTAATGGCTCAGGCCATCAAAGAGAACGACTACGCCGCGCAGGATATGCTGAGGTGGTTCGTCACCGAGCAGGTGGAGGAGGTGTCTACCATGACGGACCTGCTGAAGGTTGTTCAGCAGGCCGGAGAGCGCAACCTCATCATGGTGGAGGCGTATCTGGCGCACATGAAGTAGGCCAACAAGAGGACATCAACATGGCCGTGGCGGAGCCCAAATCCCTCCCGACAGCCGCCACGCTTCCGCATGCCATGAGCAGGGGCCAGGCCGGACGCTTCACGCCGTTCCGACCTGGCCCCGCCGTCAGCTGCCATGTGCCGAGTGTGGCTACTCCACCACCCGCATCGTGCCGGCTTGGCCCTCGTGCACCTCGCCGATGACCCGTGGGCCCTCAACCCCTCGCCACTTCATCGTGGCCATAAGCGCCTCCGCGCGTTCCCGCGGCACCGCAATCAGCAGCCCACCAGACGTCTGCGCATCGCACAGCACGATGTTGATGTGAGCTGGCGTATCACCCCAGTTGGTATAGGGCAGCACGTTGGCCTGGTTGGTGAAGGTGCCGCCGGGCGCCACCCCGCGATCGGCAAGCTCCAAAGCAGCGGGGATCACCGGCACCTGCCGCCAGCGTATGGTTGCCGCCAATCCGCTGGCAACCAGCATCTCTCGGAGGTGGCCCATAAGGCCGAAGCCGGTGATATCCGTGGCGGCGTTCACGCCCACCTCCACCATGGCCTCCGACGCGTCCCTGTTGAGGGTGGCCATCACGCGGGTGACCTCTTCTACCGCGGCGGAGTCCGCCAGCTCCTGCTTGAGCCCGGTGGTGATGATTCCGCTTCCCAACGGTTTGGTTAGCACAAGCAGATCACCGGGCTTGGCGCCAGCATTGGTCACGATCTTGTCCGGGTGCACCAGGCCGGACACCGCCATGCCGTACTTCGGCTCCACGTCTCTGAGGGAGTGCCCGCCGATGATCGGCACGCCCGCCTCCCTCGCTTTGTCGGAGCCGCCCCTGAGAATCTCCGCCGCCATCTCCGGGGGAAGCGTCTTCTCCGAGAAGGCCAGGATGTTCAGGATGGTGATGGGCCTGGCTCCCATGGCGTAGATGTCGCTTAGGGAGTTGGCGCCAACCACCGCGCCGTACCAATACGGATCATCCAGCACAGGCGGAAACACGTCCACCGTCTGGACGAGCGCAAGGTCCGGCGTCAAGCGGTACACGCCCGCGTCATCTGCCGTGGAGAACCCCACCAACACTTGGGGATCCTCTATCGTGTTGAGCGCGCCCAGGACCTGGGCCAACTCAGCGGAGCTGAGCTTGGACGCTCACCCGGCGCACTGCGCCAGGGCTGTTAGGCGTATCTTCTTGCCAGCGTTCATTGTCTATGTGACTCCCTGTACCAAGCCAGGGCGATCCCCAAACGGCTCACACGGACGGCTTGATGCCTCCGCATTTCAGCTCCGTCCAGCAGTCCAAACAGGTAATGCACTCAGCGGACCCCGCCTCGGTGCTGGGCTCGAGGTCCACCGGACACACCTTTTTGCAAGCGTTGCAAGCCCTGCATCGCTCTCGGTTTACCTTGAGCTGCAGCCAGCTGAACCGCCCGAACAGGGAGAACAAGGCGCCAAGCGGGCATATCGCTCGGCAGAAAGGGCGCTTCACCATCGCCGCAGACAACAACACCACGGCGAGCAGCCCCCACTTCACCCACATCATCGGCCCCACGGAGAAGGCGTCTACGGCCATGCGGAACTGCGCTGGAGATGCGTTCAGGAACGCCGCAACCGGCTTCAGGCCCATGCCGGCCTTGGCCAAGCCATCCGGAATGGCCGCCTCCAACGTGCCCACCGGGCACCAAGAGCAGAAGTAAAGCGGGTGCTCCTTTGCTTGGTAGTAGAGGGGCACCGCAAACACAAACACTGCCAGCACGGCGTACCTGGCGAACCTCAGTGCCTTGGGCAGGCTCAGCTTTGGGGCGCGCAGTTTGTAGATCCACTCCTGCATTAGGCCAAACGGGCATATCCACCCGCACGCGAAGCGGCCCGCCCCCGCGGCCACCAAGCCCACTATGCCGAGCGCCAGCAGGGGCACGGCAACCACGGTGGACATCTGCACCATCACGCCGATGGGGCAGGCGAACACCGACAGCGGGCACATGTAGCAGTTCATCGCCGGCACGCAAACCACGCGCAGCGACTGCAGAAAGAAGCTGTTCATGGCCAGCAGGGAGGCTATCTGCACGTTCCTCCGCCGGCCCAGCCATCTGACCATGGCACGCATGGTCACCCGCCTTTTACTCACGATAGGCAGATGCCGTTCACGATCTCGGCGATGGCGCCAACGTCCGTCACCTTCTTTCCGCTTACGTTGTGACGCCGCAGCGTGGCGCCCGCCACAATCATCGCAATGAAGATGACCGAGAGCAGTATCTTTGCAGCAATCCTCACCATGTCGTCACCCTCTCCAAAACGGCCCGCAGCCGAGACGCCGCCACCAGCGCGGCTCCCAACGCTCCGGCAAGCTGCGGGTGCGGCGATACTTCTACGGAATAGCCCAGGTTTCGCTCGAGGGCGCGTCTCAGGCCAACGTTGCGCCCACCGCCTCCGCTGAGCACCACTTTCCCCTCAATGCCAACTCTGGAGCCCATGTCCAGAATCCGCTTTGCGATGGCCTCGTGGATGCCAGCAACCACGTCCTCCAGGGCAGCGCCGCCTGCCAACAGGCTGATCACCTCCGACTCGGCGAACACGGTGCACATGCTGCTTACCGCCGCCGGGCGATCGGAAGCCAACGCCAGCCTGCCGAATCCATCCAGGTCCACCTCCAGCGCGCGGGCCATCACCTCGAGGAAGCGGCCGGTGCCAGCGGCGCACCTATCGTTCATGGCGAAGTCGCGCACGCGGCCGTCGGGATCCAGGGCAATCACCTTGCAGTCCTGCCCACCAACGTCTATCACCGTACGAGCACCGGGCACCAGATGGCGCACTGCAGTGGCATGGCACGTTATCTCCGTGGTGGTATGGCAAGCAAACGGAAGCTGTGCTCTGCCGTAGCCGGTGCCAACCACGCAGCCAACTTGGTGCTCCTCAACCCCGGCCTGCTCAAGCGCCTCACGGAATACCTCCAGGCCCCGTTCCCGCGGATGCCAACCTGTGGGCTTCAGTGCGCTCGCAAGCACTTGGTTCGCGTCGGAGTCGTACACCACCGCCTTGGCCGTCACCGACCCAACGTCCACTCCAACCGCCAATCCATCTCTATAAGCCATGTGCTGTTCCACTATTCGACGCGGACCGCCGGGGCTCCGTCACCGAATCTGTTTCGCCGGGCAGTTGGCCAGTACGCCCCCGCAGCGCGCACCCCCCGGATGAAGGCGTGCACGTTCTCACGCGGCGTGTGATAGGGCAGCTCGCAGCCGGTGGACGCCACGAACCCCTTGGGCGCGTTGGCCGCAGTGTAGATGCAGCGTACAACTGCCTCCTCCACCTCATCGGGGGTGCCGCCCGCCATCACCTCTGTGGGCGATACGTTCCCCACAACTCGCATCCGATCGCCCACCGCCGCGCACACGGCGCCAAGCTCCACCTGATCGATGCTTATCAGCTCTGCGCCGGTGGCCGGCAGCAGGTGGAGCACGCCCTCGGTCCGGCCGCAGATGTGAAGCATCACGTCCATGTCGTAGCGGTGCAGATGGGAGATCAGCTTCTGCTGGGCGGGCAGGGCGTGGCGCCCGTACATGACGGGGCTGATGACGCTGCAAGACGCGAGCGGATCCACAAGCACCGGCAGGCCGCCCTCGCAGATGACGGCATCGATGAACGGGATGGTGGCCTCCGTGGCCAGTGCGATCAGATCGGTTGCTCGCTGTGGGGCATCCACCAGGTCCTCCATGAACCCCTCCACGCCGCGGAGCAAAGCCGCCGTGCTGAACGGCGCCGCCACGAACACGCCCACCGGCACCAGGTGGGCAAGCCGGGAGAAGCAGTACTCCGTCGCCTCCAGGATCGCTGGCATGCTGCCGTCCCGCTGCGGATTTGGCACGCGCAGGCGCGATAGGTCGCCATCTCGGCCCACCGGAGGCCGTTGGAGCACCGGCAAGTGCCCATCTCTGTAGAGGAGCTCAGCGCCCATGGCCTCCGCCACCATGGCCACCACGGTGAACAAACACAGCAGGTCGTGGCCGTACTCCTCGTAAGCCGCCACGTGCGCCTTGCCCATTGCCGCCCCGTCTGTGCAGTAGGTGGTGACGTTGATGCCAGAAACGGCCGCGGCGTGGCTGGTGATCAGGGGCGCAGCGGGGACGCGGTCTGGCCTCTCGTCCATCAGGAGCAGGTTCATCCGCTCCCTTGCGTTCAGCAGATCTGGGGTGCTAGGCACGGTGAGCATCCCTCCTCGCCCGCAGCACCTCCAGGAACGCTTCGATGCGGGTTGCTATCTGCCCGGGTGGCACATCGGATGGGAATGGCACGTCTATGCAGAGCGTGGGAATGCCCAGCTCCTCCTTCGCGACTTGGGCGATGGTCCGCCCCTCCGCCACGCAGTGCGAGGCGCCCACCACGCCGGTGATGATGATCCCCTCCGCCCCGTACCTGCGCGCCTCCTCCACCACCCGCCGCGCCCTGTAGCTGCACGAGCCTATAAGCGAGGCGTTCAGGAAGCAGTCCGCCAGCGCCTCAATCGGCTCCATCTCCTCGCTGATTAGGCTAAGCGATTGGTTGATCATGTACTCCGTGCCGGCCACGCGCCCGCCCAGTTCCTCCAGCATGTTCAGCAGGCGCATATCCGCTGGCGGGCCAACCCAGGCGACCCTAACCGCGTCGCGATCCAGAACGCCCTCTCCGTTTGAGGCCCTGCGCTGCACCGTGGCGAGCACGTTGTCCAGCACTCTCCGGCACTCATCCGGGTCGGAGTAGCCGTGAAGCGTCGCGAACTCCACGTGCATGGCCTCGAGGGCAGGGAGCGGGCAGGGATCGGCGCCGTACGCCAGGTCTCGGATGGCGCGGACCGTGAGCCGCAGTCGGTTGGCTCCGACGATGGAGCTGCAGAGGTCGTGGGGCGAGATCGGGTGTCCGCAGATCTCCTCAAGCCGTTGGAGCACCCGCGCATACTCCTCGCAAAGGAATGGAAGGATGTGAATGGGGTATTGGGCGTCGCCGTGGGCGGTGCGGCGAAACGCGGCACGGCGGAACCAGGGCTGGGGCTCGCGGCGGAACGGTATCTCCAGCCAGTGGACCGCTTGCCCTGTAAGGCTTTCGGCAAGCTGCGCCACGGAGGCGAAGTCGTCGCAAGAGGCGCCCGTCGCAGCTACGCACAGGTCGGGCGTAGGGAAGTAGGCCCGCTTGTGGAAGGCCCCGAGCGTAGCGCGGGAGAAGCAGCACTCCTCGCCCATGCCCAGCGCGCCCGCGGCTTCGAACAGGACCTTGCTCTCCATGAAGAAGGGCGTCCACCAGAAGCAGTCTGGGTAGAAGGCCACGGCGTTTCCGGCGGCCTGCACGATGGGCGTGGTGCCACCCAGGTCACCCATACAAGCAATCAGCTTTCTGCCGATCTGACGCGCCCGAAACAGCCGTTCTCCCTCGCTCATCACGAAGCCCCACAGCCTTAGCGCCGCCAACGAGTTGTCGTAACGGAGCCGCTTTAGGTACCGAGAGCCGTAGGTTGCGTAGGTGGCCGGCGGAAACAGGTAGGTTGACCACTCGGCGTCCACATCGTGGTAGTAGCGGCATTGCTGGATGAGGCTGGTGGGCACGCCCGAGAAAAGGCGGTTGCGCTCGGCGTACCCCACCTGCGCTGGCGGTGGGTCCACGTAACCCGCCTCCTCGGCCCAGCTTAGGGGCAGACCGCTCATGCCAGCACCTCCAGAAACGCCTCGGTGCGCGTGGCCAGCTGGCCCCGGACGCTTTGGGAGTAGTCCACGTCTAGGTACAGCATCGGCAGGCGAAACGAGCGGCGCATGCGTTCCGCCTCCAGCGCCCACGCGTCGCAGAATCTCAGCGTGCGCAACACAAGCCCGTGGGGTTTCGCCGCGGCGATCTGGTTCTCGATGAACCGATACAACCTATCGTTGGGGCGGGAGAAGGCACAGGCTGGCTGATGCATATACGCGTCCGCCAAGGAATCAAGTGGACTGCCCGCTGCCTTCGGGGATATATGAAACCACCTTGCGCAGGTGCACAGCGCATCCGCCACTATGCGGGCGCGGCCGTCCGCCTCAAGCGTGTCTAGCAGCCAGGCGTCGCTGGCAAGGCACGGGCTTCCCATCAGCATTAGGCGCACGGTACGTCCGGCCGGCACCGCGGTAGGAGCCGCTTGGCAGAGCACGGCGACCAGCGCCTCCACCTCGGCTGAGAACGCATCTGGGTCCAGAACGAACGCATAGGCGGCTAGACGTGCCAGATCCGCTCCGGTGACCGGCAGATCCAGGCGCGCGCGCAGGGAATGAATGCGCCGGAGGGACGCTCTTGCCCGCTCCCACCGCGCCATGGAGGCTGCAAGTCGCTCGCTCGTGGCGCGCACACAGGTGAGTGCCTCCAGCTCATCCCTTAGCCATATCAGCTCTTGGAGGTAAGCCGCGCGGGAGGCTTTGCCATGCCACGTGCGCGGGCTCATGAATTGGAACAGCGGCACCCCGAACTCGGCCGGCCAGACCTGGGGTGCGCGGCGCATGGCGTCGCAAGTTGTGGGCGATACAAGGCACGTGGCCAGCGAGGCGACGGGATCGTGGCGGCGGCGCGCGCCGACGAGTGCGCAGCATAGGGGGCAAGCATCTGGGCGAAGGAGGGTTGCCCCTTGGGTTTGGGCGTCGCTGTCTGCGGCGAAGGGCAGGCGCACCGGCACGGCGCCGCACGCCTCCAAGAGCTCCACCGGGGCGTGGATGCACGTGTATGCGGCTATGACGGCGCCGTCACGCGCCGCGGAGGCAAGCTGCTCCAGCCGCTCTTGGAGGAGGATGGCGAGGCGGTTGAGCGTATCGGTCACAACGCCCGCGATGGGCCGGTTGTGCCCAGGCGAGCGGACCCGGGTCCCGTTGCTGGCGGGAGGGATGCGAGGTGCGTTGGGGTGGGCTGCGACCGCAACCCGAGGGTGCGGGGCGTTCATCCGCCGCCTCTGCAGCCAGCAATCGTTACGGCGGCAAGGGCGCTCAGCAGAATGAGGGTGGCCAACCTCACGCCAGCACGCCTCCACTCGCCACCAGGGCGTTGAGCGTTGCGGCGATCTCCTCCACCTCGCCGTTCAGCACCGTGCGTAGGTCGAAAAGCACCGCATCTTTGGAAACGCGCGGATATATGGCGAGGTCGCGCGTCCGCAACCACCGGGCCAGCGCATCCGCATCTACATCCTGAGGCCGAAGCGCCAACACGTACGTGGGCAGCTCCTCCCCCGGCAGCGAGCCTCCGCCTATCTCCGATGTGGCGGGCTCCACGGACGCCGCCAGCCGTTCGCGAGCCTGGGCGGAGAGCAAGCTCAGCAGCGCCCGCGCCTTGGCCTCGATCTCCACAGGGCTGCGCGTTAGGATGCGAAGGGGCGGTATTCGCTGCACCACCGTCTCTGGGTCCATGTACAGCCTGAGCGTTGCCTCGAGCATTGCGACGGTAACTTTGTCGCAACGGAGCACCCTTACCAGCGGGTTTCGCTTGAGCGCCTCGATAAGCTCGCACCTGCCGAGGATCACCCCGGCCTGGGGGCCGCCCAACAGCTTATCGCCGCTGAAGCAAACGAGGTCGGCACCGGCCCTCACGCTGGCCTGCACCATCGGCTCTTGCGGGAGGCCGTAGGCGCTCAGGTCCACCAAGGCGCCGCTGCCAAGGTCTTCCACCACCGGCAGGCCGTGTCTGTGGCCAAGGCGCACCAGGTCCTCCAGCCCAACCTGCTGCGCAAAGCCCACGATCTTGTAGTTGCTTTGGTGGACTTTGAGCAGCGCGGCCGTGTTCTCGGTGATCGCCTCTTGGTAATCGCGCAGGTGCGTTTTGTTGGTGGTGCCTACCTCGCGCAAGATGGCTCCGCTTCGGCGCACCACGTCGGGAAGGCGGAAAGAGCCGCCGATCTCAACCAGCTCGCCCCGGCTCACCACCACCTCCTTGCCCTCGGCAATGGTGTTGAGGATGAGCATGAGCGAGGCGGCGTTGTTGTTCACCACGGTGGCGCTTTCGGCTCCCGTGAGGTAGGTGAGGAGATGCGCCACGTGGGTATCGCGCGAGCCGCGCCTGCCGGTCTCGGGGTCAATGGCGAGGTTTGAGTGGCTGGAGATGACGTCGGCGGCGGCGGCAGCGGCCTCCGCACCCATCACGGCGCGGCCGAGGCCGGTGTGCAGCACCACGCCGGTGGCGTTGATCACCCGCCGGAGGGTTCGGCGCATCCGAGCCCGCGCGGCTGCCTCCGCGGCGCTGGCAAGCTCGTCCACGGATGGCGGCACGGTAAGCCGCCCTCCCAAAACGTCTCTGCGCAACCCATCCAGCGTGGCGCGCACGGAATCCACCACCACCTGGCGCGGCAGCGATTCCAGCGCATCCTCGATGAGGGGGTGCTGCAGCACCTCGTTCACGGAGGGGATGGCGGCAAGCGCCCTGCGGGTTCTCTCGTCGATGGCTGACACTTTGGCAGGCGTCCGCAATGCGTCAACGGCGGGGGACGCAAAGCCCATGATCTGCGTCCCCCAAGCAACACGAAAGCTACCGAACGCTATCTCGCTAACGGTTGGCGCCAGCCGCGCTGGTTGGGCCGCCCGCGGCCTTGATCTGCCGCAGGGTGGCCGCGAGGCCGGGGAACTCCTCGTTCCTGAAGCGCACCCGCCCGGTCTTGTCGATTACGAATATGGCTGGGAGCTGGGTTACGCCGCGGGTGGCCGCCACGGAGCACGTAGAGTCCAGCAGAACTGGAAACGGGAGCTTCTTGCTCTTGGCGTAGCTTATGACGGCTTTGGGATCTCGGTCCGAGGCAACCGCAATCACGGCCGCCCCCTTCGCCGCGATCTGCCTATAGGCGCCCGCCAGGTCTGCAATCGCCTTGGTGGAGGGGCCACACCAGCTCGCCCAAAACGCCAGCACTACAACCTTGCCCTTGAGCGATGAGAGCAACACCATATTGCCGCTCGTGCTTACAAGCGAGAAATCGGCGGCGGGTTCGCCGATGCGCAGGACCGGACCGGTCACTGCTGAGCTGCCGGTGCCTCAACCAGCGCAGGCGGGGCCGGCAATGTAAGCGGTTGCGCTGAGCGCGGCGAGGGCCATGCCCAACAGAGCCTTTCTTTTCATGGGGAGTACCTCCGCAGCCGTTCCGTCGTTCGGCTGTGCGGCAACGCTGGTGTTGCCGTGTACGGTGAAGACCGGGATAGCCTCCAGTTCCTCTCTGCCCAATCGGCAAGCCGGTGGGCCCACCATCCCATGCCGAGGAACCGAAAGCTCCAGCCCATTATAGGCGTGGCGGAGGAGGCCTGTCAACGAGATCAGAGGCGGTGGTGCCGTGGCGGAGCTTGCATGGGGGCATATCGGCTTCCTTCAGCTTTGGGCAAGGAGCGTGTGCACGTGCGTGGCGCGGGGTACGTCTACACACGGTGTGGGGCCTTGGTGATTGGCATCCGCGCGGCAGATGGCCCAGTTCGGCCGGTTGCCGTTGATGCTGCCCCCGCCATCGAGGTGATCTTTATGAGCAGCTTCGTGCCAAAGGGCAAGGCGTTGGCATGGCTGCCGGTCGTTGCGTTGTTGTTGATCGGCCCAGTGGCGGTTCCGATCGCCGCGGCCGCCCAGCTTCCCACGGAGCAGGCGTCTCAGGCCTACGCTCCGTTCACCGAGGAGGAGCTCGATGACCTCCTCGCCCCGGTAGCGCTGTACCCAGATCCGTTGCTAGCCCTTATTCTCCCCGCATCTACGTACATCGATGACCTCACGTCGGCCGACCACTGGCTCAGCAGGCACAAGCATCCCAGCGATGCCGATATCGATAAGCAGCCGTGGGACATCAGCGTTCGCGCCCTGGCCCACTACCCATCCGTGGTGCATTACCTCGCGACGAACCCGGATTGGACCACGGCGCTTGGCCAGGCGTACGTGCAGCAGAAGGACGACGTGATGGCCTCCATCCAAAGGCTTCGGCACCGGGCTATGGCCGCCGGCACGCTGAAGAGCAACCGCGAGCAGAAGGTGTACACCGAAGGCTCCGACATTCGCATCGTGCCTGCGCAGCCAACGGTGATCTACGTGCCGGAGTACAACCCCGCATTGGTCTACGTTGAGCCGGTTGCCGGCGTGGTAGTTCCCGAGGATTTCATCTTCTTCGGCGTGGGCTTCCCCATAGGCTCGTGGCTCTGCCTGGACATCGACTGGCATCACCACGACGTGTTCTACCACGGTTGGCACGGCGGCGGGTGGATAGCAGATGCCCGGCCACACATCAGGCTCGATAGGACGTACGTCAACGAGCGGTTTGCTTCCAGACCTTGGCCCATCGACAGAGATGTGTTGAGGAGGCCGGTGCACTTCAACGCGATTCATCCGTGGCTGCACGAGCGTGCGGTGCCCGGCGTTAGGAATCGGTTCACGGGCCCACGGGTGCGCACCGAGGTTCCGCGGGCGTCCAGCGGTCCACGCACGGGAGGTAGGCGGAGCAGGACGGTGCCGCTGCCACGCCCTTACACGGCCCCGCTGCCGCGGTTCGGCGCTCCAGGGCGGCTGGAGTCGCCAAGGGGGCGCGCGTTCCACGAGGGTGGGGCGTTTCGGGAGAGCAGAGGAATCGGGAGTCGCGGGCTCTTCGGCGGCGAGGCTAGGCGATTTGCAGAGCCTCGCGTCCCCCTGCCGCGGTTCAGCGCTCCAGAGATAGGTTCGCTCCGCGGGCCCGGGCGCGTTGAAAGCCCCGGCGCGTTGTTCGGCGCAAGGCCGTTCGCCGGCCCGCGAGCGTTTCGCGGCCCCGGAGCGTTCAGCGGGCCTAGGCCGCCCGCCGTTCCACGCGCTCCTGGTGGCGTGAGGAGCTTTGGCGGTGGTGCTTCCAGAGGGAGCGGTGGCATCGCAGGCGGCTTTCCAGGTCGCCGGTAGCCAGAGCATGGACGGCGGGCGCTACACAGCAAGGCCCGCCGCCCCTCACTCCTCGTTGAGCAGCGCCACGTACGGCAGGTTGCGATACCGCTGATGCCAGTCTAGCCCGTAGCCCACCACGAACTGGTCCGGCAGCTCAAAGCCGCGGTAGTGGATGGGGATCTCCACAATGCGCCTGTATGGGCGGTCGAGGAAAACGCAGATTCGCAGGCTGGCGGGCTCTCGGTTAAGCAGGTTGCGGTATATGTAGCCCAGTGTGAGGCCGGTATCGACGATGTCCTCCACGATGAGCACGTCGCGGCCGCGGATGCTTGTGTCCAGGTCTTTGGTGAAGCGGACCTCCCCGCCTCTGCTATCCGGGCCGTAGCTGGAGATGCCCAGAAAGTCCAATGCCACGGGCACGGTGAGCGCCCTGGCGAGGTCCGTAACGAAGAACACACCGCCCTTGAGGATGGTGATCAGCCACAGCTCTTTGCCTTCGTAATCCTTGGAGATGCGCCGGGCGAGCGAGCGGACCTTGGCGCGTATCTGCCTCTCCGTTATCAGGACCTCTCCGACCTCCCCTGCCATCTATCCTCCAAAGCCTACAGCCCTACGCGAGACAGGTGCTCGGGAACGCCCCGCACGCCTGCGCGCACCCTGAACAGCGCCCCCGCTCCGGCCCCTTCCGTCTCCTTGTTTTTCCCTCCGGCCGTGGTGACGTACATGTCTGCGTAGTCGTCCCCACCGAAGGTGACGCTCGACACCTTCTTGGCCGGAAAGGCGATGCGAGAGACCTCACGCCCGTCCGGCGCGTAGCGTACCAGGCATCCGCCATCCCATTTGGCGACCCACACGAACCCCTCGGCGTCCACGGTCATGCCGTCTGGCACGCCCTCGCCCTGGGGCGTTGTGACGAAGACGCGCTGGTTGCCTATCTCGCCCGTCTCCGGGTCGTAATCAAAAAGGTAGACGTGGAGCTTGGGGGAATCGATGTAGTACATGTGCCTGCCGTCCGGCGTGAAGCCCATGCCGTTGGAGCACTCGATGCCATCCAGCAGCTTGGTGATCGTGCCGTCGGTGTCCAGGCGATACAGGCGGCCCAGTCGGTCTTTGGTGGGCATGGTGCCGCAGAAGACGCGGCCCCTGCAGTCGGCGATGACGTCGTTGAAGCGGGTGGTAAGCTCGTCTGGGATGCTCTCGATGACGGTGGTGAGCTCGCCGTTGCGCCAGATTCGGACGGCGCCTCTGTCCATGAAAAGAAGCAGCGCTCCGTCCGCCTGTATGGTGAATCCGCCCACGTTCCCGCCGGAGTAGAACTGCTCGTGGTGGCCAGTGGCCGGATCGTAGCGAAACATCCGCCCGGTTGGGATATCGGTCCAGTACACGCGCTTCTCTGTGGGGTGCCACAGGGGCCCCTCGCCGCACACGCACTGGTAATCGGCAATAAGCTCTGGTTGCATCAACGTCCTCCCAAGCTGAGTTCGCTCATGAAGCCGGCATACCTTTCGCGGAGCGGCGGGCCTGGCGCTGGGCAGGCGCAGGGCTGCAACCTGCCCCTCGGGTTGTGGGCTGAAGGGGGTTGTCCTCACCCCTGGCCTGCGGGTTGCCCCCACCTCGGCTTCGCCCCCTTGTATGATGCTAGGGGCGGTTAGGCCAGGGAGTTCCCCTCACCCCGGCTTCGCCACCCCTCTCCCACTTGCGGGGAGAGGGGAGCTGGGAGGAGTGTGTGAGGTGTGG
>Ga0078972_1004478_pt1 | contig 38073 bp, 25 predicted proteins | sample YelNatPaOPGAMG01_FD_67568 | JGI IMG/M metagenome (GOLD analysis project Ga0078972, IMG submission 67568) | Hot spring thermophilic microbial communities from Obsidian Pool, Yellowstone National Park, USA - OP-RAMG-01 (SPADES assembly) (version 2) | ecosystem: Environmental > Aquatic > Thermal...
CTGAAGGAAGGTTGAATCCTACAGACCAGCTTGTCCAATTGGATGATGTGTTGTTGTCTATGTTTACATTGGCTGTAAAGCCCCCGGCCCATTGGCTGGAGATAGTCATTGTCACACCACAGCTGGATGTTGTAACAGGAGCAGCTGTTGTTGTAGCAGCAACTGTTGTTGTAGTAGGTGCTGAAGTTGTTGTAGGAGCAGCCGTTGTGGTAGGAGCAGATGTTGTGGTAGTAGTACCAGAGTTACCAGAGTTACTTGGTGTCGTTGTTGTTGTAGTAGTACCTGAAGATGTAACAGATGGCAAAGTAGCATCTTTCGGCCATCGACTATACGGGGCTCCCGTAGTCGGGAAAGCGACCGGATTGAGGGATGATGGAGGCGTTAAGTCGGTTGTCCACAAGCCACAAGAAACACCGTCAAGCGTATATGCGGTAGGGGCAACCAAAGTTCCTTTTACCTCAATACCAAATTCTTGACTTCCTCCGGGTGGAATGACACTTACGTTATCACCATCCAGTATCGCAGACATGTCAGCACCGCTTTGCGTAATGGTCGCATCTGATGCACCCAATGCAGCTTGTGAACCTGCCCAAGTCCATTTTAGCGGTGAACTTTCAATTGTGGAATCGCTTTGATTCGTAACTGTAACCGTCGCATAATAGTATGACCCTGCTTTGTCTGACCATTTATCAGCTACTTCGAAAGATACCAAGCAAGCACCTGTTCCGGGAACACTCCCAACCAACGTCGGCGTAGTTGAAGTACCGCTATTGGTTGATGTACCTGAATTTGTGCTTGTGCCGCTGCTTGTCGCAACACCACTATTGACAGATGTACCAGATGAAGATGTTGCAGCACATCCTAAATCTTCATTGACCGGTGGAGTTTCTCCGTATGCAAGCTGATTGTTGATATATACGGGAACATAAGGGTCAGGTTGGGTTGTATATGTTCCGGCAGCCACTCCTTGGTAACTCCAAGAGGCAGCCGGACTCCAGTAATAACTGTAGTTGGATGCTTGCGAAGTTACAATTCCAAATTCAAGGGCACGCTGTCCGACTACCTGTGCACTATTCCAATTGAGATCGACATAGTAAACACAGCTGTTTGGGCCACCCCATTGAACTGGCTTGCTAATTTGCACAGGTTGATTGTAAGAAGTGGCCGAAGCGTCATAGTAAATTGGTGTTGTAACATCACTAATATTTTCGCCATGAGCATAGATGGAACTTATGTCAAAATAATATCTGGCGCTCATCTGTGTTTGATAATGTGGCGGATCAATTGCGTAATTATTTATATTCACAGTTACTTGACTGCTCTGATCAGTTTCTTGATTATCAGATGCGGTGGCAAAGTATGGAATATACGCAGGTTCCGGTGGTGGTACAAAATTGGTCATTGTTTGACTTTGCCCATAGTAATACCATAATCCTGCCAATGCACCGACGAGAGATGAGTTGTAATCGTCTGTTACTTCATTATCAACAAAATTTGTCGTAACGTCTTGGAACGCATCATCTGCTTCAGGACCGCCACCCAAAGCTCCCCAGAGAATATGAGGGTCATTTAAAGGATTTGATTGACTGTTAGAAAAAGAGCTTTGAGCCCCTCCTTCATGGGGATACGCATCGGCTATAGCCGTTCCGCCTACGATCTTACCTACGTATGGGGTAGTTGAACTGAAGCCTACTATATATGATTGGTCAAGAGGATTATCTCCCATTAGATAATTCATCTGACCCATTGCCCAGTTTGTAAACTGCACACTTTGCGAATCATTCGGGAAATTCTTTCTATACACCAGAGCTTCCAATTGAGCAGCCGTATTATAACGTGCTGAACCCCAACCGTTGATCAGAGCAAATCCTCCGGGTGTCCATGCCAAGTAATTAGTATCTCCGGAATTTGCATGAGGCACGTGAGACCAGTATTGCACTTGCCATACGTTTATATAATGGATAGTTTGCTTTACGGTAGCTGGAATATTGGGGTCAGCTTGAGCTATGGGATCCAGCAGAGAAAATACCCCGCCCCAATGGGCATCCCATGACATCACCCATGAGTTTTGCCATGTATTGGTGGTCGATGCTATTATATTGCTCATCCACCCCGTATAGTCACCTGAGGAATTTGTTGAAACGATGTCTTGTATATAACTTTCAGTCCCTGTAGCCAGATAAAGCCAAACAGCGGCCCAAGCTAATTCAGAGTAATAGCCGCTTGATGGGTAAAATCCTCCTGAATAACCGATACCGCGATAATCTTCAGCAAATACGTATAATGCCTCTGCCGTTTTTAGACATTGTGCAGAGTAAGAAGGATCGGATGTTTTTGTCAAGATGGACATGACCGTCAACGCAGCTGCGGCGCCTGCTGCTTGATCACTGGCAGGTGTTGACGAAGTAGCACAATAAGCCGGCCTTGGGTATGTGGTTGGACTTTCTATTTCACCAGGACCCCAGAAATTGTGGTCAACAGAACCGGTTCCTACCTGGTAACAAAATGCTATAACGGCACCGGAGGAATTCATAAAAGTAGATCTCAAGAAATAATCTGTATCCCACTTCAAAACACTCATAGCATGTGACCATGTATTTGTAGCTTGAAATGCCTGCGGAAATTCATACATGCTCCAGCCTATGACCGAGGCTGCATAGGTTTGCGGAAGACCAAACTTAACGGTATCTCCGGCATCGTTATATCCGCCTGATAGATTGAGACATCCTGTATTATTGGGATCCAATATGGATTTGTACTGAGTAATGAATGCAGCCGATAGATTCGTACCTACATTATTCACCATCGGTTGCAAAGGAACACAGCTGTCACTGGGAGCCGTATCGCCCCTCCATTCCAAAGGTTCCAGACCATTTGTCCTGATAGGTCCATTCGCTTGGGCGTTATAGAAATACAAAGATTCTTGCAAAGCTAATGGCAAATTATATTGCGGAGTGTCAGGTAGAGTAGACATTGCACTTGCTATACCCGAGCTTCCCGTCGTTGTGCCGGAATTGGTCGTTGTACCGGAATTGGTTGTCGCCGCATTGGCGACTGAAGCGCCGCCTAAGGCACTTAGAAGAATTACTACGGCGAATATAGCCGTAGCCATGTTGAAAAACGCCTTATTTCTATATTTTAGATTCAGCGTGACCAACGGTCGATCGATCTCCGTATAATGACCTTTTCGACGTACCACCGAATTGTTTCGACGATTATTAAAAGATTTATGCATGATACACTCCCCCCACAGGCAATAAGTAACTGTATTGATCTGTGCATGCCTGGCATCGATAGCCACGCACACATTGGATCAATTTACTATCATATGCTTTATTAGGATATCTGTCAAATTTTTTATCAATACTTTTTTACTAGACCGATATAGTAATTTTAAGTGAACATATAATCTTTTTTAGTGAAAAAGATATTACTTATACGGCTCATCTAACTACTTTCAGTAAATATATGTCTACTTCTATAGCTCTGACTGCCTTGGGGGAAATTTTTATTTACTTTCCGCACAGCAAATACCTGGAACAATCATCATTGAATTCAGTTGCGGCCAACTGATATTACCCAAGACATAATCTGTATCATCGTTTTTTATTTTATGCACTCACCGAAGAAATAAAGCTATGATCGCTCAAACTCTTGTAATATTAACTCGTCCATAAGATATCCTAGGTACATATGTATCAATCCGGAAACGATATCTTCTTTGTAGATCATAGGGTGAGTCAATTATTTGCCAATGTGAGCGAAGCCTTGGCTGCCGCCACAGACTCACTTTTAAGCGGAGAGATCACAACTGCCCAAAAAGTAATCGACTGCGATGGCGATATAGATCTCTTGGCATCTGCTGTCCAAACCGATATATGGGATTATCTGTCAAAGTCAGATATTGACATTAAAGAATTAAAACACTTGGTCGGGATGCTGCTTATTCTACCGGAGCTGGAACGTAGCGCAGATCTGGCAGAACATATAGCCCAGAGAGCACTTGTTAGTCTTGGCTCAGAAATGACTCCGGTATGCCGCGGGGTGGTACAACGTATGTCTGAGGTAGCGCTGGAAATGTGGAGAAAGGCCGCTACTGTATACACACAACAAGAAATCCTAAGCAGAGACTTAGATGAGGACGACGAAGAGCTGGATATCCTATATGACAGGCTGACAAAAGAAATAGCACAAAGTCAAATGTCCAATCAAACATCTGCTCAAGTGGCTCTGATTGCCCGTTTTTATGAAAGACTTGGAGACCATGCTGTCAACCTGGCCAGGCGAATAGAAAGTCTTGCCACTGGAAAACTCAAAAAAGATGACAGTTGAGTTTATTTAGATATTGCCGCTATATCTACAGGAGGCAACCTAAAATCATATTGGTAAATACCGCTTCTCTGAGCTCGCCTCACATTTTATAGAAATAAATTTCTGTCCGACATCCTCAACATCTTGGAAGACACCGACGTTGTGTCATGTCGCGCCAATTAGTTCTAAGCCATCTCGTAAAAACATCACAGCAAACAAGAAATTCTCTCATTATAAATTATGACGCCAGTACCGTATCATCATCTTCATCGGCCACCTCTCCGAAAAGAAAGATAGACTTGATAATGGCAGCACAACCGATAATTGACCCAATCACAACAAGCCACAGCCCGATACCGACGCTCACATGTGCCAATGAAGATACGTGCGTTAATTTTGAGATATGCACAATATCATAAAGCGATGTCCCCAGCGAAGTGAGTGCTCCTAGCATCGCCAATAAAACGTAATACCATAGGTGCTTTTGCATAAGTAGCAGAGATAAAAACAAGAGAATAAAACCACAGACGATTGTAATCCTACCGTCGCCAGACATTCCGCCAACGTTTAGTGAGGCAAAAAAGACAGAGACACTTACCCATGGCAACAACGATCCAAGAATAATGATACCGCCTGAAACTGCTGCTACTATAGTGCTTGCTTTACCGGACATCTTATCTCCAATCTTGATGTATAACCGCTATACATAAATCTCCAGTATAAAAATTGGTTGTATCATCAAGCTCTGGTTTGAATTTCGCGTTTAGATTTACCGGACACGAACTACATGCATAATCTTCCTCTAAGCAGAAAAAGACAATACCAACTGATAATAAGCCATTGATGCCTTCAAAAAAGCGATCGCTGCGAGAAATTTGCCGAGCAATCCAATAGTTGCCGGCTTGGCTAAAACTCTAAATATTACAGCTCAATACGATAAAGGATCGATATCAAAAATTGAAAAAGTATAAAAGAATATTGATCAATAGCTAAAATATGATAAGCAACACGAAATGTAAAAATCCTAATAATAGCTGATCATTGCGGCTGTCTGAATTATTAGTTGGCAAATAAAAGCCGTATTGACACCTGTAAAAAAACTTCATAGTAGGTATGAATAGTTTTTACTTGAGATGTGCATATGGTGCATTTATACTAATTCTTCTTTAAAGAGAATGTCAAAATATCAACAGATAACTTACGAAAAAAGTATCCAATATTATTGTCTTTTCCAAGGACTCAACATCATATATTTATTAGATATATGCATAAATACTGATGCTATTACAAATATTTCCAGACATTCATCTCTTTATCCAGAATTATCTCATATAAAGTAATCATTAGATACAATATTTATAGATAGATATATTTGCTCTGATATCTACATAGTAAAATCTCTCCGCTGCTTAATTTCGAAATCAAAAGTTGCTCGACGAAAAATAAGCTATTTGTTTACATAATAAATATTGGTAAAAACCATAACATAATCATCAAAATATTATTTCCCACAAGAAACCCAGCAAACACACTGTGTAGGCGCTCTGTGGGAACAAAATTTTCAATTACTTCAATAATAGAAAATACATAAACCATAGCTTCCAGAAAAAATAGGTATCTGACTACGCTAAAACAGATTTTTCAAGCAATAAAATATTCTAAGAGTCGTTAGTAAAACTAAATTAAAATAGGGGTATATGACCTACTCAGTAAACAAAAATTTGCTAATGTCGCCAAAGGTATCTACGGTTTTAGAGTAACATATACGACAGAGACAACTGTTGTTATAGATTTAGTTGAGGTATCTTGTGGAAAGTACAGTAGTAGCTGAAAATAATATTTCTCAACAGAGAAAATCCGGCAGGGCAAAACGCGCGATATCAGAAGAGCCTGCGGCGCCACGCCTCAACGCCTTGCAACAGTTTGTAACTGCCCTTATGATAGTAGGACCCTTGGTCGGCTTGATTGCGGCAATAGTTATGCTGTTCGGACACGGAGTCACCCTTTTGGACTTGTTGCTGGGATTGGTATTTTATGCCATTACAGGACATGGGATAACAGCCGGATACCATAGGATGGTCACCCATAGATCATTTCAGGCCAAACGAGCTGTAAAAATTATTTTAGCGGTTAGCGGTTCAATGGCATTTGAAGGAGCGGTGGCCACATGGGCAGCACAGCATCGCAGACACCATGCCTATACAGACGTGCCGGGGGATCCTCACTCTCCCTATTTGAACGGTGAGTCCTTCAAAGAGAGAATCATAGGAGGCTTTCACGCTCATGTCGGATGGTTGTTTAAGCCACAATCTGTAGATGTCGAAAAATGGGCACCCGATATTGCCAAAGACAAAGACCTCATGTTTATCTCCAAGATGTTCCCACTTCTTACAATCGTATCTTTTGCTGCTCCGGCCTTACTTGGATATCTTTTTACCTTTACAGCGGCAGGAGCTATCGGAGGTTTTGTGTGGGGAGGTTTGGTACGTATATGTCTGCTTCAGCACTCAACATTTGCCGTGAATTCAGCCTGTCATATTTGGGGTAAAAAACCTTTTATCACCCGCGAAGGCGATGAAGGCAGGAATTTTGCACCGTTGGCCATTATGTCAATGGGAGAGAATTGGCACAACTGGCACCATTCAGTTCCGCGCTCAGCCAGACACGGCGTAAAAAAGCACCAATTGGACTCAACCGCAAGACTAATTTGGATTTTGGAAAAATTACGTCTTGTCAAAAATGTGAACTGGCCCACCAAAGAGCAGATCAATGCCAGGACGAGAATTAACGCACAGCTTGATTGACAAGAATCAGAATTTGACCCACTAAGGTATTACAGCTTTATCCCACACTACGACAAGTCTTGATCAGATAAGTTTCTTGGACCAAGAGGACCGTTGTCGCTATATAGCTGGTTTTCAACTTTGGATTTGTCCGCTCTATCTTGCGTAATCAAGCATGGCTCAAAACGTTATTCAAACCGAGATTGAAGGCAAGCCTGATTTAGTAACGTAAAACCAATCCCACATACCGTCTGCTTCGTGTCCGATAACCGTGCAAGAGATACGATACTTGCCCAATTTATTGGGAGTGAAACTGTAGTTGGCGACAGCCCCATAAGGCAATCCCGTAAGCGGATGCGGGCTTGTTGCACCAAATACTATCTTGCCTCCGGTGGGTGTAATGGGACCGGCTTGCACGATTGCACAGGTATGGGTAAACACCGAAGAATTATTTTTACAGCTAACATAGACTTTCCATCCCAACGGTATTTTGATGGATAATTGACCGACGGAGTAACCGTCAAAATTGAATCCCCCATAGCCGGAATCGGCTCCTGCCACTAAAGTTATGTAAGCGGTTTTCGCTGATGCATCGTATTTCATGATTTGATCCGGCCGATATGGCTTCGCTGATGAACTCTGCAAGGCAGTACAACCAGTTAGTGTCAGTGCCACCATAACTAAGCATATCCACGATCTGATTCTTACCAACAATATTCCAGCCACTCCCTATTTTGTAAAAACGTGCATGTATTTCTTGCTTGTCACAAAAATAATACGATGATCGTCTTTATGACATTCGGGCAAAATACCTTCTAAAAACAGAGTATCACGACGATGGAATTGCCCGGAGACAGTAGGGAAAACTTTGTATCTCAGAGATTGCTGTTGGCCCCTACAAGCGTGTCACCTAGCCAAAATATACATAAAGCAGATATCTGTAAATTAGCAAAAAATACTGCTTCGGCCTGATAGCTCTTCTGAACTCATATCAAGACGGTTACTTACCTATATCTATTTATTAATAGGTAAGTACATAGTCGAATCCGAATCTCAGATGCGATACTGAATCAAATTTGTAATACAAACTCTATTTTGATTTAGAAATGACTGAGAACCACCACAAATATCTTTTTGAGTTCATGGGACTTTCGGAAAAATTCCCTGGGATTTTCAAAAATGGATCTTATCGGTATCACTCTTTATCGATATCTTTCACTCTTGAAACCATTTCCTCCTTATCTTCTTGAGAAGAATAAAAATTATAGGGAAATGGTGGTGCTTCACCATAGCTCAAGTCAATGAACAGAAAGCAATAAAAAAAATTCCAGGCTGTACAACCAAAGCAAAACATGTATAATACGTTATACATATATCCGGACTATTTGGAGATCGGCCATGACATATCAACTCGGCTATGACGAGAAAGAAAAAGAACTGCTACGCAGAGAACAGAGCCTATCCCAAGGTAAAAAATTTTCTGTGCAGGAACAGCATCTGAACGCTGAACAAAACACAGGCTCATCCGCACTACTTACCAAAAGCCTGCAGTCGACGATCAAAACAAAAAATTCTCAAATCGGTAAATCACATATTACATCCCTGCAAAGGCTGGCCGGCAACAAGGCAGCAAAATCATTTGTCATACAAAGAAACCCTCCAGGAACGGACATAGACTACCTAAAAAAGCATCAGGAATCTGCGGAAAATGCAGATACTGCCACCAATATTGTCAGCGATGTCAACTCCATTTTAACACCTTTTACGTCCATTGGGGGAATTGCATCTGCTACCGGTAGCGCCACTACTCAAGGAGGAGGACAAACCGGTACCTCCAGCATTGGGACCCTGATGTCCGGAGGGGCCTTAGTCACGGATTCGATAGGGCTTCACCATAGGTTGCAAAACTGGCGCAAAGCCAAAGCAACCGGTAAGAAAGACGTAGAACACGTTGCAAAAAGACAGGTTAAAATTTCAGGCGCCAATGTGGCATCAGATGCGGGCAATTTCTCTACGGGAGTCGTCAATACGGCAGCCGGCGGACTTGCCATCTCCTCTGCCCTGAACACCGCAAATACGACACTTGCTGCGACATCGGGAGTCACCGGGGTCGTAGGGGCAGCTATAACGCTTCCGTTGCAGCTTGCTATGATGATCAGACAAATTATCAGATCAGAAAAACAGCGGAAACGCATGATGCGGATCAAAGGTGTCAAAGGTCTGAAATCTACCACACCGCAAGCAGCTCTCAAAGCAAAACAGGACTCTTTTGATACGGCAGAAAAATCTTTGAAAGATCTGCAAGACAGGTTGGGCACGGCCAACGTTGATCACAATAAAAGCAAAACAGCCCTCGAAGATCTCAGAAAGAATATTTTGCCGGATAGCCCGACTATGTCGGCAGATGAGAAAAAACTCAACGAGCAGCATAAAGCAGAGTTGGCAATGCAAGAAAAAGCCTTGGAAGAAAATGACAAAGATTTAAAGAAACTTGGAGACGATATAGCTGAAGAGCAGAAAAAGGTAGACATCGCTAAAAACGAATTGGATGCCCAAAAGCAGCTTACAGCTACCTTGGAAGACAGTATCAAAGACTCCGGTTACTTAGATCCTCAAGGTAAACAAGTTACAGCTATGCCCAGCATTCAAGAAATACGGGACTATGCACTCAAAAAGAACGCCGTTGGATATTCCAGAAGGGCAATAGGGGCCACGGCTGCCGGGATAGGTGTAGTGGCCGGTGGAATCGGAATAGCCGCCGCCGTTGAGAGTTTCAAGGGCAACACCGATATGGCCACAGACCTTGGTATCGGTGCGGCGGCCGTAGGAGGGCTGGCGGCTGCCATAGGCATCGGGGTTGGTATCTGGAAATTGGTCAGCTGGGCCAAGAAACGACGCGAGCAATCCAAAAAAATGAAAGCCGGCGGGACAGCAACCAAAGGTACTTACAACCCGGTATCGGGAAATGTCGACCAGGCTAACAAGAGAAAGTACATGGCAACTGCCCTGTACGGATATCTCCTGCATGGCGATTCCGTACAAAAGCATGAGGCTGAACAACTGATAACTGCTCTTGATCCGAAATTGCATGAGCAAATTAAGCATCATGATCACAACACGGATCCATTTGTCAAAGATCAAATAATAGGACACCTGATGGACAAAATGGCATCGGGCGGATAATTAAGTGACGAAAAGCTCAGAAGTTCTCCTGGAAGCGTCCATCGAGGTATTGAAGTCTCTGGGATGGGATCCGGCGGGAAGCGTCATCGAAAATATATTGGTCGGCAATTACACAAGTGAATACGGGTCGTGGCAGTTTTACACGGAAATATTTTCCGATGAGGCCCTCATTGTAGTCAGGTCGATACTGGGCGAGACTACCCCGGATAAATACAAAACAGAAATGGTGGAATTAATTGCCCGCTGCAACGACGGTCTTCCCCGAGCCAATTTGGAATTTGATCTTGACTCGGGACTGATAAGCTGTAAAAGCTATCTTGACCTGGAAGGAGTAGACTTGGAAGCCATGGATAAACAGGGCTTTCTGCAACCTCTTATCGGGAGGCTACTTAGTGCCAACTTTGCCACCTTGGATATTTTTATCGACGCAATCAAAAAAGTAAGCACAGGAGAACTGTCAGCGGCAGAAGCCGACAGAATTTCTTTGGAAGACTAAAAATATCATAGCTGCCTACAATTTGTCCCTGCCATAGCTTTCAAGAGATAATGACAAAGGTTTTTAGATGCAGCGATGAAGACCCCTCCTAAGATCTCATAGCTCTATCGAGGGAATTCAACCCCTGTAAGTTTGGCGCAGATCTCGAGAAGCCTGTCTTGCAAAGAAGTATCGTATGCGGCGGGATTGGCCGTCAATTCTTGCTTCCACTTAAAATACTTACCCGTTACCAAAGACGACGGGTCTTTGCCATCTGTCAGCCATACCTGTGTCTCGGCTCCCCTGTCAAGGTTGTCGGTGGCATTTGTCCCGCCCAATTTTGTTCTGATCCACCCGGGATCAACCGCATTCGACAGGACACCGTTCCATAATCTGGCAACTGCAAAAGCAATCATTACATCGTAAAGTTTGGAATCAGAATATGCTTGCATAGAATGAAAATTCCTTTTTTCATACATGACGTCATCCAAATCGGCTCTTCCGTCAGCCTCAAGTCCGGAGGAGAGGTAAATCATTTTCTCGGCTTTGCCCATCAAGGAGGTCAATAAATACGGAGCAATAACATTTATCTGGAAAATCTGCTCGAAGCCGTCTTTCGTCACCACTCTGTTATCGGCTCCGCCTCCAATACCGGCATTATGGATAATCACATCGTAGGGACCGAGCTTGTCAGCTGCCGAAGCAAGCTCGCTGGTATCGCTTAGGGATGACAGATCACCTGTAACAATAGGTGTATCCATACCAAGAAGAGCTTTGGTCTCCTCTGCCCTGGCAGCATTACGGGCATGAAATACTACTTCATGTCCATTTGAGATTAATATTTGGCCTGTTTTCAGACCTATACCATCACTTGACCCCGTTATAAAAACTTTCCCCATCATTATCTCCTTTTTCTTTTGCATATTATCAAAAAACTGAACTTAGTCGATAACATATCTATCTGTTATACATCCATATAAAAATAGATTTCTAAGATATATCATTTTGTCGGTATGACAATTTTATAAAATTTTATAAAATTACCAAAAAGGCTCCAGTGAAAATTTACCAAAGTAAATTTTCTATTTTGCTGAGAATATCCACTACTTCCAGGCCAAATCGTACATCAAGGTCATGTATCGGATGAGACATTTTAGCAGCGGAATTCAACGCAGCAACGGCCCTTGTAAACGAGACGGCAGGATCTTCCGAGCCTCTTTGCATTTTCACAATTCCGCTCTCGCCGTAAAAGCCAAGTTCGATGCAATTGGCAGCTTCCGGAGCTGTCAAGGACATTGTCAACGTAGAAGTGGCTTTGTCTTCATGCTCTAAAATGATCTGGACCAGATCTCGCTCCCCTCTTCCGGCTGATATGCGATTGACTTTCCCAAGTGTCGGGAGCAAAAGCGAAAGAGCATGCGGCCCAAGGTCCCACAGGGCTCCTTTCTCTTTACGCCAAAGAGAATTCTTATACGGACTGTCTCCGGAAAAAGCTGACCCCAGCCACCTGAGCCAAGCTCCGCTCCAGTTATTTTTTACAATCTCTTCAAAAAAAGTTTTCTCGGGATCTGCAAAACGGAAAATAAAGAATACGACTGAGGCCACTTTGGCATCCGCCACCTGTTTTGCCAGGGTCTCAGCCGCGAGCGGTGAAATGGCAATAGGCTTTTCCAATAAAAGGTGTTTGCCTTGTTTGGCAGCTTCCAAGGCCAACTCGGCCTGGACAAAAGGAGGTACACAAAAACTTACAGCCTCCACTTCACCGAGCATATCTTCATAATTATCAAAAGCCCTGACTCCGACATGATCGGCCAATGCTTTCACCCTGGATTTATCCCTGCCAAAAATTCCAATAAACTCCGTGTCATTAGCCATGCTAAGACCTCTGCTATGACACATCTCGGCCCAAGGGCCTGTACCCACTAATCCAAACTTCATAGGTCATCTCCGAATGAAAAATTATTTGCCGCAGCCAATATCTTTGAAATATTGGCTACCAAAATCACCTTGACAAAGCGGCTTCCATCTATCTTGTTATAAATACTATCTGTGATCGAAAAAATTATGTCGGGAAACCTCTGTATTTTGTCCGTCAATTACCATTTTGTCAATTACTCATTTCCAGTAGTTGCAAAAAGATCTACCTCTACCAAAGGATCACTAAAACTAAATCCAAGAAGATATTTATTATTATTATTTACAGATATTTCCCGCACGGGTAAAATGTTTGATCCATAAATATGGAAACGGAACTTCACGTTTTATCTTATCGCTAAAGGCGCTTTACAACTTATCTTGGAGCTAAAATTATACTATTCTTGTTGGGTAGAAATAACACGGGTGCTCGACAATAGCATCGCTAAAAGACAACACCTGTCATTTGCCCATGAAACAGGATCTTATCATTTTAGAAAATCAGAAAGACTTATAGATGTCCGAGCAAACCATAACCGGCTGGAGAAATAAAAATGTATGGGCCATCTCCCTGTCGGCATTTTTTGCCGACCTTGGATATCAGACAATACTTGCAGGTTTCCCTATCTTACTTGTAATTATTCTGAAACAGCCGTACTGGGAATACGGTCTCGCTACGGCCATCAGCTATGGCGGAGGAGCAATATTTTCATATTACGGAGCTAAAATCGGATCCAAAATAGGCCACAGACGCTTGGCCTTGATTGGCAACTCCGCCATTCCGCTACTGAGCCTCTGTGCCCTTGTGGCCAATCCCGCCTGGGCTATAGGTCTGCTTGTCGGCGGATGGTGGTCCAGAAATCTGCGCTCTCCATCCAGAAGAGTAATGCTTGTAGAGGCCGTACCGGTTGAGAAATCGCGTGCCAAAGCTTTCGGCTTTATGCACGGCCTTGACGTAGGAGGCGGAGCAATGGCGGGGTTGTTTCTGGCAATTGCTTTGGAATTTCACTTACCCATTAAATGGACTTTTCTCATCACCATAGCCCCACTTCTTGCTTCAACATATTCTCTCTCAAGATCAGATGTCGGCAGCAATCCCAAAGAAATAGCGATGAGATCCGCCGAACAAAAAACCGATACGCCTGCAGAACATGAACCAGAAGAAACATCTGACCACTTGGACAAGGGACATTACCTAAAGTCAGCAAGTAATAAGTTAATACTTGCCGCACTTTTATACGGATTTACATTTTACAGTACAGGATTTTTGGTTTTGACTACGGCAAAATCAACGAACAGCACCGTTGGCGGGGTTATAGCATATCTGTTGGTCCAATTGATTTCCGCCCTTACCGGTTACCTGATAGCACCAAGAATTGCCAAAAACCTGGTGTGGCAATTCGCCTCGCTCGGATCATGCGGCTACATAGCCGGATCTTTGGGGGCCGTTATCGTAGCCGTGAGTGCGGTTGAACACTTGGGCTTTGTCGGTCTTGATATAGGGGTGGCAGTCATCGGCTTTGCCCTCGGCATAGTGGATACGCTGGAACCGGCATCGATGTCGTTAGTCACCGATAAAAAACACATTGCCAAGGGCTTCGGGTCATTGGCCGCGGCACGCAGTATGGGAACGTTCAGTGCCAACCTGATTATGGGTTTACTCTATGAAGCCGGAGTGGCTTATGCTTACGGATATGCCGCTGTCTTAGCCTTGGCGGCAGGTATCGCCGTACTACTGGCCATACCGGCAGTCGCCAAATACACTAAATCGGTGACCGTCTCTTGAACTCTTCTTCCAACAGATATAAAAACGTATTTATCTAATTTTGATATTCTATATATACTCTTAGAAATAAATTACCAAGAACCACCTCTTTGAAATGCAGAGAAGCCATTCAAATGTTCCTGACTTACCGCTACTTTATTTTCCTTAGCACTTTGTGGCCTATTTGCTTGGTTTTCCATGCCTAGTTTCTGCCTAATAAGAAACGGCAAATGTTTGGCTGATTCGCAGCACGAGTCAGGCTCCCCCCTTGGTAAAAAAACACCCTATATCTATATGGCAGTTTCTTTTGACAAAACCTTACAAACAGCTTTATCAATCATAAGCATGTGACTAAACCCCCGAAGGGATCTAACGATCACCGATAAAACTTCCCATCATCATAAATTCCTGCGGTAAAACAGCCTGTCTCATATCCCAAAGACTTACATCCAAACCGAAGTTATATCGCTCCGTCGATAAAAATTACACAGTCAATCATTTCGATAATGGGTCTTTGTCGTAAGTCACTGTGATTTTTTGATCTTTATACTTCAGCTGTTCTTTGGCTAAAAACTCATAAACTGCCTTGTCCGAAGCCGTTAATAACGTTTTATCAAGTGATCTGGGAAAAAGTTTTCTGCCGATAACGCAATTGAGCTCACATGCGTATATCGTAATTTTAGAAATGATCAGCAAAAATGTTACCACCCCTATAACCTGGGCAAAAGCACCGTAAGTTTCCGAAGAGTGGCTGAGTTCATGTTCAATCAGACCCGCACCAAGTGTCGTTATCAAGGTAAATAAAATACCGGCGACAAAAGCCCCCGGCCAGGTTGTCACAGCTGATCTTCTATTTGGTCCTTGTATGGTAAAAATTAAATAATATGTCAAAATATTGATGGTACATATCACTATGACGGACACTGTATCCAACCAGATTTGATTGCCGTTTGCCGCAGCGAACGAGGTTGCTGCCGCATTTAACAAAAACACCGCTGCCAAAATAAAAAGCGCTATAAAATTATGCCAGTATCTAAAAACGACACTTCGCTTTTCCAATTTTGGTATATTCCAAACATGGTAAAGGCTTTTCTGTAAAACCCTGGTAGCACCCAATGCACCATAGGAAAGACCCAAGATGCCAACCAAGAGACCAAGGATACTTGAAGACAAATGATGGTTGTTTGTGCCTGATCCAAACTCCCTCCCTATCACGGGGAAGCGGTGCAGAATATCTACTATATGCAACCCCAGCGCTTTCTCCCCCACCAGCTGAAGTGCCGCCACAAATATAAGAAGCAGAGGATATATTGCCACAAAACCATACCAAGCCAATGACAGAGCAAAGAAATTGGCTTGATCGTCACTGGATTTTTTCAGCACCGCAACGACGATCGCCAAAAGTTTGTGCTTCTTCTGAAACCCGTCTGCAGCCTTAATTGGTGAAGAAAGAAAAGTCATATCACTATCATGACATAGCATCTGCCGGATATCTGATAGCCAGCCGGAAAGAGCAGCCCTGATGGATATCGCTTCGACATGTAAGATCCAAACATTACTGACAGTAGATATCCATGTAGATATCAAATATATTTACGGACAATAGATCGACATCGCGGCATAGATAAAATTTCCTTACTCAAAGCCAGGAAAAAATTATTAGTCATACTGCATAAAGTCGTTTAGGCGACCTATCGTATCGACGTTTAATTTGTTTCAGCCGGTCTCACATTAAGGCGTAACAGGAGTTGCCAAAAAAACCGGTATCAGTCGCTTGGTTTTAGCTTGATACTCCGCATACGGCGGATAGGCTGCAACCGCTCTTTCCCACCAGATGCTTCTTTCTTCGCCAGAAATTTCTTTCAGGGTAACCTTAAATTTTCTTGTGGCGTCCTGTATTTCCACTTCACTTGGGTTGTTTTTTAAATTGTAATACCATTCCGGATGAGTATCGCTTCCGCCTTTGGAAGCCACTATCGCATATAAACCGTCATGTTCTACCCTCATTACCGGTACTTTGCGTATTTTTCCGGATTTTCTCCCCCTCATTGTCATGAGCACCACGGGTAAACCTGTATCGCGTAACGTCAAAGCCTCGGTGCCTCCCGAGGATTCATATTTTTCCACCTGCTCGCGAACCCAGGTCTGAGGACTTGGTATATATTCATCATCAACAGCCATATTAAAATATGTTAGCCGATAATTAACGTTTTGCCAACATGATCATTTATCCAGCAAAAGCTCTTCGCTCATCCGCCAAGTGCCGGAAAACACTAGAAGGAAACTTGGCTATTTCTTAAATAGGCAGGTGAGAATAATTTTTTTATAGTAGCGGCATGTATTGATATGTTTCATTATCTAAAATATCTTTCAATCTATTCCAAATCTCTTCGAGTATTTCAATAACAACAGTCATAATGTATCAGGATTCCCATGCTGTCCGGGGCTAACGTATTTTGATAAGATGCCTAAAATGGAAAAGACATTTGACGCACAAGAGTCTCCTTCGGAAATAATTGATCAGATACTTGCCGGACTTGACGATTGGCGCTCCACAGCCCTTGCACGATTTAGACTACTCATCAAAGAAGCAGATCCGGATGTAAGCGAAGACCTGAAATGGAAAAAACCATCTAATCCAAACGGTGTTATCACCTGGCTGGATAACGGAATAATCTGTACCGGTGAAATCTATCAAAATCACGTCAAACTAACCTTTGCCAAAGGGGCACGCCTTGATGACCCCGATTCTTTGTTCAACGCCAGCCTTGACGGAAATCTCCGTCGGGCCATCGACATCAGCGAAGGTGATCACATCAATGACACGTCTTTCAAAATACTTTTCCAAGCAGCCGTTGCCCTGAACAAAACCGCTAAAAAACATGCCTGATATCGCTTCTCATCTAAAAGCAGCAGATATTGTGGCATCGGTTTTGTTTGGTTTACAAATAGCCTTGCCTGTAGGAGGTTTTGAGAAAAGGCGTAATCTTTAGGTAAAGGAATTGACGCTATATATCTTAGGCCTCTTCTGTTACCGCTCTTAATTCGGTAAACAATTTGCAAATAACAGTAGCGAAAGTTTCCCCTTCGTCGCCGTGCACCCATTGCTGCATGCCGACTCGTAGAACTGTCATAGTCATCTCGGCTGCCAGAATAGCTCGAAGTTCGTCCATACCTCTCTCTTTTAGAACTTTTGCTATCCCGATTGCATAGTCAGCCAATTTGGCAAGTTCGCGTTCTCTCAATTCCGGATTTGCCGAGATCACGTCATAGCGCTTTCGGACAAAATCTTTCCTTCCGTTGTCAAATATCTCAGCTACGACAACAAGAGAATGTAAAAGCGCGTCCATGGGAGGTTTTGATAAAGACGCCTCGGCGACGGAAGAACAAATGAGTTCCTTCAACGCATCCGATCCGTCAAAAAGGACCTCTCTTTTGTCGGCAAAGTGGCGAAAGAAAGTACGTTCGGTAACCCCGGCCAGCTTGGCGATTTGGGCCGCTGTTGTCTGATCAAATCCGTTCTCCAAGTATAAAGTGAGAGCGGCTTCTTGTAGTTTTACCCGAATATCTGGTTCCCATCGTCCCACCAGGCAAATTCTACCTTCAGTAAATCGGCATAAGCTGGGTAAATCAATAATTCCTTGCGAATCCGTTAAATTTTAGTCAATCCATTGACAAGCTAGCATATCTCTGTTAAAGTGATGTCAGTAACTGTTATCACTTTAGGAGGATCTATGATAGTCTTGATTCGAACCTGCATCGCACCCAAGAATGCGAGCCTCGCAATAAAGACAGCAACAAGAAAGCTAGGCCAATGAGCCGCGCCGTTATCCATGAATCATTCGGTGGTCCGGAAGTACTGGAAATACACGAGATCCAGGAACCACACGCCGCCGAAGGCGAAGTCCGGATAAAAGTCTCGGCTGCCGGGCTCAACCCGATAGATTGGGGACTTTCATCGAAACCCGATCTGGCTGAGCGCTTCGGATACAGCATCCCTTCTGGTTTCGGACATGACTTTGCCGGAGTAATCGACGAGGTGGGAGATAATGTCGAAGGCTTTCATTTGGGTGACCGCGTCTACGGCGGAGCGCTTGGAAAAGCAGTGGCTGACTTTGTCGTCATCAAACCTTCCACCGGAACGCTTACACATACCCCGGATGCCATCAGCGATGAGGTTGCCACTACCCTGCCCATAGCCGGGCTCACGGCCGTAGCCGCTTTGGATGCCATCAACGTCAAATCAGGTGATACGCTGCTGGTCGGAGGAGCCTGCGGCGGGGTCGGGGTATTTGTCGTCCAGCTTGCCAAACTAGCAGGTGCCGTCGTAATCGGAACCTGTTCAAAACATAACTTTGAGTTTTTAGAACAATTGGGAGCACTGCCCGTCCAATACGGTCCGGGGCTGGCGGATCGGGTGAAAATACTTGCCCCCGACGGTATCAGTGCGGCAACGGATTTATTCGGCACCGAAACCGTTGAAGCAGCACTGGACCTCGGCGTAGCGCCGGATCGAATCTCAACCATAGCAGCCGGGCCGAATCCTCCGGGCGGTGTACGTTCGACCGGAGGCGGCCAAGCTCAACCGGGTTCTCTGGAACGGATCACAGATGCTATTATCGAGGGCAAACTCACGGTACCCATAACGGCAAGATTTCCCCTTGAAAAAATCCGCGATGCTGTCACCTTGCAATCGGGACGTCACGTCCGCGGAAAGATTGTAATCACACTCTGAAAACCGATTAGAAATCCCAGGCTTTCTGCAAAGGCAATCTCAGATGAAGCCCAGGATCTATTACTCGTCGCAAACATTATTGACATAAAAGGAAATTACCATGAAAATTTTTATTACCGGAGCCTCGGGGTGGATCGGTTCCCACTTAATAGCCGAACTCATCGACAACGGTCATGAGGCAGTGGGCCTGGCCCGTTCCGAAGTTTCAGCCCGGGCTGTGGAAGCATCCGGGGCCAAGGTATACCGCGGCGATATCGATGACCCTAATAAACTTGCCGAAGCGGCCGTAGATGCAGATGGGGTTATCCATCTGGCATTCCAGCATCAGCTGGCATTCAGCGGGAATTTTGCCGCCGCAGCGGCAGCGGATCGAGCTGCTGTTGACGCCATGGGGCGAGCTTTGGCCGGTTCCGAAAAGCCTTTTGTGCTTGCTTCGGGCATCCTCGGTATGGTTTCGCCCGGTATTGTCGCGACCGAAAACGACGGGCTCACAGTCAGCAATGAAGTCCGGATCCACCCCGCCGGAAATCGACTGGCCACAGCTTTACTCGCCCTCTCATTCAGGGGTATAGGAATCCGTTCTTCCATATTGCGCTTTCCTCCCACGGTTCATGGTAGCGGTGATCACGGATTTATGGCGATGATTGTTGCCGCTGCCAAAAGACATGGAGTGTCCGGGTATGTCGCTGACGGAATGAACCGCTGGCCTGCCGTACATGTCACGGATGCAGCCCGCTTGGCCAGGCTTGCCCTCGAAAGTGCACCTGCAGGATCGGTGTTGCATGCGGTAGGTGAGGATGGGGTTAACTTTCGTTCAATTGCCGATTCGATCGCTCACCGGCTTAACCTACCCACGACATCTCTGACTTATGAGAATGCCATAGAACATTTTTCACCTATCGGACAATTCGTGGGTATGGATAGCCCTGCCAGCGCTACTATCACAAAGAAACTACTTGGTTGGGAGCCGACTGGCCCAAGCCTGCTCGAGGACTTGGACAATGGTCATTACACCTTGACAACCCAAAACTGACCAGAAACAATCTGTATGGCTAAACCGAAGTTCACTTTCCTATCAACAGAAATAGGTGTTTATCAGGTACTACGCTCATAGAATATGACTACTGTAGTCATATAATTTTCGTGATTTGAGAGCTAAAACCTCTAAAACAGACGAGCATTTATAATGGGGTGAACTTCGGTCTAATGGTTGCCAACATGCACATAGGGTTTTCTATCTTTATATCAACCACCATCTTACCTCCTATAATTGTATCTATCAGAGCAAGAAGTGCTGTTCAATATGGATAGTGGGCCTGTCCATATGATGAATAAAATGGTAACATATGCCATGTCTTTGATAACACCTCCTGCGGTTATAACCATACCATATCGTGTAAAATTCAATTGATCAAATGGCAATCTCGAGAACTGAAATATCTCATCTGCTTGAGTATATCGTTTTGTCCGCCTCCTCTATTGTCGTAAAATCTGGCTTGCTGCTATCCGAATAGTCTTACCTGTAAATATGGTTATTTTTTGCATCTGCTGGTACTAAATTATTTATAAAGCCACTCGCAGTGGGGAGCACTTAGATTTCATAGCTGTGCCCGGATACGTACCTTTTATTTTCTGCACAACGTTTTTTATATTATGTAATATTTCTTTTATCGATAGGTTCTCTGCGTAATAATTACATTTCTAATTTCGAGATATAGCAACTTACGACATCCAGAAATTCTGACAAAATAGATTATGTGTAAGCGGTTTAGATCTCAATGGCACTTTCACCATTCAAATGCTTACAGGAAAGAGATTTTTCTTCTCCCTCTTTGACATTTTGTTCCAAAGCATCCGGAGTTGCCTGTAAAAATATGACTTTACCTGTGTGCGGTATCAATTCCGTTCTTTTTACAACCATGTACCCACCTGTTACAGAAATTACAGATAGGAAAAAAATCGATATGTTTTTGTAGTGTCATATATTTCTGTAAATAAAAAGATCTTTCCCGCTTTCTTGGAAAATAGCGGCAGAGTTATCGGCGATCGCATGGGCAACCTCGTGTCGTCTATGTAGAGCCTGATAGGGCTTTCAGCCAGAATTACATCCACAGTAGTTTTGCCGCCCCGTAATACTTATAGTAAAGCATGGTTTTTTTGAAGAAAAGGCAATATTTTCGCACACACCAATCCTATATCTTTATGATTCCATAGAAGAAAGAGCTTGATTGATTCTTCTGGATCAACTCTCAATAAAGCCATATGGCATAACAAGCAATTATAGCCCAGACTCATATAGTTAAATGACCCATGGGTTATCCAAACTTATCTATAAGACAACGGAGAAAATTCCGATAACAACTGTGAATAGTAGCTGTGAACATGCATGCTCTTTGGTAACCTGTAGCTGAGAGATGTAAAACTACAGAGCTTTTCGTCTTGTATCACAAAGGGGTTGACTTTATTGAAAGAGTGTCACACTCGAAACGCTGAAGTCGGTGCTCCAATTTCGCTCGCTTCCGCTCGGTATTTATCTCTGGCAGACAGCTTACCTGGCAATTTTCCCACAGGGCCGGATCCGGATTTACCCGGTACTCATCGCGCGCGACAAAACCAGTCAAGCCGATCCTTGCTCCCATCGAGAAATCGTAGGCATCGTGAACTCTGACAACGTATCTGCTCTACCAAGTTTAGATGACGTTTGCCTCTTCGGAACGAAGGAGTTCGTACGGAGACGAAACGGTGGCGAGCTCAACGTCGATAGCCACCCCGACAAGGTTATTCGCAACGAAAAAGCAGTTGATCTTCTCGCCCACGACAAGCTCGGCATCATCGTGGTTGAACACACAACCGTCGTGAAATACAAGCAGCAGATAAAGAATAGCAAGAATGCCCAAGCTATGTTCAGCGGCTTCGAAGCTCGCTTTGCCGACGGTCTCAAACGTCCGGGCACATACACACTGTACCTCGACCCGATCGACCTCCCTTCGCTCAATAAGCAGGAACGAACCGCAGCCCTCGACAAACTTGAGACATGGGTACGAGAACAACATTTGCCCTATTGTGACGGCATTGCCCTTGGTCCGGTCCAGGACGGGCCGCCGAACCTCCCGGTTGCGGTCCGACTATATCGCCGACGTTGCTCCCCTGAAGATGAAGGAACTCTTCGCTGTGAGCTGGTTAGCTTCACCGACATCGATACTCAGTTCCGGGAAATGCTCGTCAAAGCATGCGAATGTAAGTGCCCTAAGCTACAAACAGCGAAGGACCGTCAAGTCGAGGAACACTCCGGTTCTAACATAGTATCGCTTCTCGTGCTCGGATTCAACTACCTGCGTATGGCAGGCCCGGATGGCCTGATGAGGATCACCTACACCGTTACGCAGGAACTCAAAGAAAATGAAAACATTGCAATCCCCGACGCGATCATTTGGGTGGATACAACGGCCGGGAAAGATCACTGGAACTCCTATTTAACCAAAAACGGGGAGTGGTCTTCACGCGCCATCGACCCGGCTAAGCATGGCCTGCCTCTCCGGACAGGCGGGCTTGATATGATACGCCAGCGCCGGGAGTCCTCGATTAGATCTCTGAGAAAAACGCTCGATTGCTCTGATTCTTAATTCCAAACTAAAACAAAAGGACCATGCTCATCAACCACGAATAACGGTCACCCAACGTCGAAAGCGATTGGTCATAGCAGCAGGGCAAAGACTGAATCTATCGGAAACTAGCAATACTCTTGATCATTTCTTGAAAAATTTATAGCAACGTCCTATCTGGCGCGCTAATATCTCAAAATATACAATTCTCGGACACTGGAGTTTCTGAATGATCAGATTTCGAACCGGCGCTCGGTTCGAAATCTCGCCATGCTTACAGGTTGGTCGGCAACTGCGACAGACGTTGTGGTTGAGTGTGCTTACGATCCGCTACCGACTCCCAAGGTGAAAGAGGTAGCCTTTGCGCCAGCGATTAACTCAAAATACAATATTAAGGCCCTACGGAAATCTCGAGAGAGAGGAGTCAGCTGAACAACGAACCGGATTCGACATTTATGCTTTATCACGGAGACTTCCATCTGCGTATACTTTAGACCGGGCCGAAAACCTACAGTGTGGGTTGGTTGAGCTCATGACACCGGACTCAATGACGAATCGATCGAGTCACTCCTGCGCGTTACACTGCCAGTGTGCCACGGAAGACATGGCGTGAGATCGGCTATCAAAACAGATACAATTGTCGAGTGGTATCGCAGTGCCATCGTTTCCGACGACTGCCCTATCATAGCTTCTCGGTGCTTGCTCGCCGACATCAAAGAGCTCTGCGACCACCCAATCCTGGTTACAAGTGCCCGGTTCGCTGAAATCGAAGTTTGGATCATGGAACACGGCTCATCGTCGTATCCCGCAAAGACACGATGGCGATCTCTAGCGTTCAATGCATCATTCGAAAGAAAAAAATCGACGCCTTGCCAGACCTCGTTGTCCGTTATCATGGAAAGTTCTGTTATGGATCCCGCTTCGCTTGGACTATGAAAAAATCGAACTCGGAGGAACCAATGCTTAGATATATGAACCGTAGCTATATCGATAGCAAAGTAAACACTGTGAGACCATTTCGGTCCACGACGATTGGGGGAGATCTATGACATGGATCACGGATAGCAGTATCGGCATCATGGGACTGATCATAGCGAGGTACTCTCAGATGACGGACGTAGCATTCCCGATCAGTAGGGTTTATGCAGCATCGCTATGGCGCTTGTTGTTCGCTCGTCAACGACAGGAGGTAAAGAATGCTTAACCCAGGACTACTCGCAGCGACATCCGGTGAAGCAAGCAGTGTAGCTCTAGTCTTCACGCTCTTCTTTATAGGATCTATCTTTGGGCGCAGATACTGCAGATACTTAGGCCATTATATAGTTGGGCGCAAACATCGTACCATTGCAGAACGGATCAACCCCCGTCTGGAGGCAATCGGTGCAACAACCTACTTTAAAATCGGTACAGTAGTCGCTGGTCTTCCCGGAGCGGATTCGATGCAAGTCTTCTGTGCTGCTAACAGTGAAGAACTTGTATTTCTTCCTGCGCTAATAATAAAACGTAATCCGGGTAAGACCACCGAAGAACTCGGTCGTATTAGGCGCGACTCCGTAGAAGCACTGGACGTCACAGAAACAACGAAATCACACATCCACAAGATCAAGCATCCTTTTAATATCATTAATGTGCTCCTGTTTATACCGCGTTTGTTCATTACGCCGATCCACATAAGGCCTCAACACACTAAGAATATGCCTGTATTCCTCCTCAATATACGTTGGACAGATACGAACGGTTTCCCTCAGAATACGGTTTTTGAGTTCGCAAACGGTGCAAATGCAAACCGAGCCGAGGACGATATAAGGCAACTTCTCACGCCAAATATTCAAAACACTAGTCAAGATCTGCAAGAGAATATCTAGTCGACTACTCCAGCGAATAGACCCCCACTGATGAGAAGCTCTGTCCGATATATGATGGAAATTAAACAGTTTAGATTTTAGGATTTCAACAGATCCAAAATTTGAGCTAAATACAGGAGAAATTATCAACCTCTCCTCGACTCATACAATAGATAGAAATAGCCAACGAAGCCTGCCATGCGCTGCAGCTAACCGTACGCTTGACAAGTCATGTCATCTGAGCTATGCGCAGGCTCCTTCTAAACTAGTCGAAGTCCCAGGGTGAAACAACGCCAGCAAGTGATCTCCTTGAAATATTTAGCTCAACCTTGCAGCGTTACTCTATAAAGAAGCTGTTTAGCAATTGAGTAACTCTAAATGACGAGGCGATATATAGAAAGAGCGAACTGATACTGCGCAGCAGTTGTTTTATTTGCTTCTCTTGGGCAGATTTATTTATGCCAAACTAAAGTATACGAAAACTCGTTGCCGATCTTGATATCGGAAAGACTATGCTGCGATAAAACCACGGATATGGTCTGTGACAGTGAAAGAAATCCAACTCTACGACAAACAATAAACAAAGATATTGGAAGGTAGCTCCAGATCATGGCAGAGGATACTTGTCCCTTGGTAAGTTGGCCAACGCTATGTTAGATCCGTAGGCTCTTGTTGTACTCCAATGCCAACTCCACCCAATACTCTAAGTCCTGCTGTGACCTCACAGCCTCGTTCAATAAAAAGACATAGCCGGGACGCTCTCGCCCGCCCATGGTTGCAGGGGCTGCGCCTATGTGGCTCAAGGCCTCTTCGTAATTCTGAGGCCCGACTCGCACCATCATGATATGATCGCCATGTTCGCCGACGCCAAGGCAGAGCTTGCCGTTCACCATAAAGCCAATACTGCCAAACATTTTCTTTTCTTCCACGTCGGGTAAATGTGCAAGCAGCTCACGTACGCTCCAAGTGAGCGGTTCGTTATATGCCACCGCTGGCTCTACGTAAAATCAGTAAACGGTGCGGAATCAAAAATAATAGTTGCTGCGGTTAGTTTGTCATTACCAAAGGATAAGAACTCGGCAACATCACAGTAGCCGATAGTACCATTTGGCAAGCTTAATGTATAGCGAGCCAATACTGTGGCTTTATTGCCGTCGATAAACTGTTCCTTAATCTCCACTGCTGTGGTACCGCGGTAGAATTGGCCGGCTCCGTTAAGGTAAGCCTGCTTGCCATGCATTACATTATCGAGATTGTTGATAATAAGAGTAAAATCGTCTGTTATATAATCTTCCCAGCCACCGGCGTGAATGGCGGTAAAGTATTTTTGCAGGATTTCTTGGGTAGTCATGTGCTTTCCTCTGGACCTCGGTTATCTAAGCTTTAGCTTAGCAATATTGTCTGTAAAGTGTCAACATACTAAGATATAAAATGTCAGACATAGTTTTTGCCAATTATCCCGGTCAGACTCTGGAAACTAATATTCAGTCAGAGATCATGTAAAAAAGGCGTCATCACCTAGCTCAACTATGCGGTTAGTTACGATAAAGCTATCCCGTAGAAATTCGCGCAAGAAATCCGAAGGGGATCAAGATGGCAGAAGACGTAAGGCTCTTGAAGAATTCGGTGGGTGATGAGGGACTCGAACCCCCGACCCTCTCGGTGTAAACGAGATGCTCTAGCCAACTGAGCTAATCACCCTTGGGCAAGTTTTATCATAGCCTAGTTAAAGGAAGGAAAAAACAAAAATACTAGCTAAGTAGAACTAGAGGATATACTACCACCCCCGGACCGCATTCCGAAAAACCGACATTCAAATTTGCGTTACCAGCGATGCCTTGCAGCCCTACGGATACAGACCCGACTATGGAGCAACCTACCCCGTCTACGGGAACAGAGAAATATTTGATATAAAAAACAGCTTTGGCCCCCGAGGAAAGAGAAACGGGCTTATATTTTGTACTTTCATCGGTGATCTTTAGCTTGATGGGTTTGGTATTGGGGTTAGCCAACCCGCCTTTGGGCGGGAAAAACTCCAAATTTGGATACCCGTCCAGATTGCAGACCGAGCTTCCTTTATCGGTCACCACAAGCGCCAATTCGGTAGATCCGGCTGACACAACCGACAAAGACTGATCTTCGGCTAACGTCAGATCAGCATAATTGCAATTGGCATCACCCGTAGTAGTGGTAAGAGAAGAGTTGCCTGACGATGTCTTGGTCGTTTGTTGCTTGGTAGTCGTGGTCTTCCGATTGGTAGGTCTATGCACGGAACCTGTAGACGAAGTGGAAGAATTGCTGCAGGCAGATAAAAACAACCCTCCGACTAGGATCAGGGGAATTGCTCCGGATAAAATCTTTTTCTTCATAAAATTATCTCTAAGATCCAAATTCTTATTTGACATTTCCTCTATTTATCCTCCACCCACTATATCACGCAAGGTCATCGTATGGTAATCGGCAAGAATCTTCATGGTCTGTCTTCTTGTATCTGCATCTCTCGCGAGATACAAGAATAACATTGCGCTGTTCCGGTATTTCAATAAGATTGCTTGATCTGTCAATTTACAGATAAACACTACATTAGTCATCTTGGATCAAACGGTCGGAAGAGCCGCTTTGTGAAGCAATAAGGGGTGAATGGCTGAGCACAAACAGGGAAATAAACATGATTGCCAGCCCGAATATTTCAAGACCCAATCTGGCACCTGATTTATCAAGATGATTGCCGAACAAATAAACCCCCATGATAATACTGACAAGAGGATTGGAGATCAAAAGAGCTGATTGTGAGGCGGCCACCGGTCCGGATTCAAGGGCATGCTGGCTTAAAACCAAACCAGCCATTCCCGCCACGGCTACGCCGTAGCCTTGCCAATTGGATAATATGTATAATATCCCATGAGGCCATTGTTCGGCTACCTGTTTGATAAAAGCCGCTGTAATGGCAAATGAGGTACCGCCGGCAACGCCGAAACTGGCAGCTTTGAAGCTGCGCGTGCCCTTTGTGGAGAACCACAGACTTACCAACACGACCATCACCCCACCGGCAATGGCAGACAACCAATCGTCTATATCGGGATGAAGACTCCCTTTTTGCCCAAAGCTAAAACCTAAAAATATACCCAAACCTGCGATAACGCCAAGAACGCTGACAACTTCTTGTTTGCCGATAGGGTGATCAAACCAAAACCCCAAGATAATGACGATGAAAAGCAGCTCCGTGACCATGACGGGTTGCACTATGGTCAGATTACCCACGGCCAAAGCCACGGCTTGCAAAAGGAAACTGACAGTCATTAGCCCGAGACCGGCAAACCAAATAGGGCTTTTCAGCAAATTGGTAAATCTGAAACCTGACTTTTGCTCAGAATGCACATCGAGCGGCACCGATGATTGATCTCCGCTTGTCTCCACACCGATACGTTGAAGAACGGTGGCCAAAGCATTCGCTACGGCGGCTAATAGGGCAAAAATAAAGGGCACCTAAAAGTTATACATTCTCAGAAATAGCTGTGTGTCATTTTTAGGTATCTATATGCCGTATGTTATACGCCAACTTCGTCGATGAATCAAGGACAATCCATTCTCAGAAACAGCTTTTCGATGTGATACGGACGGATATCCCTTGTGCTGCGCAAGGCCGTATCCGGGAAACTCCTGTTCAAAAGCAACCATTAAATCATCCCGTGCTACTTTGGCGATGATTGATGCAGCGGCGATGAGCAGTGACTTCGAATCCCCTTTGATCATAGTGGTTACATTGGTAAATTTGGTAAAATTAAACTTGCCGTCTAAAAGTATATGGTCGGGGGAAACCATCGCTTGTGCTATTGCCCGCTCGGCAGCCAATCCTTGAGCGTTCGTCATCCCGAGTTCGTCACATTCTTCATTGTCAGCAAAACCTACGCCATAGGCATAGCTTGCCTGCATAATTTGCGGTGACAAAGTTTTTCGAGATGAAGGAGATAAAAGTTTAGAATCTTTTATCCCCACCGGAAATTTAGCCATATCTTCACGTCTTGCTATGACAACACCGACTCCTACGGGACCTGCCCATGCTCCTCTGCCAACCTCATCAATTCCGGCAATCAAGCCATATCCTTGATCAAAAAAGTGATTTTCGTTTTCATACATATGTCAGTCTCGTTAATAATTTTTTATCGGGCCCGGAGAACGAATGGATTCGCCCGGCATCTATTGGTAATGGTCGTATTCACTTTTCATCTCTCTTTTCATCAAAGACAAAATCGTTTCTGCAACAGGCTTTTTATCAAATAAGATCGCGGCGACTTCTTCAGCCACAGGCATCTCCAAGTTGTGTGACTTAGCCAGCTCCAAGAGAGGTTTGGTTGTGGTTATACCTTCTGCTACCATGTGCATTCCTGATTGGATCTCTTCAAGGGAAGACCCTTTGGCCAAAGCTAAACCTACCTGCCTGTTTCTGCTCTGTTCACTTGCACAGGTTGCCACAAGATCACCCAGACCGGCAAGTCCGGAAAATGTTGCGGCGTTACCTCCGAGGGCAACTCCCAATCTCGATAATTCTGCCAAAGATCTTGTTAGAAGTGCGGCTTGTGTATTGACGCCGAAGCCTAGCCCTGCTGCTATGCCGGAAGCGATCGCCAAAACGTTTTTCGCCGCTCCGGCTATTTCGCAACCCAAGACATCTTTATTTCGATACAGGCGCCAATATTCTTGCAGGAAGAGCTCCTGGATAGGTCTGGCTAAAGATTCATCTCGAAATGCCACTACGGAAGCGGTTGGGTGCTTGGCTAGTACCTCCTGGGCCAGATTGGGGCCGGTCAACACCCCAACCGGCAATTCTGGCCAGATATTTTGCAATATCTCACTTGCCCGCAGATTTGTGACAGGGTCCAGCCCTTTGACGACCGATAAAACAACGGCTGCTTTCTTGGGCAAAACCGGCTGATCTGAAAAACAATCCCTGATCCACCTGGCCGGTATGGCAACTACCACGATATCGGCATCTTCGACCGCTTCTTTCATATCGCAAGTTGCATATAGCTTTTCAGACAATACGTGCCGGCCTAGATAGGCAGGATTTACATGATCGCAATTAATGCTGTCAGCCACAGATTTTGTCCTGGCCCATATGGTGGTGGAAACTTTATCGGCAAGGAGCGTTGCAATAACAGTCCCCCACGAGCCTGCGCCTATTACGGCTGCCTTCAAAAGAGCGTAAGCCAAATATATTCTCCGAATAAAAACAGGATTTACCGTAGTCAACAATAGGCAAATAAAACTATCTTTGCATGGATAACCGACTAAAAGTAACCTAACTTTTTATTTGAAGCAGGAAGTGAATCATCGGATTGAAGATGCAGGCTTTTCAGAAGCTATAGAAACTGATCTCAGGAAGCTTCATTAAAAATCTCTACAGTAATTATTTAAAAAATACAGCTATTGGCTATTTTTTTAGAAGAGATAGTGTCTTATTCATTCTGAAAGAGCCTCGTAGACCAAGCGTAGCCGATATGCTTTTTGCCTTTTTAATCCCTTTCACTACTGTTTTACCGGTCTTTGTGAAAAACATAGAAATATTTTCCCCTTGTCCGGCTTTGAGAATAAATGCCCTGTGCGCAATCACCAATAATTTAAACTTTGTGCCGACTTTAATCCTCTGGAATAAAATCGCTGTCTCTTTACAGGTAAATTTCGCTTCGCAATCTACATGCATATTTAGGTACTTACTTGGAGCGGCCGGCAAGGAAAGCCTACCCGGCACGTCCAAATGCGGGTAGTAAAACGATACCTGGTTGCTCCGAGAGTTGATCAAAGTCACTATAAATTGTGCCGGCTTCAACTTTACATGATGCTTGATGTCAAAGAGAAAAATGCTTTTGCCTAATTTAGTCGTGTTATAGCGAAATGCTTTGGTCTTGCCGGAGACAATGTAGAAATTCCCTCTGTTGGAAACCACTTTCCTGACATGCTTTTTAACTTTCTCGGGCACTAAAATAGTTATTTTTCCCCTGCATGCCACAGGACCCTCGCAGGTCAGACTGACTCCCAATTGTGCACCTTTTCTTATAAGAGAAACGCTTTTTGACACTATTACTTTTGTGACAAGGTTAGTACCGGATGAGTAATAATACGGGGAACTTCCGCCGTTAGAGTCACCTCCGGAACCGCCGAGCAGTGCCGAGGATCCCCCGGGAAGCGATACAAATGTTCCTCCGATCAAATCTTGCACGTTCGGAATGGATGTTGAATTGGTGTTTATGGCAAAACAACCGTTACCGAGATCGGTGATATCGGAGGGCGTTTCCAAAGTTTGCGTTGTCGGATTCCACCATTTGACAGAACCTCCGCTTTGAACACCGCAGATTTCAACGGACACGCTGCCGAAATTTTCCTGGCTGGAAAGATTGGTTCCAAAGAACTTGCTTCCTGGTAGATCTGACAATTTGGGAAAAGGAGAACTCGGATAGCCAGAAACACTAACAGTACCGACCCCGCTTGAGGCAGTAGCTGAAATTGTGGAACTTCCCGGAACATTGGTACCGACTGTAATGCCCTGATTGGAAGAAACTGCCACACCGCTCCAAGTAGCGCCCGAAGAAGCAGTAACGGAAACCGCTTCATAGGTATCAGATGTCGCAAACGGGGACTGGCCCGCACTGTTTACGGCTGCCACCGATAGCTGGTAGCTGTCACCGGCGGCCAGCGAAGTTGCGTCATAAGAAGTAGAATATGCATCTGTTGACTGACTGGTAGTCCCTGTCGTAATGTTTTTAAGTTGGACTACGTAATAGCTTATTGGAAGTCCTCCGGTATTAGAAGGTTGGTCCCAGGAGAAATTCAATGAATCGACTCCGTAAGTAGCGTTGATATCAGAAGGCGAACCGGGATTTGTCCCCTGTATGACCTGAAATGCCTGTTGCAGCTGTGCGGCCGCATGATAGTCCGTATTGCCAGCTTGGTTGGCATCAATAATACAGGTCCCGGGTGCAGAAAATGAAATGCTGCCGGAGGCAATAGAACAGGTGCCGGCCGCAGAGGAGGGGTCGATGCTAAATGTTACCGTGAGACCAGATGTTGCCGTCGCCGTTGGAGTGTATGAAAATCCCCCGACTCTCGCCTCAAGCGGTGCAGCTGAAGTGAAAGCGATCGTTTGTGATTCCTTAGAGACTGTCACAACTTGTTGGACCTGTGTGGCCGCACTGTAGTCAGAATTTCCTGCCTGATTGGCATCTATGACGCAGGTACCTCCTGCAGAGAAACTGACAGTGCCCGAAGAGATCGAACAGGTTCCCGTTGTGGATGACAAATCAATACTAAATGTCACCGGAAGGCCCGAGGTTGCCGTTGCCGTCGGGGTGTAAGAGCTTGTTGAGCCATAAGTTTCACTCGGTGCTGTTGAGGTAAAGCTTACTGTCTGAGATTCCTGCACAACTGTTACAGATTGCTGCACCTGCGGGGCAGCTTGGAAATCCGTATTGCCGGCCTGGTTGGCATCAATAATACAGCTGCCCCCGGAAGAAAAGCTGACTACGCCGGAGGAGATTGAACATACTGAAGCAGATACGATATTGATAGTAAAAACAGGGGTAAGACCAGATGTTGCAGTCGCTGTCGGGGTGTAGGAGACAGTTGAGCCATAGGTTTCACTCGGGACACTTGAGGTAAAACTTACTGTTTGTGATTCTTTAGATACGGTTACAGATTGTTGGACCTGAGGGGCAGCTTGAAAATCGGTATTGCCCGCCTGATTGGCATCAATAATACAACTACCGGGATCGGTAAATGAGACCGTGCCCGAAGAGATCGAACATGCAGCAGCAGAGGCCGGATCGATGCTAAATGTTACCGTAAGGCCAGATGTTGCCGTCGCCGTCGGGGTGTATGAGGTGGTTGAGCCATAGGTTTCACTCGGGATGCTTGAGGTAAAGCTAATTGACTGTGCCTTCTCCCCCACCGTGATGGATTGTTGGACCTGAGGGGCAGCTTGAAAATCGGTATTGCCCATCTGGTTGGCATCGATGATACAGGTACCTCCTGCAGAAAAACTGACCACACCGGATGCAATCGAACAGGTTCCTGATGTAGAGGAGGAATCAATACTAAATGTTACCGCAAGGCCAGACGTTGCCGTCGCCGTCGGGGTATAGGAGGCTCCGCCTGCCAGTGCATCCGTCGGGACACCAGAAGTAAAACTAATTGTCTGAGATTCTTTAGAGACGGTTACAGATTGCTGGACCTGCGGAGCCGAAGCGTAGTCAGAGTTTCCTGCCTGATTGGCATCGATGGCACATGTACCCCCCGCAACGAAACTGACCACACCGGATGAAATCGAACATATAGAAGCAGAGGCTGGATCAATACTAAATGTTACAAATAGACCAGATGTTGCAGTCGCTGTCGGAGTGTAAGAGACAGTTGAGCCATAGGTTTCACTCGGGATGCTTGAGGTAAAGGTAATTGACTGTGAAGCTTTTATTACGGTTACAGATTGCTGAACCTGCGGGGCGGCACTGTAATAAGAGTTTCCCGACTGATTGGCATCGATGATACAGTTACCCCCGCCAGCAAAACTGACCACACCGGATGAAATGGAACAGGTTCCGGCTGTAGAAGAAGAATCGATGCTAAATGTTACCGTGAGACCAGAGGTTGCCGTTGCTGTAGGGGTGTATGAGGTGGTTGAGCCATAGGTTTCACTCGGGGCACTCGAAGTCAAGGTAATTGATTGAGAAGCTTTAGAGACCGCTATGACCTGTTGGGCTTCGCCAGCCGAAGCGTAGTCAGAGTTTCCTGCCTGATTGGCATCTATCACACATGTACCGGGATCGGTAAATGAAACCACGCCGGAGGAAATCGAACAGGTTCCGGCTGTAGAAGAGGGGTCGATGCTAAATGTTACCGCAAGGCCAGACGTTGCCGTAGCCGTCGGGGTGTAGGAGACAGTTGAGCCATACGTTTCACTCGGGGCGCTTGAGGTAAAGGTGATTGATTGAGAAGCTTTTGCTACGGTTATAGATTGTTGGACCTGCGGGGCGGCACTGTAGTTGGAGTTTCCTGCCTGATTGGCATCGATCACACAGGTACCGGCGCTAGAAAAACTGATTACGCCGGAGGCAATCGAACAGGTACCCGCCGTAGAGGAGGGGTCGATGCTAAATGTTACCGCAAGGCCAGACGTTGCATTTGCTGTCGGGGTGTAGGAGACAGTTGAACCATAGGTTTCACTTGGGGCAGTTGAGGTAAAAGTAATCGACTGAGAAGCTTTTGATACGATTACAGATTGCTGAACCTGCGGGGCCGAAGCGTAGTTGGAGTTTCCTGCCTGATTGGCATCGATAATACAGGTACCGGTTGCAGAGAAACTGACTGTGCCGGATGAAATAGAACAGGTACCGGCTGTAGAGGATGAATCAATGCTAAATGTTACCGCAAGGCCAGACGTTGCCGTTGCCGTCGGGGTGTAGGAGGCGGTTGAGCCATAGGTTTCACTTGGGGCAGTTGAGGTAAAGGTAATCGATTGTGATTCCTTAGAGACCGCTATAACCTGTTGGACTTCGCCGGCTGCACTGTAGTTAGCATTTCCTGCCTGATTGGCATCTATCACACATGTGCCGGGATCGGTAAATGAAATTGTGCCGGAGACAATCGAACAGGTACCGGCTGTAGAGGATGAATCGATGCTAAACGTTACCGCAAGGCCAGACGTTGCCGTAGCCGTCGGGGTGTAGGAGGTGGTTGAACCATAGGTTTCACTTGGGGCAGTTGAGGTAAAACTTACTGTCTGGGAAACTTTTGCTACCGTTACAGATTGTTGGACCTGCGGGGCGGCACTGTAATTGGAGTTTCCTGCCTGATTGGCATCTATTACACATGTGCCGGCGCTAGAAAAACTGATTACGCCGGAGGCAATCGAACAAGTACCCGCCGTAGAGGAGGGGTCGATGCTAAATGTTACCGCAAGGCCAGACGTTGCCGTAGCCGTCGGGGTGTAGGAGACAGTTGAGCCATAGGTTTCACTCGGGGCGCTTGAGGTAAAGGTGATTGATTGAGAAGCTTTTGCTACGGTTATAGATTGTTGGACCTGCGGGGCGGCACTGTAATTGGAGTTTCCTGCCTGATTGGCATCGATGATACAGCTACCCCCGTCAGAAAAACTGACTGTGCCGGAGGCAATCGAACAGGTACCCGCCGTAGAGGAGGGGTCGATGCTAAATGTTACCGCAAGGCCCGATGTTGCCGTTGCCGTCGGGGTGTAGGGGGTGGTTGAGCCATAGGTTTCACTTGGGGCGCTTGAGGTAAAGGTGATTGTCTGTGATTCCTGGTCGACCGTTATAACCTGTTGGACCTGCGGGGCCGAAGCGTAGTTGGAGTTTCCTGCCTGATTGGCATCGATGATACAGCTACCCCCGTCAGAAAAACTGACTGTGCCGGATGCAATCGAACAGGTACCCGCCGTAGAGGAGGGGTCGATGCTAAATGTTACCGCAAGGCCAGACGTTGCCGTAGCCGTCGGGGTGTAGGGGGTGGTTGAGCCATAGGTTTCACTTGGGGCACTCGAAGTAAAACTTATTGTCTGTGATTCCTGCGAAACAGTTATAATCTGTTGCACTTCGGCGGCGGCACTGTAGTTGGAGTTTCCTGCCTGATTGGCATCGATGATACAGCTACCCCCGTCAGAAAAACTAACCACACCGGAAGAGATCGAACATACTGAAGAAGAAGATGAAGCGATGCTAAACGTTACCGCAAGGCCAGACGTTGCCGTCGCCGTCGGGGTGTAGGAGGTGGTTGAGCCATAGGTTTCAGTCGGGATGGTTGAGGTAAAGCTGATTGACTGTGATTCCTGCGAAACCGTTATAACCTGTTGCACTTCGGCGGCGGCACTGTAGTTGGAGTTTCCCGCCTGATTGGCATCGATTACACAGCTACCCCCGGCAGAGAAACTGACCACACCGGAAGAGATCGAACATACTGAAGAAGAAGATGAAGCAATGGTAAATGTTACCGCAAGGCCCGACGTTGCCGTTGCCGTCGGGGTGTAGGGGGTGGTTGAGCCATAGGTTTCACTTGGGGCACTCGAAGTAAAACTTATTGTCTGTGATTCCTGCGAAACTGTGATGGATTGTTGAACCTGTGTGGCCGCACTGTAATCAGAGTTTCCCGCCTGATTGGCATCGATCACGCAGGTGCCGGCGCCAGAAAAACTGACTGTGCCGGAGGCAATGGAACAGGTTCCGGCCGTAGAAGAAGAATCAATGCTAAATGTTACCGCAAGGCCCGATGTTGCCGTTGCTGTCGGGGTGTAGGAGGTGGTTGAACCATAGGTTTCACTCGGGGCGCTTGAGGTAAAGGTAATTGATTGAGAAGCTTTTGATACGGTTACAGATTGTTGAACCTGTGTGGCCGCACTGTAATCAGAGTTTCCCGCCTGATTGGCATCGATCACGCAGGTGCCGACCGCAGAAAAACTGACTGTGCCGGAGGCAATGGAACAGGTTCCGGCCGTAGAAGAAGAATCAATGCTAAATGTTACCGCAAGGCCCGATGTTGCCGTTGCCGTCGGGGTGTAGGAGGTGGTTGAACCATAGGTTTCACTCGGCGCGCTTGAGGTAAAGGTAATTGATTGAGAAGCCGGATTGACTGTTAAGGTAAAACTTTGATTCGCGCTGCCATCGGCATTGCTTGCCGTTAAAGTAATATTAAAAGTGCCTGTAGATGTAGGCGTGCCGGAGATAGTAGCCGTATCGTTACCGTTATTTGTAAATGCTACCCCGCCGGGCAAGGTCCCCGATTCTGTGATGTTATTCGTCGGTGAACCGGTTGTTGTAATGGAAATACTTCCCGATGTGTTATAAGTCAGAGTTCCCGAAGCAGAAGAAGTAAATGCCGGCGGCGGAGCCACGACTCTGATCTCATGATTATTGGTGTCTGCTATATAGAAAGTACCGTTTGACTCGGCAAACACTCCCCCAGGAGCATTGAGCTCAGCCGAAGTGGAGACAGATCCGTTCCCACTGAGACCGGCAGTCCCATCTCCTGCTACTGCATAAAGTGAACCGTCCGTCATCGACTGTCCGTAATAGGTCCCAGTGGTAGCCGGGATTATATCTATTACATTATCGTTGGAGTTTGCGATAAAAATATCTCCGGAGCTATCCATAGCCAGATTCAGTGGATAATTCACCGAAGTGGTCAGGGTATAGATGTCATAGGCTGTCATCGACAGTCCGTAATAAGTCCCGGTAGTGACCGGGATAAAATTTACCTCATTCCCGTATCTGTTACTTACGGCGATATCACCATTTGAGTCTATGGCTAGCCCGGATGGCCCGTTTAAGTCAGTCGAAGTAGCCGGACTGCCTGATGTGGGATTGCCGGCTGTACCAGCTATTCCTGCCAGGATATAGATGTCATTGGCCGTCATCGACTGGCCGTAATAGCTCCCAGAGGAAAACGGGATAAAATTTATCTCTTCGCTGTTAGAAACTATATAAACCCCATTTGTACCGAGGGCAACACTCTGCGGCCCGTTTAGGTCGGTCGAAGTAGCCGCACTCCCCGATGCCGGATTGCCGGTAACAGTTACTTGTCCGGCTATGATATAAAAATCATCCGCGGTCATAGCGACACCGAAATGTGTGCCGTTGGAGGCAGGGACAAATCCTACTATCTCATCGTCGGCATCTGCCAGGTAGATATTTCCCGACCCGTCAACCACAACATCGTTGACAGAAGAAAACTTGACACCGGTTGCAGAAAGCCCCGAGGCCGGTTGGATAGTGGCAGAACCGCCCGCTACAACGTAAATATCTCCGCCCGTCATCGACTGGCCGTAATAAGTACCCGAGGCAAACGGTACAAACTCTACCAGATCGGCTACATTATCTGCTATATAGATACCTTGGCTGGTCTCTGCCACGCCGGTAGGGCTTTGCAGGACAGCCCCGGTGGCAGAGGCCCCATCGGTCGCCGTCCCTGCCGATCCGTTTCCCACTACAGTATTGATATCCAAGCTCCCGGACGGAAGAGATGCCGAGGCGGCTGTTACCAACATAAGACCCTGTGAAAATACAAATATGGCCACTGCCATGAAGACGAGTAGCCCAGTCTGTTTGATCCACAACCTGATCGCTGAGAAATTCATACCTGACTCTTTTTTTTAGGGAATATCTATCCCACTTACATTTCCTCCTAACGGCTCGAAGTATGTCACATTTGACATATTTTGATTACATATTATTCACCTAACTAATTTTTGTTTTTTACTAAAAAGGTGATTGGCAAGGTAAGATATGGATATCTGGCGTCGGAAGCGATGATTCTGCTGCCGCGAGATATGTCATAACAGAATCTGACTATTCCAGTATCTTTCGCACACTTATTCCAGTAACTCTCGCACAGTGATTCCAGTATCTTTCGCACACTCATTCCAGTAACTCTCGCACAGTTAGGTTTTATGACTTGCTGGTGAGG
>Ga0078972_1004479_pt1 | contig 38072 bp, 22 predicted proteins | sample YelNatPaOPGAMG01_FD_67568 | JGI IMG/M metagenome (GOLD analysis project Ga0078972, IMG submission 67568) | Hot spring thermophilic microbial communities from Obsidian Pool, Yellowstone National Park, USA - OP-RAMG-01 (SPADES assembly) (version 2) | ecosystem: Environmental > Aquatic > Thermal...
TCGAAAAAAACGAGTTCCACCAACGGCGATAAACGCATGGAGTTCGTGAACCGAGACTTCAGTGCCGCTATCAATATCAGGAGATGTGCAGTTCTGAAGACGAGACCAGAGGAGCTGACGCCATCCAACGTCGTCGGGCCGCCTCTCAAGGTCAAAGTGTATGAGGAGAAGCTCAAATCGATAGCATGCAACCGGTCAAAAAAGGCTGGGAGGCGTCTGTGATTGGACATATACACATATACACTGTGGTCGTGAAACGTCGTTCGTTTTCCTGATCACACAGGAACTGACGCCAGCAACGAAGCTGGTGAAAAGTTCTCTGCCGCTTCCTCGTGTTTCTTGAACGGAGCACACAAACATACTGTGCTTTTAGACCAGCGTCTCGGTCTTCTGCTAAACAGTCGAGAAGAATTTCCGTCAACGGGCCTTCGCCCTGCTGACACCGCTAAGCAGGAAGCGCTCGCAGGCTCGTACAGCATTCGCAATTGTCGCGGAAACGACTGACGTTTTCCTATCCTGCTGCCTGGCTGCCTGCCTGCCTGCCTGCCGTTGTGGCATCGACTAGCTCGCCACAATTGCACGCTCACATCTGGTGTTCTTATTTTGACAGTGATCCGCCTCCAAGTCGAACGAACAGTGTACGCACACCAGGTCAACAAGGTGGCGTTCTTGCGGCTCTCTGCCTTGCAAAGTCGAGGCGGAATAGTTCAGGGAGGTTCTGGGAACACTGGCAGTCCTCTTCGGGTTACGCTGGCTTCGGAACCGCAATGAGTCGCGGTTCCTGCACTGTGTTTATCGGAAACATACCCTATGGAGTCACGGAGGATATGCTGCTAGAACGCTTGCAGCAAGTAGGTCCGGTGGTGAGTCTACGCATCCTCTACGACAAAGAGACCGGCAAACCGAAGGGCTACGGTTTCTGTGAGTACCGCGACCCTGAGACAGCTGAGAGTGCTGTACGGAACCTCAATGAGCGCATAGAGTTCGGAGGACGAATGCTGCGGATCGCCCCGAGTTCGCAGACTCGGAATCAGGCAAGTGCTGGCGGGTCCACTGCACCGGGGGCAGGAGCAGCGCCCGAGGGCGGACGATCGGGCCCTGGGCTGGGTCCTGGAGCTTCAGCAGCATCCTGGGGCGCTTACGACGCTCTTGCGGACGCTCCCGCACCGCCACAGCCGACTGGACCGACAGTGACGGCTGCACAGGTAGTTCAACCGTTTTTGCTCCCAAGCGGACAGCCATCTCTGCAGGGTCTCAGTCTCCAGCAGATCTTCGATGTGCTCGCTGAACTGAAGACGATCGCCCAGCAGAATCCCAATGAAGTACGCGCGATGTTGGCTGCGCATCCACCGATAGCGCATGCGATTCTCCAAGCCCAGGTTTTACTGGGCCTGCTCAGCGCTCAACAGGCACAGCAATATCTGCAGAGTATGACGGCATCGGTGACTACGAATGCGAACCTGGCGGCGATGCAGAGGGTGCAGTCTGGTGCTGCAGGCGGCGCTGCTGCACCGCTGCCTGGAGGCATCGTTCCGGGTCAAGGCGCTGCAACTGAAGAGGCTCTGATTCAACAGTTAATGTCGCTGACACCAGCGCAGATTCAAGCGCTGCCTCCGGATCAACGGCAACAGGTGCTTGCGTTCCGGATGCAAATGGCTGCCCGGCGCTAGCACTCGAAAGTGCTGGAGGTCTCGAGAGTGTCCGTCCAGCAATCTGGAAGAGCTGCAGACACATTCTCATAGGGCATGCATCGGCCTGCAGGTACGTAGCGCTCGCATTGGATTTGTTGGCAGTCGTGGGTATCTTTTAGTCAGGCAGAAGAGCATGAGGGCAGCGGGAAAGCTCAGCGAATGCATTAGAGCAATGCGCTTGGGTTGCGGCAGGAGGGAAACTTGTCTCGATCACTGCACGGCGGCGACGCACAGGAACGTGCCCCAAATGCCGTTTTGCAGCCTGACACCAGAAACTGTCATCCGGGAGCGAAACGGTGGCGGGTCGTAGAGCTAGCGTCAGTAGGGATGCAAAAAAACGATTGCTGGCGACGCGTCCAGACCGCTCGTGCGGTACTGCGGTGTGATAATTCACGCTGGGAACGATGCTGCGCGAGTTCCTAGGTACCAGTAAAAAGCACCGCGGAGGCTACTGCAAGACGAGTTTCTGCTGGTGCTGCATAGCGGCGCAATCACGACGAGCACAAAGGCGATTCAAAGCAGGTACGCGAACAATAGATATCGTCCTTTGGGGGCATAGAGCTACTGGAACATGTGTATTCGAGGCATGAACAGCAAGGATACGAGGGAATGGTACCTATGGACACGACTGCTGCGCTGCGGATGAAAGGTTCGCGTAAAACGCAAGCCGCGCCATGTCCAGCGTCCGGGTAACGCAGCCTGTACGAAGCGCTACAAACCAAATGGTGCTTTCGAAGGTGCTCCGCCTTTGCCGGGTCGTAATCTGGCCAGGGCCTTGATACCCATTCATGACGAGAATCGGGTCTCGCGCCGGCAAACATACCTACTTTCGTCTACGCTTTCATGTTTGGCGGCGGCGGCCGCAGCAACAGATGACGACGTGGTGACGCGTCCAACCTCAGGTGGCACCACTCAACGGCAGGGAGGATACGTTACGAAGATGTCGCTTCCCGGACAAGAAGGTTTCCATCTTGGGCCTGCCGTTTGCCTTGGAATTGCATGGACTGCTGATGATCTTCGCTTCAGCTGTGTGTGACTAGCGATGGGTGGCATGGAACGCCAAACCCCCCTACGAGACACGCTGCATCTGTGGATCTCTTCAGCAGCAGCGGCAGCAGTAGCATTAGACAGAGAAATCTACTAGTCTGGCTGTATCATGGCTGGATTCGGAACCCCGACAGCACGAATCCGCTGGGTGGTGTCTGCGACATCCAGGGGTGCGTTCTTTCGGCCGCAAACTGGTGCCCAAACGTCGTGATTTCCGTCAAACGAACGTGCGCGACCTGCTGTAACACACGCAGGTCCACGTCTCGAGTTGCGTCATCGGTCGTACCCGCGTGATCGTCTTGGAAAACCTGCCCAACGTGACCCACAGGCACCGGATTTGGATCCTTGACATGAGCCTGACGCGAATCTGCCACAGCGTCCATCGATAGAGACTGTGTTGAAGGGGATTCACGCTGCGCTATTCGCTCTGCCGCCGGAATAAGCGACTCCGTATCTGCAGGATGCTCTGCCGCTGACATGACTGCTCGGTTCACAGACGATTCGTCTGGAGCGTGTGCGGGGCGAGTGGATCCCTCTGGAATCCCTGGAGGTTTCCGAGGTATCTCTGCAACCGCGATGCTGTCCGGTGTCGTCACCATGCGCTCGCGTTCCGGTCGGTTTACAAACGGCTGCCGTCTGCTTCGCTTCCACTGATCGAGTTTCGCATCGTCGATCGCTTCGATACCGACCCCCTGCCACGTGCTCGTATCCAGTTTTCGAGCTGAACTGGCTAGATTCCCAGCTGCATCGATGGAAACTGGCGCTGACTCGCTGCCAGAATCATCTGAAATGCTCATAAACGCTTGCAGTTCCGCCAGAGGCTGTAGCCATGGACTCCAGATGACAAAGGGATAACCAGGCGATAGTAATGGAAGAAGCAGTGCCATGAGCTGAACCAGATCGCCTGCTCCACCAGGGACCTGCTCTTTGAAGGCAATAATGATTGCCTCATTTCCCCGATCGGCATTGTCGAGCCACCTCTGCACAGAGGATTCCAGTACATCCATCGTTTTAGATGATTCGGGACGCTCCTCGCGTTCCTCTGGTCCTTCCGGCGATCTCTTGACAGCATGATGTTGCAGATGATCGTTCACTTCGAGGAGCTGGGCATCCACATCGCCAGAATTTTCCGCCCCGATCGAACCGTCCGTACCCATAGGCGGTACGGTGGCCCCAGTTGGCGCCCGGGCGTCATGGAGATGTCCACGAGGACGGCCTCCGAATGACCCTGGCGTCTTCTGTAACCATTCCAAGGGCAGATGCTGAATCAGCGGTAGACCAGCTGCTTCCAGGCGATCTTCTGAAGTGGAATTTGAATACGATTGTCTCGATGCGTTCTCCGCATCACCTCGTAACGGATCAGTGGATGCGCTGTGCTCAGCTCGTTTCGATCGACGTAAGCCAAGTATCCGCAGTGCAGCACCATGACTGGTCTTCATGCCAACTCCTGCAGCTGTGATGACCAGAATACCCTCTGCAGGATTTGGAACTCGTCCAGGATAGCGCATCCGTTGGGTGCACGCCGCGGTTACGAGACCTGTTCGTTCTGCGAGCTCCTCGAGGATCAACACGCGTTTGGTACCCGCCCAGACGCCGGCCTGCAGAAGAACAAACCCAAGCGCTTCGGCATGCATCCACAATGATTTGCCTTCCATTTTCTGGTAAAGGGTGTCTGTAAGTGTGCATAAACTAGGACGGATGACGCGCAAGGAGAATCCGTGCCGCTGATGTTTTCGCTCCAAGCGTTTGGACTGTGCAGCGGATACGCGTTCTGAAACCGTTTCCGCTGTGGCTCCAGTTTGATGATTGGTGCCACGAAACTGGGACGTGAAACTTTCCTGACTGGTACCAGGAACGACCTGGGTAAGCGTTGGAGGCTTTTCGGTCGTAGCGCACGCTGTCGCGCTAGGGTTGCTTCGTTGTTCAGGTGCCTCCGCGTCCACGTCCTGCCCATCTGTTGCAACGGCATCGGCATCAGTTCGCAAAGCGAGTAACAACTGTTTGTCTGTTGCCTGCGGTGCAGGCGATACCGCTTGTTCAGCTGGATCCGGGTAAGAGAGACGCACGCCCCACGGAACGCCGATCAGTGCACTTGGGTGCACGTACCTGGTACCAACTCTGATCAGTGTGTCCGCAGCAGCAGCAGTGCCTGCAGCGTCATGAACGTCTTGCAAAGTCGCTGTAGTCTTCCGAACTTGCAGGATCTTGCGATGTTTCTCATAGCGACCTTCTCCGTACTGCAGAATAACAAAGTCGCCGTCTTGCACGCGATCCGCTGCATCCCGTTTGGGACCAGACGCCCCTGGCATGCCTTTCACAGCGTGTGTCGGCCTCTGACAGCCGTTGCAAATTCGTTCCGACCGTAGGCAAGTGCTCAAGTGTGTCCCTAACAAGTGCAACTCTACAGCGGCAACAGTCGAACGTTCGAACGTTGAAGCGGGTGCGGTGCAGCGCGGGGCGGGGCGGCGCTTTACGGGTAACCCCAGTGGTTGGCCTTGGCGTTGGCTCAGAGGCTGGACTCGAGGCATAGGTAGCGGGCTTATCTAGGGTTTGTCTGCAGTTTCGATAGAGCGAAATGCAGTTTCAAGTGTATGCCATGGCACGCAATTTTCGCTGCTGGTCAATATGTTTCGTAGAGCAAGGATGGCGCTCCTCGGCTGCGTCGACACGTGTTCCAGGGAAGCGCCCAGCAGCGCAGCGTGCTGTTCTGAACAACGCCGGGGAGCAAGACGTCTATACGAGCTTTCACGCTTTATACAACCGATAGCAGGGTCCAAGTGGTTTATTCCTGCACGAGTCAAGCGCACTTGATTGCGGTGTCGGCGCTGCGCCGTTCTTTTTTGAACCGCAGGTGTGTGCTGACCAATGAGTTTCACGAGAAAGCCTGCGTTCGCTAGTACGCAGACTGCTCATCTGCGATTCAGCGCCGAGCGATGCGTTTATGGGGGGACACGCTTCCAATAAGAGCGCTTCTTAATGATTCGCCTGAAACGTAGGCGTTGTACCCGAGTGGCACCCATAGCATAGCGTCAAGGATATCCCGTCTATGGTGCGCTAGGCCTGCACCCGTCTGCACCATGCTACAGCGATCAGACGAACGTGGAAAACAAAACTGGTTCTTCTGATCGTGCATTCCGATATGTCGCTCGCGCTTTTTTAGAGTTACGCTTGCAGCCTTCGCAGTGCAGCCATACGGGCTTTCGAATGCATAAATAGTTTGAGTATTCTCGGTCGGGGTTTCGGAGTGGCTCCTTCGACGCCGCTCGCTGGAATGCGTCTTGTCAACGGTATCAGAATGATTCGCAACGCCCTCGAACTCAGGATTCGCAAAATACTTGATTTCATTATCCAAGTTTTTGGAACGAGACTCAACGCTTCTCTGCTCCGTCCGTATAGCATGCTCAGATAACGCATGCCTCAGGTCTCTGATCGGTGTGTCTTAAGACATCCGCTGGGCCCAGCAATGCATGCTGCTGGAATAACGAAGAAAAACCATTGGCGTCGAGAATGGACGACATGTTCACAGGCTCATGCAGAAAGCTTCTGAAACTTGGAACGTCAGAAAATTCAATCTGTTCGAAAGCCGAATTCTTTTCTCTTTGTAGACATCGACGGAACGCCATTCGACTGCAGCTCGATATCAATAAGTGGATATGCTTTCAGAGACGCCCGGCTCTTGTTCTTGCATGGAAATGGGCTATGGATTCAGACTACAGTCGTTGCAGCGATCGCTTCCCAGAGGAGATTGTGTCATCGCTTTGCACGATGGGAATGCAGACCAATCGAAATGCTCCAACGTGTTCTCCAGTCTGGATTTGGTTTCGGTGCTTGTCGCACGGTGGACAACATCGTGTTCCACATATCCTCTTTTTTGGAAAACAGCAGAGATCGGAGGATGGGTTATCTTAGACACCACAAATTGCTCTCTGTGGTTAAGACCCTATTGATAGGGTCATCGAGGCCGTGAAGCAAGGGCTCAGTTCAGCAAATACATATTCGATAACGCGTACTGTCCCCGACGTGGATTGGTGCTCGATGCTTTGGGCTCAACGACCGGGGCTGCAGGGCTCAACGCTTTGTTTGCAACACTTGGTCAGGTTTGCAGATCGCATTTTCCGAAGAGCGCTAGAGAAGAGAGGTCAAAAATGTATGAAGAATAAATATGAATTACATGGTTCACAACGGAAATGCAGTGTCCGTGCATACCAATTACGCCGAAGAAGCAGCGGTGCGAGAGCTTCACAGATATCCTGGAGCGTTCCGCACGCAGGATGTATAGCGTTCCCAGAGAACGTTACTACTCTCGGACGAAAAGCATTGCTGGACGGAGCTCATCGCTCGGGCGTCTTCTCAGACGAGAAGCTGCGCGCATCGCTAAACTCAGGCACTAGGGTCGTTAAGGAGTACCCCGGAGTGTCATTGCTGTTGCCGGAACACAGAGCGCTCGTAGAGGATTATGCATGGCATCGCACTCGGCCGCGGCAATGTGCTCTGCTCACTCTCAGGTTAGTGTCCTTCCAGTGTGTCGAGGACACTGGAAAAGTGGAGAACTTCTCAGATGCGCAAGTGACACGCAGCGGCACGTCATGTCATCATTCTCCTTGAGCACAATCCACAAACTCGTTATCTGCTCCGCGTTTTCATCCACGCCGCTCGTACTTCGTCTCCGCATATGATTCGCTCTGGGGACGTCAGAGGTTTGAATCGCTGGGCAAGTAAGAGAAACCTGGATAAAACAAAGAAGCGCGTGGGTAGAAGAATAAACATGGGGATCCTGAACCAAGACAGCGGTCCAGTAAACCGAGCGATACATCAAATTCCGAGGCAATCCAAGGTGAGGGGTTTGCCACAGAATGATTCCACCAGGTTAAATGCTTGCAAGCAGTTTCCGCTCTGACACCTTTACTCCTCGATCAACATCCGGCAATGTCTCGTGCCCATAGAGCGCCCAGCGGCTTTGCAGGGAGCGAAACCTCCGCGGCAACGTTTCGTATTCCGAGTGGGTTTTGTGCGGAAATCCTCGGCATTTCCGTAGGAAACAAAAGTCGCCAGGAGACTGGAGTCTCGCACGAAGCTCGGCATTGCTATGGTGCCGGTCAGCTGGCCGGAAAGTTTATAACGTCGCCTGAATGAACCGGGAGCATTTTTCCAGCACAAATGGTGAACCAGGAGAGCGTTCAACTGTTCAGTTTTCCGGAATATACAGAGGGCGAATCATAGAATTTACGGGTCACAAATACCCAGATATGCAAAGGCGTCCTTGTCATGGTCCGTCAGCGACCTTACTCGGCAACAGCTTGTTTTCCGTTTTCAAACAGAGTAGTGTATGCACCAAGCAGTCGCATCCCTGACAAAATGGTATGATGCCGGGAGTTCGCCGCCGCAGCATTGCCCGAATGATCTTCGAATCGAAAGGTTAGATGCACACACACACACACACACAAACGGACACAGTTGTGTCCTATTCTGCTTGCGGGGATGGAAGAAGGGTCTTGTACACGTGATGAACATTGTATCGCGCGTGCAAAGATGCGCGCACCTCTTTGCATCGCTTTGCTGTTACTCGGACAAACTCTATTACGACCAGGCACGCGGGAATAGCCGCTGCCACTACTCACGATACCACAACAGTTGCAACAGGAAGGTGCAGGGGGCGCTCAGCGAGAACCAGCGTCGTCGATGGCATCGTCGTGTCGGGCTCATTCCGAGCCACATTGACCAGTTGTGCAGGCGCTGTCGTGAAGGCCGGCTCGACCCCGGATTGCACGACAGCCGGATTGCGGTGAGAGCGTCTTCCACCAAAAATTCCAATGAGTGCAAGTTGAATGGCTCCAAGCGATGCGCCAAAAATATTCAGGACATAAATGAAGGGTTCCTGCTTTGCGAAGCCGTAGGCCGTCCACAGTGTTCCGTTCACAAGCGACATGATTGCCAGGTTACGGTCGATCATGGAAGCATCGCGAGTGCGGAAAACAGTACGAATAAGAAACAGGGGTGAACTGTACATGAATCCGAGAATAATATTCGCGACGAGCCCTGAGATCAAGACTCGGGCGCTTTGGTTGCGCCAAACACCATTGCTCGCCAACGGGATGAATACAAAGAATGCGGATACGGTCAGGACCAGGGCGATAATGAAGAGCAGGCCTTCAAACATCCGACGCATGGAGAGTCCCGCAACCCACGGATGCCGCTGCAACTCAGCAGGCAACGGCTTGGGAACCAAAGACTCCGTGGTGTCGGAGCGCACCAGAGAACTTGTCAGCGCCCCGTTCCCGATCGGTAAGTCAGTTGGACGCAAAGGATCCTCTATCCGGGGTGGCAAACCCGTGTTGCTCTCGGACTGGGTTCCAGAAACGGCACCCGTTGCGTTGCGACGATTTAAAAGACCTGAGGCGTTGCGGATGTGGGTCCACCAGTGCCCACTAGAAGCGGGTGCCAGCGGAAGCGCCCGCACCCCTTCCGGTCGCTGGCGCTCGCCGGACGTGATTTGACGCTTGCGCCACTCATCAAGGCGTAGTGCAGCATAGGCAACCACAACGTAAAATATGCAAAGCATCATTCCGGGCGCATTTGCCCAAAACACGAAATAATCGCTCTGCACAAATGCATAGGAAATCCAGCCAATGGCGTTGCCTAACATGAGCGGGTACGGCAGCGGATTCACCGGACCCAGGATATTTTCATCGACAGATGGTTCGTCCATTGTTGTACCAAATTTTGAACTCAAAGGAGTAGGCACCTCGTTCATTGGAATCCCCGCTATGCGGCCATTCAGCTCGTTTGGGGTCACCTGAAGAACCAGCTCGACGGGGGCGAGTTCCGTGCTATCCCCGGTGCTCGGCACGGAGGCCAGATCACTCGAGCCCGCTCCACTATGACGTCCCGTAGCCACATTGCTATGGACATTGTACTCGAGAATCGTTTCAGAGAACATTGGCGTAGCAGCTGGCTGCGTTGGCAACGGAGCATCGCAGCGAGCGCGTTCAGCGCTGACGCGCACACTATTCGCTACCGCAGTAAGGCGACGTCGCACTGCGAGCACACGCGGGAAGGGTGCCAAAAACAGAAGAAAGGACACAACGATCCCTATAGACGGTACGACATAGTCTAAAATTATCCGAGCTGTGCCCTGTGTCGCAAACATTCGCAACACGCAAACACCAGTTGGTACGCAGACCGACGCGCACGATCGACAAACGGATGATGACAAGCCCCGCGGCTTGACTGCACCCAGCAAGGGTAAAGTCCGACACCACCGCGAACACCGATACCACCACCACCACCACCACTGCCTCCACGAGCAGTGTACACTAGGACCGCGCTTAGGCTCCTTCTGCGTGCAGTAAACTTTTTTGTATCGTCTCGGCGGTCGCTGCCCCTTCTGATGCCCTAGAAAGCAACCAGATGACGCGAAGAAGCGAACAAACCACACGTCTAGTACACCAGCACGCTGTAGGCAAAGCAGAGCGGGTTCAAAGCACTCGTACGCCGGTTGTGGATGCGTGCGTGTATGCTTGCGTGCGTGTATGCGTGTATGCGTGCGTGGATGCGTGCGTGGATGCGTGCCGCTGTTACGTGTCACGCTGAACAAGGCGGTGATGCCGCAGCGCCTGCAATTCGCGGTAAACCCGTTGCCCGCTGGCGCTTTCCTCAGGCACATTGCTGCTGGCGATCGCATTGCCAGGGCGTGCTTCAGTTGACGTTGATGTGGGTCTCGGAGGATCACCATCAGTAAGCGCTCATCAAAACAGCAGCGATCGCAGTTGATGGGTAGCTACGCCTGACGTCGTCGGTGCCTGGAAACGCACCAGCTCCTATTCATGAAAAGATCCGTTCTTGCTGTGCTGTTTGGAGATTGGCCTGGTGAAGCGGCCGCCGCTGAAGCGCGTCGCTCGGTAGGTTGCCAGGCACTGGAATATCTTGAACGTCAGCTGCAGCTATGCAGAGGCGAGCACGTTGTTTCTGCAAAGAAAGGAGGTCAGACGTGGTTGCTCGATCCTGATAGACATGAAGGTGTTTTGCGCTGGCGATAGAAACTCGTCTGCATCATGGAGCAGTGGGGCGGCAGCCGTGCATGCGTACATGGCGAGCGGCAACGGCAGTCGCGAACAAGGAGCATCGCGTGCGCAAAAACATTGAATACAGCGTGCTCTAGAAACTTTGGTGTTTCACAGGTTCGGTGTCCACTGCCAAGCGGTGGTGCCCTCTGAACACATGTTCATCTTAACTCCGTTTAAAGGTTGCAAGTTAACCGCTGTGACAGACGGTGGAGAAAACGCCTCTGAGGGTGACTGGATAGACGAGAGGGCGGTAGGGCACGGGACGCAGCTCTGGCAGCAGCGCCGTTCCCTCGAGCTCGGTTGGGCGTACCAGACACGAGACCGTCGAGCACCACCAGTAGTGTGTCGTGTTTGTCGCGGGAGCGGTTCAGTGCCTTGTAGGTTCTGTCACGGCACCGGCGTGATGGCCCTTGGCGACCGACTCGCCTGCTCTGTGACTGCCCGGAACTGCGACTGCTACGCGTGTCGCGCCAGGGGCCAGCAACGCTGCACGCGGTGCGCGGGCTCTGGCTTCATAGCGAGCTGGTTAGCGCCGCTTGAGGAGCTTCCATAGATGGAATTGGGGCAATGGATCTGGTTTAGCCTTCTTAAGAATCGAGACTGCGCGCAAGCCTTTGTTTGTGGCTGTGAGCGCTGGCGAGCTGGCTTCGCACGGAACTGTCGAGGAACGTGCGCGTGGACGTGAGCTGACGCATGGATGTGTTCGCACCATTAACATATTCAGCGTCGGTGCTGCGACCCGGCAACGACCGATGTTTTGACGTGATAATGATTGACCTGAAAATGCCACGAAGATGCCTAATGAGGTTCCAGGGACCGAGCGCCCTGCAGGGCAACTTTGCACGTGCTTACGGTTCGCTACGACCGCATCATGCGAAAAAAACAAAGAGCAAGCATATGCGCGGTGCATTGTGCACATGCCCAAGGCACACGTCGAGCACCAGTGGAACTCGGACTGCGTTCCGTCGTCGCGTACGAGCACAGCAGCGACACCGCTCTTGCCCCGACGGGTAAGGCATGGGTGGCATCCGCGGCTTCCCAGCATCAAACCAAAGAACATGGGCTTCGGGTATCCAAAGCGATGCCATCAGGTGCGCCGTCGCGCCTAACAAGACCATAGCGGAAAGTGTCGGAAGGTATGCGCCTTGCATCTGGGTCTTGATTCATGAACAGAGGACGCCGGCTCTACCCGTGTCAGATGAAGACGAAACATTCAAATGCTTGATGCTTCCTGCAGTTCGATTTTTCTCGGGGCGTTTCTTTTGCCACATGTGCAGCTGCGACATTCGATGCGCAGCAACGAGGGCTTCCGCGCGCATACGTAGTTTTAGGATGCTTCTTGGTACTTTTCTGGGGTGGCATCTTCGACGTTTCGCTACTAGAATTCTTGACGACACCAGAATCAAAATGATTCGCGATGCCTTTCAATACGCTCTCGTAAAATAACCCTTATCATGATTAAATGATTAGAAAGAAGCCCACCGCCCGCGTGTCGTTCAGGTGTCGTTTGCTCAGACCACGGGAGCTTCATGTTTTCGATCTACCATTTTTCAAGGCAACTTGTGAGCGCAGCAATTCGCGCCGCCCGAATAACGAGGAAAAATACGCGAGGACGTCTTCTCTTTGTGAACTGTTCACAAGCTCATGCTCAAAGTTCATTGAACTTGACAAATCAAACAATGGAATCCGTTCGAGACATACATATCCTCCTATCTTTTGGCCGTCGACGATACTGGATTCCACAGGAGCCGCGCCATACTACTCACGGATTACGTGCCTGGAGGCTTGGATCTCTTGAGTCTTCACGAAAATGAAGCCTGGACTCGGACATGAGTTATCGCAGCGATCGCTTTTCGTGAAGCGTGCGTCGAAGCTGTGCAAGAAGGGAGCGTCCACCGATCGAATACCTCGAGTTGCTCTCCGGTTTGGATACCCGCCCCTGCGGTACCTGCTTCGTTATGGTCAACATCGCGTTTCAGAAATCCTCGACTGAGAGAACCAGCGTGCGCTTGCCTGGGCAGCAGACAGAGTGCTCACTCTGGGTTCCGTCTAGAAATAAAACAAGCTGGTGATCGTTGGCAACGGCACCTGCCGCGGAAACCGACTAGGACATCGATGGAGGCCTTCTGTAGGCCTCAAGTGCACGTACCGAGCGCTTCGGCAAGGAATGATTCCCTGCAATATGGGTTTCTGACGAGTCGGTGGCGGCGCGATGGACATACGCTGGACACCTGACCACATGCAGGTGTCACCGCTGCAACAAACGCACTGACTTATATACAAACACGATGAACATGGCAAGCGACACCTGACCACATGCAGGTGTCAACGCTGCAACAAACGCACTGACTTTATATACAAACACGATGGACATGGCAAGCGATGCGTACATAGCAACGTCCGCCTGAGTACCATATGCGTCGACAACGGCTGTATGCAGCGAAAGCAGGGGAATGAACACGAGCATCCGTCATCTTCGACTGCTGACAACAGGGCTAGAGAAACAGTAGACCGGCGTTCTACAAGCAGGGGATACGTGAGCGTAACATGAAGCAGTCGGAGACCATTCCCCGCCACGACTAGTTTCGCCGCCAATGAGAACAGACCCCAAGGTTCGCTTCGGCGCCTGGGTTCGCGCACGCGTCCTCCTCTACGCAAACATGCGTATCGATATGCGGTATTCCGAGATCGCGCTACACGCCTTCGAGAAGCGAGCTTGCTTCCAGCGTGTGCGCTCCCGAACAGTGCACCGTGCACCGTGCACCTACCGATGAAAGACGTATTCAAATGCGCCTGTTTGTATGTGCAGGTCTCTTCGGTGATCAGCTCTGCGCCCGATCTCTCTTTACTTGTATTCGAGTTACGTTCCGAAATACGGATTGCGGCCGCGTGCGCTATTCCCTGCCATACCCGCTGCTGCTGGTGCAGACGCCGCAGGAGATGGCATGCGCATCGACGGCACCGGTCCACTAGCGCCAAAGTAGAGACTCGAGGGCGGCGTCGGTCCAGTTGGTGGCGTGCCCGCCATAAGCATCGGTGTCGATGCCGTCAGACTGCGCAGCAACGACTCCGAGCCGCTGGCAGCGTTCGTGCGCTCCTTGCGATTCGTGGTTCGATGATCGCGCTCTGCACGTTCCAGTGCTTCCAAGCGTTTCCCGTAATCATGCAGGGTTTGGATGTAGAACGGCATCGCATAGTCCGAAGCACCAAAGCGCCAGGTCCACTCCAGAACAAGATCGGGGCGCAGCAGCGGATAACACAAGTACAGGGCCATGGTAAAGGCCTCCTTCAGATTGCTCTCTAAAAAGTAGCGCGCTATGGATTCAGCGAGGCTCGCAGAGCCTGACTCTGCGGCGATCTCAGCAGCCTCCCGGAATGCCATATCTCGTTTGCAGAGCTCAAGTGCTCGTTCGTATTTCTGGCTGCGGCGGAGCAGCAGCACAGCGACTTGACGCATGAGCGGGAGCTCGTGTTTCTCCAGACGCTGAGCCAGTGCCATTTGGTCAAAGTTCGGGTAGCGCTCCACGGAGAGAACCAGGGCGTCCACGTCTTCTTCCATGATGAGGACTTCGTTCAACGCTTCATTAACTTCGGCCAAATTCTTATCCTGTACGCGCAGCATGTACGGCTTCAACAAGGGAACGTGGCCTAGAGGACCGAACTTGTCGAGGCCGTGCTGACGAGCCATGGAGAGCACGCGGCCCGGGTCCAGGCGCGATTGCAGCACGCCCAAGAGCTCAATGAGCAAATCAGGGTGCTCGTCCATGTAGAATGAGACTGCGCGATAGAGGACTTCGGCGCCAGTGACGGCGGCAAGACACTCTTCGAGGCCCTTGTGCGACCAAGCAAGTGGTGCATGTTCCATCATGATCATTGCAGCAGCGTCGTATTCCTCGTACCGCATGTGGGCAAAGCAAAGCTCATTCCACAGGTGTGCACTCTCCAGAGCCCGGATGACTTTGGCCAGATTACAGCGCGACCAGTAAACGAGGAGGTGCTCCATGACCTTTTGCTCTGCGTACTTGCTATAGAGCACCGCGAGCTCGGTAAACATGCCATTGTGCGCTTTGTCCAGTCCGAGACCGTTCTCCAGTACACTCATAATCTGATCGAAATAGCCACGCGTCTCGTAGACCCGAATGACCTCGTCGAGCTCCTCGGGGACCACAATCAGATGCAACGCGCACAGCTCTGCAATGCGAAACTCCTGTGCCTCCACACACGCATAGCAAACAGTCTTCCAGGTACGCAGTTTGTTCGCTTTGCGTGCCGCCTCCAGTGCCGCCGTAAATTCCCGCATGTATACCAGGCACTCGGCCAAACGTGCGTAGTTGTTGGCAGCGACAAACAACAAACGGGCGGCTTCGTACTTACCTTCACTGAAGAGACGGTCCCCGACAGCGTCTAAATCCGCTGACTGCGGCGAAGCGAGAAGCTCCTCCAACTGTGACAACTTTGGAGGATCACAGCAGGCAAGCGCGTACACCAGTTCGCTGTCGATGAGTTCCTCGTCAATGCCGAGCTGCTTGCTGCGCACAAACTGGAGGTATGTGGCGAGGTCAGCAAAGGCGCCGGTCTTACGACACGCCGGGATCAGTGGCCGGTAGCGATTGGTCACACCAGCGCGCATGTACACTTGAACGGCCTTGGTAAGCTCTCCCAGACGAAGCAAGCCGTCGCCGAGCCGTGCCCAGATATCCGCACGGTCGTGCTGTGCTGCGTACTCGTTCGCCATGACAATGTCCTTCTTTTGGTCAATGAGAACGCTCACAGCCTCGACGTGCATTTCGAACTTGGCGAAAGTCGCAAATGCCTCATCGTAGAGGCCGTGCTCCAAGCACAGCTGGCCGATTGTTGCGCCGTCAAACGCGTCCAGGCGGCGAATATAGTCACCGGTGCGCTCGGGTGCTGATCGAATTGACGTCAACAGCAGCAGGTTTTGGAGAGATGTATTGTTCGCAAAAGTTCCGCCCGCCTGCAAAACCAGCTTCTCCAAAAGTTCTAGAAGCTCGTTCTGTAATCCAGCTCGCATGAGTGCTTTCACTGCGGCACTGACTTGCTCCGGATTACGATTCTCCATCAGGGCAGACCCGATTACCTGCGTGAGCAGGGTCTTCCGATTGGGGTTGCTCTCCTCGAGGACGCGTGCCCAGAGTTCCGGGTTCATCCGCTCGATAACGTAGCGTGCCTGCTCCCGCCAGAGGCCGTGATCGCTTGTTACGCGCAGCACATCGTCATCACATGCACCGTGCGCGTACGCAATGAACGCGAGAAGCGGATCACGCCGTTCACAAAAGTTGCCCACAATTCGAGCATCATAAAACTCGTTCGTCTCGAGGAAATGCTCCGGGTTGATGTTGGCGTCGACGTAGACCTTGGCCAACGCGGTATGAACCGCTCTGTCTTTGCTGCCCTCGGCAACCAGTGCTTCCAGCAACTGCAGCATCAGTTTCAGCTTCTGACGTTCTTCGAGCACCTGCGTGACGGCCTCGATAGGCACCAGTGATTTGATGCTCATCAGCAGCGACTTGATATAGACGTCGTCAACCGAAGAGCTGTCAGAGTCGAGTAGCGCAGCCACGACGGCTGGCGTATTGCCGGGGTTGATTCGCTGAACATAGCCTTTCACGATTTCAAGCTGATTCTGCTTCACAAAGTACCGAACCATGTCTTCGACATCACCGCCTTTTTCGCACACATTGATGATCGGACGAGGGTCTTTGGGTCTCAATTCAAAGAGCAATTCCTTCACTTGCTCGGGATTGTACAGATCCGATTCGCGGGTGACGCGCTCCGCCTCAGACCACTGCTGCGTTCGACAGGCTGCTTCGATGTATTTGGCAACGACATAGGGCGACTTGCTGGTTGCCAAAATTGCCCCGAGGTACAGATACATTCCTTCATAGCACTGGTGCTTCTCGAAGAGGTCAATCAGACGTGATGGTCCCAGAGCATCTGAGTAGCGGATGGCAACCTGCACCACCCGCTGTATGTTGCCGCGCAAGTCGTTGGTCAATAGTTCATCGAGCAGCTCGAGGCTGTCGTCGGGAGAAAGATTCGCGAAAATTGAGAGAAAGTACTCCGGTTGAATTGCATGCGACAATGTAACCAGTATCCTTTTGACATCGCTAAGACGAGTGTACAGCTGCAAAGCGCGCTGAGCAAGTCCCGCCCGCTCGCAAAGCACAGCAATCCGCTGCTTATCAAAATGTGTATACATCTCCTGAGCAAGTATCGCATCAGCTACCTGCGGAGCACCCAAGGTCAAGTTGATCTCAAGGACTTTGGTCTGCAAGTCACCTTGCTCCGGGCGATCCTCGCGCATAACATCCAAAAGATATGAGGTCGCTTCCTGCACCATCCCGCGTTGCAGAAACAGGTCCGCTACCGCCGCGTGGTCTGCGGTATCTGTTGCCAGCGACTCCGCGACCTCGAGCGCGACCTTTGGGCTGGTTGCCAAAGCGCTCTGGATCAGGGAAAGCGCGTCCACTGGAATACCATTCCGTTTCGCGTATTCCGCGGCTCGCTTGTATTCGCCGAGTTGAATGAGACCATCAAACACCTTGCGATGCGCACCGGCTTTCAGGTAAATCGCCAGAGCCAAGCGATGATCGTTGGCAGCTCTTACTAGATCGCCAAGCTCCTCAGAGCATTCGATTCGGTTCTCCTTGATCCATCGCTCAAGCAAACTCAGCCGGGAATATGCGACGACCTGCCGACCAAGTTCGATCGATTCAACATTGTTGAGGTTGCCGTGCTCCAAGAGCACCTGCAAGTACAAAAGGAGAGGCGATGGTACATTCGGTTGTGGTGTCGCCGCCTTGAACATCTCCATGGTTTGAGGCGTGCGCAGATTCCCAGCAGGCGATTCCGCAACGACCTGAGCCGCCTCACGGTATTTTCCCGAATCAAAGAGGAGGCGAAATTGTTGCGCGAAAAGATCATCTGCACCGGGCAGCGCATTCCGTGCCGCGAACTTGATGGCCAGATCCAGGTCGTTTGTCTCCCTCAGGATGTACTCAACGACCAGAGATGGGTCGATTGCAAAAACAAGAACCTGCCCCCGTCGGTTGATTCCTATTAATCCGCCTGTCTCTCTGTGTGATGTGCTAACAAAAACAGGAGATTCACTAATGCGATTCGCGTAGATCAACTTGCCCGATTCCAAATCAAACGCATGGATGTAGCCGTACTTGGTCAGCAGATACGCCACCGACAGTTTGCTCGATACCTGCAATGCCACGGGAAAATCGTTATCCATGCCAGGTGCGTATACGATATTCGTGATGCGTTTCTCGAAGCGCGGAGCACCATCTGGCTTCCTATCCTGAGCGACCTCCACCACGTGGAATTTGGTCTTGCTCGCGAACGCGAACAGATGCGTACCCGTAACATCCTGAGAATCAATCCGGTAGCGATCACAGAAGCCTGCTGCATAGCCATCGAGAATCTGACTCACACCGCGATCCACAGCATACAGCTGGATCTTGCCCAGCACACCACCGGGAGCGGTGTCGTCGGCGCGGATCCCAACCAGAGCTAACCAGCGTTCACCTACACCAGCAACTAAGTTAATAACTTGGCAGGCGGCCAGCGCTGGGTGTCGATCGAATACTTTTGCAGGCGGCGCGGTGCTCGAAGCGTCAATCGACCAGCTGTACACCGCGTTCGCAGTAACGATCCCCAAGGTGCGCCCAGAGAGCCATTTCCAAAACACAATATCGCCCTCTGACAACAGGTATGACTTGATACGCGTCTTAGATGTGATGTCGAATAACTGGATCTGCGCACCTGCTCTCAGGGCAATGATGCGGCTCTCGGGGTTCATTATTGCCGAGTCCGCGGTTATCGGTCGCCGCACGATCTGGTCGGGCTTTGTAACATCTATAATCGCCAGCTTATTTCCCTGGTCAGAGGTCTCCCGAACGCAGATGACACGGTCTGACTCCATGGTGACGTTGCTGAAGCTGATATGCGTCGGGCTGATGCCCACCGAGGGCAGCGTGAACAGCTCCTCGAAAACAACAGGTGCCGCCGCCATGCTTCAACGCAGCAACCTCCACAAACTATTCTCCGGTGAAGTACCTCTTTACCCAACAAGCCAACAAACAACGCTCAAGAGGTTGCTGGTGTACAGAAAGGCCTCCCGAGCCGCAAAACAGACACTTTAACCCAATTAGACTACCGAGGCGGCGCGCAGAAACGGATGCGTGCGCTGCCCAGCCATGCACACGTGTCCAGGCGCATGCGTGCACATCCATCGATGCGTGTATGCGTGCGCCAGCGCGATTGCATCGGGACGTTTCTCGCCGAAGAGCAGCAGCAGCGGCAGTCGCCGCCACGGCACTGTGTGATGCAACGGACGCTGGAGAGGCGGCGCCAATGGCGGCAATTGCTGCGATGCGCTGCTCCCAGGCGCACCGCCTCGCCCGTCGATGCTGTTCATAGAAGGTATTTCCAGCGTTGGTGATGCTGGTGGTGCTGGTGGAAGCCATCATTTGACGATGAGATGCGTATGCACCAGGTTCACGGTATATGCACGCGAAATCGGTCGGTCTTTGCCGGTTCTGAGAAAAAGAGCGACGCGAAGGATTTCATGCCCCCTGATGGGGTGCAGTTCGAAGACACGGGATGCAGCGCATGCAGGATTTGCACGGCGGACAAGCACAGCGCGGTTTCTGGATACTGGGTCACGGACGAGTGGCTTTTCTTCTCATGATAAGCGGCATGCATAACAAAACCGTGATGCCCCCAGAGACGCAATTGTCGGCTATTGGCAGCGTTTCTCATGACGAGCAGGATGCATAACGCAAACTAGATTCTCCTAAGCAGACACGTGCTTCCAATAGCCAGCATAGAGTCCCAGGCACTTGCGTGGAGCACCTTGTGCACTGAGGTACCCGAACAGAGGCTCCGTGAACGCGTCGCAGCGATGCGGGCGCTCCCGCAGTGGACACGTGCGCCGCGACGCAGTGGCAGGTATTTTGCGAAGAGGCTGTTCGCTTTCGCTGGAGGACTCGCACGGAAGCTGAGCAGCCCGCTCGTTGATGAGCGATATTCTCCGCGCACGAGAAGACTTGCGTCTTGGTCGATTCGAAAGTGCAGCATACAACGCTGAGCGTTTGCTTGCAGGTGAACCAGAAAACCCCGCTGCAGTAGAGGTGCTCGCGCAGGCGCTGCTTTCAGCGGGTGAGGCGCGGCGTGCGCTACACCGACTCGAGCGCTATCGGACAAGGCTGCCTTTGGAAGAAACTGTTTTTATTCGCTTGATCGAAGCTCGATGTCTGGCGGAACTGAGGCTATACGAGGACCAGGTCGCGATTTTCGAGGAGCGTGGCCTCCCATCCACGACAGGAGAGCGCGACGCTGCACGCGGGAACGCGAATCCGCTCATCGCCGCCTATTACGTTCTCGTGGGCGATGCGTATGAAGCCCTGGAGAACCCTCAAAAAGCAAGCGAATGCTATATTGCAGCACTGCAGGCTGACGAAAGCTGTGTGGAAGCGCTTGAACGACTCTTCTATAGCAACGCGGTGGTAGCGTCAGTGCCGCTGGGCGCTTTACCCCCGAGCACGTCGTCCGGTGCTCAGCACAAGGCACTCTCTGTTGACCAGATCGCACTCCAGGCGCTATGGCCATTCGAAACACCGTTTCCCAAGGATAGTTCCCCTTCGAAGGTATATCTCATGCTTGCGAACGATCTTCGGTTCGATGACTGGCGGAAACGTTGGTCCCTGGTACCTTGCTTCTTCTTGACCATGGTCGCTACCCGGTTCTGGCGCCTCGGTTTCTGCCAAGAAGCGTACAGACTGGTCTCATTTTTGGTCGCTGAACGAAAGGAACTGGAACTGAAGCGGAGCTTTCCCTTGTTTGTTGCGCTGCTGGCTCACCACCAGGACCTTATCACCCTCTTCCGGTACGCGCATCAGCTCGTGCAGGAATTTCCGCGAGCGGCAGAGTCCTGGTACGCTGTTGGCATGTACTACTTCGCATCGGGGAAATATGATGCATCACGCGCGTACTTTCAAAAGGCGACGCTCTTAAACAGCAATCTTGCATACGTATGGGTTGCGTATGGCCACGCCTTTGCCGCTGTTGACGACAGCGAACAGGCGCTTGCGGCATATCGGACTGCAATGCGTCTCCGACCGAATGACCCGACACCGCTGCTTCATGTCGGGATGGAGTTTGCTCGGCAGAATCATCTGGCAATTGCGCGCAACTTTTTTGAACGGGCAGCAGCAGCAGCAGCAGTAGTAGTAGCGCCTGTATTGACCTCGAGTGCCGACTCGGACGCAGACGAGGACGCACTGGCAAACGGCATCGAGCGTTCCCGCCCGTGGAATGAACTCGGTGTGCTATGCTATCGGGACGGGGAGTACGCCGAGGCAGTCGCTTATTTTCAAAAGGCAGCACGTCCACTCCAAGCGTACAAGAAAGCATGGTCGATGCGCCTAGGCCTAGACCAAAGATATCGCATCTCCGATGGTGGTGGAGGGTTTGCTCCAGAGAAACAGGCCGAAGCGGCTGTCCAACGACCTGTGCTACAACAGAGCGGCATCGAGAACAGCCAAAGCACAAGCTCGGATACCAACGCTCCCTCGGCAACATCCGTCTGGTGCGATCCCACGAGCACGTTTTATGGCTGCCAAGAAGCGCGTAGTCTGCTGGCAACCATTTGCAGTAATCTTGGACATGCGCTCATTCGACTGCAGGCGATAGACCTAGCTGCCGAAGCGCTCGAAGAAGCGCTACTGGTCGGACACGCTGTTCGACTTGCCCCGGGCTGCGCTGGGTCCGATGCGCTGGCACGGGCGGATACCTTGTCAGCGCTTGGCTATGTGGAACATGTGCGGGGCAGCGTGCAGAGAGCTGCTCAGCTCTACCACGAGGCTGCCCGGGAACTTGCGCTTGCCGGTATCAACGGGAGCACGCTGCTTCTGGACGCGCTCCTTGAACGCGCTGTAGATGAGCTGGCTATGCAGTCGATCAGCGAAATAGCCACCACGGAATGACCGAGCTCTGGTACGCGATATCAGCGTCGCGCTCGTGAAGCCTTGCCCTCGGTAACGCCGCACGTACCTGCTTCGACAGCTTGGTTACCTGCGTTCATGCAATGTTCACGAGCTGGATGCGTTCAAGGATTGACGCAGCGTACACCGCAGCTGTCGTACAATCATGCGCTGAGCGCACGTTCTCGCTGTTGGTTTCAGCGTGCGAGCAACGCGGGTCGTATGCGCGTCTGTACTTCCCCCGTAGCCGATGACGTTGAACCGAGGATTCGGGGGAATGTCTCAACAGCGAACAGCATCGCGTGTTGCAACGCTCCGCTACGTGTCTGCGTCTAGACATGATCCAAGACAGATGCACTGGGAAAGCGCTGTGATGCACAGAATCTGCGTCGAAGAGCGATTTCGCACGATAAACTTCTTTAAGTGGATTCTTCTTCTTCTTCTTCTTCATGATCATATTCATTGTGATTTTCTCGTATTTGATTGAAATATATGCGTGTTTTCTGCCACCGTCACATGGAAAACGAATAGCGCGTCTGCCTGCTTACTAGTACTTGAATAATCGTATTGCCAGTGTCGTGATCGACACTGTGACTTTGGTTGGGAACAACAACGAGTTGCATCTCAACTTGTTCCCCAAGCGCTGGGCCTGCCCGAACGCTGACGACTAGGTTTGCATTGGCCCAAGCGCAAATACTCGGCTCTAGAGGGGTACCTCCTCGACGAATACCGTGCAAGGCTCGCGGATCGAGAGCGTTTGGTAAGGTGTGCACCGTTGTTCGCAGCCCGCAAGCGTTAGATCATCCATTGAGTCCGCGGACATGCCATCTTGTTCGGGATTTGGTGCAGCGCCCAAGTCGGCACTCTGACCAGCATCTGCAGCTTGTTCATGACATGGCGCATGGTGGCCAGTCGACAAAACCAAGCCAGTATCGGGATCCAGCTTGAACACCGCTACTCGATCTGAATCTTGGTTAGCCACGTAGAGGAACTCTGCGCGGGGATCCAGGGCGATATCACGTGGGGTGCGTCCACCAGACGGAACCCACTGCAGAATCCGCATACAGCCAGTCTGTTCGGAGAACTCGATAACCGCAACTGAGTCGTGTCCACGGTTGCTCGCATAGAGCCGATCCGTTCTCAATGGATGCAGACGCAACGCCGACGAGATGTTGTACTGGTGCAGTGTTTCCGGCGAGTACCTCTGACGATAGTAGGCCGGGAGCAAGTCCAACATGGACGCAGGCTTGCTCGACAGCAGCCCGCTGGCAGTCTGATGCCCAAGCACCGTCTCCACTGGCGTTGGTCCGTCCCAGGCGTAGCACAGCAGGGTCGCGTTCAGTTCACAGAGAACGAGCGCCCAACGGCCAGATGGATGCAACAACATGTGGCGAGGTCCCGCACCGCTCGGCGGCACGGAAACGAACGCCGCAGAGGGATGCGGCAGGAGACAGCACGCCGTCCCCGTGGCTCGTGCGAACTCGGTCTGGTACAGTACGCCACCCTGGGGCGCTTGGAACGGGTAGTCAGACACCACACCAGCCGGAGTGATGAAACGCTGCTGCTGCGCTTGAATGGGGCGACCGTTCTGCTCATCAGGACCAGGCGATGTGCCCCGTACATGCGCAGCGACAGCATCCTGTGCCTCTGTACACAACTGCGCATCGCTTCCCGATAACGCAGCGTGCGGTACGCACCGCAGAGACTCTTGGTCTTTTCCGTATGCCAGCTCGGAAGCTACCTCATCAAACCGGAGGATAAATTGATAGATGCGGTCCGTTCCTAGATCTGGGACATAGAGGAAGCGCTCGGTGGGGTCAACCACGATCTGGTGTGAGTGTGGTCCATCCTGCCGATCGCGGCGGAAACCCAAGAGACTTGATTTTGCTTTCTGTGCCTGTTGCATCGCTTCAGTGAGACCTAGGAGCGACGCTGCGCACGGTTTCGTTTCCTCGTCGACTGCATCGACTGGGGATATAAACTGCACATGCTGCACCATGTGCAGACGTGGACTCGTCGTATGCTCACGCTCCACTGCCTCACGCTCGATATGGAAGACCACAACAGATCCACTCCAGTAGTTTGCTATAAGAAGAAACCGTCCAAGGTGATCCGTCCACGGATGGCAAGCGCCGTGTCCCGCGGTCGCAAACTCTCCGAGCCGCTCTAGCAGGCCGCCCTCGCGCCGCAGCCAGCGGAACAGGGTCACCGACCCGAAAATATCCGGGCGAGCATAGTCGAACTTGGACGTTTCATTGACTGCCCAGAGGTACTCGCCTGAAGGGCCACGATCGCGACAGAAATACGCTGGACACAGTAGCCCGTCAGCACGGACGACGAGTCCAGACTCGTCAGCCTCCTCCGGGGAATCAGTTTTAAGAGGAGCCAGGTAGCCTGTGTCGTTGTCCAACCAAAACCCGAACACACCTTTTCCGGTCCCCCGACTGTGGTGTAGCACACGCGTGTACGTGCCAAAGTACACGACCGTGCGAGGACGCGGTGAGGGTTTAGCGGTTGGGGAGCGCGCACCAGCCATCACTGGAGTTGCGCGTGGCGAAGCAGCTCTCAAGAGCTCAGCTTGCACTGTAACTGCATCATGAATATTCCTGTGAATATCTACTAGACTCGGAAAAGTTGTACTGACAAGACGCACTGAGTCGGATCGCATTCTCGCACCCGATAGAAGAGCTTTCGTTCGTTCGTTCGTTTGAGTTGGCGGAGCTACGGGTAGAGAATATCTCGGGCGTAACGACGGACCGAGAATATCTCGGGCGTGGCTGGAGAGTCGCTCGAGCGCGCCGTTGATTTTTCTCATGAACGAAATGATCACGCCAGCCAACGCTTTTCGCTCTTGTCGACTGTGGAGGTCTCTGTTCTATCACCGCACGTCTCCTGATATTGATCGCGGCGTTCAAGTCCCGGTTCAGAAATTCCATACGTTTTTTGCAAATGGTTGTACTTACGAATGCGAGTAGTCCACGAACTTTTGCCCTCTATTCCATATGCTCTTCTGTCAGTGGTCCGTGCTTTTTAAGTCTTCAGCGCTCCGCTGGCACTTTTCCATCTCGACCCTTTGAAGTGTACACCCCAGTTCATGGTGTGTGTAGGACGTTCGAAACTCATCTACAGGTATCGTAGCGAAACGCCGTGCACACTCTTTGTACGTTCTTGTCGTTGGAGCTGGCGTAGTCCCTTTTTTCGGTTCTTCCAGCGCCCTGCCCCATAAGCTACTTCCAGCCTCTGAGTTTCATCCTCTTTGAGGGCACTCAACTGATTGAAAAAGTCCGCGAACGCCCGCTGCTTCCCACAGTATAGATTCATTCGCAGACGAGCCCACCGGGGATTTGTATACTCCTCCCACAGCGCCTCCCAATGAGCAACGCGTATTTCCATGAGTTTCCGAAAAGCTTGTAAGCCCGCTCCTCGGCTCGTCACCTCACTCAAAGCTTCCAGGTGATCCTTCATTCCTGCATTCCACGTATCAATTTTCTTCCTTGCATTCATTATACCGGATTCTCGATAGTATCTCGCTGTCGAGAACCTCAAAAGACGCTTGTCTCTCTGACGTAAGTCACCGTCAGTATCATCTTCCCCAGGCTTGGGTGCTGCGATGGTTATGATATTCGTATTCCCAGGGTCCGCACCCACGACAAAGTCGTTATCCTGCACCTCCTGCGTCGCAGGGTCCGCCTCCTTCTTTTCTGCATGGCTCGTCGAGGGCGCAGCAGAGGGCGGAACTGGACGATCTGCCTTCAAGCGCCGATAGTGTACGTCCATGGCTACTCCATCGGTTTCGATCATCCAAGTGAATACCTTTTGCTTGCTCACTTTGAGACGTTTGAAATCGAAGATATTCTTCCAGTACGGCTCCCGGTTCTCGCCGGTGAACTCCTCCCTGCTAACATTGAACTCAAGACTGATCTTCCTGATGATGCCATGAAGGACTCTGGAGTCGGTAGTCACAAAATGTGACTTGATGTTGCACATTGGAACCACGTTGACGCGCTTCCCCATTAGGAAAGCCGTCCGTCTCTCCGACTCTTCATTGTTTTCCTCACTTAGCTTCACATCTGCCTTGCATTCGAGCTCTCGGTCCAGAAACAAGAAATACCGCAGGATGAGGCGATTGTATTTTTCCATATGTTTTTTCAACTCTGACATCTTTTCTGCTGGATTCGCCAGCCCCAGGTCTGCGCGGTACTCTTTACTAGGCGCACGGATTACAGAAGCTTCATTCGTGCTCTCGTTTGACGACTTCTTGTCAACGAACTCCGTCTCATCTTCATGCTTACGATCTTTCGTGATGCCATTGATAATCGCCCATTTTCCATTGCGAGACAGACCCGGGTAGAGTGCAAACACGGAGCGTATCATGAAACGTTCGAGGTTCATTGTCAAATGGTTCTTCAGATTCGTGAGGTACTTCATTGCCCCGTATGTGTAAATATCCTGGTCAGCCTTGTATCGAGTACCCTCGAAGCTATAAAAGGGATGTTTTCCGTGGAGAGCATGCACGAACTCATTTCCCCTCCGCGTTTCCCTGTGCCAAGCATCAGGTGCCGAATAAAGGTCTGGTCGAACAACTCGTCTGGAATCTCGACCGTTTCCATGTGCGTCACGTCGCGATACATCTCTCTCACCAAATGCATCAGTCCTGACGACGTCTTTATGGTGCTCTTGGTGTACGAATCGACACGTTTTTCGATAGCGTCTCGCAACCTTTCCTTGTACGACCCCTTGATATGTCCAAGAAGAAAGGCTTTCACCACCGTCTCGTCGTACAGTCGTCTTTCTGGCCGTCTTCGACGCAGGGCCTCCCCCTTTCGGTCCTCTTCTCTTCCTTTTCTTCTGGACTCGGCACTGTTTTTCGTTTTTTTTTTCTGGCAGCCGAGGATCCTGGACTTCAAGGATCGTCCAGTTGCTTTTTCACAACTTTCCTTTTTCTTAGTTTCTTTTGAAAAAGAGCCCTCTTCGAACGCATCTGTTATATGCTGCGAAAATTCAATGGAATATTCTTACTTGAGGTTTGAAACACAATTGAACTGGGAAACTAGACTTTGCTATGGCCTCAAAGGAAATCCGACTTTTACAGTAGAACAACACACTAGATCTAGCCGTGCAATGCCGTTGTCATCCATGGGACAAGACCCTCACCAACAGTGCACGCTGCGAGTACGAGATCGAATGCTCCCAAAAAAGAAAACGTGTTGTCTCGATCGCGTTTCCCTTCAACAGCGACATTGGCGTCGTGTTTCGTACTACCAAATTTGGAGATGTGCGTACCGAGCGCGTTATTTAGAATAAGGAACATAGACTCACGATTCACCTGCAAATATTTATGTATTTCTATCCCTATCTACGATAAACGTTACAAAGGGGAAAGGTTTCCGTATCTTCGAAAGTTTACCTTCTAGGCGTAAGGTCCCGCGAGACGGACGAATCTACCAAGCTCGTGCTTCATGCTTCCTCCAGTGGCAGGTGCTGTGGCGAGACCTGAACAATGCGTCCGCAAAACGCAATTCATTCTGGGATCAGGGGCAGTTAGGCTCCATCTGGGCGTCGATCTGGTCGCAGTGGACTCCTAGTATATCGCGTCACACTGCCGCAGGCAGTCCGTCTGCCAGCGCAGCTTGCAGGCTCGCAGATTGATCATATACTCCGACTACGTATCAGGTGAAGCGTTCCTCGATCCGACGCCCTCAATGGCGTGCCAAAGCCGTTCCATCCCCATGATATATCTGCTCCAGCGATACAAGCCCCGAGGCGAGCGCTCACATCAAGTACTCGGCAAACGATAGACCATACGAAACGGCCAGTATATCCAAAAGGAACCTGGAGGTAACATCATGATGGACGCTTTCCCGAACGCCACCACCCATCCTTCCCGAAACCAGGGATCCCTGGTCCATGGAAACGTTTTGTCATCGCAATCGAATCAGGATTGCACCATCGATCTTGATGCAGCGATGTCCATTGCAGCGCGCGCTTGCGCATCAGCGCCCGCAGGGTCGCGTCACGCGGGGATGTATGAACAGCGCCTCGAGACAGCGCGCGTTCGATAGACGCTCAGCGCGTGACTACCCTGAACGCATGGACCATATGAGCGGGTATACACGTTTCGAGTAGGTTCCTGTTTGGTGCTATAGTACTTGACGTGAAAGCAGGAATACTCAGTATCCAACGATAGAGGTCAGTTTCCGTTTTTAGGCTGTTTCGAGGTTGCACGAGTCGGTTGTAGTGGAAACCCTCGCGCGACGCAGCGGTAGTGGCAGCGCCAGTTCGCACGGACGACTTGTCACGTCTACAAAAGACTCTGGGCTGCGACTCTGTGGTGGTTTTGGTTGAGTTGTCTATTGTTCGCTCGACAGATTTTGCTCAGAGAAGCCGTGAGTCGGGTTGAAGCGGAGCGTGTTTGGATACCAGGAGGTTTTTGAAGCTGCTGAAGCAAGCGTGTCTGTGGTTGTGTACCAGGGGTGAGCGGGCACCATGCGGGGCCCAGTGGGAGGGCGCACAGCCGCTGTCGAGCCAGCGGTCGGTGCGACACCCGCAGCGAGTGCGTCGGAGCCGAAGGATCCAGTTCCAACGGTGGTGGGGCAGTCGTGCCCTTGCACTGGCGGCAAAGGTTTCATCGTGGAAAAGGACGTTTTTCTTGGCTCTGGCCACTTTGGCGACGTTTACAAGGGCCGCAACGCGCTTACAGGCGAGCCAGTAGCAGTGAAACTGGAGTATCGCTCCCGAACGATTGCGTATCGCGAGTGGGAGGTTCTGATGCGGATGCAGGGACTCGGCGCTCCCACTGTCTACTACACTGGACATGTCGGGCGATATTTTGTCTGTGTTATGCAGCTGTTGGGACCTACGCTCCAGAAGGCCCTTGAATCTCGAGTTTCCCGACGATTTACCTGGCCACAAGTGTCTCAGATCGCGCTCAAGTGTTTGGCGTTGATCAAGCGAGTCCACGACATCGGTTATGTTCACGGGGATGTGAAGCCCGAGAATTTCCTCCTCGAATACCGCGAACCGAAAAACCAGACGTCAAGTCGCCAGAATACGGGGGGGTCGTGCGTGGACCCCTTGGCGCTACTAGAGGTGAATATAGACGCACGCGATGCCTCCGGGACGGGCGCCAATGGAACGACATCCGTGAGTGACCCAAAGTACGCTCGCGTGACGCCGGCGAAAATCGACGTCAACGTGCCTCTCTATATTATTGACATGGGCCTCGCCACCCGTTGGCGCGAGGATGACGCCACGGGCAAGCACGTCCCATACGGTCAACGTATTGATCACTTTAGCGGCACGGTGCGGTACGCCTCGGTGAACGCGCACCTCGGCCGCCACCTGTCTCGGAGAGACGATCTGGAATCACTCGCTTACATGCTGATTTATCTGTTGAAAGGGCAGCTCCCGTGGCAAGGTTTTGTCGGCGACGACAAGAATATGCAAGTCTGCGAAAGCAAGGGACGCATGCTAGTTAATGACATCTGTCGAGCAGTGCCGGATGAGTTGCGCTACTTTTTGGCCTACGTGCGGCAGCTGAAATTCGCTGAACAGCCAGACTACGAGTACATGGCACGGATTTTGGATTGCAAGCAGGGAATCGTTTGGATTCATCAGCAAATGCGCCTCATGGCCGAGGGAGTGCCGCTTGTCCCCCCGTATCAGGCACGTACCCCTGCCGCCGAGACTGTTGATGTCGATAGTGCCGCACCGAGTGCGAATATCATCAACTTGGCCAGCGATGTCTCGCAGAACAGCGCAGGAGCAGCAGAAGTTCTTCTTGTGGAGTCGTCAGTGCCGGGCACGGTCGGTGGTAAGCGGCGGAATGGTATGTCAGGGCAAGCATCTGCCCAGGCACCAAAGCGAGCGCGAACGCCGGGTGCGGCGGCCGAGCTGCAGAACACGGCGCAAGCGGTCTCGCGAGCGAGCTCCACAGAGCCGGACGTGGGCATTCGTGGTGGCGCGCTCGCTGAACATGCGCTATCCTTGGCGCTCCAGGACGTGGGCATGCGACGAGGACGCTTTGAAATTATTGCACCACGAACGACGAAAACACATCAGTGGGTAATCATAAGCACCTCAGCGAACAACGCCTCGTCATGTGCCCCAGCGAGCCAGGTGTACACGAGTCATACCTCGTACAAGAATCTGGTGCGCGAGGTGGAGCGCAAATGGGCTCAGGGCATGCGCATCAGCGTGTTGTGCTTCGACGGCGGGATGTGGACCAGCGTCCTCAACGCCAGAGATCCCGTGCTGGTGGAGCAAGCCATGCACTATTGCCCCGGCAATGAAGTGCCTCGAGATTGGATTCGCAGCAAATGGGACGAGGGCTTCTACATCACTGCTTGCTCAGCGAATCACACAAGTTGGGGGATTGTCGCATCGACCATGAATCGCAACAAACGCTACAAGCAACAGAGCTATATCGTGAGCTCGACCTTCCCGGCCAAGTGGTGTGCCGACAAGTGGACGAACGGCTATGCCATCACCAGCCTCTGTGTCCAGGGGCCGCCCTCTGCCGAGCAGTGGCTCGTCGTCATGAGCCGAGGCACAGCGTTCAAGGAGCAGGTGGTCGAACTCGAATTTGGGTATCCCAGTGAGAGCATTCATCACCGCTGGGACGAGGGCTACATGCTGACGGCAGTTGCTTGCGGATCAGATATATCGGCCTATGTGATGAGTCGTGGACACGCCTCTGGTGAAGAGCAACGCTGCACGCGCACGAGTCATGGGCCCTTGTGCAAGATTCGCGAGGACTGGAGCGACGGACTGTTCATCACGGCGACGGCCTTTGGCCGTATCACTTGAACGCGATTGAGGATCTGACAACCGAGCATGTTTCGGCAGTACCGAGCGATACCGACAACGTTGGGTGTTGATTTGTTTCGCAAGACGTCATCGCTTGCCGTGCACGATGCGATGGATCGTGCCGGACGTTGCCGCTGTTACGACGTAAATCGTCGCAAGGCGCACAGTGCAATGATGCTGTGCACGCATCACCGGATCGCGATCTGATGCCGGTTGTCGTCATGTGTCGAATGGTCGTGCATGTGCATGCCGTCCGGGGCCGTGCAGTGCACGCATCACCGGATCGCGATCTGATGCCCCCGTTGCTGGCGTGGATCGCGCATTGTAGCCACCATGCATGCCTCATCATACGTTTATGTGCGTGTCCGGCGTACGCGTGCCCGCAACCGCTGCTTCCATCTCTATTGCAGTTTTTACCTGGTCGTTGCGGGCGATGCCTGCGCTTGCCACGAATCCTGTTGCTCCATGGAGCACGTGCGCCTCGCATTCAAAGCACCAGCGTTCGATCAAGCGAGCACTCCATAAACGCCCCTGTCTTCGGATCGTATCGTAGGTGTGGTCGACCAGCTACCGACACCACCCTCGTATCAGACCGAGCGCTTGATGAGGCGCCATTTGCTGCAGCGGACGCGCCTGGAACGCGTCGCCGGATCGCCAGCGCTGGCGATCCGGCGGTTGCGCTGGCGGCGTACTGGCCCGATACCCGCCGCCGCTTCGGATCGATGCGCGAGCACGCCGCCTGTGCGCTCTACACCTTGCGTGCCTCGCGGGGAGCAGCTGACAGCTTAGGCGACAAACTTTTGAAGCACCTGGTCCGCAGCGTGTACAACGGTGCTGCATACTAACTTGACCAAGAGTCTGTTGTGTGTCTGCTTCGTTTTCTATTGGTTTCCTATAGTAGGCGTCCTTGAATTCAAATCATGAACCGAGTACTTGTGCGTTGTATGACCGCGAGCTGGCCCAGTGCATTGCGGCAACGGACGCCGAGTCTGTTCCGTCGGGTCGCGGGGCCCGCTGGAGAGCTCGTGCAAATGGCTCCACAGGCGGCACACGATCGAGGTAGGCGATTGTTGGCGAGTGCAGCTGGGACGTTTCCAGCGGATCGGAAGTACATGAAGTCCCACGAATGGGTCAAGGTTGAGAACGGCACCGGGACGGTTGGCATCACGAGTCACGCTGCGAGCCAGCTCGGTGATATCGTTTTCGTGGATCTTCCAGCAATCGGCTCGCAGCTTGAGAAAGGAGCGACGTTCGGGGCCGTGGAGTCTGTCAAGGCTGCGAGCGACGTGTATTCCCCTGTGAGCGGCGAGGTGGTTGAAGTCAACGCGGTGCTGAGTGAGGACCCCGCCCAGGTGAACAAAGACCCGCATGATGCTGGCTGGATGATCAAAGTACGGGTGAGCAATGCCGATGAGCTTCAGGATTTGATGGATGCGAAGGCGTATGAGGAGCATGTGGCATCCGAGCATCACTAGCGCCTAGGTGTGCGCTCGACGGACGCGAGGGCATGCAGCGAGCGCGAACACATCCCGAGACACCGATCGATCGTGAATCCCTCTGTTCGATGACAAGTCGGGAAATCGTTGCACAAGGTTTGCGGGTGATGCGCCAATAGCTTCAGGACCCCGAAGCTATGCGCATTGACGGGCTCGCTCCCGGGAGTTGCCGCAGCACCAAACGTGACGTTTGCACTGGCTGTAGTCTGCGATGTTGTGCTCGATCCAGTTCGTATAAAGTGCCTTTATCTAAGGATAGATTTAATGATTCTGTATCGACCACGTAAAAGTCATTCGAATGGTCCAGGTACACTGAGACGCACTGGTTACCACGAATCCGTCTGGTACGGATCGAGGCGGCCAGCAGGCGCCGCTGCCGCATCTGCTCAAACCCAGAGTCATCCACTCGAGACACCGCAGACTTCAAGAGAACCGAAGCAATGTTACGCATAGGGCGATCTCGCGTTCCCTTGATGGCGACCCAGCAGCTCTGTGTTGCCTGGGTCACAAATAAAGGCGACGCCGATTACTGATGCGTACCCAGCGCAAGCCTCGTGTCCGAGCATGCAGCGCTGGACCCAACTCAGATGCAAGCAGAGCCCTGCATTGCTCGTCTTGCACTTGTTTTGCGATTATTTCGAAGTTTTATTTCAGTTACACAGCCTCAAAATGCAAAGTGCAGTAAAAAACGCTTACTAATTCATGAGTTGCTGGAGGATGCTCTGCAATCTGATCGGAGCGGTTTCTTCGGCGCCTTGCCGCTGGAATATGTGGCGTCGCCTGCATCAAGATCATACGCGACGACCTCGAGCTCCGCTTCGTAAAATAACCGATAGCCTCATGCGATGCTGGAGCGCGAGCCTCCACGCTTCTCCTGTCCATGGGTTCAGCATGCTCAGGTTCTGCAATCTTCAAGATCTAGATCTAACTATTTCGAGGCAGCTCGTGTGCACAGCGATTCGCGTCGCTGAGCTGACGAAGGGATCGTCTCGACTTCGTCCCAGGGCGACTTGCCCACAAGCTCGTGCCGAGACTTCACCGAACTTTTGAGACCAATGGATCGTAATGGATACCGTCCAGAAGACAAATCATCCTCTATTCGTGGCACTTCGACGATCGAGGTTCCACAGCATCAGCGAGCATATCATGGTATACGCTACCGAAATGTCTCCCGACGTTTCTCATTGAATAGAAAGGGGGTCTTGTATTCGGATTTGAATCATTGCAGCGGTCGCTTTCATTGCAGAATGCATCACGCTTTCGCACGAATGAAGCGTCGACAAATCGGTATTCGTCGACTTGATCTCGAGGCTCGTGTGTCCTTTCCGTATTGTTTGATCGTCGACCATATCGCATACCACAAACGCTTTATCCAATGGAGCAGCGTCCTCGTGTGTGTGCTTTATTCAAAGGCGTCTCCGAGCGTGTTACCCTGAGGAAGCCCGTGGTCGTACGGGACGGCATCGAGCGCGGAAACAAAAGTTATTATCCACCGGAGCATTCCGCACCAGTCACGGCTATGTACTGATCGATGAAGCAAGCCTTTACGCGCCACAGGATACGTTTCGGAGAAGAAGGTATGGTCGATCTATGGCGAACCCTGACAGCAATCCAGCGTCGCCGCTGCGAAGGTCGCACAGACGCTCTATGGAAAACAAAAAATGAAAGTGGCAAGCGAGGCGTAGAGCACAACTTCCTGGATTGCATGCAGTGCGTCAACAACAGCCCGAGCTGCGACACAGGGACCTGCTGACAGCAACCGCCATCCTCCGACTGCGGACAATGGAGCTGCAGGACCAGGACAGACCAGCATATTTAAAGTCCGAGATCAGGGTTCAAAGGACAACAGTCACCAAAAAAACACCGCAAAGGCTAGTTTTGATCATCGTGGGAAGCGATCCAAATATTCGCGTTTACGCCCGAGTTACGTCGTTGGACCTGTTCCGTACCAATCTGACATCGGTGTATATAGTAGGTTTGATGGTCTCATTATCGGGGCACACTGCAGCTGTTTCCAGCAAACCCCCGTGCTTTGTCTTTGCCCAGCTCAAACGGGCACCCCGAAGATTCGTGTGCCGGTTCCCTGGTCGGACAAGGCCCAGCCCAGCCCAGCCCAGCCCAACGTCTCCAGAACTCGACCCTCCCGGGTATCTACTTCGCTCTTCAGATTGATTTCGGTGTTCACAGCGGTTTGAAGCACTCCATGGGGCGCTTCGCGACCGCAACGCACACTGCGGCTTCCAGATCTAGCACCGCATCCAGCATTCGTTTCATGTCCAAACATTCATCATCGCTGCTCGATACGCTATCTGCTCTTGTTGCATTCGCTGAAAAATTCGATATTTCGCTTCGTGATACATCCGCCATTTCGGATCCGGATCCAGTCGATAAAAAAGCTGATCAGGCCCGCCGTTCATGGCTTCTATTACCTGCAAAAGATCGCCTTCCAGGTGCGCACAGCGCGCGCAGATAGCGCCACCCAGGAGCATGACGTCGAAAGGGCGCTCTGCGAATACTACCGGCAGCTGACACGTGTCTGCAAGTGATTGCACAAACAGCTCGTTCTTCAGCATGCCACCACAGAGCAGGATCACGCGAATGTCGTGACCTGCCTCGTTAAGACGCTCAATGATTTGACGCGTTCCGTAGCCCAGGGATTGCACGGTGGCCAGGTAAAGCGCAGCAAAAGCCTCCTCGTTGGCGAAGGTGTCCAGACGTAGCCCGACAATCGCTCCACTCATGCGTGGATCCGCGAGCAAGGAACGATTCCCATGGAAATCCGGATACACATGGATGCCCGCTGCTCTTTTCATCTGGTGCTTGCCAAGTTGACAGAGTCGAGCGTGGACCACGGCGAGCGGTATGTTTCCGAAGCCGAGAGCATGCGCATGACTCTCGACCAGATAATCGAGTAATCGACCGGTGACGCTCTGGCCTCCCTCGTTGAGCCACAGGTCTGGGAGCACCGCGGTGCGGTGCGGACCCCATACACCACGAACGAAAACAGGTTCCCGCGAGCAGACCATGTGACACGTTGACGTGCCAGCAATCAAGGCAATGCGTTGACACCAGTCGAAAGGCGCCATGGCAGCAGCGGCAGCAGCAGCAGCAGCTGTACCCACTGAAGTAACGCGTGCCCCTGTCAGATCGATAGTCATGAGGCTCGGTGCGGTTTCATTTGATATGTTTGAGCGGTCGTCTACAATGGATCCCGTTGCGCACTGGGTAATGTTGAGGCCGTGCTCATCTAGAACGTGCATCGCTTGCGTGTTTGCAGTTGTACAGGCGTGACCCGTTGGAGTACAGGCAGCGGACATCGGCCTTGTTCCCGCACTGAGGCCCGGTGGTGCCTCCTTCATCCCAGTCGGCTGGATCCACCAGTCAGATCGTTCTCCTCTTGCTGGAATACGCATACTGTAGGCTCCCACGGCACCCGCATGTGCATCGACCATGCCGGCAGCAACGACAACTTCGCGATAGTCCCAGACGAGCTGCGCTGCAGCACCTGCATCGACGGGCTCACCTCTTGCGGTTAACGTGCAGTTGGAGGCTCGGGATGTCACGTCCGATGTCGGGGAGCCAAACAACAGAAACGCTGCAATCTTTGAAAGTCCAACCGAATCCCCGATGCCGTGGACTCGCTGCCCCGGTAAACGAATCTCTCGACCGAAGCATCCGCGCGTAAACAGGTCCCCGAGTCCCCATCGTTGATAGAAGCTCGTATCCCACCGCATTTCATCGGTGCGATATGCCCACTTTGCAGCCAGGGGACAGAGTCCGCGTGCCTCCAAGTTCCCAGTTAGCGCAAATACAATAAAGTCAGAGAGGTCCATGACGGCAGTGCATCGCAGGAACAGCTCCGGTCGATGACGCAGCAACCAGAGCAGCTTCGGGGGCTCGCTCTCCGGAGACAGGGATCCCCCGTAGAAGCGAAGCACATCCTGGGTGCATTCGGCAGTGTCAGCGTTCATTTCAGCCGCCTCTGCTTCGGCACGATGGTCCATCCATACGATAATATCCCAGACGGCTTGGGGCAACGTTCCGCCATCGTCGTCATTGTGTTCCACGTCCAGCGCGACGCCGCCAGGTACACATGACCACAGACCCTCCGGTGAAGCGCATTCGTCGCTATAGCAGTTCCTGAAGAATGCTGCTTGCTCAGCACTGACAAGCGCCAAAGAGCAGGTTGCGTCGACACCAACGCCACACAGTTGCCAGGCAGGTCGCTGCTCGTTTCCATGGCCTGTTGGCTGGGGTACCGCAGGCCCTAGCTCTGCTCTCTCCGACGCGCCCAGCGTCTGCAGAGAGCGTGTCAGTACGGTACCAGCGGTGCTGACGCTCGTCGTTGCGTTTTGACTCAGTGTTTCCAGTACCTGGCGTGTGGAGCTGGCAACTGCTTTAAGGATGTGAACAGTCGACTGTTCAAAATAGTCTGGTTTAGGGTTATGAGTGGGAAACGGCGCATCTGCCCTAGCTAGACAGCGTCCCAGTTCGTCGAAGAGCGCAGCTCGTGCGCTCCCAGTGCCCACGTCGATACTTAAATAAACAGGAAGAGGCTGCATCAGTTGAATTACATGGGTCTATAGTATTACAGGGAACTGTTTGTTGCCTTGGAGGCAACGGAAACCGCTGCTTTCGTATACAGGAATCATAAATCGTGCCCAGGGCGAGGTCGGCAATCAGAGCGCGCGAGCTACTGCGCCGCTCCCTTGCGCTCTCCTACGTTTTCTCTCTTTCTCTCAATCTCTTCAACGAACTCGGTACCTCCTCAGATGTTGTGATTCCGCATCCATCAAAAGCATCGAAGAGCGAACGAGTCGCTGCTGTTCCGCAGCTACAAGCCCGATCTGTGTGTTCGGGTGCTACCGTTTCAAGCGGTTTGCCTCTTCACAGTGCCAGCATCGTATCGCAGGGAAGCGAAGCTAGTTGCTTTCGCAAAGCCACTGATGAGCCTCCCACAGTAGACGCATTTTCGCTCGGCCAAATGTCGTCTGTGCGTGGCAGACGGCTCCGTGAGGTTTATCTTTGTCAAGAGTGTGCGAACTTCGCAATAGAAGATCCAGTGGTTTGGCAGCGCCCCCAGCAGTCCTCGACACAGCGTTCGTATCGTTGAACGACAGGGATTGCTATGGAGGTGGCTACAGGTTTCCGCGTGCGCTTCTTTTTGCAATGACCTGATTTTATCGTTGTCCTCTGGTTCAGGGGTCAGCGTCGCTGCCACAATGTTGAAATGGAAACGCCTATTCGCCACGAACTTGTTGAAATGCAAGCGTGACGCACCGGCACGTGTCCAGGCGTTCAACGTTCGGACCGTGTGTGAGACAGACACCAGGTTGCCAGCTGCTGTGCAACGATCGCAGCTGTTGTCGCTCGTTTCCCAGAACAACTCGGTCAAATAACATTGATTATACTTACGAATCGAGAATCACGGGAATCCAGTACCGCCTACCTAATGGCAATGCGAATGGTTTTCCGGGTATCGATACACAGTGCAGCGGCGCTGAATTGCTGAACCGCAGTATACCAGTGCGTTGCTCCGAGCTGCAATAAGATTCCCTCCCTTTTGACTGCGTATTTCTACGTCATCGGAATTCTTCTGCGTTTCAGCGTAATGCACACACCGAGTACGAAACGAGTACCAGGAAACTTTGCTCGACGTAAAGCTACTAAACTTGCACGAGGCACCAGACATATCCAGATGTTGATCGAGGCGAAGTCTCGTTGCAGAAGGAGCTGGCTCGCATGGTTGCCAGTATGCGCACATGAACGCAGGCCGCTGACCTTCCATTGCCTTGCCATTCGAACTTCGGGCAGCCTGCCGTACCCCATCTCGCCCATCGTGCTCTGTTTCAAGCGCTTCGTTTCTGGCTGTTTCAACGGGCACTCGTGCTCGTGACGTTTCTCTGTTGGCCGTAACTCATCGACAGGCGTCGTACAGAATCGTTTCCTGCACTC
>Ga0078972_1004480_pt1 | contig 38070 bp, 32 predicted proteins | sample YelNatPaOPGAMG01_FD_67568 | JGI IMG/M metagenome (GOLD analysis project Ga0078972, IMG submission 67568) | Hot spring thermophilic microbial communities from Obsidian Pool, Yellowstone National Park, USA - OP-RAMG-01 (SPADES assembly) (version 2) | ecosystem: Environmental > Aquatic > Thermal...
TCGGTATCTACCTCCAGAGAATGTCGTAAGTCTTCTCATAGAAGTAGACGCAATAAGGACGCCCTTTACTTCAACTCTGGCACAAGGTTGGAAGCACTACCAGAGGGCCGCCGTTTTAGCTTTTTAGTCGTTGTCATTTCGAGCGGCTCATTGAGCACTTGCATTCGAGTAATCTTTTGATACGGCCGCAGACGCTGATTGACTTCTGCGATGATTCCTTGGATTCGTGCTTCAATTTTTTCTGATGTAAGCTTATTTTGGGCAATCCAATCCTGATTCGGATAGACAAGCGCTTCAATCTCTTCTGCGACAGATTTTCCCTCTGGAATGTATCCGCGCACAAGAATTTGTTCGATTTCGTCGTACAGCTGGAACTCATTCTCTATCTCTTCGGGGTATACATTCTTGCCGCCTTCAGTGACTATAAGGTTTTTTATCCTGCCTGCAAGATAGAGATAATTTTCGTCATCGAGCTTCCCGAGATCTCCCGTTCTCAGCCAGCCGTCTTCTGAGAGCACTTCGGCTGTTTCTTTGGGCATTTTGTAGTAGCCCTGCATGACCATGGGACCGCGGACTACGATTTCGCCGATACCTTCTTCGTTTGGATTGTCGATACGAATTTCGGCGCCAGGAATGACCTTTCCTACAGAGGTTTCCTTGTAGTGCTCCACAGGATTGAGCGTGAGGATCGGCGAGGTTTCGGTAAGCCCATACCCTTGCACAAAGTCAATTCCGAGCTGGTTATATTGGCGGAATACTTGCGGGTCGAGCGGCCCACCGCCAGAAATGCAGATGCGAATGGACGACAGGCTCGCCTTCTCAAGCACTGAATGGAAAATCTTTTTTCCAGGGTTGACTCCGAATGCTTTTTTGATGAATCCCGAAATAGCCATGAGTGTCCGGATCAGCGAATAGGCTATCATGCCTTTTTCTTTTATACCTTTCATAATCCCAGACAGCAATTTATTAAAAAGCATTGGCACACCGAGGAACATTGTCACTTTAGCTTGCTTGAGATCCGAAAGAATTTGCTTGACTACCATTTTCTTGCCAAACACGGTCTCGGCGCCGACAGAAAGTGACTCGATGAAAACCGCTAGCATTGTGTAGGAATGGTGGATGGGTAAGAGTGCATAGAAAACATCTGTTTCTGAAATATTGAGATTCGACTGAGCAAGGAAGCAATCGGACACAAAATTCTCGTGGCTGAGCATAACACCTTTTGGTATGCCTGTAGTGCCTGACGTGAAAAGAATGGCTGCAAGGTTCTGACCAGAAACGACAGGTGGCTCGAACCTTGTGCTATTCGGCGGAGTTAGATCATAGATGTAGTTCCTTGTGCCTTTTGCAAGACCGAAGCAAGGCATCGTACCCAGTTCTTTCTGAATCTCTTCGAATTTTTCTTCATCTACAAAGGCTGCAGATACGTCGCCAGCCTTTATAAGCGCTAGGATTTCACGCGTAGACAACTGGTAATCGATCGGGACAACTACCGCCCCTGCATATAGAACTGCGAGATACGCTACCGCCCATTCTGGAGCATTTTTCCCTGTAACGGCGACATGACTGTCCTTTGTAATGCCAATAGACTGGAGGTACGCAGCCACTCTTTTAATAACAGCCTGTGCTTCTTTATACGTAAGGCTGATACGCTCAGGGCTATAGACCGTAAAACATGGCCTGTCGGGGAATCGCTCTGTCACAATATCGAAAAGTTGAGGGATCGTCGGCCATTTGCCAGTAAAAAGACGTCCTCGATATGTATCGAGAAATTTCCAGGGTTCTATTTCGCGCATGCCATGTATTATGCTGTACATAAGCTGTGTTGAAAAGAGGTACAGCATGTATGCTTTGAAGATTTCGTGTTTCCCTCTTTCCTGCAGTAAGGGTTTTGCGATATTCTTGTTGCACTTTTATTTTGAAGAAGAATGAATAGCACGGCCCAATCCATATGGCCGGACATCATTCAGCAGACAAGAATGTGGAGGAAAAGATGAAATCGGTGGAGCTTCCGAAGGCGTATGACCCGAAGACATTCGAGCGGCGTGTCTACGAAATGTGGAAAACCGAGGGCCATTTTCAGCCGAAAGTAGACAAGCGGAAAAAACCCTTTACCATTGTTATTCCTCCACCCAATGTAACAGGCGTACTCCATATGGGGCACGCGCTCAACAACAGCCTTCAGGATATCCAGGTCCGCTACCGCCGGATGAAGGGTATTCCAACGCTCTGGCTCCCCGGCACCGACCATGCCGGTATTGCAACTCAGAACGTCGTAGAGCGCAAACTGCGCAAGGAAGGCCGCGAGCGTGCCCAAATCGGCCGCGAAGCCTTTATCGAAGAAACGTGGAAAGTCGCCAAAGAACATCGCGCATTCATCAATAATCAGCTTGAGCGCATTGGAGCGAGCGTCGACTGGAGCCGCGAGCGATTTACGCTCGACGAAGGCCTTTCGAAAGCTGTACGAGAAGTATTTGTCACACTGTACGAGCGCAATCTTATTTATCGCGGTGAATATCTTGTGAACTGGTGTCCTTCGTGTGGGACCGCGCTCTCTGACGATGAGGTTGAGCACGAGGAGGAACCGGGTTCGCTGTGGCATATCTGGTATGAGCTGGTCGATGGCCCGACTCCAGAATGGCCCTCCGGAAGAATCGAAATAGCTACTTCACGGCCTGAGACTCTCCTTGGTGATGAAGCTGTTGCTGCGCATCCGAATGATCAGCGCTATGCTGCACTTATCGGCAAAATGGTGCGCCTCCCGCTCACTGACCGCATAATTCCGATTATTGCTGACAGCTATGTCGATCCAGATTTCGGTACCGGCTTGGTAAAAATAACTCCTGCTCACGACCCGAACGACTTCCTCGTCGGTCAACGGCACAAGCTTGGAAGCACTAACATCCTCAACCCCGATGCGACACTATCCAGCGCTGTTCCGGAGAAATATCGTGGCATGAAAGTACTGGAAGCCCGCAAGGCCGTACTCGCCGACCTGGAAGCGCAGGGTCTCCTCAAAAGTGAAGAAAAAATTGTGCATGCAGTAGGGCATTGCTATCGCTGCCACACTGCCATCGAACCGTATCTTTCGCGCCAGTGGTTTGTCCGCATGAAGCCGCTTGCCGAAAAGGCGCTCAAAGCCTGGCAGGACGGCGATGTCGTCTTTTTCCCGAAAAAATGGGAACACACCTATGAGCACTGGCTTGAAAATATCCGCGACTGGTGCATTTCCCGCCAGTTGTGGTGGGGGCACCGCATCCCTGTGTTCTATTGCAAGGACTGCGGCGCGACCATGGTGAGCCGCGAAGATCCGGTTGTGTGCACCCAGTGCGGTTCCAGCAATATCTACCAGGATGAAGATGTGCTGGACACGTGGTTTTCAAGCTGGCTGTGGCCGTTCAGCACGCTAGGCTGGCCAAAGGACACCGCGGACCTGCGGTATTTCTACCCCACAAGCGCCCTTGTCACTGCATACGATATCATTTTCTTTTGGGTTGCGCGCATGATTATGGCAGGTATGGAATTTACCGGCCAGAGCCCCTTCAAGGAAGTCTACATTCACGGCCTTATCAGGGACAAACAGGGCCGCAAAATGTCCAAGAGCCTTGGCAACGGCATAGACCCGCTCGAAATTGTGGACGAATACGGGGCGGACGCTCTCAAATTCACGCTCGCCTACAACTGCGCCGGCGGCCAGGATATCCTTCTCGATCGCGACAGCTTCAAAATGGGCAGCAAATTCGCGAACAAGATATGGAATGCCTCGCGCTATATTCTCATGAATCTCGAAGGGCGCACCTACCTGAGCGAGAGCGAGATAGCTTACAATGATACAGACCGATGGATTCTGCACAGGCTCAATCTTGCAGTAAAAAATGTAAGTCAGGCGCTCGAATCCTGGCGCTTCAACGATGCAGCTCAGGCAGCCTATTCTTATTTTTGGGACGATTTTTGTGATTGGTACATCGAAGCATCCAAGCTTTCGACGAAATCTTCAGACGAACACGAAAAAGATCGCGCAACCACCGTACTGCTCAATATGCTCGATGCATCGCTCAGGCTCTTGCACCCCTTCCTTCCCTTTGTGACCGAAGAAATTTACAACATGTTGCCGAATGCAAAGGGCAAGCTCATTTCTGCTCCCTATCCCGAGTGGAGAGCCGAATGGGATGCGCCAGAGATTGAGGCACATTTTGCTGTGCTCAAAGAAATTGTCACACTTGTGCGTACACTGCGTTCAGAGTTCCAAATTCCGCCGGAAGCAGCCATTCCGCTCAATCTTGTATTTGACGCTGGTTTTTTGCACGCGGAATTCATTACAGAAAATTTGGCTCTCGTAAGCCTTCTGGCAGGCGCTTCTTCTGTTTCGATTGGAGCAGCACCGCCTTCTGGAAGCATTTCTCTTGCGGGCAATGGAGTGACAGCTCAGGTGCAGGTGCGTGGGCTTCTCGACATTGCAAAGCTCATCGAACGCCTCTCGAAAGAAAAAGAGAAAGAAAAGGCCTATATCTCCAAGCTCGAAGCAAAGCTTTCGAATCCAGCATTTCTTTCATCGGCTCCAGCTGATATCATAGAAAAGGAGAAGGAAAAGCTCGCGGCATCCGCATCGAAGGCCGCAAAGCTCGAAATGTATATTCGGGAGCTCTCATGAATTCAGGAGAGAATGGTCCGCAAGATAAAGGTCCAAATGGTTCGAAAAGCCCAGCCGAGGAGAGCGAACAGGATATAAAGAGTTCGCTTTCGAGACAGGGCTCGATTCTGCGCTCCGACCGCCTCACCATGGACAAGGCTGCCATGCTCCGCCTCAAGCGGATGCATCTGGCGCCCTATATCCAGCTTGCAACCTGCCTCATCGGGAAACTCAGGCGGAGCGGCGGCAATATGTTCCGTCACCAACTCGATACAATGGCCATTCTCATGGACTATGGATATATTGATTCTGTGCTGCTTAAGGCCTCTCTCATTCATGACCTTCTCGAAGATGCGCCAGAAACCGATCCCGACACCATTCTCTCGATCGATGATGAGTCTGTCGATGTCTACAAACTCGTGCTCGAAGTAACTCGCCGCCCGGTCGAGAACAAAGCGGAATTCCTCAATAGGATCCGTGACTTCGGCTCGCTTCGCGCTAAAGTTCTGAAGACGGCGGATCGTATTTCGAACATGATTAGCCTTGGCTATGTAACAGATGATGTGTTTGTCCGGCGCTATACCGACGAAACCGAGCAATTCGTATTCCCGATAGCCGAGCGTGCGGATGAGCGAATGCTCGCGGAGCTTAAGGAACTTGTTGCGACACGCCGAGAATATCTGCGCAATAGAATAGAGATTTGATATTTCTCCATGGAGGAAAATTGGAATGAATAAGAAATGGACAAAAGCCGAGATCGCCGCGGCGATCGATCATACCCTGCTCAAAGCCACCGCGACAAGCGAACAGATTAAGACGCTTTGCGCAGAGGCCAGAGAGAATGCATTCAAAGCGGTCTGCGTAAATCCCTGTTGGGTACCGCTGTGCGCAAACGAACTAGCCGGTTCGGGAGTACTCATTGCTACCGTAGTCGGTTTTCCGCTTGGAGCGAACAGTACTGCCGTAAAGGTCGAAGAAGCCCGCCGCGCGGTTGCTGAAGGTGCCCGCGAAATCGACATGGTCATCAACATCGGAAAAGCCAAGGCTGGGGACTGGAATTCAGTCCGGGATGAAATCGCAGCTGTTGTACATGCATCAAAACCGGCAATTGTCAAAACAATCATCGAAACCTGCTACCTCACACAGGAAGAAAAGATAGCCGCATGCAGGGCAGCGGTCGCAGCAGGAGCCGCCTTTGTCAAAACAAGCACCGGCTTTGGGACAGGTGGAGCGACTGTTGAGGATGTCCGCCTCATGAAGGAGACTGTGGGCAATGCTGCGCAAGTGAAAGCTTCTGGCGGTATCAAGACATATGAAGATGCGGTTGCCATGCTCGAAGCAGGTGCGACGCGTATCGGCGCCTCGGCCGGGTTAGCAATAATGAAAGAAGCTGAAGCGAGGATGTAAAGCCCTTTCCCTCATGCGAATCGATGAAAATGCTGATTTCTTATTGACAATCCGCGAGGGCGGCTTTACCATTTACATTGCTCATCGCGAAAGATCTGTATGATCTTCGCTATCAATGCAGTGTAATCCTAAAAAGGAGGATGAAGCATGAAAAAAGCGCTATTGGTGCTTGTCGTCGCAGCTCTCATTGCTGCGCCGGTGTTCGCTCAGTTCAAAGTAGGTCTCGTAACCGACATCGGCGGCATCGATGACAAGTCGTTCAACCAGGGGACATGGGAAGGTATTGTCCGCTTCGGACAGGATTTCAAGCTTCCGAAAGCAAATTACAAGTATCTGCAGTCCGGTGCCGAAGCTGATTATGTGCCGAACCTCTCGACCTTTGCGGACGAAGGCCTCAGCCTCATCATTGCTCCTGGATTCCTCTTCGAGAAGGCGATGACACAGGTTGCGACCAATTATCCGACCCGCAAGTTCCTCATCATCGACAGCGTCGTCAATCTGCCGAATGTTGCCTCCGCCGTTTTTGCCGAGCATGAAGGTTCCTTCCTTGTCGGTGTTGCAGCAGGCCTCAAGGCAAAAGCCGATGGAAAGAACATTGTCGGCTTTATTGGCGGCATGCAGTTCCCGCTCATCGAGAAGTTCCAAGCAGGTTTCGAGCAGGGCGTAAAAGCGGTCTATCCAGATTGCAAGATCCTCGTAGACTATGCGGGCGACTTTGCAGCGCCTGATAAAGGCCAGGCTCTTGCGCAGAAGCAGTACAACGCCGGTGCCTACATTATCTTCCATGCAGCAGGTGGAACCGGCAACGGACTTATCAAGGAAGCAAAAGAGCGTTCGCAGAAGGGCGATATCCGCTGGGCTATCGGCGTCGACAAGGATCAGTATGCTGATGGTATCTACAGCGGCACCAAGTCGGCTGTCCTTACATCCATGATGAAACGAGTCGATGTTGCAGCTTACGAGGTTTGCAAGATGACCATGAATGGCAAGTTCCCCGGTGGCCAGACCCTCGTCTTCAAAGTTGCGAACAAAGGTGTCGGCATCCCTGAGAAGAACCCAAACCTCTCTGCCGATATCGTAGCGAAAGTGAAAGAGTATGAAGCGCTCATTGCGTCCGGCAAGCTCGTGGTTTCCGAAGTACCGGCCAAATAATTGACAATTTGAACGAAGCAAGACGGGTTTTCCATCTTGCGTGTCGAATGGGGCTGCCTGCTGCATCTGCACAGGCAGCCTTTTTTTAACCATTTTCTAACGCAAACAAGAAATTTCATTAATAGGAAGCAGGTATCCTCGAATTGAAATGCAAGACGGGCGCAGTTTAGCAGTCGCAGTATAGCAGCCACTGAACAGCAGGCACGAATTCTCGATGCCCCTTGCAATCGCAAAAGCGCGAATGGAGGAAACGTCATGAAGCGAAATGGAGTGTTTAGACGAGGCCTGGTGATGGCACTTTGTCTCTTTGGTGCAGCGAGTGTACTGAATGCACAGACTCTGCTGGGCTCGGGCGCAACGTTCCCGGCTCCTGCCTATACGAAGATGTTCGACGAATATTACAAGGCAACAGGCATCAAGGTGAACTATCAGGCAATTGGTTCTTCAGGGGGGCTCAAAAACATCCAGGATCGCGTAGTCGATTTTGGCGGCTCTGATTCTTTTGTCAAGGACACAGACTTTGCCAAGTATCCCGCTTCGATAGTCCATATTCCGACAGTGATCGGCGCCGTGGTGGTTACCTACAATCTGCCAGGGAACCCTGCACTCAGATTGACCGGCGAGGTGGTTGCGGATATCTATCTTGGTAAAATTACGAAATGGAACGATAAGAGAATTGCGGAGCTCAACCCGGCCGTCAAACTGCCGAACATGGCGATAATGCCTGTCTATCGCTCCGACGGGTCTGGAACGACCTTCAACTTCACAGCGTACCTAAGTGCAGTGAGCACTGAATGGAAATCGAAGGTCGGCAATGCGAATTCCGTCAGCTGGCCTGCAGGACAGGGTGCGGCGCAGAATGCAGGTGTCGCTGGTGTTGTCAAACAAACTCCCGGAAGCATCGGGTATGTCGAGCTAGCATATGCACACCAAAGCAATATGCCGACGGCAGCAATTAGGAATTCAAGTGGCGTCTGGGTCGATGCCAGTCTGGCGTCGATTTCTGCTTCGGCAGCTGGCGCGTTTCCTCAAGATTCCCGCATACTTCTCGTAAATACAGATGCCAAAGAAGGTTACCCCATAAGCGCGCTCACTTGGATCATTGTCTATCGCGAACAAAAATATGGAAGCCGCACCTTTGAGCAGGCTGAGCAGCTCGCGAAGCTCCTCTGGTGGATGATCCATGACGGGCAGAACTTTGTCGAGGCGCTCGATTACGCCAAGCTGCCTGCACCAGCAATCAAGGTTGCCGAAGCGATAATCAAGAGCATTACCTATGATGGCCAACCCGTGCTGAAATAATGAACGACAGAAGATTTAATGCCCTGCTTGGCTTTGCAGCTTTGTTGATTGTTTTTGTCTTCGCAGGGTTTGTGTTGACTCTCGTTGTGCAGTCGCTTCCCGCGGTAAAGCAGGAAGGGGCTGCCTTCCTGTATGGTTCCGAATGGAATCCTGTCACTGCGCGTTTCGGTGCCCTTCCTTTTATTATCGGTACTCTTCTGACGTCAGCGATTGCTCTCGTTATCGCGATTCCACTGTCGCTCAGCGCCGGAATAGTCATGGGCGAGTATGTGCGCTCAGGCTGGCTGCGTTCGCTCTTGAATACACTTATCAACGTGCTTGCCTCTATCCCGTCGGTGGTATTTGGGCTTTGGGGCATCGAAGTCGTCATTCCGCTCGTCCGGAATCTGGCGGTACTCTTTGGCGCTCCCCCCTATGGTGCGGGGATTCTCGCTGCATCGCTTGTCCTTGCGATCATGATTATACCCTACATGTCATCGATGACGCGGGAAGCGCTCATGAATGTGCCGGCGGGACTTCGAGAAGGAGCCTTTGCGCTCGGGCTCACAAAGCAGGAAGTAGTAACCGGCATCGCTTTGCCATTCGCACGGCAGAGCATCTTTGCTGGTATTCTTCTTTCGCTCGGGCGAGCACTGGGCGAGACCATGGCAGTGACCATGCTCATTGGAAACGCGACGCGCATTCCGGATTCACTTTTTTCGCTTGGAAATACACTCGCGAGCGTCATTGCATCTCAATTCAATGAGGCTGCAAGCGACGTCCATCGTTCTGCGATGATGGGACTCGCTCTGATGCTTCTCTTGATAACGATGATCGCTGGATGGTTCGGCAGGACATTGATGCGAAAGGGGGCAAGCGCCTATGGAAAATAATGCATTCAAAAGCCGCCATCAAATCCGCGCGCAAAAGGACAGATTTTTCAAGCTTGCGGTTATGATTCCCTCGGGCATTGTCGTTGCGCTCCTCATACTCATTCTTGCGCAGGTAGTCATCAAAGGCGCACGCGCATTGAATATGGATTTCTTCTTTAAGCAGCAGAAGCCGTTCGGCGAGACGGGCGGCGGCATTGTGCAGGCGATTGTCGGCACGATGATGCTGTTGGGTACCGCAATTGTAGCTGCATTGCCATTTTCTTTGCTGGCAAGCCTTTACCTCTATGAGCATAGAGGATCGAAACGAGCAAAAATGCTGGCAACCACCATCAATACGCTGCAAGGAATCCCTTCCATAGTGATTGGCGTAGTGATCTACTCATGGATCGTTGTGCCGCTCAGGAGCTTTTCGGCACTGGCTGGCGGTACAGCGCTCGCGATTGTCATGCTTCCCCTCATGACCAGCATGATTCACGCATCGCTCGAGATGGTGCCACCATCATATCTGGAAGCAGCACTTGCGCTCGGTGTCCCAAGGTGGCGCGCCATAATCGATATAATCCTTCCTGCTTCAGCTTCCGGAATTCTCGAAGCAACAAGCCTTGGAGTAGCCCGTGCTGCGGGTGAGACGGCACCGCTCATTTTTACCGCATTCGGGAATCCTTTTTTGAGTTTAAGCCTGAAAGGGCCTGTTTCCGCTCTTCCCCTTGTGATCTACGAGTATATCAAAAGTCCGTACGACGATTGGCACCAAAAAGCATGGGGCGCAGCGCTCCTTTTGGTGTTGTTCGTACTCATCCTCAACATGCTGATAGGTTCCAGGAAAAAACACTGAGTTTTATATCTGGCAAAAAATATTCTTGCGTGATATACTCTCCTACTATCCTTATCCAGGGGGTTGCAGGTGTCGTACATCGTGGAGATGCTTCACATCACCAAGGATTTCCCCGGAATCAGAGCAAACGATGATATCACGCTGCAGATAGAAGAAAAGTCAATCCATGCTCTGCTTGGCGAAAACGGCGCCGGGAAATCCACACTGATGAGCATCCTGTTTGGACTGTATCAGCCAGATGGCGGCTCGATCCGCGTGCGAGGGAAGGAAGTAAAAATCAGCGACCCCAATGTCGCCACCTCGCTTGGTATCGGTATGGTTCACCAGCATTTCAAGCTTGTCCATAACTTCACCGTCACTGAAAATATTATCCTCGGCATGGAACCTCATAAAGGGCCTGTTATCGATATCCGAAGCGCCGAGAATAAAGTCGAAGAAATTTCGAAATTGTATGGACTTGCGGTCGATCCGCGCGCAAAAATCGAGGATATATCAGTCAGCATGCAGCAACGTGTTGAAATTCTCAAAATGCTTTTCCGTGATGCAGAAATCCTCATTTTCGACGAACCGACAGCAGTGCTCACGCCTCAGGAAATCCATGAACTCATGCAGATCATGCGCCGGCTCGTCGAAGAGGGCAAGACTATCCTGCTCATTACACACAAACTCAAGGAAATAAAAGAAGTTGCTGATGTGTGTACAGTGCTGAGGCGCGGCAAGCTGGTTGGAACTGTTCCTGTGGCAGATACCGATGAAGAGAGAATGGCGGAGATGATGGTCGGCCGCCAGGTGAGTTTTCACGTCGAAAAAGGGCCTGCAAAACCGGGCGAAGAACTTTTGCGCATAGAAAACCTGAATGTAAAGAATGTAAAAGGACTGCTCGGGGTAAGGAATCTGTCGCTCTCGGTGCGCGCCGGAGAAGTTCTAGGCTTGTGCGGCATCGATGGAAATGGCCAAACCGAGCTTGTTCAGGCAATCACCGGACTCACAAAAATTGAATCAGGCAAGATTTTCTTAAGAAATATAAACATAGCAAATCTCTCGATCAAGGAACGAACCGACCTTGGGCTTGGTCACATTCCAGAGGATCGGCAGAAACACGGGCTGGTTCTCGATTTTACGTTGGGCGAAAACTTCATCATCCACAATTATTACGAAAAGCCTTTCGCAAATTGGGGCATTTTGAACAAGAAAGCCATTCTTGAAAATGCCGAGCGCCTCATACGCGAATTCGATGTCCGCTCCGGCCAGGGCGCAATGACTCCTGCGCGTGCAATGTCAGGCGGTAATCAGCAGAAAGCGATTGTCGCGCGCGAAATCGACAGGTCGCCCGATGTATTTATCGTTGTTCAGCCGACGCGCGGTCTCGATGTCGGCGCAATCGAGTACATTCACAAGCGTATTATTGCGGAGAGAGACAGGGGCAAGGCAATTCTTCTCGTTTCGCTCGAACTCGACGAGATCATGGATGTATCGGACCGAATCGCCGTTATTTACAATGGCGAAATTGTCGGCATTGTCGATGCTGCAGCGACGACGGAAAACGAACTAGGCCTCATGATGTCCGGTGCGCTTCGGAAAATGCACACAGCGCCGCAAGCGGTGCACGCCTGAACGGAGGAGAATCGATGACGACACGGAGAGAAAAGATTGTGCTTCCGCTCATTGCGGTGCTGCTGGGATTTGTGCTGGGTTCGCTGATTGTTGCGCTTACCGGTCGTTCTCCTCTTGCAATGTATGCAGCCATTGTGAAAGGCTTTTCAGGCATCGACATTTTGAATGGCCAGCCACTCAATAGCCGCTATATCGGTGAATTCATCATTCAAGCCATGCCCATTATCCTCACAGGGCTTTCTTTTGCGTTTGCGTCAAGGACGGGGCTGTTCAGTATCGGTGCTGAAGGCCAGCTCATGATCGGTTCGCTTTCGGCGACCACAGTTGCGCTTCTCGTGCGGGCACCGACAGTGATTCACCTTCCGCTTGTGCTTCTTGCGGCGATTCTGGGCGGGGCGCTGTGGGGAGCCATCCCAGGATTCCTGAAAGCCCGCTACAATGTGCACGAAGTCGTCGTGACCATCATGATGAACTATATCGCCCTGCATTTCAACAATTTTGTTATCCTCAACATTTTCGGCAGTGTGGATAGAGTCAAAACAGCGCCCTTTCCGGCAACAGCGCTTCTCAAATCTCCCTTCCTCGAGAGCATTACGCGAAATTCGCGCCTCAATTGGGGCTTTATTCCAGTCATTCTCGCCTTACTGATATTTGCCTTTATTATCAATAAAACGACCTTCGGCTATTCATTGCGCGCAGTCGGCTACAACAAAGAGGCCGCCCGCTACGCCGGCATGAAAGTGAATCGCAACATAATCGCATCGATGGCAATCGCAGGCGCTTTTGCTGGTTTGGCCGGCGCGGTGATCACGGTCGGCACATTCAATTTTGGACGTGTCATTCAATCTGCCGAGGGCTATGGCTTCGACGGCATTGCGGTTGCACTCGTCGGCGGCAATGAAGCCTTTGGGATTCTGCTTGCGGGCATGCTGTTCGGCGGGCTCAAGGCTGCCCAGCCGCTTATGCAGTCGCAGGGTATTCCGCGTGAAATCGCCGGCATTATCCAGGCTTCCATTGTGCTCTTTGTTGCCATGAAATTCGGAATCAAGATGGTTCTCGACAAATTCGAACGCAAGCAGGCTCCCACGACGGAAGGGGATCGCGTATGACTTTCGAACTATTGCTTCAGATGTTTCCTATTGCACTCATGTTCTCGGCACCCATCATTCTGACTGCGCTTGGCGGGCTGTTCAGCGAGCGTTCAGGTGTTGTCAATATTGCGCTCGAAGGCATTATGATGATTGGCGCATTTACCGGCGCGACTGTCACGGTGCTGCTCGAAAACTCGACGCCGGCGGCAGCTTGGTACGGCTTGCTTGCAGGCCTTCTGGCGGGAGTTGTTTTCAGCGTTCTGCATGCGGTGGCGAGCATCAATCTCAAGGCTGACCAGGTCATCTCGGGCACCGCGCTCAATATCCTTGCTGGCGGCCTTACGGTATATCTCTGCCAGATTATCTTCCATCAGCAGAGGACACGTGCTTTTTCCAATGGTATCCAGAAATTCAGCGTGCCAGGCTTGAGCGATATTCCTGTGCTTGGGCGGATGTTCTTCAAAGAGATCTATCCTACATTCTACATTGCGATTGCAATGGTGCTCATCACCTGGTTTGTCGTGTACAAGACACCGCTTGGGCTCCGCATGAGAGCCTGCGGCGAGCATCCCCAGGCAGCCGCCAGCATGGGCATCCATGTCGCAAAGATGCGTTATTTTGGCGTGCTTGTATCTGGCGCATTGGGTGGGCTCGGAGGTGCCGTCATGGTGCTTACCGCGGATATCCAGTACACGCTTGTTTCTATTCACGGCACGGGCTTCATTTCGCTGGCTTCGCTCGTATTCGGCAAGTGGAATCCGTTTGGGGTGCTTGGTGCAGGGCTATTCTTCGGTTTTTCGACAGCCTTATCATTCTATGCGAAAGATATCAAGTTCCTGGCCGGTCTGCCTGCAGAATTCTTCTATATTTTGCCGTATTTGCTTACTATTATCGCCCTGCTGTTCTTTGCTGGCAAATCGGTGGGGCCAAAGGCCGCTGGCGAAATCTACGATTCCGGAAAGCGCTGACGATATGGCGCGCGTGCACACAAGCTGCAGTCGATGCGGCTTTTTGTGCAGCGCAGGACTGAAATAACTGAAATAACCGCAGACTACCATGCAGCAAGGATTTGAAACATTTAAAAGAGAATTTTTTGCACGGCTCTCCGCCCGGGGTCTGACCCGCTATTCGGCTTGGGCTGAATTCGGTGCGCGTCTCGAGAGCGAGCTTGAGCGGCTTACTGGGCTTTTGTTCGAGCTGTACGGTGACAGGCCCGATTTTGCGTACTGGGTCGAGCATATTGTGCTGGTAGCGTTCGAAGCGTATAGAAAGCGCCCGGCTTGGCTCAAAATGCGCGATCGGGAGTATCCGCCGGAAAGTGGCTGGTATCTGCGCGAGGATGTAATCGGTGCAGTATGCTATGTGGATCGGTGGGCAGGAACCTTCCGCGGCATAGAGGCGCGTCTTCCCTATCTGAAAGAGCTGGGCATCAAATATCTGCATCTCATGCCATTTTTCAAATCTCCAGAGCGCGAGAACGATGGGGGATATGCTGTCTCGAGCTACCGTGAGACAAACCCTGCGCTTGGCAGCATGGAAGAGCTCTCCTCGCTTGCGAGAAAACTTGCCAGGCAGGGCATCGCACTTATTGCAGATTTTGTATTCAACCATACCTCGGACGAGCATGAATGGGCGCTTGCCGCAAAGGCAGGCAATGAATTTTACCGCGATTTCTACTTTACATTCCCGGATTGGAGCGAGCCTGAAGAATACTCAAAGACACTGCGCGAAATTTTCCCCGAGGCCCGGCGAGGCTCGTTCACATGGAATGAAGAAATGCAGCGGTGGGTATGGACGACCTTTCATTCATACCAGTGGGACCTCAACTACCGCAATCCGGCAGTGTTCGAGGCCATGGCCACAGAAATGCTTGCCCTGGCCAACAAGGGCGTTGCCGGTCTTCGCCTCGATGCGGTTGCGTTTATATGGAAAGAGAAAGGCACATCGTGCGAGAATTTGCCGCAGGCGCACACCATAATCCGAGCATTTCAATGTGTTGCCCGTCTTGCCTGTCCTTCGCTTGTGTTCAAATCCGAAGCGATTGTTCACCCTGATCAGATTGTCAAGTACATTGACCTGCGCGAATGCCAGCTGTCGTACAACCCCCTGCTCATGGCCGAGCTCTGGGAAGCGGCGGCGACAAAAGAAGTCCGCCTTCTTGCGTATTCGCTCAAGCATCGGCATGCACTGCCATCGGGCTGTGCGTGGGTAAACTACATTCGCTGCCACGACGATATCGGCTGGACATTTGCGGATGAAGATGCAGCAGCACTCGGTATCAAGGGCTTCGATCACCGGCAATTCCTAAACAGGTTCTATTTGGGTGAATTTCCGGGCAGCTTTGCGAGGGGTTTGAGTTTTCAATTTAACCCTGTGACACATGATATGAGAATCTGCGGCACAGCAGCTTCGCTTGCAGGTATCGAACGGGATATGCGCCGCGACCCCGGCAAGAATAGGGAAACTGCCCTGCGGCGATTTTTACTGCTGTACGGAATTGTTTTCTCGGCGGGCGGCATTCCACTCATCTATCTGGGCGATGAACTTGGCATGGAAAATGACCCGGACTGGGATAAGGATCCTGCTCATGCCAAGGATTCGCGCTGGGTGCACAGGCCAGTCTGGCAGGGAGTGCTTTTCCGGGAGCGGCATAATCCTGCGACCGTGACCGGTCAGGTATTTGCTGGCATAAAGAAGATGATCGAGGTGCGCTCGAAGCATTCAGTGTTTGCGGTCCAAAGCATAGAGGTGCTCGAAAGCGGCCATCCTTCCGTGTTGCTGTTCCGCAAAAAAACGAAGGGGGAAATACTCATCGTCGCCGGCAATTTCAGCGAATACGAGGCAACAGTACCACGCGAAGTATGCGCGCAGGCATTTGAAGGGCGTCTGGCTATCGATTTGCTGGTGAGCGAGTCTGCCGATACTGAAGGCCTACTCGCTGGTCCCCTGACGCTAAAGCCATGCGAGCTTAAATGGCTTCTCATAGAAGGCTGATTCTCTTCTTTTTATAATTTTTGCTTGATTTTGCCCTCACCTCCCGTTACCATTGATGCATCCGGGAGGGAACTCGATGATCAGATTTTCCAGGCGCATTTTCACCGACCTCGCGATTTACATGATGGGTTTCGGTTTAGTCATTGGATTTGTATTTCCGTTTTTCATGACGCTGCTCGGCGTGCCGGTCTCCTATACCATGCAGCTTTGGTTTTTTATCGTCTGCATTATCGCAGGTTTGATCGTCGGCGCAATGAACATTCTCCTTGCCAGATCGGTCGTCGGCTCTCGACTCCACCTTATTGCTAATAAAATGAAGCAAATCGGCGGATACCTTTCGAGCAAGTCGCACGAAGCGATCGTTGCTACCTGCAGCATGCAGGAATGTATGGTAGAAAAGGACTCCGACGATGAGCTCGGCGAGTGCGCTGAGTCGTACAATCAACTCATTAGTACCCTATATGCGTCATTTCAACAGGAAACAATGGTTAAATCTTTCTCACAGCTTTTGTCTTCGCGTTTGGAATTGGATGACCTGGCAGCGAGCGTGCTTCCAGCGTTGCTTGAGCACACCGGCGCTGAAGCGGGAGCGCTTCTGGTTGAAGAGAATGATGAGCTGCGGCCAGCAGCATCGTTCCGGATTGATGGCGTCGAAACGCTGAAGGACAGAGAATTCATCAAGCGAGTGGCCCAGGAAAAAAAGCGAATTACAATTGAGCTGCCGGAAAATATCGCAATAGAAGGATCGTTGTTGACATTCAGGCCTGCTTCAATAATCCTCGAGCCGATTGTGTATCATGATGTGGTGCTAGCAATTATACTACTTGCATTCATCCGCAAGCCAGGCGATGAAGTACAGCGCACAATTGATCTTATTTCGCCAAACCTTTCGGTGGCAATCCGCAACTCGCTCTCCTATGACCAACTGCAGCGGCTTGCCGCGAATGATTCGCTTACCGGTCTTTTCAACAGGCGTTTCGGCATGGCCCGTCTTCAAGAGGAATTTGGCAGGGCTGTCCGCAATAGCGCGCCGATTGGCGTCTGCATATTTGATCTCGATCATTTTAAGCTCGTAAACGATACCTATGGCCATCAAGTCGGCGACAAGGTTCTAGTATTTCTCTCCAAGATAATACGGAGCGCACTTCGGGAGGGCGATATTGCGATGCGGTATGGAGGAGAGGAATTCATGACCATTCTTCCTGGAGCGTCGATGACCGATGCCTACCAAATTGCAGAACGAATTCGCCGCATGGTTGAGGAATCGGAATTTCAATATGGCCCCCAGCGGATTAGAATTACGATATCTGGAGGGGTCACCTCCTGGCCTGATTTTGATGCTTCTTCTGCAGATGCTCTCGTCAAGCGCGCAGACGAGTCGCTCTATGCTGCAAAAGAGGGTGGAAGGAACAGAGTTGCTGTTCTATAATAACAACGTTTGTATCAGTTTGGGGATAGTAGACAATGATTGATGTGAATGCACTTCAGAAATATTCGCTGTTCGGGGGTGTTTCGCCTGAGCAAATCGAAAAAATCAAGCCTCTTCTCAGTACTGCCCATTTTGAGGCAGGAGAATGCCCACAGATCGAAGGTCAGCCCAGCGACAAAATTTATTTCATCTTGAGTGGAGAAGTGGAAGTCGTTAAACAGGGCATCGTCATCGCACGCCTCAAGGAAGGCGAAACCTTCGGCGAAATGGAGCTGCTCGATATCATGCCGAGCATTGCAACCGTGCGAGCAGCAACACCGCTCGAAGTCGTCACTATTTCCAACCGCGCGCTCTACGAAATCTCGAAACTCGATCTCAAAACCTTTTCCATGATGATCATGAATCTGGCTCGCGATCTTTCACGCCGCCTGCGCCGCATGGACGAGCTGGCATGTCTGAGTTCAAACGAGATCCTGAAAAAATAAAAAATCTATTATTGGGGTTTAAATATTGCGTTGTCATCACACGAATACTATACTGCAAATGTAAGAGAAAGAATTATCATAGGTATTCTTTTCTCATTCTTCATAAGGAGGCATGTATGTTGAAAAGGAATAATATCCTTGTGGTCTTGCTGTTTGCCATTCTGGCATTCACTGTCAGTGCACAGACAGTGACAATTACCTATTGGCAATACTACTATGAATCCAAAGTCAAACTGATGGATGAACTCATCCAAAAATTCGAGGCAGCAAATCCAGGGATCAAGGTTGAGCAGGTAACATTCCCCTATGAGAGCTACAACCAAAAGGTTGCTGCTTCCATCCCGGCAGGAGAAGGCCCTGATGTAATCAATCTCTTCTATGGCTGGCTGCCTACCTATGTAAAAGCTGGTTATCTTGCAGAGCTGCCCACTACAGATTTCAATAAATCATATTTTGACAAGAACTTCTATCCTTTTGTTGCTGATTCAGTCCAGTTTGGTGGTAAATATTATTCGGTGCCCACAGCAGTCAGAACGCTTGCATTGTTCTGGAACAAAAAGCTATTCAAAGATGCCGGTCTCGATCCCAATATACCGCCCAAAACATTGGAAGAGCTTGAAGCATACGCAAAAAAGCTCTCCAAATATGATGGACAGGGCAACCTTATTCAGGCGGGGTTAGCAATGCAGCCGACAGGTCAAGGTCACAACTGGATTCGCGAAATACTTTTCAGGCAATTCGGCAATACACCATATAGCTCAGATTACCGGAAAGTGACCTATGCCGATGCAAATGGTATTGCTGCCTTCAAATGGTACACAGATAGAATTACCAAAGACAAGGTCGGCTATCCCAATTTTGCGACGGACGATGTCACCGCTTTCAAATCAGGCAAAGCGGCCATGAATATAGATGGCTCATTCAGAATTGCAACGCTGAATGCAGTAAAAGATCTTGATTGGGGCGTTGCTGAACTACCGGCTTATAAAGGAATCAAATCGAATTATGCATCATTTTGGACTCATGGCATAGTAGCTGGAACAACCGGCAAAAAGCTCGATGCCGCAATAAAATTCCTAAAATATATTACTTCTCCTGAAGTCCAGGAGCTTTGGCTTGAGAAGGTGGGTGAGCTTCCGGCGAATCCCAGTCTCGCAGAAAAGTACAAGAATAATCCAATGATTTCTCCATTCCTTAAAGGGTTGGCGTATGCTCATGCGACGGCTTTTGTCGATGAAGCGGGCCAGAGAACGGTTCTCGTTGATGCAGTAGATGAAGTGGTGCTGAAAAAAACGGATCCAGCAGTAGCACTCAAGAATGCTGCAGCCAAAGAACAAGCGCTCATCGATGATTTCTGGAAGCAGTAATCAGGAAAGCAAATAACATAAGCTTTCGAGAAAAGGGGAGACACATCGAGATGACACTAGCGACAAAAAAAGCTCTGACTGCGTATCTCTTTCTTGCGCTTCCCCTTGTATTTTTTCTATGTGTTCGCTTAGGCCCCATGGTGTATATGCTTGTTATGAGCTTTACCGATTGGGGCCTTTTGAGAAAGACTGTAAAATTCATTAGTTTCGAAAATTATAAAATACTGTTCAGCGATCCAGTATTTTTGCAGGCATTGGGCAATACATTTCGCTATGCCGTTTTCGGGGCACCTATTGTTATAATTTTGAGTTTGCTTATTGCGCTTCTCTTGGATTCGATTCCTAAAGGAAAAGGATTATTCAGACTCATTTATGTCCTGCCATATATTACTCCAGTTGTAGCAGTCAGCTGGGTTTGGCGCTGGATGTATCAGCCACCACCCTTGGGTATTATCAATGGAATTCTAGGAATTCTCGGTCTGCCGGCAGGAGAATTTCTCAACAGCCCGAAGCAGGCTTTGCCATCTATTCTCGCAGTAAATGTCTGGGTAGAAATGGGGTATTGTACGACTATTTTCCTTGCGGGGCTTCAAACCATTCCCAAAGAAATGTCTGAGGCGGCTAAAATCGACGGCGCTAATGACCGCCAGGTTCTCAGAAGAATTACGCTTCCTTTGCTGATGCCGATCACTTTTTTCCTCATGGTGATGGAAGGTATCCAGTTCCTTCGGATTTTTACCCAGGTGTATAATATGTCAATGCAAGCAATGGGCGGGCCGCTCAATTCCACAAAGTCGGCTGCTCTGTACATATATCAAAAAGCTTTCACCAATTTCGAAATGGCAAGAGCGGCGAGTGCAAGCGTGGTTCTTTTCCTGATTATCATGATTGTGACAATTCTGCAGGTAAGGTTTTTCGACAAGAGGGTTAATTACTGATGGGGCATAGGAATCAATTGCAGAAGTTGGCCAAGGTTCTGCCAGCCTACTCTATTCTCCTTTTCTTCTCGATAATCATGCTGTTTCCTTTTGTTTGGATGCTATCTTCAAGCCTAAAAGATGTAACGCAGATTTATCAATTAAAGCTGTTTCCGGAGCATCCGACACTCGAAAATTATCGCTATATCTTGTTCTCTGCTAACACAAAATTCCCCCAGTGGTTTCTGAATTCAGTTATTGTCGCGATTTGTACAACTGCGTCAGTACTTTTTTTTGATTCACTTGTAGGCTATACACTTGCTAAGTTCCGTTTTCCAGGCAAGAAAATTGTTTTCTTTTTGATTATAAGTACTCTCATGATTCCCACCGAAATGCTTGTCATCCCCTGGTATGCGATGGCAAGAGCGCTGAAATGGGTCAATACCTATTGGGGGATCATGTTCCCTGGCATGATAAGCGCATTTGGCGTATTTCTTATGCGTCAATTCATGTCGACAATTCCGGATGATCTCATCGATGCTGCACGAGTGGATGGCCTCGGAGAATTGCGGATATTTATTACAGTAGTAATGCCGCTTGTCGCACCTGCTCTGGCCACGCTTGCAATATTCAATTTCATAGGGAACTGGAATGCATTTCTGTGGCCGCTCATTGCTGCGTCCAAACCGAGAATGTTCACACTGCCAGTTGGCTTGGCCAACTTCTCTGGCGAAGCAGGCAGCGATTGGCACTATATTATGACTGGAGCAGCAGTAGCCATGGCGCCTTTGATTTTTGTATTTCTTGTTTTCCAAAAGCAGATTGTCAAAGGAATTGCGATGACAGGCCTCAAGGGATAAAAAAGTTCCAAGGAGAAAAAATGCGCGTTATTGATTCTCATGTACATTTCCCAGAAAATCGGATTATCGATAATGGTAATCCCATTGAGGTGAGCACGAATGAGAAAGGGACAGGCTATACTTCGGGAAGGACAAAATCTGGCTCGAGTGACACTGCAAAGCAGGCTGCAAGTAGACATGCTCAATGGATGGAGAACGAAAAAGCACGCTGGGAATCCGCTTGGCAGTTTCCGACGCCCGAAGAAGTTTCTCTTGAAGAAGGAGAGAAGCGTTGGTTGCATGAGTGTTCCCGTTATGATTTTTTAAAGAAGGTCGTATTCGTTACCGCAGGATCAAACCAGTTTGCTTCCGAGTTGGTTGCAAGGCACCCAAATCAATTTCTCGCTTACGCCCACCATGATCCAATGCTATCAGATGCAGCTGAACGCCTTGAAAAAGCTTTGACTGAGCAGCATTTGTGTGGTTATAAAATTCTTGGTCCGAAAGTTGATATACCTCTCGCAGATAGGCGTTTCGATCCGATTTGGGAAGTAGCGCAGTTTCATGAAATTCCAGTGCTTATTCATTTTGGCATTATGGGTGCAGCGGGGGGAATCGCATCGCATGTGAATATCAATCCTCTCGCGATTCATAATGTTGCAAAGCGTTTCCCAGACATGCCAATTATTGTGCCGCATTTCGGCACAGGCTATCTCTTTGAAACACTGAATTTGTGTTGGGCTTGCCCGAATGTCTATATCGACACTTCAGGTTCGAATCAATGGATGCGCTGGATGCCATTTGATGTAACGCTCGAATCTCTTTTTAGGAAATTCCATGAGACAATTGGCGCTTCGCGTATAATTTTTGGAACGGATTCTTCATGGTTTCCCCGAGGTTTTACGCTCGACTATCTGAAAGCACAGAATAGAGCCATGTCCGATGTAGGTTACAGTGAAGACGAGAAAGACATGGTCTTATATCGCAATATTGCCTATTTATTGAAAATGGAACATTGATGGCATCCCTGTATGGCAGATAAGAAATTTTCACAAGTCTATATCGAAAATGTTCTCGATCCTGCGTATAGAAATTGGAAGACCAATTTTTATGCCGCCTCTTTGAAAGTTCATAAAGCGCATCTTTGCATGCTTCATGAAACAGGCATCATTTCTAAAGATAAAGCAAAAGAAATTGCAGGAGGGATTGCATATCTCGAGCAGGAGTTCTCTGCGCCAGAACATATACCAGAAGGTGTTGAAGATTTGTATTTCCTTTTTGAAAAAGCACTTGGCCAACAAATTGGCGATGAAGATGCCGCATGGCTTCATACCGCACGCAGTCGCAATGATATGGATACAACTATTTTTCGACTGGTGCTTCGTGAAGAACTTGCAGTTCTTATAGAGCGACTCCATGCCTTTTCAAAGGCCTTGCTCGTACGCTGCTTGCAAGGCGAAAATGAATTGACAGTTCTCTTTACTCATGGTCAACCGGCCAATCCTTCGACAACTGCACATTATCTTTCGTCTTTCCTGATGGAAACAATAGGCGATATGAAATGGATTGTCCAAGCGCTTGCAGATGTTAATAAGTCGACCATGGGCGCCTGTGCGATTACGGGATCCGGCTTCCCTGTCGATAGGCAGTATGTGTCGGATTTGCTTGGTTTTGAAAATTATATTCCGAATACGTACCAGGCAATTTCAACGTCTCACTGGCTGGTGAATACAGCAACTGCTCTACGAAACTTGATGATCGATATAGGCAGGTTTTCAGCTGATATGCTGCATAAAGCTTCATCTGAAGTCGGGCTCTACCGATTCCCGGATGACCTCGTTCAGGTTTCCTCGATAATGCCGCAAAAAAGAAATCCTGTAATCCTTGAGCATATTCGGATCCAGGCAGAAATGGTTGCTGGAGCATGCGATGCCGTTGCTCATTCCTTTCTCAATGTTCCATATCAGGATGTCAATGAAAATGCAGACATGATCATCAGCAAGTTGATTGAAACAATACATGAAAGCACATCTGCGATCGACCTCTTGCAAGAATCCGTGCTCAAAATGAAGAGCAATCCCATGAGGGCAAGGGAGATATGCCGGCAATTTGGTGTTACGACAACTGAGCTTGCTGATTCATTAGTGAGAATGTATGGCATAGGATTTAGAAAAGCGCATCATATTTGTACGGAATATGTCGCAAGCGGATATGATTTCCAAATACTCAGAGATAGTTTCTTCAAAGAGACCAAGCAAGCGCTGAATCTTTCAAATGGTCGCATTGAAGAAATATTGGATCCGGAGACGTTTATACGAGTTCGCAAAACGCCAGGGGGGCCCTCACATGAAGGGATGAAAGAAGTATATGCTAGAGCTGAAGATATGCTAGGGGATATGGAGAAAAATATAATTTCGGTAAGAAGCAAATGGCATCGTGCGGATAATGCATTGGAGGAAGCTTTTAAAACATTGATTGCCGGGTAAAGGAGTGTCTTGCCGGGGACCGGTCTCGAACCGGCACGCCGCGTGAGCAGCAAGGGATTTTAAGTCCCTGGTGTCTACCAATTCCACCACCCCGGCATTTCGAACCATGATTTTAGCTGCCTAACGCACAGGCGTCAAGGATACGCAATATTCCAGATAATGAGCAAAAGGCGCCTCAACCAGGGGGCTCTAACCCCGCGCGGGCATGACAATGCTCACGATTGCACAGCGAGTGCAGAATAGTCCAATGCTGCACAGGACTGCGTAGCATCTCAATGAAACAAATTGCATTATGCTCCGAAAAGCCGCTCGAGAAAGCGCGCAACGCCATCTTCATCGACTGATTCAGTCACATGCGGTACTTCAGCCTGAATCGAAGCGTGGGCATTGCCCATGGCGACGCCGACTTTCACGGCTTTGAGCATTTCAAGATCATTCTCTGCATCGCCAAAGGCAATCGTCTCCTCCATGGTGCCACCGAAATATTCGAGGCATTCTTCGAGTCCTCTGCGTTTGCTGACCCCACCGGCCATGATTTCCAGCATAGTGCTGTGTGAAAATACTGTCTCGAGCAGGCTGCCTGCTTTTTGCGCAATTTCTTCCCGAATTGCAAGAAGCTCTTCGTGTGGTCCTATGGCTAGAAATTTCAGTATATCCTCTCCTGGAAGCGAATCGAAATTTCGCTGAATACCTTTCATTCCGGAACGCTGTTCATAGAATGCAACCATATCAGAATATCGCTCATAGACCCAATGATCACCGATATAGCAACACACGAGCGCAGAATGCCGTCTGCTTACATCAATCAGGGTGGGCATGGCTTCACGAGGGATATGGTGGGAAGCAATGTGAAGGCCATTTGCTCCATAGATGTCTGCACCATTCGTGCAGACGAATCCATCGGGTTCGAATGCTCCTTGAAGGAACTCGTGAGCGGATGCATAGATCCTGCCCGTTGCGATTATGAGTTTCTTGCCCTTATTTTGAAGGGTCCGCAGGGTATGTGCAACATGCGCGGAAAGGGTATATCCATCATCGAGGATGGTGCCATCCATGTCCATCGCTATAAACCGAAGGCGGGAAGGGTCTGGAGTTTCGTGTTCAATCATGCTTCGATAGTAAACGAAAACAGCGCGTTCGTCATTATGAAAATTGCAAAATCTTTCTTGACAGAGTTCGCTTGGCATGATTTACTTTCATTGGGAAAATAAAACCCAAGGAGGCCTCGATGAAAAAGGCATTGATAGTTTTGGCATTCGTTCTCGCATTTGCGAGCATGGTTTCAGCCCAGACCATTAACGTGCTGTTCTGGGATGATGCCTACCCCCGGACGCTGATGGAAAGGATTCCCGAGTTCGAAAAAGCCACGGGCATCAAGGTGAACATTGAAATTCTGCAGCCGCCGCAGGTGTTCACCAAGACTTCAGTCAGCGTCAGCAAAGATCACACGGATTATGACCTCGTGTGCGTTGACGAAGGCAATATTCCTCTCTTCGCCTCGCTCATGCTGCCATACGATCAGTGGGGGCCCGGCAAGGTTTTCAAGAAAATCGATCCAAACACCGTCACTCCGGCCATGCTCGACGTTGCCCAATGGGATGGCAAGCTTATCGGCCTACCCATCAATGGGAACCTGTATGTGTGGATGACCCGCAAGGATCTCATCGAAAACCCGAAATACAAAGCCGATTTCAAAGCCAAATATGGCTATGATCTTGGCGTGCCGCAGACCTTCCAACAGATGCTCGACGAAGGAACATATTTCTACGACAATGGCATAGTATCTGGAGGATTCGGGCCATTCAACGGCGGTCCTGCCGGAGTGTTCGGCGAAGCGATTTTCATGTGGGAATCCTATGGCACGCACTTCATCGAATGGGTCAAAGGAAAGCCAACGCTTGTTGTCGATAAGGCAAAAGCGGTCCAGGGAATGGAGTTCTATAAAAAACTCATGAAGATTTCGCCCAAGGGTGCTGAGACAATGGCACATGTAGAGCGGCAGGCAGCATTCTGTGCAGACCCGAAAGGCGTGTTCACGCAGTTCATATGGCCGGCTCAGATTGCAAGCTATGAAGATCCGGACAAATCGCTCGTAGCAGGGAAGATCGTCTACAGTGCGCCGCCAGCCGGTCCAGCTGGAAGATTTGCAATCCGCGGCACATGGGCCGTGAATATTCCTCTAGCTTCGAAGAATAAAGATGCAGCAGCGGAGTTCGTGTACTGGTGGGCTTCGAAAGATATCGCTACCTGGCTTGTCGAAAAGAACACAGTGCCGGCCCGCACCGATGCACTCACCGATCCTCGTTTTGCGAAAACAAAACCATGGCTCGCTGCAATTGCAGAATCGATGAAATATGCCGCGGCTCGACCGCGCTTCAACGAAGTGGCTCAAGTTCAAGATATTGTAAAGAAATACTGGATCATGGGCATCACCGGCCAAATGCCTTGTGATGATGCAATGCAGAAAATTATCGATGAGACAAAAGATGTCCTCAAGAAAGCCGGCTACTGAGCTCCTCCGGGCTCAAGTACAGTCAGGAAAGGCGCGCAGGCGCGCGCCTTTCCTGTTTCTAGCTCCTGCAATTATCGTCGTTTTTGCAGTGCTCATTTTCCCGATCATTTTTTCGCTCTTTGTTTCGACATATAACTGGCCGCTCTCACAAGGGGCGGGTGTGCGGCGCTTTGTCGGTTTTGGCAATTATACCGCCCTCGCGCAGGATCCAGAATTTTGGAATAGCCTTAAGCTGCAGCTTGGTTTCATTTTTATTGCAATACCGATTGAGCTGCTGTTTGGGTTTGCGGCGGCCCTTCTTCTGAACCGAGAATTTTTTGGAGCGAAAATAGTACGCAGCCTCTTGCTTCTGCCTGTTTTTTTTCTGCCGATTTTATCGGGCATGACATGGCGATTCATGCTCCAGCCTCGCTATGGACCGCTCAATGCGCTTTTGCTCAAATTGGGTGCTCCTGAAATCACTTGGCTCGGCAATCCTGCAACCGCATATGCGGCCATCATTGTGCAGGACATATGGCGAATGTGGCCTTTTATGTTCATGTTGCTCTATGCGGCTCTCACTGCTATTCCCCAGGAGCTCATGGAAGCAGCAGAGATCGACGGCGCTGGATTCTGGCTCAAACTGCGTTCCCTGACAATCCCACTTTTGATGCCGACAATTCTCACTGCTATTCTCCTGCGTATCATTGATGCGCTCAGAGTCTTCAGCGAAGTGTATGTAATGACGGAGGGTGGTCCCGGATCAGCGACTATGCTGTTCTCGCTCTACACCCAACGGCAAGCTTTCGGCTACCAGAAGGTTGGCATGGCGAGCGCCATGGCCATATTCCTTCTTGTGCTTTCTATCGTGTTTGCATTGACATTGGTGCGCAAAAACATGTCGCTCGATGTACTCGAGGAAAAGGCGGGCGCATGATGAAACGTTTTTTAAAAAAACGAACACGGAAAATTATTCTGAACTCGATTATTGCGATTGTAGCTTTTCTTGTGCTTGCAATTGAGCTCTATCCAATAGCAATTACGGTAATAAACGGTTTCCGGCGTGATATCAATATTCTTTCGGGGCAGCCTTTGCAGCTCAAGCAGCTTACGTTCCGCAGCTATGAACTTGTATTGAAGAATGCCGGATTCCGCCTGGGAATGCAGAACTCGATTATTGTAGGCCTTTTATCGACAGCCATTTCGGTGATGATCGGTGCGATGGCATCGTATGGTATTGCGCGGTTTCGTTTCAAAGGGCGCAACGGGCTTGCCTACAGCTTTCTTGTTTTCCGGATGCTTCCGCAGATTTCCCTTGTCATTTCACTGTATCTCATGTTTTCGGCGGTTGGGCTGAGGGATACGATAACTGGAATAACGCTGGCGCATACGAGCTTCAATGTGCCATATGTAATCTGGCTGTTGCTGCCGTTTTTTACCGCAGTGGACAAAGCATACGAAGAGGCAGCAATGGTGGATGGCTGCACGCGGCAAGGAGTATTCTTCAAAATTTTTCTGCCGATTGTGGCGCCTGGGCTTGTAGTCGCAGCAGTTTTTGCATTTTTGAATTCATGGAATGAGTTCATGTATGCGCTCATTTTGACAGGTGTCAAAGCAAAGACAGCACCGATAGCCATAAACGGGCTTCTGGGCGGCGAAACATTGACGTGGGGGCAGGCGTGCGCAGCGGGAACAATTATGCTGGTGCCTGTCTTTATCTTTACGCTCGCGATGCAAAAATTTCTCATAAGGGGAATAACCGCTGGCGGCGTGAAGGGCTGAAGCAGAGCAGGCACAAGGTTGGAAGCACTATGCGAGGCGGTACATGCCGATAAATACATTTTCATTTATACAGCGCAGCGATGGATTTTCGCTCTTTGCAGATGAGCGCTTGGTTCTTTCACATTTCGAATCAGCTCCTTTTTTGTATATGGGGAAGGGTGAGGCGCATATCGAAATGCGCCATGGAAATTTTGAAATAGAGGATGAGATACGCGAACTCTGCCCGCTAGCTCAGTGGGAGATCGAGCAAAGCGGCAAAGTTGTCCGTCTCTGGTCCGAAGGCGGGCGCTGGGCGGTTGCTATTCGCCCGGAAATTGTCGATGGCAGGCTCGTAGTTCATTTTTCGCATGAAAAAACTGCAGTGTCGGAAACTGCGGAGCGCGATTCCTTCTCCAAAGGCAACATTCGTGTTCGATTCTCATTGCCAGCTCGGCCGGCAGAACATGTATATGGCTGCGGTGAGCAGTTCTCGTATTTCGATCTGCGTGGACGCAAATTTCCAATTTGGACAAGCGAGCAGGGAGTAGGACGCAACAAGTCGACGCGCGTAACTCTCGAAGCGGATCTGGCTGACCATGCGGGCGGCGATTACTGGTGGACATTCTTTCCCCAGCCGACATTTGTATCATCGGATTGCTACTGGGCGCACATGGATAGCTCAGCATATTCAGTGTTCGATTTTAGGCGTGAAACATCTCATGAAATTCTCTGCTGGGAATTGCCGCATGCGCTTGTATTTGGGCAAGCGGAGAGCATGCCGGCAGTGCTGGAGGATTTGACCGCGTATTTCGGACGCCAGCCGCTGCTTCCCGAATGGGTGTATAAGGGCGTGATTCTTGGTATCCAAGGTGGTACCGAGGTTTGTCAGAGAAAGCTTGATAAAGCTCGGGCTGCTGGAGTTCCTGTGGCAGGTATTTGGGCTCAGGATTGGGAAGGCATCAACATCACAAGCTTTGGTCAGCGGCTTCGCTGGAACTGGGTATGGAACCCCGAACGGTATCCGAGCCTCGATACAGCTATCAAAGCATGGCAAAAAGAAGGCGTTCGTTTTCTCGTCTACGCGAATTGCTATGTCGGTAAAGGCTGGTCCCTCTGTGAAGAAGCTTCCTCAAAAGGATATCTTGTAAAAAACGCTCATGGTGAAGATTACTATGTCGATTTTGGTGAATTCGATGCAGGCATCGTCGATTTGACCAATCCCGACGCCTTCAATTGGTATGCCCAGGTATTGGCGCGCTCTATCATCGAATTTGGTGCAAGTGGATGGATGGCCGATTTCGGTGAATATCTGCCTACCGATGCGGTGCTTTTTGATGGCACCCCTGCCTTGCTTGCTCACAATCTCTGGCCGGCATTGTGGGCACGATGCAATTACGAAGCTGTGCGCTCTGCGAAAGCCGAGGGCGAAGTGCTCTATTTTATGCGGGCTGGTTTTACTGGCAGCCAGCGATGGTGTCCCATGATGTGGGCAGGGGATCAGAATGTCGACTGGTCGAACGATGACGGTCTGCCGAGTGCTGTGCGAGCTGCGCTCGGGCTTGCTATGTCCGGCCATGGATTGCATCACAGCGATATCGGTGGTTATACCACGCTCTTTGGAATGCGGAGAACAAAAGAGCTCTTTATGCGCTGGGCGGAACAAGCCGCATTCAGTCCATTGATGCGCACCCATGAAGGCAACCGTCCTGCGGAAAACTGGCAATTCGATTCCGACGAGGAGACGCTCGCCCATCTAGCTAGAATGGGGCGAGTTCATGTGCTTCTTGCCGATTATCTGAAAGCGTGCGTAGCCGAAAATGCTGCGCGCGGCATGCCTGTAATGCGCCCGCTGTTCTTGCATTATCCTGAAGATGATCAAGTTTGGACTATCGATAATGAATATCTTCTGGGCGCTGATCTTCTTGTTGCACCAGTGATGGACGAAGGAGCCCGAGAGCGTACTGTTCATTTCCCTGGGGATGTGTGGCTGGATTTCTGGACGGGCGAGTCAATGTGGGAATCGCGGCTTGCGGGTGATCTCGTTGTCAAGGCACCTATTGGGAAGCCTCCGGTATTTATGCGCGCAGATTCTTCATGGAAGGGTCTCTTTTATAGTGCTTCCAACCTTGTGCCATGACGCGGCCTCGGTAATTCGAAGAGCCATGCTTTACATTCTCACTCCATGCCGCCACAATACTCCATAATGGCAGATTACCATTCACACGAGACTTACATCATCGAAGGCGCAGATCTAGTATTGCCTGATTGCATCTTGCCGCGTGCTGTCCTTGCGGTGCGACAAGGAAAAATTGCGCATATTCAGCCCAGCGGGCAGTCGGCCGATATCGCTAGAAAGGACCCGGCCTTTGCGGGAGTTTCTGTCCTTCACGTGTCCGATTCCTACGCTATGCCTTCGCTTGTGGAAATGCACATTCATGGCTGCAGCGAATGGGGCTTCGAAAAGCTTGCCAGCCCAGACGACCTTGTCAACGCTGCTGCATTTCTTGAACAAAAAGGCGTAGGCTGCTTTGTCCCGACGCTGCTATGGGATAAAGAGGCTGTTGCGAACCTTGTGCTCGCTATTGAAAGATGCGGCCTGCCTGAATATGTGCTTCCAGGTCTCTATCTCGAAGGTCCCTTTGTCAACAAAGCGCGGCGCGGCGGTATTCATCCCGAGCGCATTGCCAATCCTGGCCATGGCCTTGCGGATGCGATTCTCGAAAGCGCGCATGGCCAGCTGCGTATCATAACCCTCGCGCCAGAGCTCAATGGTATAGAAGAAATGTACACAATATTCCAGAAAGCAGGTGTGCTCATCTCGCTCGGCCATTCCGATACAAGGTTGGCTGATATCAAGCTTCCGGCTCATCCATATTCCATTACGCACCTTTTCAATGCGATGACAGGCATCGACCACAAGGCAGGTGGTCTCGCGAATTTAGCATTTTCTGGAGATCCCGATTTTGTCGAATTGAATGGCGATGGGATACACGTGAACGCGACCTGTCTCAAGCTTGCTGCCCGCGCCATTCCTGCCGATTCGCTCGTGCTCATTTCCGATGCAGTGATCAGCGCCGGGCTGGCACACGGAAGCTATCGCTATTACGGGCATGAGGTTATCTCTTCCGAGCGCGGCGTGCGATATGCCGACACCGATGTGCTTATGGGCTCGAACAGGCTTGGCATGGATATTGTGCGGAATTTTGTCGAGCAAGCGCAGATGCCGCTTTGGCAGGCTGTTCGCGCGATGTCCCTGACGCCGAGAAAAGCCCTCGGGCTGGCCGAGGAATATGGCTCACTGGAAGTCGGCAAATTCGCCGATATCTTTTTATGGGACAAGGACCTTGAGATACCAACCCGTCCCGAAGCCCTTCTTGGCCGGACAGACTTACGCACAAGCTGATCGCATGATAGAAATAGAGAAAGGATAGCGACAAATGGATCATCGTGGCACAACCGCATGGATAGACCTCGCGGCGATTCGCTCGAATTACCGCCAGCTTGTCAAACTTGCTGGTGGTAGCGCTGTCTGCCCGGTCATAAAGGCCGATGCGTATGGTCATGGAGCGCTCGCCGTTGCTCATGCGCTCGAACGCGAGGGGGCTCCCTATCTTGCAGTTGCGCTCGCCAAAGAAGCGCTGGAACTGAGAGAGTCGGGTATTCAAACACCTCTCCTTGTATTCGGCGTGCCCGAACACTCATGGTCGTCGATCGCCATCAGATTGGGCTGTGCCCAGACGGCCTATACCGAAGAACACGTGCGAATTCTGGCATCTGCCGCAAAAAGCCTCGGAAAGCGAGCAAAAGCCCACATAAAAATCGATACCGGCATGAATCGCCAGGGTCTTTCCTGGACCAAAGCGCGCGCGTTTGCAGGACTTCTTTCCGATTACCCAGAAATTGTGGTAGAAGGCATCTATTCCCACTTTGCCGACGCGGACAATCCGGATCCTTCTTTTACTCGGCTACAGCTCGGCCGCTTTAATGAAGCGCTCTCAGCCTTTGTGGAGGCTGGCATAGTCCCCAAATACAGGCATATTGCGAACAGCGCTGCACTTCTCTTTCATCCTGACTCGAGGCTCGACATGGTTCGTCCGGGCATTCTGCTTTACGGCCTCAGCCCTGGGCCAGGAATCGCATTGCCGGAAGGCTTTGCTCCCGCCATGACACTCACCACGAGCATTGTGCATGTGCGCGAGGTCCCAGCAGGGGAGAGCATAAGCTATGGACGCACTTTCACCACTGAACGGCGAAGCCGCATCGGTGTTTTGCCCATTGGGTATGCGGATGGCTATCCAAGAGCCCTTTCGAACCGCGCTTCTGTCCTGGTGCGGGGCATGCGCTCGCCGGTGGTGGGGCGTGTCTGCATGGATATGACAATGATCGATCTTACGGGTATCCCGGGCGCCCGCGTAGGCGATGAAGTAATCGTATTTGGCGGACGGGATCTGCCTGTATCCGAAATATCGGGCTTGCTGGGTACTATCGACTACGAAGTTGCATGTATGGTATCAAAGCGTGTACCTCGCATGCATTTCGATGAGTCTGCTCAGGATTCGTGAAACACACGGGCGGAGAAAGCGGTGAGCCGAGGTCGAGCAGCGCCGGGATTATGTGCCGCATATGATATCAGCAGAGGAGAGCATGAATGGTGGATCGCAGTATTCCTGAAGGCTTTCATGCGCACAAATATCATGCACTTGGGAATGATTATCTCGTAATCGACCCTGCGGAATTCGACATTTCGCTGAGCGAAGAGGCGATTCGCGCGCTCTGTGACCGAAATCGCGGCGTCGGCTCCGATGGCATTCTCTATGGTCCTCTCGCATCGTTCGAAGGCGGTATATGGCGAGCCACAATGGATACAAACGATGAAGCCGATGGCGAATTGAATCCAGCAAATACGCCGCGCATGGAAAGCACATTGCAGACAGCGCGCACAAGCCCCCCATTTTTTCTGCGCATTTTCAACCCCGACGGCTCAGAGGCCGAAAAATCGGGCAACGGCCTTAGAATATTCTCGCTCTACTTGCATGAAAGCGGGCGCGTAGGCTCCGACCCCTTCGAGGTGCAGACAAAAGGCGGAAATGTGACATGCAGGGTTCTTCCTGGCGAGGGGCCCGAGCGCCTCATAACCGTCGCAATGGGCGCTCCCGACATTCTTTCTGACAGACTCACCTTTTCAATCGATGGTTTCGAATTTCGCGCTGTGAGCGTTTCCATGGGGAACCCGCATTGTGTGCTGCTGGGCCCGTCCCCCTCTGCCGAACTTGCCCGCCGCATCGGCCCGATTATCGAGCACCATCCTGATTTCCCGAATCGTACCAACGTGCAATTTCTCGAAGTTCTCGACAGAGAGAACATACGCATCGAGATCTGGGAGAGAGGCGCAGGCTACACGCTCGCCAGCGGCTCCTCTTCATGCGCAGCAGCAGCAGCAGCGAAGCATCTTGGGCTCGTCGACGACCAAGTCGCTGTCCATATGCCCGGCGGTGTACTCGAAATCGATATGCGGGAAGAAAATATCAGAATGACAGGCCCGGCTGTCCGCACGTTTGATGCACTGCTTGCCCCGACACTGTATTCAGCCGCGCACGCCCGGCGCTGAAAAAGGAATTCGCTATGGAAAACTTTTTAAAAGAAATACTTCAAGAAGCACTTGCCATGCAGGATTGGCTCACCGGCATCCGTCGGACCCTGCATCGCATCCCTGAACCTGGCAACGAAGAAATCAAAACCTCTCAGGCAATCTGTGCACAGCTCGATGCACTTGGTATTCCTTATACGCGCATTGGTACAGGTGTTATCGGCCTCTTGGAAGGGGCTCTCCCAGGCCGCTGTATCGCCCTTCGCGCTGATATGGATGCACTCCCCATTGAAGAGCCCCAGGATCGTCCCTATGCATCGCAGCACCCAGGCTATATGCATGCCTGTGGACATGATGCGCATATGGCCATAGCGCTTGGTACTGCAAAACTGATGGCCAGGCATCGGAACGAATTTTCAGGTTCGATTAAGTTTCTTTTTCAGCCGGCAGAGGAAACGACCGGCGGCGCAAAGCCCATGATCGACGCAGGTTGCCTCGAAAATCCGCATGTGGATTTTGTGCTCGGCCTCCATGTCATTCCTGAACTTCCTGCTGGTCAGATCGAAGTCAAGCCAGGTTCGTTCTATGGCGCATCCGACAATCTCGAAATCAAGATAGGAGGCAAGAGTTCCCATGCAGCATACCCCGAGCAAGGAATCGATGCAATTGTGGCAGCTTCGGCGGTTGTGCAAGCTCTGCAGACCATCGTGTCGCGCTCTCTTTCCGCACTCGACAGTGCAGTCATCACAATAGGCAAGATCCAAGGAGGAACGCGCAGCAATATCATTGCCAGTGAGGTTGTGCTTACTGGTACTATCCGCACGCTTTCCGAGCACGTCCGCACATTCATCAAAACCAGAGTTGAAGAAGTTTCCAGCCGCACCGCCGCAGCCTATGGCGCTACCAGCGAAGTGCATATCCGCCCGAGTTATCCGGTGCTCGTCAACGATGACGCTGCGACCGAGCTTGTCCGCCAAACGGCAATTGAGGTTGTGGGCGCATCGAATGTGCATCTCCGCCAGAAACCTACGTTGGGCGTCGAGGACTTTGCCTACTATCTCAGAGAGCGTCCAGGCACTTTCTGGCACCTTGGGTGCGGGAAACGCCCGTCGCTCGATACAGACTCTCTTGGACCAGATTTTGCCGGCTCAGCCGCTGCGCTGCACTCGCCCGATTTCGATATCGACGAAAGCTGTCTGCCAATCGGCGTTGCACTCCAAGCTTCAACCGCTATGCGGTGGCTTCTTGGAATTTGATTCTATTTTCGGCGATTGTCGTAGTCGCAGAAATTTTCAAGAAAAATTGCTTGCATTTACATTTGCATGTGATTACTCTTTTATAGAGTATATCATTGAAAACGAAATGGCTGGCTCTGATTTTTCTCATACTCGCAGCAGGTCTTGCATTTGGAACCACGAATGTGAGCGAGACGCTGGTGCTCATAGGAATCGTGCCAGAATTCCTGAATATATCGATACCTTCAAACCAGATAAACATCGATACAAACCTGAGCTCCAAAAATCCCTTCAACGCAGGGAATATAGTTGTCAGAAGCTCGACAAGCTGGTCGATAATAATCGAGTCGAAGAATTCTGGCTTTTTAGTCAATTCCGACAATCCTGAAGAGAAAATTCTATACGAGTTTGTATTAGGTTCACTCAGCACGGATTTCGACACCCTGCAGAAAGTCTGGATGAGCAATCCCCAATCTGCGACATCAAAAACCGGGCTGGAACTGCCCCTTATCATTATGCTCAGATCGCAAGATCCACATCTGACGCAAGGGGTCTACAGCGATTTGCTTACTATCTGCATCAATCAATTCTAGCGAATAATTGTCGCTTTTTGTCAGCGCCCGCCAGCTGGCTCGAAGATGGGCTCACCTGTACCGATACTCTCACCATTTGGATTACAAAGAGCTGAGCCTTGCCCTTGCAGCACGCGTGAGCGCTTCGAATGGTGCCAAAAACGCAGGGTACCGCATAAAGAGCCCTTCCGGGTGGAACTGCAGCGCGACCGCAAAACGCCCGTCCTCCGCTTCCATCGCCTCGACGATTCCGTCAGAACTCCGCGCAGTTACTGCAAAATCTTCGGCGGGCCTTTCCACGGCTTGATGATGAAAGCTGTTCACACGAAGGCGCTCTGCTCCGAAGAGCTTTGCAAGCGCACTCTCTCTTTCGATCACTATCTCATGGCAAAGCTCGTCGTGAGGAACTGCCGGGTTATGCTGCAGCGCACCTGGTTTTGCTCTTTCTATATCCTGAATGAGCGTTCCACCCCGGGCCACATTCATAAGCTGGCAGCCTCGGCAGATGCCAAGCATCGGCAGTCTTGCATCCCATGCAGCATTGCAGAGCTCGATTTCCCACTCATCGCGGTGGGTGTCATAGCCTCCAAGGCCGGGCAATGGTTCCTGGCCGAAGTACCAGGGTGCGATATCACCGCCGCCGGAGAAAAGAATCCCATCGAGGCGGGGTATAATTGCACGGGCCTGCACAATGTCTGCAACAGGCAGAATCACCGGAACGCCGCCCACCGCTTCGATGGCGCGCACATACGATTCTTTCAGCGAAATATAAGGCGCGGGTTGGCGTGCGCGGTCCGCAAAACTGGTTATGCCGATTAATGGTTGAGCCATGCGGGTATTGTAGCCAGAAGGCGCCGCAGGGTATAGTGGCAGCTATCCTCAAAGTCCGCAAAAGCAGCGCATTTTTCGCGCAAAGGGGCAGAGAATGGCAACGACACATTTCCCAGAAGGCATTGTCACCAATGACGCACGCTGGCTGTTCGATGGTGTTGACCTGGCTGCTTTAGCGAAGGAATTCGGCACACCTCTCTATGTCATGTCTGAAACGCTTATCCGCCAGCGCTGTGCAGAATTGCGCAGTGCATTTCTTGCTCGATATCCCGGAACGCGAGTCTACTATGCGAGCAAAGCATTCCAGACTCTCGATATGCTGCGTATTATTAAAAATGAAGGGTTTGGCGTGGATGTCGTCTCCGGCGGCGAGCTGTATGCGGCGCTCAAGGCAGGCATCCCTGCATGCGATATTATTTTTCATGGCAACGCAAAGACGGACGAAGAAATTGCCTATGCAGTCGAATCTGGCGTCGGGCGGCTGGCAGTCGATAACCTCGAAGAAATCTATCGTATCGAGCGCGAGGCTGCTCGTGCAGGCATTGCGCAGACAATTCTTTTTCGAGTCACGCCGGGCGTAGACAGTCATACCCATCGATTTATCTCAACAGGCAGCCTCGACTCGAAGTTTGGTATTCCGCTGGAGGCGTCAGAGACTGCGAGCTATGCGGCAGCGCTTCGAGAATGCCCCCATGTCAAGTTTGCAGGCCTTCATTTCCATGTTGGCTCGCAACTTATGGAGAATTCCTCGCATCTGGCCGCGTTGCGCATTGTGCTCGATTTTGCGGCGCGTCTTATCCGCGAGTTCGGGCTTGAAGTGAAGGAGCTGAACATGGGCGGCGGCTTCGGAATTCGGTACTTGCCGGAAGACGAGGCTCCTGCGCTCTCCGATTTCGTCGATCCGATGATGGCTTTGGTGCGAGAATGGAGTGAGCGAGAAAAACTGCCTCTGCCTGCATGCGCCATCGAGCCGGGGCGCTGGATTGTCGGCGAGGCGGGGCTCACCCTGTATCGAATCGTCGCGGTCAAGGAGATTCCAGGCGTGCGAACCTATGTCGCGGTGGATGGCGGCATGGGCGACAATATCCGGCCAGCGCTCTACGAGGCAAAATACCATGCGGCGATTGTCGGCAGGGCAGGCACAAGATTGGACACAGTTGCGAATCGTCAGAAGCGCGTTACTGTAGCGGGGCGCTACTGCGAGTCCGGCGATATTCTGATTCGAGACATCGAGCTGACGGACCCGCAGCCAGGCGACATTCTTGCGGTTTTTTCGACAGGGGCCTACTGCCATGCGATGGCGAGTAATTATAACCGCGCCCCGCGCCCTGCGCTCGTGATGCTGCGCGATGGGTGCGCGCGCCTTTCAGTCCGCCGTGAAACATACGATGATGTCATTCAGCGCGAAAAATGAGAGCCTTCATGCAGCTTTTTCATGCAACAAGGCGCGAAATAGCTGGAGATAATAGAAAAATTGGCAAAATTAGAGAAATCTCTTGACATTATTCATAGATATTCTTAAAATTTAAATGAATGAAAGTATTCCCAGAACCATATATGGAGGTCTGGTATGAAAAAGTTTGTGGTATTCCTTGTCATCGCTCTGGTAGCAGGTAGCCTGGCATGGTCGGCAACGATCGGAATCACAGTAAATGCTGCACAAAAGCTGGATGTGACTGTAGATGCTGCAACGTGGACTATTGCCCTGGACAACACCGGTACAGCAATTGATGTTCCTACCCAAGGCCAGCTCACGGTCAAATCAAGCAAAGCATCGTATACAGTTACATTTACATCGACAAATGGCGGTACTTTGAATAATGCTTCCTACACGATGCCATATAAAGTCAAAGTAGATACATCATCATGGGCTGCTGGCGTTGCAACGAATAACTTGAGTTCCTACACTCAATTGACTTCCCCCAAGACTATTGTATTCCAGCTGAAGACGCCAACCGCAGGCAAGACTTTTCCGATTGGTTTCAATATCGAAGCCTATACTGATTATTATGTCGATGGCGCTTATACTGACACAATCACAATTTCAATAAGTGCACCCTGATTTTGCAAGGTTAATAACTACCGCATAAGCCGTCTGCAAAGAGCAGACAAAAATATGGCTGAATGTAAATGTAAATGAAAAAGTATTTAACCTTGCTGTTGCTTCTTTCTC